>Ga0316622_100001889_pt1 | contig 14113 bp, 10 predicted proteins | sample OWC_Aug_OW2_C1_D_FD_207646 | JGI IMG/M metagenome (GOLD analysis project Ga0316622, IMG submission 207646) | Wetland soil microbial communities from Old Woman Creek delta, Ohio, United States - OWC_Aug_OW2_C1_D5_C | ecosystem: Environmental > Terrestrial > Soil > Wetlands | place: USA: Ohio... | reverse complement strand
CGGTAGGCTAAGTACCGTAAAGATTGAGCCAACTTTCCACTTCTTCCAACTGCGTGGTCGCTCATTTTGCGAACGCCGGACCACGTGACACGGGCCGTCGGAAGACATGGTACCGGCAGATCGTGAGGATGAGGCAGAGCGCGATGTTGAGGCGGCGCCCTATTCTCCGCGGGGCGTGGATTCGATCAGGCGGACAAGCTCTTGGGCCGCCGCCGATCCTCTCGCGTCTCTCACCTCTCCGCTTGACACTCGCGCCTGATACGCAGGATACTGACCGCCGTCTGGGAACGCGAACCAGGGAGCCTTGGCAACCTGAGGGATAACCAGTTCGTGCGGGCTCGCGAACTGGAGGAGGCGATGCTTCTTGCCCCGTCCCCCAACAGCATGTTCCCATGACCGCTTTCAGGTGATCCGGCCGCGTCGAGCGCTGCCGGATGTTCAGCAGTGTCCTTCCCCTATCGTCCCCCCCGGATCGGCTCGTTGGCTCGCCGCCCGACCAAGCCATTTCGCCTTCCTCTTTGATAGCCGTGTCCCATGGGCGAGGTGCTTCACCGCCGCATGGGAGCGTGACCGAGTCACACCGACAATACCGTGGTGGGAAATCGTCGCCATCGGGAGGGGACCGCCTGCGGTTCGGTGCGGCTCGCGGCCTGATCAGGGCGCGGCCTTGGCAGACAGATTCTCATCGTCCATCACCTAGTCGTTGGAGGGACGGAGATGAAAGAGACGCGGCCTCGGAAGGTATCCCGAAGAACATTCCTGAAATACAGCGGTGTGGTCGGGCTCGGCGGGATCACGACCTTGAAGGGGAGAAGCGCAGCGGCACAGGCATCGAAACCAATAGTCGTGGGGTTGACGAGCGATGCCAGCGGCAATTACGCGGACAGCGGTGCGGCCGAACGGCGCGGAATGATCATGGCGCTGGAGGAGTTCAACGCCAAAGGGGGCGTCCTCAAACGCAAGGTGGAGTATAAGCACGAGGACACGGAAACCGACCCCTCTGCGGGAGCTCGGAAGGCGAAGCGGTTGATCGAAAGAGATCGGGTCGATTTCCTGATGGGGGCCTGCAGCAGCGGGGTCGCCAATGCGATCTCCGAGATCGCCCAGCGCGAAGGCATCGTCTACATCAACAGCAACAGCAGCTCCGACACCGTCACGAACGAGAATTGCCACCGCACCAACTTCGCCGTCGATGCAAACAACCACATGTTCACGTACGCCCTCGGACCGTGGGTGGCGAAGAATCTCGGGAAGCGATGGTACTTCGTGACGCACGATTACATCTTTGGGAAAACCGGGACGGCCGATTATCGCAAGATCCTGCAGGCAGAAGGCGGGACGGAAGTCGGGGAGATCCTCGTTCCGATGGGGACCCGCGACTTCAGCGCCCAGCTCATCAAGATCATGGCGGCCAAGCCCGAGGTGGTGATGACCACGGTTGCCGGGTTGGACCAGATCGCCTTTACGGAGCAGGCCCACGAATTCGGGTTGGACAAGAGCATCCCCGTCTGTTTCACCCTGATGGATTTTCCGGATATCTGGGCCGTGGGGCCCGGGAAATACTACGGGGTGTTCGGCATCACGTGGCACCATAAACTTGACCTTCCCGGGGTCAAGGACTTCGTCGCACGCTATGAGAAGCGCTGGCCCAACGCCCCCATTCCGGTTCCCGAGAACGTCTCCTACAACGGGTACATCGGGATGCGGGAACTGTTGCGGGGGGTCGAGCGGGCAGGCACGACGCGGAGCCACGAGGTGATCAAGGCGATGGAAGGCTGGACGTTCGCCGACAACATGAGGCACCATCCCACCACCATCAGGGACTTTGACCACTGCTTCATGCAGACCATGTACATCGCGAAAGCGAAAGACAAAGATAAGATGCAGGACAGGACCGACTTGTACGAGATCCTCGGCGTGGTGAAGCCGGAAGATGCCGCAATCAAGAAGGAAGACGGCAAGTGCAAGATGGAGCCCTACGCGAATACGCCCGCCTATCAGGTGAAATGACGCTGATGACGCATCGGCGTGGAGGGAGGCGAGGTCCGCCGCGTGCGGGGAGGGTGGGTCCTCGCACGCGGCAACTGCAAACCATCGGGACCCAGAACATGATCGGTGGGACGGGAGGCTAAGATGCCGGGTCTTTCAGAGTTGGTCGCTCAGATCATGAATGGGCTTGTGCTCGGCCTGCTCTATGCGCTGATTGCGTTGGGATTCATGCTCATCGTCGGCGTGATGCAGGTCGTCAATTTCAGTCACGGCGTCCTTTTCGCGTGGGGCGCCTATTTTGCCTTGACCTTGAGGCCGATAACGGGTTTCTGGCTCGCCTTGCTCATCAGCCCCCTCCTGGTTGGCATCATCGGCCTTCTCCTGGAGTTCCCTGTCCGGCGCACCTACGGCAAGGACCCCCTCTTCGGCCTGCTCTTGACGTTCGGGGCCGCGATGGCCCTGGAAGAGATCATCCGCATCATCTGGGGATCCATCGGGTACACCATCCCGGCGCCGGCGTTCGCCACCGGACCGATCAATCTCTTGGGCCTTATCCCCTACTCGAAGTACCGCCTCTTTCTCGCGGGGCTGGGCGTTGTCCTGATCTTCCTCACGTGGCTCTTCCTCGAAAAGACCCCGTATGGCGCCATCATCAGAGCCGGGGCCTTCGACAGCGAGATGATCATGACGTTGGGCATCGACCTTCGCAAGATGCGGACCTTCGTTTTCGGGATCGGAGCGGCCTTGGCCGGAATCGCCGGCGTCATTGCGGCCCCCCTCTGGAGCGTCAAACCGACCATCGGGGCGGAGGCCATCATGCCCGCCTTCGTGGTCGTCGTCATCGGGGGTGTTGGAAGCTTTTGGGGGACCGTGGTTGGAGGCATCCTGGTCGGATTTGTGACAGGAGTGAGCGTGATGTTCATGCCCAGAGCCTCACAGATTGTCATGTATGTCCTCATGGCTCTTGTGCTGCTGATCCGCCCGCGCGGGATCATGGGCGAAAGGAGCATTCTCGAGCAGTAGTCCCCATGGAGGTTCCCTGTGAACACAGCCGCCCGTCGACTCGTCCGGCACCCCATGCCCTGGGTGTTCCTCCTGTTCGCTGTGCTTCCGTATCTCCTGCCTTTCATCGGAGGATACACGTACCTCGGGACCGAGGTGCTCATCTGGTCCATTTTCGTCCTGGGGTTCAATATCCTCTTGGGGTATACGGGGTTACCCTCATTCGGCCACGGGGCGTTTTTCGGGGTTGGGGCCTTCGTCATGGCCATCCTGCAGCTCCGGATTATGCAAGGGATGTGGCTCCCCATGGCGATTAGTGCCCTCGCGGGAGCGCTCTTCGGGGCTCTCGTGGGCCTTTTTGTGGCCAAGAAGAGGGGCATCTATTTTGCTCTCCTGACGATCGCTTTCAGTCAGATGTTCTGGTTCATCACCTGGCAATGGGATACGGTGACGGGCGGGGAGGATGGACTTGCCGGGGTCAACAGAACTGCAATCCAGCTTCCCGGCCTCCCGAGTATTGACCTGAACGACGTCACGTCTTTTTACTACTTTGTTCTTGTCATCTTTATCATCTGCACCCTCCTGATCTGGACGATTGTGCATTCCCCCTTTGGGAGAACGCTCCAGGCAATCCGGTTCAACGAAACCCGAGCCAAGTGCATCGGGTATAACACGCCCCTCTACAAGTGGCTCGCCTTCACCGTCTCCTGCGCCTTCGCCGGTTTGGCCGGAGCGCTCTATACGCTCCTCCGAAACGCCGCCTTTGCTGATGTCATGCACTGGACCCAATCAGGAAATGCGGTCATGATGGTTCTGCTCGGGGGCGGGATGAGCAACTTCTTCGGGCCGATCCTCGGCGCGGCGGTCTTCATCGTGCTCCGCGATCTCTTTAGCGCCTTCACCGAGCACTGGATGCTCATCTACGGGTTGCTCTTCATGTTTGTCATCGTGTTCGTGCCGGAGGGGATTCTCGGTTTATTCCGGGGTGAAGAGGAGCAGATGGACGCTCCCGTGTCCGGAAAATAAGGAGCGAATCGTGGACATCCTCCAAACCCACCGTCTGACGAAACGGTTTAACGGATTGGTCGCCGTGGACAGTGTGGACATAGCGATTCAGGCAAACCGTCTGACATCGATCATCGGTCCAAATGGCGCGGGAAAGACAACCTTCTTCAACCTCCTGACAGGGTTGCTAAAGCCGGATAACGGGACAATCGTCTTTGAGGGAAACGATATCACGCACCTCCCTCCTCACAGGATTGTCAAACAGGGAATCGCGCGATCATTTCAGATCCTGAACATTTTCGGCGACTTGTCGCTGTTCGAGAACATTCGGATCGCCGCCCAGTCGGAAAGAGGGCACGGCCTCGAAATGCTTTCGTCAATCCATGGATTGCAGGAGGTCACCCAAGCCACGTTCAGCATCATCGACGCGATCGGGTTGCGCGGGAAAGAGCAGGCTCTGGCCAAGAACCTGTCGTACGGGGACCGAAGGGTCCTGGAGATCGGCATCGCTCTCGCGTCACACCCAAAGCTCCTCCTTCTCGATGAACCCACGAGCGGGCTGGCGAGCAGGGATACGGGAAGGATGGCGGAGTTCATCGGGCTGCTGTCCAAGACCACGACGGTCGTCCTCATCGAACACGACATGAACATCGTTCTTTCCATATCGGATCACGTCATCGTCCTTCACCAGGGAAGAGTCATCGCGCAGGGGACACCGGACGAGGTCCGCCGAAATGACGAGGTCCAGGATGCATACCTGGGAGGGCTGTAGAAATGCTTGACGTCCACGCGATCAACACGTTCTACGGCGAAGCGCATATTCTTCACGAGGTCTCCCTGCGTGTTGGGAAGGGAGAAACGGTTTCGCTGCTGGGACGGAACGGAGCCGGCAAGACAACCACCTTGAGGAGCATCCTTGGCTTGACGCCCGCGCGAACCGGGCAGATCTCCCTCAAGGGAGAGGATATCACGCGTTTGATGCCCCACACGATTGCCCGGAAGGGCGTGCGTTGGGTTCCCGACAACCGGCGCATCTTCCCCACACTGACCGTGCAGCGAAACCTAGAAATCGCTCGACGATATGCGGCGCAAGGAGACTGGAATCTTCAGGTGATTTACCGTCACTTCCCGGTATTGGAGCGCTACAAAGATCGCAAGGGGGAGTTTTTAAGCGGGGGCGAACAGCAGATGCTGGCCATCGCTAGAACGCTCATGGGCAACCCAGACCTCCTGCTTCTCGACGAACCGTCGCAAGGCCTGGCGCCTAAGATCGTGCGGGAGGTCATGAGCATCATTCTGGAACTGAAGCAGAAGGGCATCTCGATTCTACTCGTGGAACAGAACTCGGTCATGGCCCTGGCCGTGTCGGAACGCTGCTACATCCTCGATGATGGGCGCATTGTTCATGAAGGCGTCTCTCGCGATTTAGATGCCAATAAGGAGTTGAAGAAGGACCTCTTAGGCATTTGATCAGCCTGTACGGGTCGCCTTCGGCCTGCGCCATGATCCTCCCGTAATGCGTAAAACAGGACGTTGGTTCTGAAACGACATAATGGCGGATGTGGCATAGTCCGTATAGTCCAGCACCATATTGACCGGTGGCTGGTCGGGTTTCGGTGGGATGAGCCGGACACCAAAAATGGGATAAATCGCTTCCGGACACGAAGGTTGGATCATGCCCATGGGTCTCCCGCGGCGATTCCAGGGGATCGGTCGGCTCCGTGCTGAGGGGCAGGGAAGGCCAGGGATGAATCCCGCAGAGAAACGCGGTCACCCCTGAACCGCCAGTGCGCACGGCGGAAGGTCAGATTGCGGAGGGACGCCTCGCCGGGTACACTCGCCGCATTGGACGTGAAACCATGGCTGCGCGCCTCGCGCTGGCCGGCGTGCTCGGCGTCTCCTCATCAGTTACTCCGTCGATCGTGGCAACCGGGATCTCGGGGTCTTGGCGGTGGCCTGCCGGCGGGTCATTCCGGAGACAAGCGGAAGATGCGGGATGTGCGGAGCCCTGGTTGGATTCAGCGGCTGGGCGATCAGATAGGTAGGCAACGTCAATTTCAGAAATAGGCGAGCGTTGCGTGGAGATCCACACCGAGAGGAGGTCGGCCACCGAGGAGATCGCGCCCCCGGCCGCGGGCGTGGCGCCGTCGCCGGCTCCTTGGGTGCGCGGTCCGGCCTGGGACGGGGTATGGATGCTCAGCGCGCTCTGGCTCGCGCCGCTCGCCCTGTGGCTCGCCCGCGGTCATGCCGACCCGGAGTCGAGCCCCCTCGATCTGCTCTACTTCGGGCTGACCGCGTTGTTCTGGATCGGCCATCGGTTGGGCAGCACGTGGCTCGCGTACTGCACAGAGGCGTACCGGCCGCTCCTGCGTGCCCAGCCGGTGCGGTTCGTCGTGGTCCCGCTGCTGGTGACGGCCGGGTGCTTCGGGATCTTCCTGCCGTCGGATGCGGCGTTCCCGTGGACGCGCGCGGAGCGCCTCGTGGGGCTCGCGATCCTCGACTATGCCCTGGTGACGTACCACTTCGCCGCGCAGCATTTCGGCGCGCTCTCCCTCTACCGCACGCGGGTCGGACGCGGCGGCTGCGCATCCACGCGACGCATGGATCGGCTCTTCGCGCTGGGCGTCGGCGGGGTCCTCGTCTTCCTGGCAGACATCCTCGCCGGCGCCGTCGCGTACCAGGACCTGTGGGTCGATCGTTGGCTCGTCCCCGCCTGGCTCGCGTCGGCGCACGACGGGATCCGTCACGGCGCCATGCTGGCGCTGCTCGCCGTGACAGCCGCCATGCTCTTCGCGGAGGCGCGCGCGCCGCGACGGTCGCTGCCGCGCGTGCTGTACGTCCTCGGAATCGCGGCCATGGTCGCCATCGCGCTCCGCCCGCGGAGCCTGTTTCTCTTCCTGGTGATCTGGAATGCGCAGCACTGGATCCTCGCGACGGGTCTCGGTTCCCAGACGCCGCGCGGGGAGCCCGCTCCCGGAGGTGGCGCGGTGCGCCGGATCCGCCACGGGCTGAACACGCGGCCCTGGGCCGTCGTGCTCCTCCTCATGGTTGCGTCGGTCCTCCTGCTGCCTCTCTGCGAGGTCGAGGCGAACCGGGAGGGGGGCACGTACTACGGGGACCGGATCTTCGGCGCGGTCGCGGTGGGATTGCGGACATCCTCGTGGGTCCCCGCCCTCGTGGCCCTTGGCTTTGCGACGGCGTTCCTCCACTACCTCCTCGACCGGGGCGTCTACCGGCTGTCGGACCCTCAGGTCCGCTCGGCGGCGCGGGGACTCCTCGCGCCGCCGGGTAGACGAACAGCGTCCCTTGAGCGCTAGCGCCATTTCACAAAGGGACCGGACGCGTCTTGGGGATAAGTGTTTGAATTCGTGGATGGATGATTTCAATATTTGAATTTGCGGACGTTGCCAAGTTGTGCCATTTGACTCTAACCCACCCGCGCCGCCCCGGCTGGTCTTCGCACCCCTCACAGTCACGCCCCTTCGCTTTTGGCCGAATCAGAGGGAACGGAGCTTCTTTCAGTTCCTTGATGCCGGCCGGCCCCACCCTCGGACCGAACTGAGTCGTGCCGTCGGATAGCGACTCGCGTACGCGTGGTGAGTTGCCTCACCGTGGGGTTGCGGGTTGACGCCATCCGGCACCCCCCATCCCCTGCCTCAAAACAGTACCGCACGCCAATTGGGCCCTCACTGATGGGGGACGCTGAAACGCTCGTTGCCTGCGTATAGAGGAGCAGTGGAGCGAGGTGGGGTGTTGGCGGGGTTCGCCACGGTGGCACAGCCGGCGCGCCTACTCGACACCTCTCCCGTTCCGGCCGTCGCGCCACGTCGTATTGCATCGGTCGCGGGTTTGCGCTACGCTCCCGTTCGTCAAACGGGCATAACGACGTGGTCTCCGCGCCACGGACATCGCGCGAGACACGACACACGGAGGGCAAAGAGTGAAGATCGCGAAGATCGAAACGTTCACGTTCTGGATCGAGTGGTGTAACTGGCTCTTCGTGAAGGTGTCCACCGATGAGGGGCTGTACGGGTGGGGCGAGGGATCGCTCCACGGGGCGATCCAATCGGTGGAGGCGGCCGTGCATGAACTCGAGCCGGTGCTCCTCGGCCAAGACCCTTCGGGGCCCGAGCGGCACTGGCAGGCTATGTACCACGCGTGGCGGTGGCGGGGCGGCCCGACGCTCTTCACGGCCATGGGCGCGATCGACATCGCGCTGTGGGATCTGGAAGGGAAGCGCCTGGGCGTCCCCGTGTACCGGTTGCTGGGCGGGCCACACCGCGAGCGTCTGCGAGGGTATGCGAGCCACTGGCTGGCGGGCGCCGACACGCCGGAGAAGGCGAACGCGGCGGCGCGGGAGGCGGTGCGCCGCGGCTTCACCGCCTTCAAATGGGGGCCGTTCAACGCCCAACGGCTCCGGGAGAACGAGGCGGGGGCCATCGCCCGCGCCGCCGAGTTGATGGCGGCCGCCCGGGAGGGCGCCGGGCCCGACGCGGAGATCTTCGTGGAGTGCGGCGAGAAGCTCTCACCGCGCAGCGCGGTCCTGGCCGCCCGGGCGTTCGCCCCCTATCGGCCTGGCTGGTTCGAGGAGCCGATTCCCTTCGAGAACGCGGCGGCCATGGTCCGCCTCCAGCAGGAGCTACCGGTCCCCGTCGCGACCGGGGAGCGGCTGCTGTCACGCTGGGAAGTCCGGGAGATCCTGGAGGGGGGTGGCTGCAAGATCCTCCAACCAGACGTCATGCACGCCGCGGGGATCACCGAAGTCCGCAAGATCTGCACGCTGGCCGACACCTACTACGTCCCCGTGGCGCCGCACAACCCCGGCGGGCCCATCTGCATGTTGGCGGCGATGCATCTGGCCGCGGCCATACCCAACTTCTATATCCTGGAGCAGATGGAGGAGGAGCGGGAGCTCCGGGACGCCCTCTGCACCAACCCGGTGCGCTACCGCGACGGGTTCTTCGAGCTGCCGACCGGGCCGGGCCTCGGCACGGATCTGAATCTGGAGGTGCTGCGGGAGCGGGCGTTCCGCCCCCAGCCCATATTGGGTTCCACGGAAGCGCTCTGGCGATAGGCGCACAAGCCTGCTGCGGCAGGCGTTCGAAAGGAGGGAAAACCATGACGGAGCGGAAGCGAGTGAGGACGTCAGGTGAAGGGGTGTCGCGCCGACGGGTGCTTCAGGGCCTCGCGGCCGTCGCTGCCGTCGGCGGGACGCGTGCCGCATTCGGGGCGGCGCCGGCCGCGCGAAGCGGGACCGTCACGCTCCAATACCAGACGGCGAACCTGACGGAGAAGCAATACGAGCCCGTCTGGAAGGAGATGCTCGCCAGGTTCGAGGCGCAGAACCCGAACATCAAGATCGAGCCCATCCTCGTGGCCCGGAAGGACCACTGGACGAAGTTCGTGACGGCGGCCAAAGCCAACCAAGCGCCGGATGTGGTGGCCGTGGACATCGCCACGGCGGCGTACAACGGCTACCTCCATCCGCTGGATGACCTCTGGCAGGCGGAGCCGCCATCCTTCCGCCAGGCCTGGACGGCGGATGCGATCAAGACGGCGAGCTGGAAAGGGAAGCTCTACGGCCTGCCGAGCTGGGGCGGGATTTACGGCGAGATCTACAACCGGGACCTCGTGAAGCAGGCGGGCCTCGATATGAGCAAGCCGCCGTTCACCTGGACCGAGTACCTCCAGTGGGCCAAGCGGCTCACGAAGGAGGGCCAGCAGTGGGCCCTGGCCGTCCTCGGAGGGAAGACCGACTCGACGACGCGGATGCTCCTCATGTGGATCTGGTCGAACGGCGGCGAGGCGTTCAACGCCGACATGACGCAGGCCACCTTCGCGAGCAACCCGAAGACGCTGGAGGCGCTGGAGTTCTACCTGGGCCTGGACGTCACCCACAAGGTGGTGGCGCCGGGCGCCGTGAACGTGAACTACCTCGAGCAGACCACGCTCTTCGCCCAGCAGAAGATCGCCACCATGCGGAACGCGTACTGGGGCGTGGCCAAGGTGGTGGGGGATAACCCCGCCATCACGGACAAGATCGCTGTGGCGTTCCCGCCGATGAACACGGGCACGAAGGTCACGATGGCCACCATGGCGGCCGACAGCATTTCCAAGGACTGCAAACACGCGGAGGCGGCCTGGAAGTTCATCAAGTTCGTGAACGACCGGGAGTGGGGCATCAAGCGGGCGCTCGTCTCCAACTGGATGCCGCTGCGCACCGACCTCGCCACCGATCCCGAGGTCAAGAAGGACCCCATGCTCGTGCAGTTCCTGGAGTACGGGAAGGTCGCCCGCGCCTACCCGCTTCCGCATCCGCTCTGGGCGGACATTGCGGCCAACGACATCGTTGGTGCCGTCCAATCGGCCCTGCTCAAACAAGCCACGGTCAAGGACGCCTTCAGCAAGCTCGACGCCGCATTGAACGCGAAGTTCAAGGAGATCTAGTTGGAGAGGGCGGGCGGGTTGCGCCGCGAGCGGTGGCTTGGTTATCTGTTCGTGGCGCCCATGCTGGTCTTTCTGCTGGGCATCATCCTCTTCCCCCTCGGCCACGCCTTTCTGACCAGTCTGTATCGAGAGGCGGGGGTCAACATCCGTTTCGTGGGCCTGGGGAACTACGCCCGCCTCCTCGACGACCCGACCTTCTGGAACTCGCTCGGGGTCTCGGTCGTCTTCACTGTGGCGTCGGTGGCGCTCCATCTCGTCGTGGCGATGCCTGTGGCGCTGTTCGTGAACGGTCTGCGGCGCGGGCGGACGACGCTCCGCCTCGCCTTCCTCACGCCGTGGATGGTGACACCGGTGCTCGGGGCCATCGCCTGGGTCTGGCTGCTGGACCCGCACTTCGGGGTGGCGAACTACCTGCTCCGATCGGTGGGCGCGATTTCCGAGAACCGGATCTGGCTGGGCGAGCCCGGCTTGGCGCTGGGGTCGATTGTCGCCGTGGACGTGTGGCGGGGCTTCCCGTTCATCATGCTGATTATCCTGGCGGGACTCCAGACCGTGCCCCGGGAGGAGTACGAGGCTGCCTCCATCGACGGCGCCGGGGCGCTGCAGCGGTTCCTCTACGTCACGCTGCCGCACCTCCGCTATCTCCTGGTCGTGGCCACGACGCTGGACGTCATCAACACGGTGCGGACCTTCGACATCGTCGCCGTGATGACCAAGGGAGGGCCGGTGAATGCCACCGAGGTCCTGCCCGTCCTCATCTTCAGTACGGCCTTCCAGGCCAACCGCTTCGGCCCCGCCGCCGCGATCGGCGTGGTCCTGCTCGGGCTGTTGTTGATTTTCTCCACGCTCTACGTCCTGCTGCTGCAATCGGAACGGCGCGAGAGGCGGATATGAAGGGCGGGGCGGCCCAACCGGGCAATCTCGTGGCGTGGGTCGGGATGGGTGTCCTCCTTGCCATCACGCTCTTTCCCTTCTACTGGATGGTCAACACGTCCCTCAAGCCGCAGAGCGAGGTGTTCCAGTCGCCCCCCACGTTCTTCTCCTTCAATTGGACCCTGACGGCCTACGGACGCGTCCTGGCGACGCGGGCTGTGGGTCGGTATTTCTGGAACAGCGCGGTGATCTCGGTGGGGGCGACGCTCCTGGCCGTGGGGCTCTCGGCGCTGGCCGCGTACGGCTTGTCCCGCTTCCGGATGCGCTGGGAGCGGCCGCTCATTCTGCTGCTCCTCTTCACACAGATGCTACCGGGAACGCTCCTCATCATTCCCTACTTTCAGTTGATGGCCAAACTCCAGTTGATCAACACGTATACGGCACTGATCCTGGCGTACGTATCCTTTGCGTTGCCCTTCTCCACGTGGATGCTGGCCGGCTTCTTCCGGTCGATTCCGCTCGAGCTCGACGAGGCGGCCATGGTGGACGGATGCGGCCGCCTGAAGGCGTTCTGGCGGGTGATCCTGCCGTTGAGCCTGCCGGGGCTGATCGCGGTGGGCATCTTCACGTTCCTCTTGGCTTGGAACGCGTACGTCTTCGCGCTCGTCCTTACGACGGACCCCAAGATGTTCCCCCTGTCGGTGGGGATCGCCAACATGATGGGGGAGTACCAGGTCCTGTGGAACGAGATGATGGCCGCGGCCGTGCTCGCCACGCTGCCGGTGTTCATCCTGTACGGCTTCTTGGAGCGGTACCTCGTCCAAGGCATCACCGCCGGTGCCGTCAAGGGGTAGGCCGTGAAGGAAATAGGCACCGAAATAGGTAACGGACAGCATGCCGTGGATACTCTGAAACTCGCCGGTGAAGGTCCGGCCCCGGGAGCGGCCAGCGCGCCCGGGTAGCCTGAGGGGGGACCGGCTGCGTGGGTACCCCGGGTAACCCAGAGCGCCGAGTTCCCTGACGCGCACTCACTGAGGTGGGTGCGCAACCTCGCAGGCCGTAGCGTGCAGCGAACCCAGGTGTAGCCTCGTTAACTCAGTGAGGGCGTCGACTCCGTTGTCCGGGGAGGAAGACCGGCGCCCCAGTGACCAGCACCGCTGTTAGGTCACCGGGAGTGTTGCGGGACCCGGCCGTTTCTTCGGTGTCAAGATGAATTCCTCCTCTCGATGCCGAATGCTGTCCGCATCGCGCACGTCCCGTCTGCCGTCGTCCCCCGAGGCCGCTCCGTCGAGATCTCCCGTGCCTCATCGTAGTAGTACCATCCAACCGCCGCGCTGCCTCGCGGGGTTCACCCGGCCTTGTCCGGGCTCCTGAGAGCGGGAGCGGGTCCGCACACCCCTCGACCGGACGGCCAGACGGATCCTCATGCTGGCTGGCTGAACCCAGCGCAACGCGAGTCGAATTCGTTGCCGCGGCAGGAGTTTTGTGTTGCAGGCTTTCGGCAACGAAAAGGGAGCCCTCGAAGACAGGAGTTCCGCATGGCGGATGATCGCGGGGGAGCCAGGAAGAAATGGAGCGCCGATCCTTGCCTGAGGTTCGGCGTTTTTCGTTCTGGATGACGCGTGCACCACGGAGCCGGAACAATCCGACAATACACGGAGCCGCCAGAGAAAGCACGCTGGTTCATCGGCGTTGTCGCGAGCTCTGTTGAGCGAGGGCCGGATCTAGGACGCGGAGCCAGTCGAGCGACTCAAACGTCCGGGGAAACGAACCCACGTGTAGCCGGGTACGACGAATTCTGTTGAAAGTGACGCACGTGGCAACGTAGTATCCCATTACGTTCCCCATTACGGCTGTTTCACCAGTTCCTGCCAGGCAATGATACCGGCAGTCGCGAAGAGGAATCGTCACCCCGCCCCAGTCGACGTGGACGAGGATGGGTGATGTAATCCGTGTGCCCGTGAGTCAGTCGTATGCGGCGGATACGGCATTCAGGCTCAATACGATCCGAACGACGAGAAGCCCGTGAAGGGGACATGACCGGGGAGGGTCAGGTGAGAACAAGGCTGCTCTGCCCCGAGAGTAACCGCGGACGTTCTGAACCTTCGGGAGGGAGGAACACGATGAGAATCCGACGCGTTCTGGTCTGGCCCGCCACGATTCTGCTCGCTCTCGGTCTCTTGATGGGATCCGCTGCCGCCCAGGCCCCCGGAACCCTCGTGGTTGGTCTTGTCGCCGAGCCGGTCAACCTCGACCCGGCCCAAGTGACGGATGCGAATTCGAACCGGGTGGGGCGTCGCGTCGTCGAGACGCTAGTTGCCTTCCCCGACGAGAGCACGCAACTGATCCCCGGTCTTGCCGAGTCGTGGGTTATCTCAAAGGATGGACTCCAGTACACGTTCACGCTGCGGAAGGGCATCACCTTCCACGATGGGACGCCACTCAACGCGGAGGCCGTCAAGTTCTCCATCATGCGGCAGATCGATTCGACGCATCCCGCCAATAAGCTTGGGAATTACCCATTCGCCAACTACTACTTCGGCAACGTCAAGACCGTCGAGGCGCTCAGCGAGGATCGCGTGGCGTTCCTACTGAAGGAGCCTCGGGCCTCCTTCCTGTCGATCTTGACGACCCCTGCGGCGTCGATCGTCAGCCCGAGCGCCGCGTTGAAGTGGGGCACCGACTACTCCAGCCATCCTGTCGGGACGGGTCCATTCCGCTTCGCAAGCTGGGACCGTGGCCAGCGCGTCGTGCTCGAAAGGAACCCGAATTACTGGCGAGGCCCCGTCAAGTTGGA
>Ga0316622_100001888_pt1 | contig 14117 bp, 9 predicted proteins | sample OWC_Aug_OW2_C1_D_FD_207646 | JGI IMG/M metagenome (GOLD analysis project Ga0316622, IMG submission 207646) | Wetland soil microbial communities from Old Woman Creek delta, Ohio, United States - OWC_Aug_OW2_C1_D5_C | ecosystem: Environmental > Terrestrial > Soil > Wetlands | place: USA: Ohio... | reverse complement strand
GTCGCGCTGATCGCCGGCATCGCCTACCTGCTCGTCAATGAAGACCGTGCGCTGCAGCGTGACGCGCTGCATCGGGACACCGACACGCTCGCCCAGTCGCTCTCGCTGCGGCTGCAGGCCATCAGCGAAGCCACGAACGCGCTCGCCCGCGATGCATTGAGCAACGACCGCGCCGAGCGGCGCTTCCTCGGCGCAGCGCGCGACGCGATGCTGGCGAAGCCGGAGGTCGTGCACATTGCGCTGGTCGACAAGTCGGCTCGCGTGGTCTGGTCCGTCGCTTCACCCGGGCCGCTCGGCGAGGCCGTGCGCGCGCCAAACACGCAACTGACCTCCGAACGAATCGTCGCTGCGATCGACAACGCCCGCGAAGCGCACTCGTCGTTCTTCTCGCCAACCTATGACGATCCCACGGGTTCAGCCGGTCCGGACAACGGCGGACCTTTCACGGACCTCGTTGCGCCCGTCTTTGTCGATGATCTCTACATGGGCGCCGTGCTCGCCCGGGTCTCGCTGCCCGAGTTGCTGCGCCGCTCGGTCGCACCGGACGTGGCACTCCGCTACCGCGTCAGCCTGCTCACCGACGCCGGCAACACGCTGGCATCGACGACGGCCAGTGAAACGCCCGCGGACGCGCTCGTCTACGTGGTGCCGATCTACCTGCTGCCGGATGGCGTCATGCTCGAGACATCTGCCTTCCGGGTGCGTTCTCCGCTCCTGAAGAGCGGGCTCGCCTGGGTCGTGGCCGGACTGACGCTGGCCGTTCTGATCACGCTGGTCGCGCTGGTGCGGCGCGACGCGCGGCAAGCGAAGGTCGAGCGCGCGCTGCGTGCCGAAACGGCCTTCCGCCGCGCGATGGAAGACTCGTTGGCAACGGGGCTGGCGGTCATCGACCGCCTGGGTGTACTGCGTCATGTCAACGCGGCGTTCTGTCAGATGACCGGCTGGCAGGAGGCCGACCTGGTCGGGCACAGCGCGCCGTTTCCCTTTTGGCCGCCAGGACAGTTTGCCGAGCACCAGACATCGCTGAATGCGCTGCTCAAGGGCGAGGCGCCGCAGAGCGGCTTCGAACTGAAGGTCCTGAGGCGCGACGGATCGCTATTCGACGCTCGGATATACGGCTCGCCCCTGCTCTCCGACGACGGCGAGCAACTCGGCTGGATGGTCGCGATGGCGGACATTACCGAGCCGAAGCGCATCAGCGAGCAGTTGGAGGCTGCGCACGAGCGCTTCACGACTGTGCTGCAGTCGCTCGACGACGCCGTGTCCGTGGTCGCTCCGGGTACGTCGGCGGAGCAACCCGACGAGCTGCTGTTTGCGAACCGCGGCTATCGCACGCTCTACGGCGCCGACGCCCTCGGCCACCGCCGCCTGCAGGAGGCCCTGGCCGCCCACGGCAGCGGCTTTGCCGGCGAGGCCTACGACGGCACGCTGAAGCGCTGGTTCGACGTGCGAACGCGCGAGATCCGCTGGGTCGACGGCCGCGATGTGCGCCTGCAGATCGCGACGGACATCAGCGACCGCAAGGCGACCGAGGAAATCGTGCGGCAGCAGCAGGAGAAGGTGGCGCTGACATCACGACTGATGACGATGGGCGAAATGGCGTCATCGCTCGCGCACGAACTCAACCAGCCGCTGACCGCGATCAGCAATTACAGCCTCGGGACGGTCTCGCGCCTGCGCGATGGCAATGTCACCGCCGCCGACCTGCTGCCCGCGCTGGAGAAGACGGCGGGCCAGGCGCAGCGCGCCGGCAACATCATCCGGCGCATCCGCGAGTTCGTGAAGCGAGCTGAACCGCGACGGCGCCCGACTCCGGCAAGCCGCATCGTCGAGGACGCGATCGGTTTTGCCGAGATCGAGTCGGCCAAGAAGCAGATCGCGATCCGCACGCAGGTGCCGGCCGACCTGCCACCGCTCAACGTCGACCCGATCCTGGTCGAGCAGCTGCTGTTGAACCTGCTGAAGAACGCCATCGATGCGATGGCGAACGCCACGACGCGGCGCATCGACCTGGTCGTGCGACGTCTCGATGACATGGCCGAGTTTTCGGTAATCGATCGCGGCTGCGGTATCCCGGCCGAGCACCGTGACAGCCTGTTCGAGCCGTTCTTCAGCACGAAGTCGGACGGGATGGGGATGGGGCTCAACATCTGCCGTTCCATCGTTGAGTTCCACCAGGGCCGGCTGCTCCTGGAGGAAAACCCTGAAGGCGGAACCATCTTCCGCTTCACCTTGCCGCTTGCGACGACTGCTTCTGTCGACGAGAATGCGCGCCACTCTGACGCGAAACAATCCAATGGAATCTGACGATGTTCTGGGCGTGGTCTACGTCATCGACGACGACGACGCTGTGCGCGACTCGCTGCAGTGGCTGCTCGAGGCGAGCCGCTATCGCGTGATCGGTTTCGGCAGCGCGGAGAAATTCCTCGCGGGCCACGATCCGGAAGCCATCGCCGTGGCCATCATCGACGTACGCATGCCTGGCATGAGCGGGCTGGAACTGCAGGACGAGCTGATCGCGCGCAAGGTGCCCTACCCGATCATCTTCATAACCGGTCATGGCGACGTGCCGATGGCGGTGTCGACGATGAAAAAGGGCGCCGTGGACTTCATCGAGAAGCCATTTGACCAGGCCGCCCTGAAGGCGCTGGTCGAGCGCATGCTCGGCGAGGCGCGCGCGCGGGCAGCCGAGAACGAGAACCGCAAGCTGAGCGAGGCGCTGATGGCCAAGCTCACGGCGCGCGAACAGCAGGTGCTCGAGCGGATCGTGGCCGGACGGCTGAACAAACAGATCGCCGATGACCTCGGCATCTCGATCAAGACGGTGGAGGCGCACCGCGCCAACATCATGGACAAGCTCAACGCCAACACGGTGGCCGACCTGATGCGCACCGTGCTCGCGGGAGGCGGACTGCGCCAGTAGTCCCCGTCCGCGCCGGTAAACTTCGCGGCTTCCCCGGATGTCAGCGAAGAAAGGTTATCCGCCATGACGGCGCGCCTCATCGACGGCAAGGCCCTTGCCGCCTCCATACGCGCCAGCCTGGCGCCGCGCATCGCGCGCGCCAAGGAAGCGGGACAGCCGCCGGGCCTTGCGGTCGTGCTGGTCGGTGACGATCCCGCCTCTGCGGTTTACGTCCGCAACAAGATCCAGGCCTGCGAGGATGTCGGCATCCGCTCCTTCGCCGATCGCCTGCCGGCGAGCACCTCCGAGGCCGAGCTCCTCGCACGCATCGATCGACTGAACGTCGACCCGGCCGTGCACGGGATCCTCGTGCAGCTGCCTCTTCCCGGCCACCTCGATGCGCAGCGAGTTCTTGAAAGGATCTCGTTCGACAAGGATGTCGATGGGCTGCATGCCACCAATGCCGGGCTGACGCTGATGGGCGTGCCGCATTTCCGCTCCTGCACCCCCTACGGCGTGATGAAGATGCTCGAGCACACTGACATTGCCGTTGAAGGCAAGCACGCGGTTGTCCTCGGCCGCTCCAACATGGTGGGCAAGCCGATGGCAATGCTGCTGCTTGCGGCCAATGCCACGGTGACGATTGCGCATAGCCGCACGCGCGACCTGCCAGCAATCACGCGACAGGCAGATATCCTCGTGGCGGCAGTCGGGCGCCGCAATCTCGTGACGGCGGACATGGTGAAGCCCGGCGCAGTGGTCATCGACGTCGGCACTAACCGAACGCCGGAGGGCAAGCTGGCGGGCGATGTCGACTTCAAGGGCGTCAGCGAGGTCGCCGGGTGGATTTCGCCGGTACCCGGCGGCGTCGGACCGATGACGATCACGATGCTGCTCGTGAATACCGTCGAGGCGGCAGAACGTCGCGCCGGCTTGACGAAGTAGCGAGCGGGCCTCGTGCCTGCTCCGTGAATCGCCGAACTCAAAGTCAACCATGCCTACCACCGACAATCCCCTGCTCGACTTCAGTGGCCTGACCCGCTTCGACCACATCCGGCCCGAGCACGTGACGCCGGCGATCGAGGTGCTGCTCGACGGAGCGCGTGCTGCGGTGACGCAAGCTTCCCGCACCGATGTGCCGGCGACCTGGGACGCCGTCGTGGAACCGCTGGACGAAGCGACCGACCGCTTGTCGCGCGCGTGGGGCGCGGTCGCGCACATGAACGCAGTGGTCGACACCCCGCAGCTGCGTGCCGAGTACAACGCCAATCTGCCGCGCATCACGGCCTTCTGGACCGAGCTCTCGCAGAACGAAGCGCTGTATGCCCGCTTCAAAGCGCTCGCAGCCGCTGCCGATTTTGCGCAGTGGCCGGCGGCCCGCCGCAAGCTTGTCGAGAACGAACTGCGCGATTTCAGGCTCGGTGGGGCCGAGCTCAACGCGGCGGACAAGCAGCGCTTCAAGGCCGCGCGCGAGCGGGAATCACAGGTGTCGACACGCTTCGCCGAGAACATACTGGATGCGACGAACGCGTTTGCGCTGTTCCTCGGCGACGCGGCGCAGCTGGCCGGAGTGCCGGACGACGCCGTTCAGATGTTCCAGGAGGCGGCATCCGCTGACGGGCGAACCGGCTACAAGCTCACGCTGCAGTACCCCAGCTACTCGGCGGTCATGGACTACGCCGACGACCGTGCGCTGCGCGAGAAGCTCTATCGCGCCTACGTGACCCGCGCCTCCGAGTTCGGCAACCCGGACTGGAACAACGGCCCGCTGATGGTCGAGCTGATCCGGCTGCGGCAGGACACCGCGAGCCTGCTGGGGTATCCGGCCTTCGCCCACGTGTCGCTGGTGCCCAAGATGGCCGAATCACCCGATGCGGTGCTCAAGTTCCTGCGTGAACTCGGCACGCGGGCGCGGCCCTATGCCGAGCGCGATGTCGACGAGCTGCGCCGATTCGCGGCCGAGAATCTCGGTATCGCGGAGCTGATGCCCTGGGATTTCAGCTACGCGAGCGAAAAGCTCCGCGAGGCGCGTTACGCCTACTCGGACCAGGAACTGAAGCTCTACTTCACCGAACCGCGCGTGCTGGGTGGGCTCTTCAGGGTCATCGAGACACTGTTCGGCGTCGCGATCCGCGAGGAAGCGGCACCGACCTGGCATCCGGACGTGCGCTTCTTTCGCATCGAAGGCCAGGGCGGCGACCTGGTGGGCCAGTTCTACCTGGACCTGTATGCCCGCGACAACAAGCAGGGCGGTGCCTGGCAGGACGATGCGCGCAGCCGCCGCGGCAGCCGCTTGGGGCTGTCGTCGCCCGTGTCCTACCTCACCTGCAATTTTTCGCGTCCGGTCGGGGGACGGCCGGCGACGTTCCGCCACGACGAAGTGCTGACGCTGTTCCACGAGTTCGGCCATGGCCTTCATCACATGCTGACGCGCGTCGACGAGCCGTCGGTATCCGGCATCCACGGCGTCGAATGGGACGCGGTCGAACTGCCCAGCCAGTTCATGGAGAACTTTGCCTGGGAGTGGGAGGTCCTGCAGCTGCTGACCGGCCACGTGGAGAGCGGTGAGAAGCTGCCGCGCGTGCTTTTCGACCGCATGATCGCGGCCCGAAACTTCCAGACCGGCTATTACACGGTGCGGCAGCTCGAGTTCTCGTTGTTCGACATGCTGCTGCACAGCCGGCCCGCGCCGGAGACCGAGCAGCAGGTCCTGGCGCTGCTCGGGGAGGTCCGCCGCGAGGTGGCGGTCTTCGTCCCGCCCGAATACAACCGTTTTCCGCACTCTTTCTCGCACATCTTCGCCGGCGGCTACGCGGCAGGCTATTACAGCTACAAGTGGGCCGAAGTGCTGTCGGCCGATGCGTATGCGGCGTTCGAGGAGGAAGGCGTGCTGAACCCGGCTACCGGCCAGCGGTTCCGCGACGAGGTCCTCGCCGTCGGCGGGAGCCGCCCGGCGATGCAATCGTTCATCGCCTTCCGCGGCCGCAAGCCGACCATCGACGCCCTGTTGAGGCATCACGGCATGACTTAGTCAGGAGAGCAATGAAAAGCGGTGTGTGGTTGGCGTTGGCCCTACTGGCGATCGGCAGCGCAGCCGAGGCGCAGTACCGCTGGCGCGACGCCGACGGGCAGATCAACTACGGCGACCAGCCGCCCTACGACGCCCGCGATCTGCAGCGCGTCGACAACCGCGGTCCCATGACTCCGAATGATCCGAACGCCGCCCTGCCGTTCGAACTGCGCCGCGCGATGGCGCGGAATCCCGCGGTGATGTACACGAGCAGTGACTGCGATCCGTGCGACAGCGCACGGGTGTTCCTGCGCCAGCGCGGCATCCCGTATTCAGAACGGACCGTCGACGGTGCGGACGACATCGAAACGCTGCGCCGCCTGACCGGCAGCGACAAGGTGCCGGTGCTGATGCTCGGCAAGGACCGCCTCACTGGCTTCAGCGCACCTGAATGGGGTCGCGGCCTGGAGGCGGCCGGTTATCCGGCCGAGTCACGCCTGCCTCCGGGTTACACCGGCGAGCCACCCCAGCCGCTGGTTCCGCGAGCCAGTGGACCTGCAAACCTGGTCGGGCCCGCGGCGCGCGCGCGCTGAACTCCATACATCGAGGATTTGCCGATCATGTTCCTCACCTCCCTTACGGCCAGCATCTTTGTTCTCGCGATGCAGGCCGCGCCCGGCGCCGAGGTCGGCGCACCGACAGCAAACTCGCCCAAGGTCACCTGGCGCTGGACCGACTATCGCGGCCAGATCAACTACGGCGACCGCCCGCCCCCGGATGCGCAGAACCTGCTGCGCATCGACCTGTCGATGATCGGCGAGCAGACGCAGTCGCTGCTGCCCTACCAGGTGCGGCGCGCCGCCTCGAACTTTCCGGTGATGCTGTTCACCGCGAAGAACTGCCTGCCGTGCGGCCCCGCGCGCGACTTCCTGAACAAGCGCGGCATTCCCTTTGCGGAGCGCACCATCGAGTCGGGTGACGACGCGATGGAACTGAAGCGCCTGACCAACGCCGAAGGCGTCCCGGTCCTGACGCTCGGGGCCAAGCCGCTGCTCGCCTTCAACCCGGACGACTGGCACGACGGCCTGGACGCCACCGGCTATCCCCGTACCTCGATGCTGCCGGTCGGCTTCAAGCAGGAACCGGCCCGCCCACTGACGCAGAAAGCCAAGCCACCGCCCGCGGCACAATAGCGGGATGCCGCTCACGCTCGCGACCTGGAACGTCAACTCCCTCAAGGTCAGGCTCCCGCACCTGCTCGACTGGCTCGCGACGCACCGCGTCGACATCGTCTGCCTGCAGGAAACCAAGCTCGTCGACGAACTCTTTCCGGTCGCGGCACTCGCAGAGGCCGGGTATTCGGGCGTCTTCGCCGGGCAGAAGACCTACAACGGCGTCGCGCTGCTGACGCGCAATGACACAGTGGCTCCGGCCAGCGAAATCGTCGTTGCATTGCCGGAATTCGAAGACGTTCAGAAGCGCATCATCGCCGCGACCGTCGGACGGCTGCGCGTCATCTGTGCGTACTTTCCGAACGGTCAGAGCGTCGGCAGCGAGAAATACGACTACAAGCTGCGCTGGATCGCGGCGCTCGCCGCCTGGCTGCGGCACGAGCTTGCGCGTCATCCGCAGTTGGCGCTCGCCGGCGACTTCAACATCGCTCCCGAGGACCGCGACGTCCACGATCCCAAGGCGTGGGAGGGACAGGTTCTCTTCTCCGAGCCGGAAAAGCAGGCCTTCCGCGACCTGCTTGCCCTCGGCCTCGTCGACAGCTTCCGGCTGTTCGACCAGCCCGAGCGCAGCTACACATGGTGGGATTACCGCATGCTGGCGTTCCGCCGCAAGATGGGACTACGCATCGACCACGTGCTGCTGTCCAAGGTGCTGGCCTCGCACTGCACCGCCTGCACCATCGATGTCGAGCCGCGGCGGCGCGAGCAGCCCAGCGACCACGCACCGGTGATCGCGACGCTCTCGCTGTAGCCCGCATGGCCGCGCCATCCATCGTCATTCGCCGCATCGAACCCGGCGACTGGACGGACGTGTGGACCGTTCTGCACGACACGTTCGAGCGTGGTGATACCTACGCCTTCGCGCCCGGCAGCAGCGAAGCCGAGATCCGGCGGGCCTGGGTCGAGATCCCCGCCGCCACCTACGTCGCCTGCGCGCCGGAGGGCCGCGTGCTGGGAACCTACTACATCAAGCCCAACCAGCCGGGACTCGGCGCCCACGTGTGCAACTGCGGGTACGTCGTCGCCCCGGACGCGCGTGGCAGCGGCATCGCTACGTCCCTGTGCGAACACTCCCAGAACGAAGCACGCTCGATGGGCTTTCGCGCCATGCAGTTCAACCTCGTCGTCTCAACCAACGAGCGAGCGATCCGACTGTGGAAGCGACTTGGCTTTGCCGTGGCCGGCGTCCTGCCCGGAGCTTTTCGCCATGTCCGGCTGGGCTACGTCGATGCGTTTGTCATGTACAAGTCACTCGACGATTAGTGTTCTCAAAAGGTCCGGTCAAGAACCGTACCCGCGCCGAAGAGAAGCGGCGATGACTGAACTCGGTCATGACGGCCCATGGATTCGTGCGCAACGCCTCGCACCGGCGGGCTGATGGCATCGCCGGACGTGACGCGCCATCGTTAGTTGATCAGCGCGTGCGGCGCGGTTCGCTCTTTCCTCGCAGTTGGGCGCCCGTGCGCGCGTTGCCACGCGTCGCGGGCTTGTCGGCCGCGCGCTTCGCAGGCTTGACGCGGCCGCTCGCCGCCGCGACAGCGCGCGCTTGGGCGGAGCGAACTGTGCCCAGCGGTGCGTTCCAGCGCGTTCTTCGCCTTTGCGTTCGGGTTGCACAGCAAGGATGCCTCGCCCGAGCGTGCTCATGAGCGCAGGAGGTGACGCCGCCCCGATCCGTGTCGGCAGGCTTGTCGCCTTGAGCTTCCAGCGTTGATAGAGAAAGAGGAGCAGAGCAAACATCGTCCCTCCCGGCAAGAGCAGCTCCAGCAGGACATAGGGGCCGAGCTTGGCGCCGGATCGACGCAGCGGCTCGAGTTGACCGATGAGAGTCCGCAACCGCGAATCGGTCCAGGATCGCGCTGCAGCCTCCTTGGAAATGGCGTTCATGCCTGACTCCTGCGTTCGACTGTCCCGGCATCACCTACGGAGTGGGACGCCAATCGAATGCAATCATCGCGGGCCGCGGTATTCACTGGATTTCAGTTCTGCAACGCTGCGTATCAACGACACGCATCACTGAACGCGAGGTCGCTCCAAGAGCGCCGCGAGCCCATCAAGTCATGGGCAATTCTTTCCGCGATCGAACTGCACGCCTGCGCAACCCGACTTAATTTGCCCCTCGCCGACGCTTTCTGGACAGCCATGACGGCTCGCGGCAAGTCCATCCCGCGGCAACTCGACTGTGCCTCGCCGTCTCTTGGGATCACATTTCGGGAGGCGTTTCGGAGGTGTTCGAAGCGGGGCCAACTCACCGCGTCTTTGCATTGAGTGAGCAGGTCGCCGAACGGTGCTTGGCTGTTCGCCGGCTATGTGATTCAGGCGCCACTCGATTGGCGAGACAAAGCCGTGCCGGATCGGCCAGAAGCGACCGCGGCGGGTCGCTGAAACGATTGTCCAGAAGCGAAACGCGAAGGCGCGCAATTACGTCAGTACGCGGACGTCTCTGCGCCCGGGCTTCTTGCGGATCGCCTCACGGTTCCGCTTCTCCAGCAGTGCCCTGGGTTTGCGTTCCGGCGTGAGTGGCGTCAGCGAAGGCTGGACATCGGCCACCGTTCCGCTCACGCCGCAGGACGCGCTGTTGTGGCGCGGCGCCGGGCGGGTCGCGCCGGCGCGACCTTGCGCGCGCTCGCCTTGCGAGCGGCCGGCTGCGCTGACTTCGACGACCCGGCTCTCGCGGCCTTCGACACCCGCGCGCCGCGCACCGGCAGCACCCTGCGCAGCAGCGCCTCGCAGTCGGCCTGCAGCATCACACGCGGCACGGGGTAGTTGGCATCGGCCTCGCGGCAGGCGGCTTTGGCCAGGGCCGGAATGTCGGCCTCGCGCAGCGGCTCCAGCGTGCGCGGGATGCCGACCGTACGGCTGAGGGTGTCCACGCCGTCGAGGAACTTGCCCGACAGCTCCTCGCGCGAGTCGCCACTGCGACCCACCCTGGCGCGCAGCGCCAGCGTAGCCAGCTGGCCGACCGTCGCGCTGGCCGAGAAGCGCAGCACGTGCGGCAGCATGATGGCGTTGGCCAGGCCATGCGGCGTGTGGTACTTGCCTCCGAGCTGATGTGCGATCGCGTGCACGTTGCCGACGTTGGCGCGGGTGAATGCCAGGCCGGCGTAGGTGGAGGCAAGCGCCATCTGCTCGCGGGCCTCCAGGTCGTCGCCGCGGGCATAGGCGCGCGGCAGGTTCTCGAAGATCATGGCCACCGCCGCCAGCGCCATGCGGTCGGTGAACTCGGTCGACCAGTCTCCCAGGTAGGCCTCCACCGCGTGCGTCAGCGCGTCCATGCCGGTGGCGGCGGTCACGGCCGGCGGCAGCCCTGCCATCAGCAGCGGGTCCAGCGCAGCCATCTGCGGCACGATGCGCGTGTCAGCGATCACAAGCTTGCGCTCATGCGCGGGGTCGGAGATCACCGCGGCGACCGTGACCTCGGACCCGGTGCCGGCGGTGGTCGGAACCGCGTACAGCGGCGGCGGCGCATACAGGCCCTTGAAGTAGCCGACCAGCTTGCGCGGGTGCTTGTTATTCGCGGCGGCCAGGCCGATGGCCTTGGCCGCATCCATCACCGAGCCGCCGCCGAAGGCGACGATCGCGTCGCAGCCCTTGCGGCGGTACAGGTCGATGCCTTTCTCGATCAGCGGGATCGGCGCATCCGGCGTGATCTCGTCGTACACGAGCACGGCGGTGCCGCCCGCCTGCAGCGCGTCGAGAAAGGCCTTCATCAGGCCGAGCCGGGCGATGAGTGAGTCGGACACGACGAGGACCTTGCGGTGGCCAAAGGCGCCGATCGCCTGGCCCAGCCGCACGCTTGCGCCGGGGCCGACCAGCAAGGTCGGCTGCGGGATCGGCAGCAGGCGCGTGGCCACGCCGGCCGCCTTCTTGACCACGGGCAGCCCGACTGTGCGGGTCAAGTCGCCAAGCCTGTTCGTCATCAATAGCCTCCGTATTCACTGTGGTTGACTGCGAGGTGCAGGCGCGCTCCAAAGCGCGACGCTGGCCTTTGCAACCGACCGGCGCGATCAAGTCTGCTCAGGAGACACCCGTCCGTCACGGAAAAATCATGAAAAGCGTGATCAGCATCAGCCTTGGCGCGAGCAACCAGGACTTCAGGTTCACCGCCCAGTTCCTCGGCGAGCGCGTGACGGTGCGCCGGCTCGGCACCGACGGCAGCCTGGCCACGGCGGAGAAGCTGGTCAGGCAATGGGACGGAAAGGCCGATGCGATCGGCCTGGGCGTGGCCAAGGACGGAAAAGGCGGCGGCTGGCTGCGGCAGCAGGCGAAGGACGCGGTCCGCCTTGCGGCCAAGGCCAAGGCCAGCCCCGTGACGAGCGGCGAGCGGTTGGGCGAGATCTTCCTCGAGTGGGCCGTGCGCCACGCGCAGATCGCGCTGGGCCAGTATTTCAACAACGCCAAGGTGCTGTTCTTCTCCGGCGCCGCGAACCAGAAGCTGGCCGCTTCGATGGCCGAGTACACCGACAACCTGCAGTTCGCCGACCCGGTGCTGCAACTGGGCGTGCCCAAGCTGCTGACCTCGCTCGATGCGCTGGCGCTTTACCAGCGCGGCGCGCACTACGTGTCGCGCTGGGAACCCCCGCGCGTGCTGGCCGAGGGCGTACTGAGCGACTGGAGCAGGTACGTGCTCAGAAAGGCGATGCAGAGCGCCACTGTGATCGTCGCCCCCGTGCACGAGCTGGACGGCTTTGGACTCGAGGAGCTGGCCGGCAAGACCATCATCACCAGCACGGTCAACGACGAGCGCATCGAGCAGTTCCGCGACAAGGGCGTCAACCTGATCGTCGACGGGGCGCCGTTCCTGTTCGACCACGTTCTGGCGCCCAACCTGCTGGACGCGATGATCATCGCTGCCACCGGCAAGCAGCCGGACGAGCTGCTCGAGGACGACTACCTCGAGATCATTACCGACCTCGGCATCGAGCCGCGCATCATCTATCCGAACGGCTTTCGCCGCGTCAACCGCTTCGCCTTCGTCATCCACCCGCTGTCGCAGGAGTACTTCAAGACAGTCAAGCAGATCGACCTGCTGTCGCGCGTGTCGCCGCCGTTGTTCATGGACTCGCTCGAGAAGATCATGGCCTACGCGCCACCGTTCGTGTACTCGCACGTCACCGGCATCCGCTCGCCCACCGGTGTGGAGGCCGAGGGCTGGCTGATCTCGGTTGGCGGCACGCCGCGCGAGATCATGAGCCGCAGCCCCGAATTCACCTACCGGCGGCTGCTCGACGCAGCCAGGATCGCCAAGCAGCTCGGCGCGCAGATCATGGGCCTGGGCGCCTTCACCAAGGTGGTGGGCGACGCCGGCGCCACGGTGGCCAAGCGCGCGCCGCTGCCGATCACGACCGGCAACAGCTACTCCGCCTCCGGGGCGTTGTGGGCCGCGCACGACGCCGTGCTGAAACTCGGGCTGGTGCCGCGGCCAAATGGCAGAGAGAAAGTGAAGTTCAAGGCGATGGTGGTGGGGGCCACCGGCGCCATCGGCTCGGTGTGCGCGCGGCTGCTGGTCCAGGTGGCGGAGGAGGTCTACATGGTCTCGCCCGAGACCGCCAAGCTGCTGGCGCTGAAGGAGTCGATCCTGAAGGAAACGCCGCAGGCGAAGATGTTCCTGTCGGCGCGCGCCGACAAGGACATTGCCGACATGGACATGATCGTCACCGCCACCTCGGGCGCCGGCAAGAAGATCCTCGACATCATGAAGGTCAAGCCCGGCTGCGTCATCACCGACGTCGCGCGGCCGCTCGACCTGCCGCCGGAAGAGGTGGCCAAGCGACCCGACGTGCTGGTGATCGAGTCCGGCGAGATCGAGCTGCCGGGCGACGTGCAGATGAAGAACATCGGCCTGCCGAAGAACGTCGCCTACGCCTGCCTCGCCGAGACCATCGTGCTGGCGCTCGAAGGCCGTTTCGAGAACTTCACCGTCGGCCGTGCGATCGAGTGGGAAAAAGTGCGCGAGATCTACAAGCTGGGGCTGAAGCACGGCATGAAGCTCGCCGCGATCTCGGGGGTGAACGGGCCCTTCTCGGACGACGATATCGCGCGCGTGCGCGATCTTGCACTGGCCGAGCGGGCGCGCCGCGCACGGGCGCACGCCCGCGCCGAGGCCCGCGCGAAGAAGGCCGGCGCGGCCACGCGTCACGCAGCCGCGCGTTCCAAGCCCGGTGCCGGCCCGAAGGCCTCCTCTGCGCGACGGCCCGCATCACGGGCGCGGGCCGCCGCGGCAGTCGCGGGCAAGGCCTAGCAGGCTGGTGAACCGCGCAATGGCCCGCCGAGCGAAGCTTCGCTCGGCGGGCCATTGCGATCGTTGAGCGTCCCCTTCCAGGTAGCGCAGAACAGTCCGCCCTTGGCGACCAATGAAGTTGGCTTCGGGTCGACCGCAGCCAAAATGCGGGACCGGCGGACTCGCGTCAAACCGTCGCGGCTTAGACAATCCGCCTGCGTTCGGTCAGCGCAAGAGCGCAGCGCTGCCCAGCACTCCCGCGGCACGCAGGTTGACGAGAATCTGGATCACGACCGGCAGGCCGATGAACCAGATCACGCCGCCCAGTGAACGCCGCAGCGTGCGCGGCTGCACGGTGTAGGACTCCGGCTCGACAAACAGGTCGCGGCGCGGAAAGAACCGCGGGGTGCGATTGCAGTAGTCCACATACACCTGCCCGAACTTGCCACGCAGGAACTGCTCCTCGCCGGCAATGACCGCCGGATACACCAGCACGAAGAACGCGATAAGGAACAACGTGAGCGTGATCGTTTCGGTGGCGAGGCCGATGCCGATCAGGCCGATGAACGAGAAGAAGTACAGCGGATTGCGGCAGACCGAATAGGGGCCCTGCGTCACGAGTTCGGAGCTCTTGTAGCCGCTCGAGTACGTCAGGCACCAGATGCGGCCCACCATGCCGATGGCCGCCAGCACGATGCCGACGAGGAACATCCCACGGCCCACCAATGTGCCCTGCCACACACTGCCAGTGGCGAG
>Ga0316622_100001887_pt1 | contig 14119 bp, 10 predicted proteins | sample OWC_Aug_OW2_C1_D_FD_207646 | JGI IMG/M metagenome (GOLD analysis project Ga0316622, IMG submission 207646) | Wetland soil microbial communities from Old Woman Creek delta, Ohio, United States - OWC_Aug_OW2_C1_D5_C | ecosystem: Environmental > Terrestrial > Soil > Wetlands | place: USA: Ohio... | reverse complement strand
CCCCCGTCAGCGCGGCCGCAAGGTCGTCGCCGAGAATGTCTCCCTCATCGACCTCCTGCCGACGGTCCACCATTATTTCGCCGGCCGGCCGCGTCCCGGAGCCTATGCCGGGCTGTCGCTGCTTGAGCTTCTGGCCGGGAAGAAAGCCGCCTTCCGGGAGCGCGTCCTATTCGCGGAAGCCGCGAGGTCCCGGGTCGTCGCCGCCGTGCTCGGGAATCACAAACTCATCTATAACCCGGCCGGGATCACCCCAACGACCACCCTGGGGCATCCCTTCCCGATGGGGCCGGTCGAGTTTTATGACCTGATCAAGGACCCGGGCGAGACGGTGAACCTCGGCCAGGTCGAAAACCCCGTCCTTCGGCGCCTGCTGGCCGAGTCAAGCCGCTATCTGCAAGGGGCTCTGACGCCCCGCCGCGAGAAGGCGAAGCGAGGCGGCATCGAGCTTTCGGAAGAGGAGCGCCGGGAGGCCGACGAGGTCCTGCGCAGCCTCGGCTATATCAAGTAGGCTGCCGGCCGCCGTTCGTTCCGGCGTCATGACTATCGCGATGCCCCCGCGGTGGTGCGTCTCCCGATGATTATGACGTAGCCTGTCCATTTGCGAGACGCATCACGAGGATTTGCATCCGGAGCCCGAATGGCATAAATTGGCATGGAGTCGGGATGCCCTATGGACAGTAATGGAGGCGCTATCGCGATTTGGAAAAGGAGGAAACGATGAAAAATAGACTCTGGATTCTCGCTTTGGTTCTCCTTCTTGTGCCGGCAGCGGTTCGAGTTTGGGCCCAGGAACCTGAATTCAAAGACACTCCGTGGTTCACCGGGATGCCCAACTATTATGTCTATGACGCTCAAGACGCGGAATTTGACAGCTACAATTTCTTCAACGGCAAGGACTGCACGACGGTCGAAGGCAGGAAATTCAAGAGGACTTACGCCTTAAAAGAAGAGGCCAAGAAGTCGAGCGTCATTCAGGTCATGCGCAATTATTCCAACGCCATAAAAAGCATGGGCGGGACGGTGATTTACGACGGAGCGCCCCAAGAAGCCGAGTGCGCCGATAATAACGGCCTCAATATGGTGGTGGGCAAGGTCGTCAAAGAAGGGAACGAAATGTGGGTCGAGGTGGCTTCGCTCGGCGGGGATGACTATTATCTCACCATCGTGCTGAAGGAGCTGATGAAGCAGGATGTCACGGCGAGCTCGATGTTCGAGGCCCTCAACCGGGATGGGCATGTCGCCCTTTATATCAACTTTGATACCGGCAAAGCCATTATCCGGGACGAATCCAAGCCCATCATCGACGAGATCGTTCAGATGATGAAGTCCAACCCGGAGTTAAAGCTCAATGTGGAGGGGCACACAGACAACGTGGGGACACCGGCGGCCAACAAAACGCTGTCCGAGGCCCGGGCCAAGTCCGTCGTCTCAGCCCTTGTCAGCCAGGGTATTGCCGCTGATCGTTTGAGTCCTGCAGGGTATGGCCAGGACAAACCGATCGCCGATAATAATACGGAAGAAGGGAAGGCCAAAAACCGGCGGGTCGAATTGGTCAAGAGATAAATCTAGACCCGGCGGCCGGCAAACGGGGCTGTCCATCTGGCTCAATCGGTTGTGTCGAGCCCTGGAGAGGAGGGGCGACAGGCGGGTTGAGATGGAGAGCCGGACCGGTCAGCGCGCCCGGCGGGCCGAAACGAAGCTCCCGATGCCACCGGAGTGAGACCCGCCCCCGCAGCGGCCGGGAGCCCCGTCCGAGGAGGTATGATGAAGAAGCGTAACCCGTTGTGCGGCTTGATACCGTCCGTCCTGTTATTTCCCCTTCTGGCCTTGCCGTCGGCCGTTCAACGCAGGGACGGCATCGTCGAGGCGATCGTCACTCGAATCACGCCCTCGTTGATCGACATCCGGCGTGACATTCACTGCCATCCCGAGCTGTCGATGGAAGAGAAGCGGACGGCGGCGCTCACAGCCGATTATTTCAGAAAACTCGGGCTCGAGGTCCGGTCCGGAATCGGGGGGACGGGCGTGCTGGGCATCCTCCGTGGCGGGAAGCCCGGACCGGTTGTGGGCATGAGGGGAGACATGGACGCCCTGCCCATCACCGAAGAAACCGGCCTTCCCTTCGCTTCGAAAGACAAGGGAGTCCGCGACGGCCGTGAGGTGGGCATCATGCATTCCTGCGGCCACGATATTCATACGACCGTGCTCCTCGGCGTCGCCCACGTCCTTTCGGAGTTGAAAAAGGACCTCCCCGGGACCGTCCTCTTCGTGGCCCAGCCGGGGGAGGAACACGGTGACGGCGCAAAGGAGATGCTCAAGGCCGGCCTGTTCAGTGAAGTCAAGCCCGAAGCGATGTTCGCTTATCACGTGGACGACCGGTTCAGGGCGGGGACGATCGCCTATGGCTCGGGCGACATGACCGCCAACGTGGACGGGTTTGACCTGACCGTCGGGTCCACGGGCTGCCACGGTGCGTCCCCCTGGTCGTGCGTCGACCCCGTCGTCGTCGGCGCGCAGATCGTGACCGCCCTCCAGGTCATGGTGGCGCGGGAGATCGATGTCAACCGCAACGCGGTCATCACCGTGGGCAGTTTTCATGCGGGAACGGCGCCCAACATCATTCCCGAGAAGGCCGAGCTCAAGGCCACCGTCCGGAATTACGGCGAGGACCAGCGGCGGCTGATCAAGGAGAAAGTGGAACGGCTGGTTCAGAATATTTGCGAGGCGGCGGGCGCCCCCTACACGCTCGATTATCGGATCGGGATCCCCTCGGTCTATAACGATCCGCGCCTGCTCGCGGATCTCCTGCCGACCGTGGAAAGAATTCTCGGCGGGAAGGACGACCTCAAGGAAGTCCTTCCCGAGATGGGCGGCGAGGATTTCAGCCACTTTTCTCGGCTCGCTCCCTCCGTGATGCTCTTGCTCGGCTGCGTCCCTCCCGATGTCGAAGGCACCCAGGTCCATTCTCCGGCCTTTATCGCCGACGAGGCCTGCATCCCCATCGGGGTCAAGGTCATGTCCGCCGTCATCCTCGATTACCTCTCCGGATCGCGACCCCGGAGACTCTTCTCCGAATGAAGAAGGACACGGTCCGTCCGGAAGACAAGCGGGACGCTCTCCTGATTTCATGTGAAGGAATGAATCAATGAAAACCGCCCCAATGGTCAAAGCCGCCCCTGTCCCTGTCTTCATCTGCCTGATCGCCCTCGCTGGGTGCCTCCAGTCCGGCAAATCCGAAATGGCCAAGGAGGAGGTCATCCAGAAGGCCTGGAAAGCGATGTTCGGGGACGCCAAAAACGAAGATATCAAGTCCCTGGTCGTGGAAGGATATTTTCACGGAAGCACCGTCCCCAACCGCATGACCGTCAGGCGGCCGAACAAGTTCCGCAACGAAGTCTCGTCGGGGATTCTCGTTTTCGACGGAAAACGCGCGGCTTGGGTCAAGCGGGAGCCGGACGAGAAGGGAAATCCCCTGAACCCGGGAATCCTCGAACCCGCACATTGGAGGCATTTCGAGGTCGATATCGCCCTCCTTTTCCCGGCGTTTTTCGAATATCCTTGCCAGTACTCGGGCCGGGAAACAGTCGAAGGCCACGAAACGTACAAAATCCACGTCGACCTCCCCCTCGGCGGAAAGGTGACTTATTTCCTCGACCCGGAATCCTTCCTGGTCAAAAAACGTCTCGTCAGCTGGGACGGCGGGGCCGAAGCGGAATTCTGGGAAAACACAATAACCGGTTATGAACAATATGACGGCGTTCTCTTCCCGGAGGGCTACAGCTATCCGGGGAGGGACGGCCGCGAAAAGGGGACCTACCGGAACGTCCGGATCAACGGGAATCCCGCGGCCGCATTGTTCGAAATCCCGGACGAACTCGTTCCCTAACCTATCATCATTTATTCTTCTGGCAAGACAGGCAAAATCACACAGCTGGGGTATTTCAGGTTGTGGTGGATGGCCATCTTTCCTCTCACGGGTTCGGTGACCAGGGCTTCGTCCTCTCCTGTATTCGAGTTCGGAAATCCATAATTATCACAGGCGTTCATGACGGCGATTCTGATGGAATGCCCTTTTTCAAATGTGAGCGCGATACTCGGGATGCTGATGGTGTAGGCGACGACATCCTCGAAAGCCCCTGAAAGCTGCTTTTCCTCGACGAAGTTTTTGCCGAATACATGATAGACTTTGTCCTCGTTATTCCTGAATCGCGCCCTGATCAATCCCAAAGAATATCTGACCGAGCTTCCGTCCGGATGAACATCGGAGATATGAGCCCACCAGTCTGTGTCGCGCACATCGCAGGAGGCATAGAGCTCGACGATGATATCACCGGCTATCGTCAGGTCCTGCTCCAGGGGTTCCGAGGTGTAGACAACGATATCATCGCGTTTTTCGATGTTCTGGAAGTCGTAGGGAAAGCTCTGGACATCCTGCCAGCTCTTCATCTGGTCGAAGCTCATCCAGTTCGGAGGCGGATCCAAGGGATCATAGATGTAGATGTCCTTGGGCTCGTCATTGGCCGGGGTCTTTCGGGTCAGTTTCCCGGCCGTGGTCAGCCTTTGCGCGTTTCCATCGCTGTGGAAATACCATTTCTGGGGCACCACTTCCGCGGGCGGCCATTGCGAAGCCGTCCTCCAGGCGTTGTCGCCGAGTACGAAGTATTCGACGGCCGGCCGATCAACGCCGTTCTCGATTCCCTTAAGAAAGCGGTCGTACCACTTCTGTTTGATGATCCAGATGTCATCGCGCAGGGCATCGTTGCCGAAGCTGTAGCCGTTGAGCTTCCGGTCCCGGTTGTAGCCATGTTTCCAGGGTCCGAGAATCAGCCTCTGGGACTTTTGGCTTCGTCTCTTCATGACCTCCCAATTCGAACGGGTCCCCGGATAATCGTCGTCAAACCAGCCGCTGATTTGAAATGAGGCGAAGTCCTTCGCATATTCATCCCGGTACCAGTCTTGCCTCTTCCAGTAGGAGTCGTTCGTCCAATGCCGCATCACCGTGTTCCACGGGGCAAGATCCTCACCTGTGGCATAGGTGTCGATATCGATCAACGGCCGATGATGGAGGATCTCAGTCCATGTTCTGCCGGGAAGAATCGGCTTATCCATCATCCAGAAGGCATAATAGGCGAATCCTTCGACAAAGCTGCCTCCCATATAGGGTTGATCGCTGAAGACCGTACCCATGGAAGACTCGGGCACGATGCACTTCAGGGCAGAATTTCCCGACATCGAACAGGCCCATTGGGTGTAGCCGACGTACGATCCGCCCTGCATGCCGATGTTGCCATCGCACCAGGGCTGGGCCGCAATCCACTCCAGAGCTTTGGCCCCGTCTGCGGGCTCGTTGATGCAGGGCTGCCAGATGCCTTCCGAACGGTGATCCGGATCCCAGTAGGCTGTCCCCCTGCATGCCTGGAGAACCACTGCGTATCCGCGGGCGCAGTAGTGCCAGTAACCCCGGATGAAGGGTCCCGAACCCGGGGTATTGCCGATGCCATAAGGGGTCCGGATGAAGACCACAGGGTACGGTCCGTCAGTGCCATCATCCGGGAGGTAAACGAGCGTGGCGAGTTTGATCCCGTCTTCCATGGGGACCATGAACTTATCCAACAGGCGATACCCGGATCGAGCTGGTGACACGGTGGAGTGAGACCACCTTTTCAGTGTCGTAAAATTCTCATACCCCCGCTTGACCAAGCAAAGATCATCCGGTCCTTCAATGCCGGCAATCAAGGTGTTGTCTTGGGAGATGATGAGATCCAACGGAGTCGACCCGTCTTTCAACACCCATAGATCAGCCGAGACGCTGCTTCCTCCCACCTTCTCTGTCAGCGTGCGGTGGCGGACATATATGCTGTTGTCATCTGGCCATCCCAAGGCCTTGAGCTTGTCCCAGGAGATCTGTTCCAGCTCCTTCATGCGGGCCGGAAGATCCTTTAGCGGGCCCAGGGAAAGCAATTCTTTGTTTGCGGCCATCCGATCCTCTTCGATAGTCACGGGTTCCTTCCAGGAGTTCAGTTCCGTATCCTTCCAGCGGATGGTGCAGGCGCTTGTTTCTCCGTTCCGCTGAGAAATCCTCAGTTCTGCGAGCTTGATGCCCTTCATGTAAAAATCATAGGCAGCTTCTTCCGCTATCTTGCCTTCGGATCCTGTCTCTCGATGCCAGGCCACACAGAAAAAGAACAGCAAACACATGGCCACTTTGACGCCTTTTCTCATCATCATCTTGACACCTCATCTTCATCTATTCTCAGATTAGGAATGATTCCATGCGGCAAACCTCGAGGGTAAGAGCTTGGTTTTTCTGCTGTGTCGGCCGAATGATCTCTCGAGCACCGATTTTGCCTAACCCCGTCGTCGGGAATGATAAATCGCAGCCCCTTCGTAGAGGAAAATAGAAACAGCGGGAGATCACGGTTAGCGGTAGGGGTCTTCCGGCTCTCCGGTCATAACGGCCGGCTGGATGGTCTCGAGGAGCAGGCGGTTCTTTTCGGAGCGGTCCTCGCCGACGCTCGTGCAGTAGATGGCCGGGTCGTCCATGACCGGGCACTTGGTCTCGCAGATGCCGCAGCCGATGCAGAGGTCGAGGTCGATGACGGGTGCTTTCTGCGTGGCCACCGTTCCGTCGGGGAGCTTGGCCTCGACCAGGACGAACTTGATGGCCTTGGGCGAGGTCGGGCAGTGCTCCTCGCAGACGATGCAGGGCCGGCCGAGCGTGTAGGGGATGCAGCGGTCCTTGTTGACCCAGGCCGAGCCGATCTTGACCTTGATTTTTTCTTCGATCGTCAATTCCCTGATCGCCCCGGTCGGGCAGACCTGGGAACAAAGCGAACAGTAGTATTCGCAGTAGCCGATGCGCGGTTTGAGCACGGGGGTCCAGATCCCCTCCGGGCCGGCTTCGTCGAGCGCCGGCTGCAGGGCGTTGGTCGGGCAGGCCTTCATGCATTCGCTGCACTTGACGCACTTCTGGAGGAATTGCGGCTCGGGGAGGGCGCCCGGCGGCCGGATGAGCCTGGCCGCGGCCCGCTTTCCGGCCGGCGTGAGTTTAAAGAAGGGTGCCGCGACCAGGGCCAGCGCCGAGGTGAAGATCAGGCGCCGCCTGGAGAGGTTGACAGAAGCGATCTTTTCGGGGTTTTTCTTGACCGGGAAATAGACGGCTTTGGTCGGGCAGATGGCCGCGCAGGTGTAACAATAGACGCACTCGGAGCTCCGCCAGCCCTCGTTGGGGTAGGGGTTGGCCTGGGTCTGGCAGTGGAGCGTGCACAGGTTGCACTTGATACATTTGTCCATGTCGACCCTGACCTTAACCACGTTCCAGCGTGAAAAGAGGCCGAGCAGGGCCCCCGCGGGGCAGAGGTAACGGCACCAGAACCTCTCCTTGGACATGTTGAGGACGACGGCGCCGAGGAAGAGGAGGCCGAGGAAGAATCCCTGCTGGAAGGTCTGGTTGAGGGAGAGCGTCCCCAAGAATTGGGCGGCCGCGTCTCCGGCCGAGGAGAGCCCCGCCTTGTAGAAAAGTCCGATGAGGGCCCCTCCCGCCCGGGCGAACCAGGGCACGACCGCGGCGGCGAAGGAGCGGTAGAGAAAAGAGAGCGGGTCGGCGATGCCGACAAGGTCAACGGCGAACAGGCTGGCGACGAGGACGATGACCAGGATGTAATATTTCCAGGCCAACCGGCCGGCGCTCTTTTCTTCCTTTCGAGGCTTCAAGAGCTTGGATTTCTTAAAAACGAAAGAAAAGAACTGGTGGACCGTACCCAGGGGACAAACCCAGCCGCAGACGTACCGTCCCAGGACCAGGGTGAGGACGATGGTGATCGCGGCCAGGGCAAAGGAGGCGAAGAGGACTCGCGAGGCGATGGCGGTGGCGATGGCCAGAAGAGGGTCGAAGTGGAAGAAGGTCTCGACAGGACCGATGTAGTCCTTCCCGGTGAAGTGGGTCTTGAAGAGAAGATAAAGGAACAGCCCGAAGAATCCCGCCTGGCTGACGATCCGGACCGACTGGATGGCCCGGTATTTTCTAGACCGTTCTTTTTTCAACGGTCAGCTTCTCCAGGTTGGTCTGCCCGAGCCCGCGCTTCTCCGCGATCCCGAGGCAGGGAAGCTCCTCGGGCCGGAGCTCGAAGAACCCCGCGGCCGCCGTCTCCACGGCCACCGGGTCGATGCTGGCCACGACCGTCTTCTGGAGTTTGATGTCGGAGATCCGCCCTCCCTGGGGGCCGTTACGGGTCAGGATGCGGTAGGCATCGAGGACCGTCAGCTGGGGTTTGAAGAACGCGGCCAGGTCCACCATGGCCTCGTCGATCTTCTGGTGGAGCTGGTTGCGGGCGCCGCCGATGGCCCCGAGCCAGTTCTTCATGCCGATCGACAGCCGGCTCAGGCTGTGGTGCTTGGCGATGGGGACGTTGATGAGCTTGTCCGTCTCCACGAAGTCGGTGAACACCTCCCATTCCTTGAGCCACTCGCCCTTGAGGGTCATCTTTTTCAGGCGGTAGTCGTTGACGAAAGGGACCTTGGCCCCGGCGGCCTTAGCCGCCTCGGCGATCCCGGAGCGGGCGTAGCAGCGCTGGGCCTGGTTGATGGTGTTGTCCATCACCGTGACTTCCTTGGCCCCGGCCTCGAACGAGAGCTCGACCAGGGTCTTGACGATCTCGGGGTTGGTCGTGGCGGCGAGCTCCGGTGTCCGGTCCCAGCCGATGTTCGGCTTGATCATGACCTTGTCGCCCTTGGCGATGAATCGCTTCATCCCACCGAGCGCCGCCAGGGCCTCCTTGGTGATGGCCGCCGGAGATTCGCCCGTGATCATGGCCAGGTCGGGGGCGGGCGTTCCCTGGGCCAGGAGCGACGGCCCGCAGCGCAGGATGATGCTCCCGACGGCCAGGTCTTTCATGAAGTCGCGTCTTCTCATTCTCCTATCCTTTGCCCAACGAGCGGATGTATTCCAGGATGCCTTCGTAAATGCCCCGGGCCACCTGTTTTTGGTAAGACGGGCTTTTCAGCCTCTCCTCCTCCTGGGCGTTGCTCAGGTGCGAAATCTCCACCAGGACGGATGGCATCTCGCCGCCGATGAGAACCCAGAACGGTCCGCCCCGCACGCCCAGGCTTTCCACGGCGGTGTAATGTTGGGACAGCCATTTTACCAGATTCCCATGGATCTTGTAAGCCAGGTCCCGGGACTCCAGGATCTTGCTGTTCTGGACGATTTTCTTGAGGGTGTCCTGCATCTCGCCGATTCTCTTGCTTGAGGTGGCGTTCTCCGTGGCCGCGATCTCGACGACCTGGGGGTCGGGGCTGAAGTTGAGGTAGAAGGACATGACTCCCTTCTTTTTGCGGTTGCGGTTGGCGTTGGCGTGGATGGCGATGAACAGGTCGGCCTTCTGCTGGTTGGCGATGACGGGCCGGTTTTCGAGCGGGACGGAGATGTCCGATTCCCGGGTCATGATCACCTCCAGCCCCTTGGCGGCGAGAAGAGTCCGGAGCTCCGTCGCCACAGCCAGGACGACGTCCTTTTCTTTCAGGCCCTTCTTGCCGATGGCACCGGGGTCCTCGCCGCCGTGCCCGGGGTCGATAACGACCCTCTGGATTCCGAGGCCGAGCTGGCGGGCCATGCTGTACCCGTCGGCGGTCGGCTCGGGGAGCTTCACCGGCTTTGCCTCGGGCTCCGCCGGGGTCGGTTCTTCGGGCGGGGAGGCCGGCGGCGCGGCCGCCGTCTCCTTGGGGAAGATATCGAGGACGACGCGGAAGGGGTCGAAAAGGGGAAAGACCTGGTAGCGCTCGACCTTGGCCAGGTCGAGCTCGGCCACCACCCGGACGGTCGTGGCGTTTTTCTGGGCGATCCGGACCTCCTTGATGTAATCGCACCGGGCGACGTAGGTTTTTCCCTGGAGGATGGGGTTCAGCCGGGCCTGATAGACATCGACATAGATGCGGTCGGGCTCCTTGAGCTCGGCCGAGGAGAATTCCCGGAGTTTGCCGATGTCGATGACGACGCGGGTATGGGTCGGGTGCGTGTAGGAGCGGAGGTTGTAGACCTCGACGGTCGATTGGGCCGCCGGGGAAGAGGACGCGAGGAGGAGAAAGGACGAAAACAGGATGAGGGGAGCGCTCAGTCGGTCCGCGGTCCGGTTCGGTCTGGCCAATTCCTACTTATAATATAAGATCAATAAGTTATTCGCAATAAGGCTCGGGAGACCGCCGCTGGCCGTTAGACAGGCGGAACGCCCGTCAGTCCCTCCGGAAGAAGCGCCTTTTCCCTCCTGACCCCCATTTTCAGTCCTGCCGATGATAATACTCCTCAATCCTCAGGCGCCGTACTTCTGGAGCTTGCCCGCATGGGCCAGGAGGAGCGGCATCGCCTGGAGGGCGGGGAATCGGCCGAGGAACCCGCGGCTGCAGGCCCGCTCCGAGAAGATGGTCACGTTGTCCGGCAAGGCCGACTTGGCGACGAGCAAAAAGGGATTCGGATGCCAGGAATGGGACTTCAGGAGGCAGGGGGTCGAATGGTCGGCCGTGACGGCCAGAACGTCGGGGCCGAGGGCCTCGATCCGGGGGAGGAAGGCGTCGACCTCCTCGATGGCCTTGACCTTGGCCGGGAAGTCCCCGTCCTCGCCGGCGGCGTCCGTCTTTTTGTAATGGACGTAGAAGAAATCGTGGTCTTTGAAGCCGGCCTCGAGGGCAGCGAACAAATCTTTGGTGTCGGCTCCGACGTCCCTGACCTCCATGCCCAGGAGCCTGGCCAAGCCTTTGTACATCGGATAGTTGGCGATGGCCGCGGGCTTGAGCTTATAGAGGTCGGCCAGGCTCGGGATGGCCGGGAACTTGGAGAAGCCGCGGAGAAGCACCGTGTTGGCGACGGCCAGGTCGCCGAGGATCGCGGTCACGTCGTCGAGAAAGCGGTTGATGATCGCGGCCGTCCTGTCGGCCGCGGGAGAGAGAGGCTTGGCATAGGCCCGCGGCTTATGGTCCTTCTGGGGGTCGGCGTCGGACAGGGCGTCGGTGAGCCCCTCGCCGCTGAACCTCACGACGAAGCGATGTTCTTTGCCCGGGAAAAGGGCGACCCTTAAACCGGGCGGCGGCTTGAGAGCCTCGTTCACCCGGCGGCAGAGCTTCTCGTTCTCCGAGGTCGGGATCCGTCCCGCCCGGCGGTCGACGACCAGGCCGTCCTTGAGGGTGGCGTAGTTGCCGCGGGCGACAAGATCATCGGGGCCGACCTCAACCCCCGAGCCGAGCGCCTCCAGGATGCCGCGGCCGAGCTGGTAGCGCAGGGGGTCATAGCCGAAGAGCGCGAGATGCGAGGGGCCGCTCCCGGGCGTTATGCCGCGGAAGACGGGGTCGGTCAGGCCGCAAGCCCCCTTGTGGGCGAGGCGGTCGAGGTGGGGCGTGTGCGCCTTCTCGAGCGCCGTCTGGCCCTCGACGGGAAGGTCTCCCAGGCCGTCGAGCACGAGCAGGACGATTTTTGATGGCGTCGAAATGGTCAACTCTTTGGCTAATGTTTCCCAGTCCATGATTCCAAATGATACCGGAATCGTCATGCGCTGACAATATTTGACGATAAATTTGCGGTCTGCTCTTGCCGGTGGCATAATGGGCTAAGCAAGGAAAAAGCGCAGGGAAAAAGCAGAAGCATCAATCGCGCCAAGCTGCCCCATTAACATGGAGGGGAAAATGCCCAGAAGCTATAAAATCGTCATTTTGAGAACCTTGTCCGGGCTTATTCTCCTATTTGTTTTTGGTGCTTGTGTCCCGAAACTGAGTCCTGACAAATGGATATTCTTGGGTATGAGTGAACTCGATGAGAGGCGTGATACTGCCAACATCCGCGTAGGTGAGTCTGAAGGCCTCTTTTCCCGCCTCAGGTTTGAAATCAGCGGCGGCATAGAGTTGAACTGGGTGATAGTCCTATTTGAAAACGGGGATAGGTGGTCTCCAAACGAAGGCGTTAGCGCCGATTATGAACCTCGCCGTGGTATGGGTCGCGGAGACCAAGAATTCAACCTTCCTAGTCATGAGCGGGCTATTAAGAGAATTGAATTCAGGGTCACCTTCATAGGTTTCAATTCAAACGCAGGCTATGTCAGAGTATATGGATTGAAAGAGGTCAATACGGCCGATACCTGACCCCAGAAGCGCCGGCGGCACTCCGGGAATATGTCCTATCCGGAACGCCTCCAAGACTTTCAACTAGGGCCATTAAACCCGCCTACCTCCGCTTCGCAATCAGGGAAGGCCTGCGGGCTCCATGCGGACCAGGACGACGCCGTGGCGGGCAACACAGGCCTCGAACCGGCCGTCAACGACGCCGACATCGCGCTGCCGCCACAGGTCCCGGACCTTGCGCGGGCCCGAGATCCCAAGGTCTTTCCATTTTGCGGTGACAACCCTCAGCCCTTCGCCCCGGTTGAAAAGCCCGACCGCCAGCGACCCGTCCTCCATCGGCCTGGCCCAAACCTCGAGGTCGCCGTCCTTGGAGATGCGGCGTCCCGGCTGCCCCAGCGGATCCTGGTCCACCTCGATGACCTCGTCGTTGGTGAGGAGGTTCAGGGTGAAAGCGTCCAGCCTGGTGATGTCGCCGCTGAAGATGAGAGGCGCCGCGAGCAGGCACCAGAGGGAGACGTGCGAGTACTGTTCGTTCGACGTGAGCGGCGTCGGAACCGTCTGGTCCTTCCAGTTGCTCAGGTAGCCGAGAAGGAGATAGTCCGGGTCGTTCCAGCTGCCCGGACCTCCATAACGGTGGAGTTCCTTCTCGGCGTAGAGGTCGAACCCGTCACGGAAAAGGGCGAGTCCGATTTTCTCGAACGACCCGCCGAGGTCTCCCGCGGTGCGCCAGCTATTGCCGCCGACCTCTTTTCCCCACTCCCAGACATCGTCCATGCCGTACTGGCAGAGGTTGAGGACGATGTCCCGCGGCTGTCTCTTGAGAATGTCGCTGATCAAGCGGTATGGCTTCTGGAACTCCTCCCGGCTCTTGTCCTTGGCGATCCGGCCATAGGAGCACCAGTCGTACTTGAGGAAATCGAAACCCCACTCGACGAAGCGCTCGACATCCGCTTCTTCGTGCTGCCAGGCGGCCGTATGGTCGGCGCAGGTCAGCGGTCCAGGCGAGGTGTAGATTCCGGCCTTGAGGCCCCTGGCATGGATGAAGTCGGTGAGCGCCCGCATGTCGGGAAAGCGGGGGTTGGAGTTGATCTTCCCCGCTTTGTCGCGCGGCTCGCCCTGGAGCGTCGGGTCGGTCGAGCCGGGCTTAACCGACCAGCAGTCGTCGATGTTGACGTACATGTATCCGTGGTCGGCCATCCCGCTCGAGACCATGGCCTCGGCCGCTGCCCGCATGATCTCGGCAGTGATGTGGTTTTCCCAGACATACCAGCTGTTCCAGCCCATATGGGGAGTGAGCGCCAGGGTGTCGCCGCAGACGATCCGGAGCTCCCGCGCAGTCGACCCCTTTGAGTTTGATGCCTTGAGCCGGACCGAATATGCGCCCCGTTCCCGGATCGCTCCCGCGATGATTCCGGTCGAAGGGTCGAGGACCAGCCCCTCCGGAAGCCCCTCGGCGGCGAAGTCCATCGGCCGCTCGCCCGTGGCCGGAATGCGATGAAGGAACGGCGACCCCGGCCGGACCCCGACTACCCGAGTCCCATTGATGCGGGGCGCCGGCCCCGGCGCCGGCGTCAGGATGACGGCTTCTTCCGCCCAGGCTGCGGACCCGATGGCGCAAGTGATTGACGAGAAAACCGCAATGAGGAGGATTCCTCTTCTCATTTCTCTCTATCTCATTCCTTTCTCATGACCAAGATATTTCGGATGCACCTCAGGCTAGGGTCAGCATGTCGTGGGCCAGGAGCAGCATCCCCTGGATCGCGACGCCATAAGGGCAGGCCTTTTCGCAGTAACCGAGACAGCGGCCACACGCCTCCGCTCTTACTCCCGGGATCTTGGCGTACTTGAGCATGGCCTCTTTCTCTCGGCCCTGGGCGGCGAAATAGTGCTGGTAGCGCACGATCGTGTTGACGGGCACCCCGCGGGGACAGTCGGGTTCGCACAGCCCGCAGGCATGCCGGCAGTAGAGCGCGCCGCAGGCCTCCTTGTACCGAGCCAGGGTCTCGCCATCCCGTTCGCT
>Ga0316622_100001886_pt1 | contig 14122 bp, 10 predicted proteins | sample OWC_Aug_OW2_C1_D_FD_207646 | JGI IMG/M metagenome (GOLD analysis project Ga0316622, IMG submission 207646) | Wetland soil microbial communities from Old Woman Creek delta, Ohio, United States - OWC_Aug_OW2_C1_D5_C | ecosystem: Environmental > Terrestrial > Soil > Wetlands | place: USA: Ohio... | reverse complement strand
TGTCCGGTCATCATAAAAGAGATTTTACACTCCTGTTTCTCCTCGCCCTGTTTCTGTTTGGTTCATGGTCATGCTCGCAGATGACCGGCCGGGAGGCAGGCGAAAGAAAAGAATTAGGTGAGACGAAGATGGGGCAGCATGCGTCGGGGGATTACATACCAAAGGAAGTCATCGTCAAGTTCAAGGACGATGTCCCAGAAGCAGAAATTGAGAGAATCGCCGGGTCGGAAAACCTGGAAATAACGAAAGCCCTGTCCCGCCGCGTCTATCTCTTCAGGATAACGGGCAGCTCCAGCGTGACGGATACGATCGAGGCGCTCAAGGGGCGGAAAGAAGTCGTTTACGCCGAGCCGAATTACATACAGAGAGTGAAATAATCAAAAAGGGGAACCCCATGAGAAAGTCCGGTCTCGTTTTTGTTTTTTTTATGATTCTTCTTGTATCGACCTATGTCTCCCTGGCGGATTCCCATGGCCTGGCGAAAAAACGGCAGCCTGCGTACCGCGCCGGAGAAGTTCTGGTCAAATACAAGGCGGGCACATCCCCCGCCGCCATCGAGCAGCGTCACGTCCGGTGGGGCGCAAGGACCATGAGAGCCTTCAGGCACCCGAGGATCAAGCACCTGAGACTCCCAGCCGGGACGTCGGTTGAGGAAGCAATACAGCGGATGGGCGCGGACCCGGCGGTGGAATATGTCGAACCGAATTACATATGGCGCAAGTTCGCAACGGTCCCCGACGATACGAGCTTCTCGAACCTCTGGGGTCTCCAAAACACGGGGCAGAGCGTGAACGGGACGGCTGGGACGGACGACGCGGATATCGACGCGCCGGAAGCCTGGGACACGACTCAAGGGGACGCCGCGATCATCGTGGCGGTTCTCGATACGGGTGTGGACTATAACCACCCGGATCTTTCCGAAAATGTTCTTCTCAGCGGGTACGACTTTGTCGATGACGACGATGACCCCATGGACCCGGAAAGCCACGGCACACATATCGCCGGGATCATCGCGGCCAGGGGAAACAACGCAGCGGGGGTCAGCGGTGTGTGCTGGAATATAAGAATATTGCCCCTCCGCGTTGCCGACGCGACAGGCGCATCCGACAGCGCGCGGTTTGCGCAGGCTCTCGATTACGCAGTGGCAAACGGCGCACGAATGGTCAATTACAGTTTCGGCGGCGCCAGTTTCAGCCAGACGGCCTACGATGCGATCTCCGATGCGAACACTGCCGGTGTCCTTGTCTTTGCGGCAGCAGGCAACGAGGAGACCAATAATGACACGACACCGACATACCCCGCATCGTACGATCTGCCCAACATCATTTCCGTGGCCGCCTCAAATCAAAACGACCGTCTGGCCTCCTGGTCCAACTACGGGGCGACCTCCGTCGATGTGGCCGCGCCAGGCGTCAACATCTTAAGCACGGTGCCGGCGCGAACGGTCGTCTGGATGGACAATTTCAATGACGGGAACATGGACGGCTGGATTACGGGGGGGACGAACAACAGCTTTGCCGTCCAGAATTACAGCGGCTCCTATCGGCTGAGTGACAGCCCCGCGGGCAACTACTTAAACGATACCGACTCGTGGGCGCAGGCGCCCGTTGTCGATCTGTCGTCCTACCAGAATGTTACGCTGGAGTTTATCGCCAGAGGACGTCTCGAGGAGGATTTTGATTACGCCTCGGTGGAGACATCCACAAACGAGGTCGACTGGACCGACCAGGGAGCCATCACGGGGGATTTTTCCGATGGATGGTATGAGGTCATCGTCGATCTGGGGGCCTATGACGGGCAGGCCACTGTGTATTTCCGCATCCGGCTGGTCACGGACGAAAGTATCACCTATGACGGCTTTTATATCGACGACGTGCAGGTGAAAGCCTCGTCATCGTCTTACACGGGGTCGGAATACACCTATTACAGCGGCACGTCCATGGCTACGGCATTTGCGACAGGTGTGGCGGCCCTTGTCTGGAGCGCCGAGCCGGGCCTGACACACCTGGAGGTCAGGGACCGTCTTCTGAACGGCGCCGAGCGCAAAAATGCTCTGACGGGCAAGCTCCTCACGGGTGCGAGGCTCAACGCCTATTACGCCGTCACCGGTGAGACCCCGCCGGCGCCCCCGCCCGTATCTTCGGGCCATGGCGGAGGCGGGGGCGGAGGCTGTTTCATCGCGACGGCCGCTTTCGGATCCTACGCGGAGCCCCACGTGATGATCCTCAGGGACTTCCGGGACCGGATTTTGATGCCAAACATGCTGGGAAGAGCGCTGGTTTCATCCTATTATAGGGTGTCCCCGACGATTGCGGATTTCATCTCACAGAGCGAGCCCTGTAAAATGATTGTCCGCTGGGTTCTACTGCCGCTCATCGGGGCGAGTTGGTTGTCGCTAAAAATCGGCCCGATAGGCGCCCTCGGATGGCTCGTGCTTCTGACCATCCTCATCACTCGAATCGTTTCAGACTGTTACAGAAGAATGCATCGGCGGGGATAGGAAAACCGCCATAAAAAAGGGCAGGATATCGTTCCTGCCCTTTTTTATGTTCGAAAGTGTCAACGAGTTCAACATCCTATTTTTCTTTCTCGACCTCCGCCAGCAGCCTTATCACCCTGCCGACCGGTACGGCAAAGCCGATGTTCTGAGCCCCTGCCACGACGGCCAGGTTGATGCCCACGAGTTCACCGTCCGTGTTGAAAAGAGCGCCCCCGCTGTTCCCGGGGTTGATGGGGGCGTCGATCTGCAGCAGTCCCTGGCATTCGTACTCACACTCGAGGTTCTTGAACACCCGGTTGATCCCGCTGAGGACGCCGACGGTCACGGAATTCTCCAGACCGAGGGGATTCCCTATCGCGATGACCGTCTCACCGATCATCAGATCTTTCATGTCCGCAAATTTTACCTGCCGGACCGGCTGCCGGATGTTCGTCCTGACCACCGCGAGGTCGTCCGCCGTGTCGACCTTCACGACCTGTCCCTCCGAGACGGTACCGTCCCGGAGCACCACGTAGATGGACGAGGCCCTCTGGACGACATGGGCGTTGGTCACGATGAGCCCCTTATTGTTGATGATCACGCCGGAGCCCAGGCTCTTGAGCTTCAGGGTGCCCTCCGAGTAATTTTCGCCAAAATACTGTTTGAAGAAACGGTCCAGTTGTTCACCGTATCTGCCCCACTGCGGGTGTTCCTTCAGGTCCACGACACTCTCCGTTCTCAAATTGACGACCAACCCCGCATTTTGTTTTATCACGTTGACGACGGGTGTCTCCCGGGTGCTTGTCGCGCCGGCGCAGCCCCCCGCGAAGAAAACCGCCAATAAAAGAATGAAACGAAACCGTATCGTTTTCATGAAGATCATCTCCTTCCTGGACAGGTGAGAACAGCCTGTAACGGATCTAATCGTGAGGTCAAAATTATCACTTCTAATCGGCGAAAGTAAACAGAAAAGGTCCGTTCATTTTTCAAACCAAAGACGCGTGAGGCTTCCCGTTGCCGGCAGACCGGATCGCAATCTCAGATTGTTTTTGTTGAAAATGTTGCAGATTTTGGTTATGGCACACACAGCTTTCGACATTTCAGTCTAACAAAGTCCTCATGAAAGTGAGCACAGAGAAGCCCGGGTGTTCTTCAAGACTTCTTCAGGAAAGATATTAAAGGGGATCTTCATTGCCACGGGAATTGCCGTGCTGGCCCTGGCCGCCCTCCCGTTACCTATCAGCCTTTATAACAAGCTCTCCGCCAAGCCGGAACAGAGCGACCCTGCAAAAGTCGAGATCAGCGGCTTCATCCAGGAGGGTGAGACGCTCTTTGACATTTTCAAGAGGAGTGAACTCGACCTGAAGGAGCTTTCCCTGCTGAAGGAATCCGTGGCGGGTATTCACAGGCTGAGCAGTCTCCTGCCGGGACAGCCTTACAGGATCATCGTTGACGGCGAGAAGCGCGTCACCGCTTTTGAGTACTGGATTAATGAAGATGCCTTCGTGAACGTCACGCGCGCGGTGTCCGGTTTCCGCGCCGAAAAGGTCACCCTGGAATACGAGAAGCGGCCGCTCTGTGTGGCGGGCGTCATCGAAGACAACCTGATCACGGCGATTGGAGAAAACCGCGAGAGCCTCCTGCTGGCGCTCAATCTGTCCGACGTCTTCGCATGGGACATCGACTTCAACACGGACCTCCGCAAAGGAGACAGCTACCGGGTGATCGTCGAAGGGCTCTTTCGCGACGGGCAATTCAGAAAGTACGGCGACATCCTCATGGCGGAATTCTTCAACGACGGGAAGCCCTTTCGCGCTTACCGCTTCGAAATAAACGGCAAGGCCGGTTATTATGACGCCGAGGGCAGCTCCATGAGAAAGCTGTTCTTGAAGGCACCTTTAAGTTTCCGTCACATCAGCTCGGGTTTTTCGAGGTCCCGCATGCACCCCATTTTGAAAATCCGCAGGCCTCACCAGGGACTGGATTATGTCGCACCGGCGGGTACGCCGGTTTCCGCCACGGCAGATGGCAAGGTCACCTTCGCGGGACACAAGGGGGCGTACGGCAGGCTCGTGGTCATCCGGCATCGCAACGGCTATCAAACGTCCTACGGCCATTTGTCGAGGATTAAGGTCAGAAACGGCGCAAACATCGCGCAGGGGCAGGTCATCGGTCATGTGGGCTCATCGGGTATGTCCACGGGACCGCACCTGCACTTCGAACTGAGGAAGAACCAAAGTTCCGTCAATCCCCGCAAAGCCGACATACCGCGAGGCGAACCTATCCCGAAGGAATGGATGTCTGAATTCAAGAACCGCAGAGACCGGATGGATCAACAGATGGTATCCCTCCGTCCAACGGACATGGCAAAGGCCCGGCCGCAAACTGAAAGGGCCGAACGCTGAATCGGGCGTTTGATCAGTTCAGATTTTCGAAACAGAATAGTTGGTACAGGCGGACCCTGAAAGGCTTGAGAGACAGATTGGTTACTTTGACAGGCAGATCCCTCTAGCGGCTTTGACCATAATCCTTGAAGACGCTTTTTTCGCTGGACACGGCATAAAATCTTCCCCGATCTTCCCTTTTGAGGGCATGAAACTCAGCCGAGTCGGGTTCGATTCCCAGCTTTTTCACGATCGCTCCCCAGCCCTTACCCCGGTGAGACTTCCAGGTATCAACGATCGTGTTAACAGGTTCCAGCGTCATCCGGTGAAGACGGATCGTGACATACACATCGGCAGGAGACATTCGCACCATGTCGAGGAGCCACATGGCAGAGGGCTGCGAAACCCTGTAATGCTCGGACAAATCAGTGATGAACTCCTGCCGGTGGGCACCATAATAGTCATCAAGCTCCCTGAGCTTGTCATCCCAGGTGAGATCCCCCGTTCGGGTATGGCACCCTACACCAAGGCCAAAATCGGCCCCGCCGTAGGCGGGGACCGAAAGGGCAAACACCACCGCAATGACGACCAGCAGTTTCGAAGCCTTCACGCAACCTGTCTCCGACCCGAAATCCTCGATTCTAATCATTTATCGTCTCCGCTTAGGTCAAACTTGAGCGGTATAGTGATAGACTTCAAAACATGTATTATATTTATTTATTTCAATAACTTAGACGTTTACCTCCTCTACATCCGCATCATTTCATGATTTCTGTAGAAATCCCATTTTGGATAGCCTCGAAATATGATATTATTTAACATATAAAAAATTCTGCCGGCCAGGTCGGATAAAATGAGATCAGAAAAGATACGGATGCTTTATCGCCTTGCTCTCATTCTTGGGGTCCTGTTCTTCCTTGCCACCGGGACAGATGCCGGCACGACGGCTTTCGTATCCAATCGATCAGAAAACATCCTCTCCGTCATCGATGTCTCCAGTGGGACACTCCTTCAGACGGTCCCGGCAGGAGGAGGACCTCAAGGTCTCGCCCTTTCGCCCGACGGCCGATTCCTCTATATTGCTCAATCCCTGGACAATGCGGTCCTGGTTCTTTCGGCTTCAGATTTCAGCGTGCAAAAATCGATCGCCACTGCCGGTCCCCCCACCGACATTGCAGTCTCCCCGGACGGCGAAGTACTTTACGTGACCTGTCGCGACCTTATCGAGATCATCCGGACCGGGGACGATACCAGCCAGGAACTCATCTCCGACGTCAGGGAGCCTGCGGGCCTTGCCCTTACGCCGGACGGCCGGAGGCTCTTCGTAACGAGCGCCTCACAGGGAACGCTGACCGTCATCAACACCCGTGACCTTACCCTTTCCGATGTCATTGATCTCGGAAGTGACTTTGGGCCCTCGGGTGTCAGGGTCGCCCCGGGCGGAGATTTGCTGTATGTGACGGGGTTTTCATCAACGAAGATCCTGGCTCTAGACACAAGGGATCTTTCCATGAAAGATTCGATTGATCTCGGTATGGAACCTTCGGGTATGGCCTTCTCACCCGACGGCACCCTCGCCTACGTCCAGCATGCAAGGGAGGGCTTTCTTTCCGAAATCCGCACCTCCGACCACCAGCTGATCGGGAGGAAACCCTACGGGCCCCTATCCATGGACGCGGGCGTGGCTCTGACATATTCCGCCGCTTATGAGACCCCTGCCGGCGGCATCGCGATCCCCATCGTCGGCCTCATCACGACTCCCGCCTATCTCAATGCAAGCGCCGCCGGTCTCCACCAGATCAGCCTTTCCTGGACAGATAATTCCGACAATGAGACGGGTTTCGTGATTGAGCGGCGGACATCGTCCAGCGCTTTCGGCGAAATCTACAGGGTGGGTTTGAACATCACCTATTACCAGGATACTGGGCTGGATGCTTACACAACCTACTATTACCGCGTCAGGGCCTATAACACTGAAGAATACTCACCTTATTCAAACGAGGCTTCGGCGAGAACAAATGTCACAGATGACGACGACGATGATCTCTTCTTCTGTGCCGTGTCCTATATCCTCACGGGAACACCTTACGATGGCTATTTAAGCAGGCTGAGGAAATTCCGCGACAAAGTCCTGATGAAAAGCGGCGTGGGAAGAACATTCGTGAAGTTTTACTATAGCCTGTCACCCGGCCTGGTTAAAATTCTTCAGAAATATGATCTTCTGAAAATGATATCAAAAGCCCTGGTCGTTCCTCTCATTCACATCATCCTCTACCCTGCAGTCCTTATTCTTCTGCCGATATTTCTCATCCTCCCTCTGCTATTGCGCCGGCTCCTTACATTCTCAAGTTCTCCAGCCTGAGAGAGGGACTCCATTCAGGCCATTGCAGGACCATTAAGAAGTGGTAAACTGTTATACGAGAAATAACCTGATGTTTTCCTAGAAATAATTAGGTATTGTTATTTCTACGAAATGGTGGCAAAAATGACAAAATTAATATTCAGCCGACCAGAAAGGAGGTATTTCTATGGCAATGCAGGAGGATAAAGGGCCCTGGGGGGATTTTTTCGCGCGCTGGCCCAAAGAGGGTTTCGATATGATGTCCAAAGGTCTCGACATGTACGGCAAGATGACCAAGGCCTGGATGGAGGCGGCAGAGACCTCCGCCAAGGATAAACCGGAGGATATCATGAAGAAATGGTCCGATTCATTCGGCGGGATATACAAGGATCTCTTCGAGATGTTCACACAGCCTATGAAGATGTACGGATTTTCACCCTCCTTCGACAAGGCCCCCTGGGATGAGACCTTCCGCACCTGGCAGCAATCCTTTTCGTCCATGCCTGTCGGGGCGGTCCCCTCTTTCCAGGGAATCGATGAGTTTGTTAAATTCTCCCGCGGATGGCAGGATAGCTACGCGAAGGTCTACTCGGCATGGTTGAGCAACCTGGAGAAGATGGCCGAGGCTTACCGGTCAGGCGGGGCGAAGGGGGAAGAACCCGAAAAGGTCATGAAGGCCTGCATGGATTCAACAGAAACATTCATCGATGAATGGTCAAACTTCGTTGCCGGTCAGACCAGGGCTTACTTTCAGCTCTGGAAATCCCTCTTCGGGAAGGAAAAAGCCGCACCGAAAAAAGGCGGAGCGAAGGTCAAAGAGTAAGCGCGGCATTCGAGGATCGAAATGAAAAAGGGAGGCCTCTCGCCTCCCTTTTTCATTTGAGAAAAGCCGAAGCCATCTCGAGAAACTCCGCCAGGAGTTTCTTGCTCACCACAAAGATATGACCGATATTCTTCTCGATGGTCCGGTTCAGTCCACCCCTCTCCACCTGGATATTTCCATCCTGGACCTGCCCCCACATCTCGCTTGCCCGGCACGAGCCCGGCGGAGCGATGGGATCCCTCGTGCCCCTGTAATCAAAAAGCATTACACCCGCCTTGCGCAGGGCACCCATGTCGACGGGCTTTCCGTCAAGGGCGGGGTTGGATGACGGAAGCCGGTACTTCCCCTCCCAGAGCTCGTTCCCGAGAAAGAATTTTCCAATCCACTCCCCATGGGCCCTGGCGGGAAACCGGGTCCCGTGCGTCAACCAGTAGAGGAAATGGGCCGAGTCGTGAATGGCTGTCAGGTGACAGGCCCTGCCGTAGAATCCCAGGGAGACGGTATACTGAACACCGGGCTGGATCTCGTTCATTCCGGCTTCGACAAGCTGGGGCGGGATGTTAACCGATTTATACAACGCTTCCATGAGGACCGTATCGTAACTCCCCCGGATGACCTCCCGCATGGACCCGTGCCCGCTCAAGCCATCGTCAAACACAACCGGCGAGGCCATCAGTACCACCTTTCGGACATCCATGGCCTCTCCGCGGGCCAGGCGCTCCTCCGCACGTCTGGCCAGGTAAGGCAGGATGATGGTTCCACCCATGCAGTAGCCCATCACATAAATTTCCTGACCCGGGTGGCGCTCCTTGATCAGGCCCAGGTATGTCTCCGGGACCGTTCTGCCGTAAAAATCAAGGCCCAGTCCTGCATCGTCCGGCTCGGCTTCGCTGTGATCCGCAAGGTAAATTTCAAACCCCTCCTTCAGCATTCCCTCAATGACGGATTTACCCCTGGCCAGGTCAAAGATCTCCGGTTTGTTGATGAGAGGGGTGGCCATGTAGAGCACTTTGCCGTTGGGCTTCACATCCGGCGGCAGGGGGTAATGCCGGAGCGTAACACTGTGCAACCTCGAGCCCTCCACCACCTCGTAGGATGAATAACCGATTTTACCCAGGGTCGCCCATTCCGAGAATTCCTTCAGGTCAAAGGCCTTCTCGTGGTGCAGGTTTTCCATTCTTCGCCGGTTGTCGTCGAGATACTTTTCAAAGGTCTGCGGCGACATGCCGCTGCAGGGTCCATCCATAAAAGGAAGGGGCTCTCCCGTCAGCGGTTTTTCCGTGATGACAATCAGGAGGCTCTTGAGGAGGTCCTTCATCGCCTTGAGCCTTGTGAGTCCGATGGAGCTGTAGTTCCTCTCCAGGTATAAAAATTCATCGATGTATTCCCGCAGGAAGGCCTGGCCTTCCGGGGAGGAAGAAACCTGCCGCGCCTTCCGGCGGTCAAAGTGCCCGTTTGTGACGAAATAGCCGGTCAGGCTGTGAAGCAGCCGGGCGTAGTTCTTGTATATCCAGCCGTTCATGTCGCCGAAGATGTCCGGGTTTCTTCCCGCCCTGGCGGCAAGGCGCGCATGGGCCTTGATCGGCCCCGTCAGGTAGCGCTCGATCATGGCGTTCTGGAGCGATGCCGTAAAAGACAGAGGGCCCCAGTGAATCGGGTCTTTGCTGATGGCTTCAAGTGCTTTCTGCTGCTTGAAGAGGGCGCTGATGAGCTGCCCGGTGATCTTGCTCTTCCACGGATAGGACGTCTCAAGCCCTTCGAGGTTATCGGCGGGGGTACGGCCCATGATGGAAAGCAGTTCATCAGGAGATATCCGCGTTCCTTCGTTTTCTTTCTTTTTTCCATGTGACACGTTTAAAATCCTCCTCATCGCCGGCGGTCGGAAGCCCCGGAACCCGGGGATTATGCCTTCCCTTGCAAGGGCTGTGCTCGAATCCCCCAGAACACCTGTTGAAATTGTTCTGGCCAAACCAGGATCTTTGTGTCAGAAAATAAGTGTGGAAAAAATTATCGTCTGCGCAAAATGCGGAAATCCGAAAACGTTCACGAAGTGCCTGGGTTGCGGGGCCGTCGTCTGCGAGTCCTGCGCAATCTTTGAGTTGATCGGATCCGGCTGCGGGTGTGTCTGGCCTGCCTACTACTGTAATGACTGTGCCCACGACCCCTCAATCAATCCCAACGCCATGTTCAAAGACTAAGACCCCTGAATCCGCTCCTCCGAAGCGTCACCCCTCTTTCGACTGCCGCGATCTCCTCGGGTGTTCTCTCACGGACATTCCTGCGCCAGGGATTCTGCGAGACGCAGCCGTTGCCGCAGCGAAGCTCCATCCGGTAAAAATAGCCCATCCGTCCCTGTGTCTGCATCAATTTGCAGATATATCGATGGCCGTTCCAGCGAAGTTCGGGACAGACCCGATCCAATGACTCGGGGTGCCTGCTCACTCCAAAGGTGCACGTCCTCGTGACACAGCAGTATCCACAGCCCACACAGGGCCAGGTGACGATTTCGCGAATCATATGCCTGCCGGGGGAAAGCCTTCGCTCCGCCTGAAGAGATTTCCTGCAGGTTTAATCTATCCCCGGCCCGTCGATTTTACAAGGGAGAATATGGGATCGCGGGCGGCCAGAATTTTCCTTGTCAAAAAGGCAAACGCCTGTTTAAAATGGGACACTTGAAACACGCGGGAGGAAGACCGGGCATGACGAACATTTCGGACTACAACAAGTTTATGGTCGATCTGCGGCGCCATATGTGGATGGCCGGCATCGAAATGAATCTGCGCCGGCTCATCTGGCAGATTGCCGTCACGGGGAAATACATATCGGCCAAGATCCATGAGGCAAACCGCAAGCTGGCCGGATTCAAAAACATTCACGGCGACGATCAGCTTGCCCTGGACCGGAGCGCCGATGAAATACTCATCCACCAGCTGGAATTTTCCGGATTCGTGCGGGAGTATGTATCGGAAGAATCCGACAAGGTCATCACATTTCAGACGAGAGAAGCCAAATACTACGTGACGGCGGACCCCCTCGATGGCTCATCCCTCGTCGACTCGAATCTCTCCATAGGAACCATTATCGGAATCCACAATGCCCCCCTGCTGGACACCTCAGGCCGGGAATCCATGGTGGCTGCGATGTACATCACCTACGGACCCCTGATCACCATGGTGTACTCCGCCGGCAAGGGGACACACGAGTTCGTCCTGAACCGCGAAGGGGAATATGTGCTTTCGGAAGAAAATATCACCCTGGAGGAAAAGGGTTCCATCTACGGTCTGGGCGGCCTGCGCAAGGACTGGACGCCGGAACACCTCAAGTACGTCGAGTTCCTGGAAGCGGAAGGATACAAGCTGCGATACAGCGGGGGCTTCGTGCCGGACATCAACCAGGTGCTCATCAAAAGAGGGGGGGTCTTCACCTATCCGGCCCTGAAAAAAAGTCCCCAGGGAAAGCTTCGTCTGATTTTCGAATTGCAGCCCATGGCCTTCCTTGTCGAGCAGGCCGGCGGCATGGCCACGGACGGGAAGTCCGATATTCTCTCCATCAAACCCCAAAAACTTGATCATCGATCACCGGTTTATATGGGGAGCCGCTTCGAAGTGGAGAAGGTCAAGGAGTACCTGGCATAAAACGGCCCGGGCGTGTGACCAGACACTGCAAGGGGGTATGAGCATGGTGTTCACCAGCGTTGATGCTTTGAAAAAGGGGATTTCAGGAATTCTGCAGGTCGAAAAGGACAGCGTCCGCGTTCTCGACGAGGAGAGGTTGAGGGCCTCGCTCATCGATGACCTCGTCTACACGGCCGTCCTCAGCCCCGACGAAAGCGTCAGGGAAGCGGCACGCTGGCTTATCCGTCGTGCCGGCGCGGCCCTGGGCATCATCCCCTCGTCCATCCATGCCCTTTATGAGTCCATGGGCAGGGGAGAGGTTTCGGGCTTCACCGTGCCTGCGATCAACTTGAGAGGGCTCACCTACGAATCGGCCCGGGCCGTATTCCGGGCCATGCTGCGGGGGAACGTCGGTCCCGTCATCTTTGAAATTGCCAGATCGGAAATCGGATATACGGAGCAGCGGCCGATGGAATATGCCGCGTCGGTCACGGCGGCGGCCATCAAGAGCGGGTACCGCGGTCCTCTCTTTCTGCAGGGCGACCACTTCCAGGTGAGTGCCAGAAAGTTTGCCGCGGAGCCGGCCAGGGAAGTGGGTGCGGTAAAGGATCTGGTACGGGAAGGTATTCAGGCGGGGTTTTACAACATCGACATTGACTCCTCCACGGTTGTCGACCTGAGCAAATCAACCGTCGCGGAGCAGCAGAAGAACAACGCGGCCATCGCGGCCGACATCACCGCCATGGCCCGCGAAATCGAGCCCCGGGGAATCACCATTTCCGTGGGAGGCGAGATCGGCGAAGTGGGTGGAAAAAACAGCACCGTCGAAGAACTCCGGGCTTTCATGGAGGGCTATCGGAAAGAGCTGGCAAAAAAGGGCAAGGGACTTAAGGGACTCAGCAAGATCAGCGTCCAGACGGGGACATCCCACGGCGGCGTGGTTTTGCCGGACGGATCGATCGCAAAAGTGAAGCTCGACTTCGACACCCTGGAAACGCTTTCGAAGGCCGCCCGAAAAGAGTTCGGCATGTCCGGTGCCGTCCAGCACGGGGCCTCGACCCTGCCCGACGAAGCCTTCGACCACTTCCCGAAACGCGGAACCGCCGAGGTGCACCTCGCCACGGCCTTCCAGAACATGATTTACGACAGCACCCTCTTTCCCGAGCCGCTCAGAAAACGCATATACGAATGGATCCGCAAGGAACTTGCCTCCGAGAAAAGCGCGAAGGACACCGACGAGCAGTTTATCTACAAGACGCGGAAGAAAGGTTTCGGGCCCTTCAAAAGAGACATGTGGAATCTTCCGCCGGATATCCTGATAGGAATCGGAAAAGAGCTGGAGGATAAATTCTATTTCCTCTTCCAGAAGCTGAACGTGTTGAAGACGGACGACATCGTGCGGAAATTCGTCAGGCCCGTCGATGTCCCAGTCCCGGCGCCGCCGAGCCTGTCCGGGAAAGGAAAAGCGGCCAAACAAAAGGTGGAAGTGGAAGCTTACGACGAAGGGGAGTAAACGCTTCGCGCCAGTGGTGGATGGTGAGAAAGGGCCGAGCAGAAGAGAAGATCAGAAGTTAAGAAAATCAGAAGCTGAGAAGATAGATCAGACGGGCCAGAGAGACAAGATGGACAGGATGGGGACATAGCTGGACTTAGACAGACTTAGAAAGGGAAGTGACTCCATGTCGGACAAACAGTGGCGCAACCCGCCTGCGATGCAGATTGATACAGGGAAGACCTACCGTGCGACGGTTGAAACGACGAAGGGGAATATCGTGCTCGAGCTTTATCCCCGGCACGCCCCGAAGACGGTGAACAACTTCGTCTTTCTTGCGAAGGATGGGTTTTACGACGGCGTCACCTTCCACCGGGTGATCGAGAATTTCGTCATCCAGGGGGGTGACCCCGACGGCACGGGCCGGGGGGGACCCGGCTATTCCTTCGAGGACGAGGTCAAGGACAACCCGCTCAAACACGAAAAGGGCGTCATCTCCATGGCGAACGCGGGGCCGAACACAAACGGGAGCCAGTTCTTCATCACCCACTCGCCCCAGCCGCACCTCAACGGCCGCCACACCGTATTCGGGAAGGTGGTCGAGGGCATGGAGACCGTCCATGCGATCCGGCAGGGAGACAGGATGACCAAACTGACGATTGAGGAAGTCTGAGAACACCATCACGACAAAATAGGAGAAATATCAAATGCCCGCTTTTCTGAAGAGTACGAAGGTAATGGTCATACTGTTTGGATCGATATTTCTTGTCCTCGCCGCGCTCTACAGCTACTTCGTCTCGGACACGGTTGTGACCCGCATCACCGATGCCCAGATGGCCAAGGTCGGGGTAGACTTCATGATCGCCACCGATTACCGGCCCTTCGTCAATCACGACGCGCAGTACCGGCTCAAGTTCGATTCGGGGACCGTCCAGAACGAGGCGATCCGACTCAAAGGAAAAGAGGTCAAGATCTGGAAATACGGCTGG
>Ga0316622_100001885_pt1 | contig 14123 bp, 10 predicted proteins | sample OWC_Aug_OW2_C1_D_FD_207646 | JGI IMG/M metagenome (GOLD analysis project Ga0316622, IMG submission 207646) | Wetland soil microbial communities from Old Woman Creek delta, Ohio, United States - OWC_Aug_OW2_C1_D5_C | ecosystem: Environmental > Terrestrial > Soil > Wetlands | place: USA: Ohio... | reverse complement strand
GAGCTTGGCGAAGCGCAGCCCCGCGTCGAAGGCGCGCAGCCACAGGTCGTAGTCCTCGGGCCCGTCGAAGTCCCGCCAGCCGCCCAGCCGCCGCAACGTCGGGGTCCTCATGGCCACCGAGGGGTGAACGAGGGGCGACTCGACGAAGCGGTCGCGCGCCATCGCGTCGTGGTCGACGAGCGCGTTCTGCCACGCCACGTAGGCGCGCATGCCCTCCCCAGCGACGGCGCCCGGGGACGGGGCGAGGGCGACTCGGCAGCCGAGGACGTCGACCCCGGGGTCCCGCTCGAGCCGCTCCACCTGGAGGGCAAGGCGAGGCGCTCGCGCCACGTCGTCCGCGTCCATCCTCGCCACCAGCGGGGCGCGGGCCTGCGCGAGGGCGACACCGAGCGCGCCCACGAGGCCGCGCCGCGGAGTGCGCACGACCCGCAGGCGCGGGTCGGCGCGGGCGCGGGCGAGGAGGAGCTCGGCGCTGCCGTCCCCGGAGCCGTCGTCCACCGCGACGACCTCGTGGTCGCCGAGCGTCTGCGCGGCGAGCGAGTCGAGGCAGGAGCCGAGCGTCTTCGCCGCGTCGCGGACGGGGAGGAGAACCGAGACGCGAGGCAAGAGGTCAGCCGTGGCGGCGCACGAAGTCGCGAGCGGTGTCGAGGGCCGCGCGCGCCGATTCCCCCTGCACGACGTAGAAGGGGCTCGCCTGCCCGGGGCGCCAGTTCTCCCGGGCCGCACGGCGGACCTCGACCAGGAAGCCGCTGTCCGTCCGCGCGGGCTCGGTGATCTCGTAGATCCACTCGTCGCGCCGCAGGGTCGAGTGGATGGCCCCGGGAGCCCAGAGGCTCTTGGCCGGCTCGGGCGGCATCTCTCGCTTCACCATGCGATCGATCGCGCGCTGGCCGGCCTCGGGCAGGAAGAGGAACTCGATCCCGTACCCCAGGTAGGGCCAGCCCACCTCCGGGGCCTCGCGCGCGATGCGGCCCAGCACCCGGATCCGGCCCTCGGGCTCGGGGAGGTCGATCTCGAGGTCCAGGTCCTCGGCGTCGATGCGCACCGGGCTCGCGAGCAGCATCCCGTGGACGCTCAGGTTCCGGCTGAGGCCGTAGAAGTGCTCGCCCGGCGCGCTCTTCCGGCTGCCCACGACCTGCACGTGCACCGGGATGCGCGCGAGGGCGCGGCGCGGCACGTCGAGCAGCTTCGCCACCCAGCTCTCGAGGACGAACCGCTCGAGCGGACGGCGCAGCGCCGCGTTGGCCCCGGCGCCGAGCACGACGCCTTCCGTTCCCACGGGGTCGGAGGCGGGGATGAGGGCGAGGATGGAGGCCCGCTGGCCCGCCGGCCCCTCGCGGATGCGCCGGATGGCCTCCACGATCGGCACGTCCGGCAGGCGGGGGCCGAGCACGACCAGCGTCGCCTCCTCGCGCCCCACCGCGTCGAACAGCTCCTGCACGGAGAGCGCCTCCCTCACCAGCTCGGGGTCGCGCTGCAGGAAGCCCACCTCGAGCCGCAGCTCGCGCCCGTCGAGGCCCGCGGCGAAGATGCGCCCCGGCATGGCCGTCAGCTGACGACCCTCTGTCGGCTGCGCCGGAAGCGGAAGGCGCGCTGGAAGACGTCGGGCAGGAGGGTCTTGAGGCCGAGGAACGAGCGCACGCGGTCGTAGCAGAGCACGAGCCGCGCGTCCTTGCGGCCGCCGCGGACGATTTCGCGCACGACGAAGCCGTAGCCGCCGACGCGCAGCGAGGCCCCGGGCGCGAGCTCCCGCCGACCCGCGTCCTTCCCGTAGACCACGGCCTGCACCCGGGGCTCGAGCAGGCGGCGGCGCAGGGTCTCGCTGAAGGCGAGATGGACCTTGGCCCGGACGAAGTCCACCGCGGCCAGGGAGGCCCGATCGGCGGGCGGCCGGGTGAGGATCCGCTCCGCCTCCTGCGGCTGGAGGCCGCGCGCGGCGTAGTCGAGGTTGAGGGCGTGGATCTTGTCCTCGCGCGCCCCGGCGTCGGTCGCCGTCTCGAGGGCGCGGCGCACCTCTTCGAGGCCGAGAGGGAGGATCGCGGCGTCGCGCGGGTCGAGGCCGGTCGGGTCGAGGCCCGCGCCCGTCAGCTCGAGCTCCCCCCCCTGGAGGGTGAAGGTGGCGGCGGCGGTCCGGGCGTCGGCGGCGAGGCTCAGCCCCTGCGCCGACCAGGTGCCGTCCGGCGCGCGGTGGATGCGGTCGACCGCCACGTGCACGGGCTGCTCGACCGCGAGCTCCACGACCTCGACGTCGCCCGGCCCCGGGAAGGAGCGCACGAGCAGACCGAGGAGCGCGACCAGGATGAGCACGAGCGGAAGGACGAAGTAGCCGAAGATCCGCAGCTCGATTCCCGCGCGGGGGGGCGCGGCGATGCGCTTCACGACCGGCTCGATCTTCTTCAGGCCCTCGTGGGGCGCCACGCGGTAGACGAACTTGCGCAGCAGGAGGCCGTCGTCCTCGAAGAAGGAGGCGATCGTCTGGGCGAGGGGGGCGGCGGCCGACCCGTTCGCCGCCCGCACCATGTCGAGCACGAAGCCGGGGGACTGCTCGCGGTCCCTCCCCGCCACGTCTCCCCCGGGGTCCCCCACCAGCACCACGTAGAGGGGTATGCCCATCCCGCCGACGAACTCGACCGCCTTTCGCATCGAGTGCGAGCGCACGTCCCAGCCGCTGGGCACGTCTGGCCAGTCCTTCGGGTCGGGGTCCGAAATCGCGTCCGTGAGCAGCACCATGCGCAGGTCTGTGCCGCGGGGGTACGTGGCCGCGAGGGCCTTCGCCTTGACGAAGGCGTGGTAGAAGTCCGTCCACTGCCCCTCGTTGCGGTAGCGCGAGACGTCGTCGACCGTGATCTCGTCCTTGCCCCCGAACAGGATCAGCCGGTACCGGTGGCCCTGCAGGAAGGAGAACATCTTCTCGAGCGCGGCCACCCGCTTCTCGTTGGGGTCGAGGGGCGGCAGCGAGGCGGAGTTGTCCACCAGGAAGAGGATGACGGGACCCTCGCCCGGGGGCGGCGGGGAGGGGACGCCTTCGCCCGGCAGCGCGGGACCCGCCTGGAGCGCGAGAGCTAGCAGGGCGGGCAGCATCGCCGATCGCAGATTCTACACCGTGCGTCGACCTCGCCGGGGGCCTCCCCCGGTCCTCGCGGGCGCCCCGTATAATCGCCGCATGAAAGCCGGCATCCTCGGGCTCTCCCTCGCGGGAAAGAGCACCCTCTTCCAGCTCCTGACGGGAACGCAGGCGGCGGCGCCGGGCGGCCGGCCCGAGGCGCGTGTCGGCGTCGCCCGGGTCCCCGACCCTCGCGTCGACCGGCTCGCCGCGATCTTCCACCCGAAGAAGAGGACGCTCGCCACCGTCGAGTACGTGGACGTCCCCGGCGTCGCGAAGGGAGAAGGCGGGGCGCTCGTGGACCTGCCGGCCCTGCGCGGGGTGGACGCGCTCGTGCACGTGGTGCGCGCGTTCGAGTCGGACACCGCTCCCCACCCCGACGGCTCGGTCGACCCCCTGCGCGACGCGAAGATGCTGGAGCTCGAGCTCATCCTCGCCGACCTCGGCACCGTCGAGCGGCGGCTCGAGCGTCTCGAAGCCAACATCAAGAAGGCGGGCAAGCCCGAGGACGTGGCCGAGCGCGCGCTGTTCGCGCGCCTGCGGGAGACCCTCGAGACAGAGAAGCCGCTGCGGGAGATGGGGCTCTCCGACGAGGAGAGCCACCGCCTGCGCGGCTACGCCCTCCTGTCGGGCAAGCCCATGCTGCTCGTGGCCAACCTCGGGGAAGCCGAGATCCGGGAGGCGGCGGCGTTCCTCGACCGCTCGGGCCTCGCCGCGTTCGCGCGCAAGCCGGGCGTCGCCCTGTGCGCGGTCTCCGCCCCCATCGAGGCCGAGATGGCGGACCTGTCCCCCGAGGACGCCCAAGCCTTCCGCGACGACCTGTCGCTCGCGGAGCCGGGCCTCGAGCGCGTGATCCGTTCCACCTACGACCTGCTGGGGCTCATCTCCTTCCTCACCGCGGGCGAGGACGAGTGCCGTGCCTGGACCATCCGCCGCGGGACGCGCGCGCAGGTGGCGGCGGGCACCATTCACTCCGACATCGAGCGCGGCTTCATCCGGGCCCAGGTGGTCCCTTTCGAGGAGCTCGTCGCCGCCGGAGGGGTCGCCGCCTGCCGGGAGCGAGGCAGCCTGCGGCTGGAGGGTCGCGACTACGAGGTGAAAGACGGCGACGTCATCGAGTTCCGTCACAACGTCTGAGGCCCCGCTCGTGGCCCGCTGCCCCTCGTGCCGCCGCCCGGTGGCGCTCGCGCGTGCGACGTGCCTCTACTGCGGCGCGGCCCTGCCGCCCGAGGGCCGCAGCGCGGCGCCGCCCACCTCCCCCGCCCCCCCGGAGGGCACGCCGGATGGGGAGGGGCGGCTCCTGGTGGTTCTCGACCTCGCCGGCGTGTCCCCGGACACGCTGACGAGAGCGCTCGACCTGCCGGCCTACGACGCCGGCCTCCTTCTCAGGCGCGGCGGACTCCACCTGCACCGCGTCGTCGAAGGCGACGCGGCCCGGGCGGAGGCGGGGCGACTCGAAGCGGAAGGCGTCGCCGTCCTCCTCGTGCCCGAGGCGGAGGCCCGGGTCCGGCCGCTGCGCGCGGTGGGGGGCGAGCGGGGCGAGGGAGTGCTCGTCCTGCGCACCCAGGAGGGGCCGCTCACCCTGCGCCGGGGGGACGTGCGGCTCGTCGTGCGGGGCGTGATCACGCGGGAGTACCAGCCCTCCTCGAAGCGGCGCCGCGTCGACACGGCGCGCCTCGAGGAGGGCTACCGCGTGCACCTGCACCGGCGTCAGGATCCGCGAGCGGTGGAGATCGACGCCACCGCCTTCGAGTTCGGCTTCGCGGTCACCGGCTCCGCGCGTCTCGAGCTCGACGCCTGGGTGGAGGAGATCGCGCCGGGGGCGTTGATCGACGATGGCTTCCGCCGCCTTCCGCCGGCCTTGGGTCCGGCGGGGGCGGAGCCCGGGGGGGCACTCGCCGCCGCCGGCTCCCTGGACCTCGCCGCGCGAGGTCGGCGGAGCGGCCGCGACGAGAGGCCGCTCGTCCTCGACAACGTCGAGCAGTTCCGCTTCTTCTCCGGCTGGCGCGCGGCGGCGGAGCGGCGACGCGAGTAGGCCCTGGCTCACGCCCGCGCGCCGGGGCGTGCTAGGTTCACCGCCATGCGGGCTCCATCCGTGGGGGCCGGGCGGCTCGATCTCCTCCTGACCCTCCTCCTCGCCGCGGCCCCGCTCCTCGCCCACGCCCCCGCCTGGCTCGACGGGCGCCTGCTCGCCCCCGGGGACGGCGCCGCGCTGCACCTTCCGCTGCGCGCGGAGGTCTGGCGCGCGTGGGGCCGCGGGGAGGTCCCTTCCTGGAACGGCTCGGTCTTCTCGGGGACGCCACTGCTGGCCTCGTACCGCCCCGGGGCCCTGCACCCCCTCACGGTGGCGCTCACCCCGCTCGCCCCGTTCGGGGCCTTCCAAGTGCTCGTGCTGGCGTCGCTGGCGCTCCTGGGCCCGCTCACCTTCCGCTGTGCCCGCCGCCTGGGGGCCGATGCCGTCGGCGCCTTCGTGGCCGGGTTGGGCTTCGCCCTCGGCCCGTATTCCGTCGCGCACCTCGGCGACACGGCGACGGTCGTGGCCGCCCCCGCGCTACCGCTCCTGCTGCTGGCCGCCGAAGCCCAGCTGGCGCGTCCCCGGGCCACGACCACGGCCGCCCTCGCCGTCGCCGTCGCCCTCCTGCTCCTCGCGGGGTCACCGGAGGCGGTCGGCGCGGGAGCGCTGCTTCTCGGCGCGCGCCTCTTCCTCGCGCCGCCCGGCGGCGGGGTCCGCGCGTGGGTGGGAGGCGCGCGGTCCACTCTCGCCCCGGTCCTCGCGGGCGTCCTGCTCGCGGCACCGCAGCTCGTCCCCTCGTTCCTCGCGCTGCGCGAGGCCGGACCGGGAAGCGCCGGGGTGGCCGGGCCGGAGGCGTCGGCTCTCGCCGGCCTGGCCGGGCTGGTCCTGCGCTACGCCTCCCACACGCCTTGCGCCGTCTTCGCCCTGGCCGCCGTGCCCCTCCTGGCGAACCGGCCTGCCCTGCGCCCCGCGGCGGCGGTCGCGGGCCTCGCCCTCCTCCTCTTCGCCGGGCGCGGGGTGCCCGAGGGCGCGGGGGCTCTCCCGCTCGCGTTCGACTTCGCGCTCGCCCTCCTCGGAGGCCTCTCCCTCTCCGCCCAGTGGCGCACGCGGCACGAGCCGCGCGGCCGCCGCCTGCGCCTGCTCGCCCTCATTGCCGCCCTGTTCGCCGCGGCGTCCCTGTCGGTCGCCACCACCGTGACCGGCCCGCTCGCCCCGGAGCTCGCGGCGCCGGTCGGGCTCCTCGCGCTCGGCCTGATCCTCTACTTCGCTCTCGCCGAGAGGTGCGACGCGGTGGCGGCCCACGTCTTCCTGCTGCCCCTGGCGGCGTCTTTCCTCCTGCAGCCGTGGGGCCGGGACGCCTGGGCGGGAGCGCCCACGGTGGCGGAGCTCGAGCAGAGAACGCCCACCCGCGAAGCCCTGGACCGCGCGATGGGTGCGCGGCGCGCGCAGCGCACGCTCACCCTCGCCACCTCGTGGCCGCGCGCGCGGGAGCGCGACCTCGCCTGGGCGAACCGCGCGAGCCTCACCGGGCATCGCAACGTCAACGGCTACGACCCCATGGTCTCCGCTTCCCGCCGCGCCGCTCTCGACGGCATGGGCTCGGACGGCACCGTTCCCCGCCGCCTCCTCGAGACCGACGCGGGGCGGCTCGAGCTGCTGGGCGCGAGGTGGATCCAGGTCCCGACCGAAGCGCTCGTGGTGCCGGCCGACGCGGCCGGCCTCGGCGAGGCGCTCCACGTCGTGCTGGAGCCACCGCGGCCGCACCTGTTTCCCGTTCCCATCACGCGAGCCTCCGAGGTCCGCGTGGTGACCTTCCTGACCGACGCGGTCGATGTCGAGCAGGGCCGCGTGGTGGCCGAGTGCGTGGCGCGGCTTGCCTCCGGGCGCGAGATCTGGCTTCCCATCCGCGCCGGGATCGAGACCGCCGAGTGGGCGTGGGAGCGGCCCGACGTGCGCCCCGCCGTCCGCCACGGGATGGCCCCCGTGCACGCGGGTTTTCCCGCGCGCGACGGTTTCACGGGCCACGAGTACCTCGGCGTGCTGCACCTGCAGGGCCGCTTCGCCGTCAGCTCCCTGCGCTTTCGGTCCTGGCCCGGCTCCCCCCCGCTGTGGCTCCTGCGCGCCGGGCTGCGCGACGCGGAGACTGGCCGCGGGGTCGGCCTCTCCGTGGCCTCGGCCTACGTGAGCGACGAGGTGCGGCTGGCGGAGGCGGCGGGCACGCCCCTCGTCAGCCTCTTCGAGGTGCGGCGGGGAATCGGGCCGGCGTGGGTCGTCGAGTCGCTCCGGCGGCTGCCTGACGAGGCACGCCTCCTCGACGTCCTGCGCTCGCCGACCCGCCTGGGAGTGGACGCGCGGCGCGAGGCGCTCGCGACCGAGAGCGACGCGCGCGGCGTCGAGCTGCCGCCGGGCAGCCGCTCTTCCCCCGCCGACCTCGCGCGCGCGGCCGGCGGACGCATCGTCGTGCGCGCGGCCGGGCCCGGCCTGCTCGTGCTGAGCGAGGGGTTCGACCGCGGCTTCTCGGCGCGAGTGGACGGCCGAGCCGCCCCGATCCTCCGCGTGAACGCGGACCGCATGGGCGTCGTGCTCGGGGAGGGGACCCACCGCGTCGTGCTCACGCACCGCGCGCGGGGGCTCACGGCGGGCCTCGTGCTCGCCGCCCTGGGGGCGGCGGGGCTCGGCGGCGCCTTTCTCGCCACGCGCCGTCGCGCGGTTTGACCCCCCGAGAGGGCGCGTGCTAGCTTCGCTCGTTTCCGCGTCGAGCCCCCCATGAGCGCAGACAAGCCCGGCCTCAGCATCTTCTTCCCCGCCTACAACGACGCCGGCACCATCGCGAGCCTGGCCCTCGTCGCACACATGACCGCGCGCACCCTCACCGACGACTACGAGGTGATCGTGGTCGAGGACGGCAGCCCCGACCACACGGGCGCGCTCCTCGACGAGATGGCGGCGCACTTCCCCTGGTTGAAGGTCGTGCACCACGAGAGGAACCGCGGCTACGGCGGGGCGCTGCGGACGGGGTTCCGGACCGCCTCGAAGGAGCTCGTCTTCTACACGGACGGGGACGCGCAGTACGACCCGCGCGAGATGGCGAAGCTCTGGGAGGCGCTCTCCCCCGCGGTCGACTTCGTGAACGGCTACAAGATCTCCCGCCACGACCCCCTGCACCGGGTCGTCATCGGGAGGGTCTACCACTGGTTCGTGAAGCTCGCGTTCTCCCTGCGGCTGCGCGACGTGGACTGCGACTTCCGGCTCATGCGCCGCCGCGTCTTCGAGAAGGTCCGTCTCACCCGCTCCTCCGGCGTCATCTGCGTCGAGCTCATGAAGAAGGTGCAGGACCATGGCTTCCGCATCGCCGAGGTGCCGGTGCACCATTTCCACCGCAGCTACGGCAAGAGCCAGTTCTTCAACTTCCCGCGGGTCTTCCGCACCCTCGTGGATCTCACGAGGCTCTGGTGGGAGCTGGTCGTCCGCAGGCTCCACCACCAGCCGGGCAGCGATCACTGGGCGGGGGCGGCCGAGTGAGCGACCACCGCGACTTCTACCGGGGACGCCGGGTGCTCGTCACCGGGGGCCTCGGCTTCATCGGCTCGAACCTGTGCCGCACCCTCGCCGACCTGGGCGCGCGCGTGACGGCGGTCGACAGCCTGCTGCCCGACTACGGGGGAAACCTCTTCAACCTCGACGGCTACGAGGACAAGGTCCGCATCAACATCGCCGACGTGCGCGGGCACGGGATGGAGTACCTGGTGCGGGGCCAGGAGGTGCTGTTCAACCTGGCCGGCCAGGTGAGCCACATCGACTCGATGAGCGACCCCGTGACCGACCTCGAGATCAACTGCACGAGCCAGCTGCGGGTCCTCGAGGCGGTCCGCCAGGGTAACCCCGGGCTCAAGATCGTCTACGCCGGCACGCGGCAGGTCTACGGCAAGCCACTCTACCTGCCGGTGGACGAGAAGCACCTCCTGCAGCCGGTGGACGTGAACGGCATCAACAAGATCTCCGGCGAGTTCTACCACCTCGTCTACCACCAGGTGTACGGGATCCGCGCGTGCTCGCTGCGGCTCACCAACACCTACGGCCCCCGCCAGCTCATCCGCCACAACCGCCAGGGCTTCATCGGCTGGTTCGTGCGCCAGGCCGCGCTCGGCGAGGAGATCCAGGTGTTCGGCGACGGGCGCCAGAAGCGGGACTTCAACCACGTGGACGACGTGGTGGACGCCTTCCTCCGGGCGGGGGCGATGGAGGCCGCGAACGGGCTGGCCCTGAACCTCGGGGACGAGCACCCGGTTTCGCTCCTCGAGCTCGTCGAGCTGCTCCTCGACGTCGCGGGCGGCGGCTCCCGCACGCTCGTGCCCTTCCCTCCCGAGAGGAAGCGGATCGACATCGGCGACTTCTACGCCGACATCACGAGAGCGAAGGCCGTCCTCGGCTGGACGCCCGCCGTTCCCCTGCGCGAGGGCCTCGCGCAGACGGTCGCCTACTACCGCCGCCACCGGGAGCACTACCTGTGAGCGCCCCCCTTGCCGTCCCCTTCGTGGACTTCCGGGCCCACGTGGCCGCCCACCGGCGCGAGCTGGACGAGGCGGTGGCCCGGGTCCTCGACTCCGGCTGGTTCATCCTGGGCCCCGAGGGAGAGGCCTTCGAGCGCGAGCTGGCCGAGGCGCTCGGCGCGCGGGACGCGGTGGCGGTCGCGAACGGCACCGACGCGCTCTGCCTCGCCCTGCGCGCGCTCGGCGTCACTTCCGGCGACGAGGTGGTCACCACCGCGGTCTCGGCCGCCTTCACCGGCCTCGCCGTGCTGCAGGCGGGCGCCCGCCCGGTCTTCGTGGACGTGGACCCGCGCACCCTGAACCTGGACCCGGAGCGCCTCGCCGGCGCGATCACCCCGCGCACGAAGGCCATCGTCCCTGTGCACCTCTACGGCCACCCCGCGGACATGGCCCCGATCATCTCCCTCGCGCACGAGCGGGGAATCGCCGTGCTCGAGGACTCATGCCAGGCGCACGGCGCCCTCCACGAGGGCCGTCCCGTCGGGACGCTCGCCGGCGAGCGGGGCATCGGGGCCCTCTCGTTCTACCCGACCAAGAACCTCGGCGGCCTCGGCGACGGGGGGGCGATCCTGGTGAACGACCCGACCCTCGCCGCCCGGCTGCGCCAGCTCAGGAACGGCGGGCAGAGCGACCGCTACCGGCACGAGCTGGCGGGCGTCAACAGCCGCCTCGACGAGATCCAGGCGGCCCTCCTGCGGGTGGGCCTGCGCCACCTCCCGACCTGGACCGAGCGGCGCCGGGCCCTGGCCGCCTTCTACACGCAGGCGCTCGAGGGGACGGGAGTGGAGCTGCCGCGCGAGCAGCCGTACGCCCGAGCGGTCTTCCACCTCTTCGTGGTGCGCCACCCGCGGCGCGACGCCCTGGCCGCCGCGTTGCGGGCCCGGGGCGTGGGGACGCTCATCCACTACCCGATCCCGCTCCACCTGCAGCCCGCCTTCGCCTCCCTGGGCGGAAGGCCCGGCGACCTGCCGGTCGCCGAGAAGGCGACGGCCGAGGTCCTCTCGCTGCCCCTGTACCCGGAGCTGACCGACGAGCAGGCAAGGATGGTGGCGGGCGCGGTCGAGAGCGCGGCGGGCGAGCTGCAGGGCGCGCCGCGCGCGCCGCGGACCGGGCAGACGCGGCGCGAGGGCGCGTGCTAGCATCCTCGGCCGTATGAGCGACCATCACGCGGAGCTCCTCCGTAGAATCGCCGGGCGATCGGCGCGCGTCGGTGTGATCGGGCTCGGTTACGTCGGCCTTCCCCTCGCGCTCCTCTTCGAGGAGTCGGGGTTCCCGGTCGTCGGCTTCGACGTCGACCGGAACAAGCCCGAGGCCCTGCACCGGGGGGAGTCGTACATCCGCCACATCGGAGCCGAGCGGGTGGCCGGGGCCTTCGCGCGCGGCCGGATCGTGGCCACCACCGACTTCGATCGCCTCGGCGACTGCGACGCGGTGCTCGTCTGCGTCCCCACCCCCCTGGGGCGCCACCGCGAGCCCGACCTCTCTTACGTGCGCTCCACGGCCGAGGAGGTGGCCCGCCGCCTGCGGCCGGGACAGCTGGTGGTTCTCGAGTCCACCACCTACCCGGGAACGACCCGCGAGGAGCTCCTGCCGCGCTTCCGGGCCCGCGGCCTCGAGTGCGGGAAGGACTTCTTCCTCGCCTTCTCTCCCGAGCGCGAGGACCCGGGGAACCGGAGCTTCCACACCCAGAACATCCCCAAGGTGGTGGGGGGGATGGACCCCGCCTCGCTCGAGGTCGCGGTCGCTCTCTACCGGGCGGCCATCGAGAAGGTGGTTCCCGTCTCGTCGCCCGAGGTGGCGGAAGCGGCCAAGATCCTGGAGAACGTCTTCCGCGCCGTGAACATCGCCCTCGCCAACGAGATGAAGGTCGTCCTCGACAAGATGGGGATCAACGTCTGGGAGGTCATCGAGGCGGCGAAGACCAAGCCCTTCGGCTTCATGCCCTTCTACCCCGGGCCCGGCCTCGGCGGGCACTGCATCCCGCTCGACCCCTTCTACCTCACCTGGAAGGCGGCCGAGCACGGGGCCTGGGCCCGCTTCATCGAGCTCGCGGGCGAGATCAACACGTCGATGCCGCAGTACGTCATCGAGCGGACCGCGCGGGCCCTCAACCGTCACGGCAAGAGCCTCAGGGGATCGAAGGCCCTCGTCCTCGGGCTCAGCTACAAGGCCGACATCGACGACGACCGCGAGTCGCCGTCTTTCGAGATCATCGAGCGGCTGCGGGCGGAGGGGGTCGAGGTCGCCTACTGCGACCCCTACATCCCGGTGGCCCGGCCGGGGCGCGAGCACGACCTGCGCCTCGCCTCGGTGCCCTGCACCGCGGAGGAGTTCGCCCGGCACGACGTGCTCGTCGTCTCCACCGCCCACTCCGACTTCAAGATGGCGGAGCTGTACGCGGGGGCGAAGCTCGTCGTCGACACCCGCAACCTGATGGCACCCCTGGGCCTCGGCGTGCCCGGCGCCGCGGGCCCGGAAGTCTGCCGGGCGTAGGTAAACTCCGTGAAGATCTTCGTCCCCGGACGGATCTGCCTCTTCGGCGAGCACTCGGACTGGGCGGGCGGCTACCGGCGCATCAACGCCGAGATCGAGAAGGGCTACACGCTCATCTGCGGCACCAACCAGGGCATCCACGCCGAGGTGGAGCCGCACCCGACCTCGCTCGTGCTCACCTCGACGACCCCGGACGGCGAGTCGCACGGTCCGCACGAGGTCCCGCTCGAGCCGCGGGCGCTCCTCGAGGAGGCGCAGCGGGGCGGGTTCTTCAGCTACGCGGCGGGTGTCGCGTACCAGGTGCTGACGAACTACCGCGTGCGCGGCCTCGTCATCCGCAACTTCAAGACCGACCTCCCGATCAAGAAGGGGCTCTCCTCGAGCGCCGCGATCTGCGTGCTCACCGCCCGTGCCTTCAACCGCGTCTACGACCTGCGGCTCACGGTCCGCGGCGAGATGGAGCTCGCCTACCAGGGCGAGATCACGACGCCCTCGCGCTGCGGGCGGATGGACCAGGGCTGCGCCTTCGGCGACCGCGCCGTGCTGATGGAGTTCGACGGGGACCGCCTCGCGACCGAGGAGGTCCGGCCGGCGAAGGACCTGCACTTCGTGATCGTGGACCTCAAGGCGAAGAAGGACACGGTCGAGATCCTGAAGCGCCTCAACCGCTCGTACCCCTTCGCCGAAGGAGTGGTCGAGAAGGGAGTCCAGGAGCTGCTCGGCCCCGTCAACAAGCGCATCGTCCACCAGGCGAAGGAAGCCCTGCTGGCGGGCGACGCCGAGCGGCTGGGCGCGCTGATGAGCGAGGCCCAGGCGTTCTTCGACCGCTACGCCGCCCCCGCCTGCCCCGAGGAGCTCGTCTCGCCGGTGCTGCACCGCGTGCTCGCGCACGAGGCGCTGCGGCCCCACGTGTGGGGCGGGAAGGGCGTCGGCTCGCAGGGCGACGGCTCCGGCCAGTTCGTGGCCCGCAGCCCCGCGGACCAGCGCGCGGTCGTCGAGATCCTCGAGCGCGACCTCGGCGTCGCGGGGCTTCCCCTCACCCTCGGCACCGGGCCGAAGGTGACCCGGGCGCTCATCCCCGCGGCGGGCTTCGGTACGCGTCTCTTCCCGGCCAGCAAGGCCACGAAGAAGGAGCTGTTCCCCATCGTCGACCGCGACGGGATCGCCAAGCCCGCGATCCTGCTCATCGTCGAGGAGGCCCTCGAGGCCGGGATCGAGGACGTGGTGATCGTGGTCCAGGAGCAGGACCTCGGGGAGTTCCGCTCGTTCTTCACCGAGCAGATCTCGATCGAGAACTACAACAAGCTGCCCCGGCACTTCCAGGACTACGCGCGACGGATCCTCGAGATCGGCCGCCGCATCACGTTCGTCACCCAGACCGCCCAGGAGGGCTTCGGCCACGCGGTCTTCTGCGCCCGCGCCGCCCTCGGGGAGGAGCCGTTCCTCCTGATGCTGGGGGACCACCTCTACCGCTCGACGTGCGACGTGTCCTGCGCGCGGCAGCTGGTGGAGGCCTACCAGCGCTCCGGGACGAGCGTCGTGGGCCTGCGCCGTACCCCGGAGCACGAGATCGCCGCCTTCGGTGCGGCCACCGGGGTCTGGCTCGAGCCGGAGAGGCTGCTCAACGTGACCGAGTTCGCGGAGAAGCCCACCGCCGACTACGCGCGCGCCAGCCTGCGCGCACCCGGCCTGCCGGACGGCGAGTACCTCACGGTCTTCGGCCAGTACGTCATCAAGCCGCAGCTGTTCGGCTACCTCGAGGAGCACATTCGCAACAACGTCCGCGAGCGGGGAGAGTTCCAGCTGACCTCCGCCCTCGACCGGCTCCGGCAGGAGGACGGCTTCCACGGCCTGATCGTGGAGGGCCGCCGCTTCGACATCGGCCTCCCCGAGCACTACCTCGAGACGCTGCGCACGTTCCGGGAGGCCTGAGCGAGCGGTGGCCCGGGAGCGCGTGCTCGTC
>Ga0316622_100001884_pt1 | contig 14126 bp, 13 predicted proteins | sample OWC_Aug_OW2_C1_D_FD_207646 | JGI IMG/M metagenome (GOLD analysis project Ga0316622, IMG submission 207646) | Wetland soil microbial communities from Old Woman Creek delta, Ohio, United States - OWC_Aug_OW2_C1_D5_C | ecosystem: Environmental > Terrestrial > Soil > Wetlands | place: USA: Ohio... | reverse complement strand
GGGTGCGGCAGACGCTGCTGGCCACCAATCTCGCCCATGGTGCGCTAGTGGCGTGGCAGGTGCCGCAGGATCGGCTCGACGCCGCATTCGAGTACATGTTCCAGCGTGATCCCTTCAGCGGACACGGCGTGATTCGCACCACCGACAGCGCCACCGCCGGCGCCAAGTACCGGCTCTGGACCACCGTGAAGGTCCCGCAGGGCTTCTCGATGACCCGGCATTGCGAGTTCCTGTCCCGGCAGACCGGCGCCGAGAGGTTCCTGGTGTTGCCCGCCAAGAAGCTGTTCACCCTCGGCGTGGGCCACGTGCGACGGCGCGGGCTGGAGCCGGGAAGCCGCGCGGACGTCCCGGCCGACGTCACGGACGTCACGGTGACCGATCTGACCGACGCGGAATGGCGCGTCCTGATCGCACTGAAGCGCGAGTTCGCGCCGGAGGAGCTGGTGCCGGATCTGTGGGCCGCGCGCGCCCGGGAAGCGGGGGTACCGCTGGAGGTCTTCCTGGAGACGGCGCAGACTTTGGAGCGGCGCAACATCATCGGCCGCTTCTCCACATTTCTCGAGCACGTCAAGGCGGCTGCGAGCGGCGAGCGCGTCACCCGCTTCAATGCGCTGTTCCACTGGGCGGTGCCGCCGGGCCGAGAGATCGACGCGGGCCGCGAAGTGGGCCGTCACCACATCATGACACACGCCTACTGGCGCGAGGGAGGCCCGGAATTCCACGACGTGAACATCATGGGGGTTGCCCACGGCACCGACAAGGCACTGCTGCTCGCGCACAAGTCCGCCATCGACCGGCATCTCGCCGAGATCGGGATTGCACTCCTCTATACCAACGTCTTCTGGGGAGGGCGCAGCGAGATCAAGCCGTCCGAGATCTCGCCCCTCGCCTATCGGGACTGGTGCGCGAGCGTGGGGGTTGATCCGGAGTGCATGAGGGTCTGAGGGGAAGGGCGCCAGCGAGGCCGACCGCGGGCCAGACGATCCACGCCAGGCGCCGATCGAGCGCGATCCCGACCACCAGGGCACGCGGCCGGCGGCCGCTACAGGCCCTGATCAATCTTCTCGGGGTGTGCCTCGATCCACGCCAGGAGAGCCCCCAGGACAGCGTCAACATCGCGGATTTGCGTGGTGCAGATCTCGTAGAGCTCGACCTCGGACACCTCGTGGTAGAAATGCACCAATCGGTTACGGTAGCCGGCCAGGTCGCGGAAGAGGAGGCCAACCTGCGCGTCCAAAACACCGACGTCCGCCAATACGATGGCGACATCCTTGTATTCGGTCACCGCACGTCCAAACCCTTTGGCCAGGATGTGTCGGCCGAGGTCGAGCAGCCCCTCCAATGCGCGACGCAGGTACGATTCCGCCGCAGCCACCGTCCTCGGATCGGACCGGAAGAGCTCGAACGTTTCGAGCGGCAAGCCTCTGATGCCCGCCAGCATTCTTCGGACCCAAGCCGTCCGTTCGGCGACAATCTTGCGGCGTAGTCCCGACGGTGTCATGTTGGCGTCCCGACCAAGATCTGCTCCCATCGCTCCCGCGCGTATGGCGCCAAGTCGGCGGCACGGCGCAGGACCTGGAGTTCTTGTTCGGCCTGCGCGTCCCGATCCGCGCAATAGAGCAACTCCCCCCGAATAACGTCCAAGGCCAGAAAGGGATCGGCCTCCGGAAGGATGACCAGGTCCACTCGCCCCACCCCGAAAAGATCCTCCAGATCTGCGGCGATTCGTACTCGGTCTCGAGCGGTAAGGTGCACATTCGTTGCAGGCTCAACCCCGATATCCAGATCGGAGCCTGAAAGTGAGGACGAGGCCGCCTCCCCCGTCGCCGGGTTTGCAATTTCGCGCGCGCGGCTTCCGAAAGCGTAGAGCGCCCCCAGATTGTAACGTGCGGCGATCGTTTTCAGCCCCTCGTGCTGAGGCGCCTTGCGCATGTCACGTCCCTCGCCCATGCGAGTCCTGGGTAGGCCCATGGTGTTCGTGCGGAACCCATGGGTTACTCTGCGAGACTCCGTCCGAACCCCCGTAACACGGTCCAAATACCACACGGGTCAACGCGGGGCAAGGGATTTCGGGGCACGAAGATGGCCTCGCGGCAACCACACCCGGTCCGGACATGAAACGGTCATCAGTCCAAAGCAATCACCAACCGCTTGTTGATCCGCCCCTTGCTCCGGTAGTCCGTGATCCGGATGGGCCCCACCTCGCTCGTGTTGGCGACGTGGGTCCCGCCGTCGGCCTGGAGGTCGAGGCCGACGATCTCCACCGTCCGGACCTCGGTGATGCCTTCCGGCAGCAGGTTGACCTTGGTGCGAATGAGGTCGGGAATCTGAAAGGCCTCGGCGCGCGGGAGGATTCGCACGCGCACCGGGCGCGCCGCCGCCACCTCGGCGTTGATCTTGCCCTCGATCTCGCGCACCAGCTCGGCGTGCATGCGTTCGAACTCGAAGTCCATGCGGGCCTGGCCCGGCTCCATGTTCCCGCCCGTTACGTGCGCGCCGTAATCTCGGAAGATCAGCCCGCAGAGGATGTGGAGCGCCGTATGCGTGCGCATGAGGCGGTAGCGCCGGTCCCAGTCGAGACGAAGGAGGACGCGGGTTCCCTCGGAGGCCAACGGCCCCGCGGCCGCGTCCAGGAGGTGCCACAGATGCTCCCCCGCCCGCTGCATCCCGAGGATCGGGAGAGTGCGGCCGTTCGTCTCCACCCAACCCAGGTCGTGCGGCTGTCCGCCACCGCCGGGGTACACGACGGTCCGATCCAGCGCGATCCCTCCCACGTCCTGGCTCACGGCAACCACACGCGCCTGCGTCTCCCGCAGATAGCTGTCGGTGTGGTAAAGCAGTTCCGTCATCGCAAGCGTCTCCTTCCTCCGACCGAGGTCAAATTCCAGCGCGCAGTCCTGCGCGCGACGGCTCGGCAATTGGTGTTCCCCGCTCACCTGTGCAGATGCGGAGGGACCGAACGCCGCAGTAGTCTCGCACGAACCGGAACCCCCGATCAAGCGCAGCTTTCCCTTGACAGTCGCCATCGAGAAGGGATATGGATGCTCTCGCGGACCACCACGCCATGCGCACACACCCCCACAGCCTTCTGCACCGGCGGACCGTGGCCATGCGCGCCCCGGGACCGCTCGCGTGTGCATGCCGCGCGCTGCCTCTGCCGGCGTGTCGGCAGCACGACTCCGCGCGACGTTCTAACCCCAATCAACAAGAGGACGAACATGACCGAGACGCCGAAGAAATCCGCCCTGGAGCGCCGCGATGTCCTGAAGATGGGGTTGGGGCTTGGCCTCCTGGGGATGGCCGGGCCGGCTGCCGCCCAGTCGTTCGAGTTCAAGGGCAGCCAGCGGTACCCGGATCCGGCCATACAGATCCTCGATCCGAGCTTCGGCAAATACCGGGTGTACTCGGCCGGCGTGGAGCAATTGGCCACGGGGTTCCGCTGGGCCGAGGGGCCGGTGTGGTTCGGTGACGGGCGGTATGTCCTCTTCTCCGACATCCCGAACAACCGCATCATGCGCTACGACGAAGCCACCGGACACACCGGCGTCTTCCGCTACCCGGCCAATTTCGCCAACGGGATGTGCCGCGATCGGCAGGGCCGCCTCATCGTCTGCGAGCATTCCGTGACCCGCCGGGTCACCCGCACCGAATACGATGGCAGCATCACGGTCCTCGCGGATCGCTTCGAGGGTAAGCGGTTCAATGCCCCCAACGACGTCGTCTGCAAGTCCGATGGTTCGATCTGGTTCACCGATCCGCCCTTCGGCATCACCGGAAACTACGAGGGCGAGAAGGCGGCGTCGGAAATGCCGCACGGTGTGTACCGGATCGACGGGCAGACCGGCAAGATCACTCGCGTCCTCGAAGCGGTCATGCCGAACGGCCTCGCCTTCTCCCCCGACGAGAAGAAGCTCTACATCATCTCCCGGATTCCTCCGAAGCGGCTGCTATTTGCGTATGACGTGACGTCCGACGGGCAGCTCCGGAATCAGGCCCCACTGATCGATGCCGGCACGATCGGAGCGCTGGACGGGTTCCGAGTTGACGTGGACGGCAACATCTGGGCCGGGTGGGGCAGCTCGGGTTTCCCGGAGGCGAAGGCGGAAGAACTGGACGGCGTGAAGGTGTTCAACCCGCAGGGGAAAGAGATCGGTCACATCCGACTGCCAGAGCGTTGCGCCAACCTGTGCTTCGGTGGCGCCAAGCGGAATCGCCTGTTCATGACCTCCAGTCATTCGCTCTACAGCCTGTATGTCGAGACCGAGGGCGCTGTCTGAGCATATGTTGACGCCCCAAGGCTGTCCGCCACGCGCGCCGAGGATCGCCTCGGCGCGCGTGGCGCCGATCCACCATGCGATGGGAGCGCCGGCATGCGACTTCAGACGGTAGCACGCGCGCTCTGCGTTGCGGGCATCGTCGCAACACTCTGGGGCTGAAACGACCCCCTGATCCCATTCTCGCTCGACACCCCGCCGGTGATTTTGACGCCGATCGGCTTCGCCAATCTCACAGACGGACGCGGCCGTTTCCGCGAGATCTACTGTGCGATCCGATCGGACCATGGGAGGGGTCTCCCAGAAGACCTCCCCTGCGACGATGCCATTGTCCGCTTGCCGGGGGAGCCGCAGGTAACCGGCCGCCCGGTGAATCTGACGAGCCTCCCCCGCCCCTTGCGCGTCGTCGTGGTGCCGGGCATCTTCGACGAGTGCATCCGGAAATACGTGCAGACGTACTCCGATGCGCTGGCGCATTTCGAAACGCACGGCTGGCGCACCGGGACCGTCCCGGTCAGCGGACGATCGGCGACGATCCACCTGGACCAGGGCGACGGAATGCGCCGTGCCGTGGTTCAGATAAACGAGCCGGGACTTGAGGCGGGTACGGAAGCTCCGGCCCGTGTTCGCCAATATCGAATATCCGCCCGTGGGCCTGCCAGGCGGCGGCGCGATGCCGACGGAGACCGCGCCGGCCGTCGGCACGCGCGGGGTTGGCGACGGGACGGTCGAAGGCTGTCGGACAGCGATCTCCTGCGTGGCAGCACAGCCCCACAGGCTGAAAGCCGCGGCGAGCAAGGCGAGCGTGCGCGTCAGACGTATTGGTAGAAAGTGGAAAGGCCACTCAATGCTGACGCAGAGTTATCCCCCTGTCGGTACCAGGTACCAGGCCGTCAGGGCGTCTCCGGGCGGCGGTGTTCCGCAAACCAGAGAACCCAATCCTCTTGCTCGGGTGTCTCCACGGCGGCTGGGTCGTAGTGCTGGCGGACCCATTCGACAGCGTGGTCCGGCGCGACGCCGGCAAGGATCGCCATGCAGGCCAGAACAGTTCCGGTTCGACCCAAGCCGCCGATGCAGCCCACTTCGACCCGCTCGCCTCGCCTGGCTCGTTGGAAGGTGTTGCAGATGGCGTCCGCGGCTGCCTCAGAGTCTTCCGGCAAGCCGTAGTCTTCCCACTCGATGACGTCGGCGTCCCATGTCGGTCGCCAGCTCGCGTCCAGGTAGAACCCGTAATCCCGGTCGGGCTTGTCCGGGTCACGTTCTCCGATGCCGACGGCATCCACAGTCGTGCCCTCTGGAAACCGCACGACGGTCATGTCCCCCCCACGTCGGCAGGCTGTCCGGTACCTCTTCATTCCTGCCGACAGTGTTACTGGACTCCCAGGATCCAACCCTCGATTTCAGCGACCCGGCGCTCATCGGCTGTCAAAACAGGCGCGAGGTACTCTGTAAGGCTGCCGTCGAGATCGGCGTGCCGCATCCACGAGGCCACAACGTACGCATCGCGTTGATCGCCGGTGAGTTCGCTTGGAGCGAATTGACCTCTCCACAGCGATGGGTACCCCTCTGCCACCACCGAGCGGCCTGGGGGAATACTCCAACCGTCGAACGGCCAAAAGTGGACCCGGCCGGCCGTGCGTTCCCGCAGAAATCGAAGCCACGGCAGGCCGGCATGGGTGGATTTTGCCACCGACCCGGGTACGTCAAAGTGAAAGACCGACTTGGCGCCGACCCGTTCTTCGGTCCGCCGCCGCCAGCGCGGGCGACCGGAACGGGCTGCCGAGTTCCCACGCTCGCCGTACCGCACGAAGTCCACATAGACGTGGTCCCCGTCGGTTGGCCAATGCCGCTGAAAGTCCTCAAGAAAAGCCGGCCAATCATGTACCAGGTTGTGTTGCCTGAAAGATTGCAGCGGGAAGGAAAAACCGTGGTCGATGCCGACAAGGGTCGGCCGATCCTCGTTGAGGAGCTCGGCCAGCCACTCGGCAATGCCGCGTCTCGTCCAGTGCTTCCGTGGGCTCGGCGGCGGCTGGACCTCGCCGGGCGGCGACGTCCGGGTTGCCAGGTAAACGCGGAGCCCGGGTAGGCTCGCCGTCGGCGTCTCGGCGCCGGAATAGTCGATGCCAACATAGCGGCCGAAGGTCGGGAAACTGAGATTCATCGGCACCAGGTCCCGCACTTGGATCCGATGGCATTCGCCGAACGCGGAATGACAACGAATCGTCTGGCTTGCCTTGTCATACGCGCTGACTCCCCAGCCAACGGTCCATGAGCCCGGGCTCAAGAACCCTGAAGGGCCGCTCTTTGGAACCAATGGGTCGTCTCAAAAATGGTGTCCGGTGCCATTGCTTCTTCGGTTGCTGCCCAGAGGATCTTCGAGGCTAAGGGTCGCCCAAGCGGAGCTCGCGGCGGATCCCTTCGGCGAGCCACTGGCGGATCAGAGTCTGGTAGGGAATCGCCTTCATTGTGGCGATCTTCCGCAGGGCGTGGATCTGGGCCGCATCCAACTTGATAGAGAGGTTCTGCAAGCGCCGGGCGCGCTCCCCCTTCAGGATGGCTCGGCGCAACGCGTCATCCAGGGCGAATTCGACGGGGCCCTCCTCGATCTCCCGAAGCACCCCGTGCCGGTCATAGTACTTCGGCAGGTCCTCCTGGACTCGACTCGGTCGCCGCGGCATGTTCATCTCCCTCGGTGCTGCTGATAGTACCGCCGTTCCGTGTTATCCATGTCCCATCCGGTGATCACCCGTACCAGCCCCTTCCCCTTCACTTCGAAGACCACCACCAAGAGGCGACCGGCGCGCGTCGGTCCGAACGCCGCGTAATGTCCTCGCGTGGTCTTCCGGTAGACGGGGGAGACGGCGCACACCTCTTCCGCCTCCTCCGGCTCGATGCCGTGGCCGAGCGTCACGTGCACCACAGTGCCTTCGTCCCACTCGAACCCCGAAATGCGCACGCGATGCCTCCGACGGGACATGCATTACATTACCCGATACGGGCGTGTCAACGGCAGCCATGGAACGGGGTGCGGAGTGCGTTTCCTACCGGGCCGCCGAGTTCACAAAGAACACGGTGCGCGTGCAGCAGGCGAGGTATCCGCAGTCGAAGGTGCGCCCGTCCTGGCGGGTTCGCTCGCGGCGCCCGGGCCTCCCGCGGCCGATGCGTCGCATATCCTCAACACCGACGATCAAGAACGCCGGAATGCCGGCGCGCCGTTGACTGCACTGTTCGCCGACACCTCGCAGGGTCGGCCCCCACGCGGGTGGGGCATTCGCCCGGAACGGGGAGAGTCCTCGCTCCACCACAACGTTCTGTAACACGAGTGCGGGGCAGGACGAGGAGAGAGCCGTGCGTTCCGCGTTCCGCCTCCCGCGTCACGCCCCGCGGGATCGCGTCGTCACCCGTCAGTCACTCGAGCGCGCGGCGCGGGACGACGGGCTTGCCGATCCGCTCCTCGTGCATCTCCATGAGCGACGCCATCAGCCGGTCGCCGTATCCCTTCTCCACCGCCTCCGCGTACGTCTGCCGGACGGCCTCGACCAGCCGGCTGTCGAAGCCGCACCCGGCCATCATGGCGCGGGCGTAGGTCACGTCCTTCAGGGCGTTCGCGATTGCGAACTGGTGACCGGTCAGGTCCCCCTCCAGGAAGGCCGGGATCATCTTGCGGAGCGCCCCGCTGTCGGCGGCCCCCCGCGACATGACCTGGTACATGGCCCGCAGGTCCACCCCGGCGGCGGCGCAGATCGCCATCCCCTCGGCGATGAGCGCGCAGTAGCCCATGGTGATGAAGTTGTTGACCAGCTTGGCGGTGTGCCCGGCCCCCACGGGCCCGAAGTGGAAGACGGCCTCGGAGTAGGCGTCGAGCATCGGCCGGATGCGGGCGAAGGTCTCGTCCGACGCCCCCACCAGGCTATTGAGGCGCCCGGCCTCGGCGTCCCTTGGCGCCCGCGTGACGGGCGCATCTGCCATGGCAGCGCCGCGCGCAGACAGGTCGGCCGCGATCCGCCGGGTTGAGGTGGGATCGCTGGTCGAGCAGTCAACGACGGTGGACCCCGGCCGGGCGCCGGCGAGGAGGCCGTTCTCGCCGTAGACGATGGCCTCGACCTGGGGCGAGCCGGTGACGCAGAGGAACACCACCGCGCACTTCTCGGCGAGCTCCCGCACCGTCGCCCCCTCCCGGGCGCCGCGGGCGACGAGGTCCTCGACCGGGGCGTGGTTCTGGTGGCCGAGGACGGTCAGCGGAAAGCCCTTCGCCAGCAAGTTGGCGGCCATCCCGTGCCCCATTCGCCCCACCCCGATGAAGCCGATTTGCTCCGGCATCTCGCTCTCCTCTATCCTCTCGACTCCGGCATGTCCCCGTGAGGCCGCCGTGCCATTCGCTGTCCACGTTGGCTTCCGCCCCAACCCGTTCGGCAGGCCGACGGGGAAAGTGTACATGAGGTCACGCGGGGATCATATCCCTTCGCAACGCGGGCGGTATCTCGGCCGCCGCCGTCCGGGACGATGCCCAGCCGACTCTTTTTGCTTCGGCCCGCCCCTACGGCCCGGCCTGCCCGCCGCGCGCGCTCTTCCGCGTCGCTTGGCGCGGACTCGCGCCTACAGGCGCATCTCAGGTTGGTGCGCCGTCACACTATGCCGACACCTTTTCCTTTTCGAGAGGATAGGAGGCAGGCGCGGCCATGGCCGAGCCCAGCACCCCCCTGCCCAGCTCCGCCGGTGCGCTGGGTGGGGTGTCGTTCCTTCGGCGCCAGGTGGCCGGCCTTCATGTCAGAGTCAGGAGCAGAGAGACGTCGGTGGCGTGACCCGCATCGACGGTAGAACGCGCGGCCGCCTTGGCGGATAAGCGTCCAGCACTACCCCGTTCCGCCCGGTCGAAGTTCAAAAATCGTGGAGACCTTGCAGCAGAATCAAAGAGATATCCGGCAAATGGCGTCCGGTATTTTGTTATAGACCGGACGCGAATGTGGAGCCGGCCTCTCCAAATCCCAGAAACCCAATCTTTGGAATGTGATCAACTCTGTGGAGTTCCGACGCCCTGCCAGACCGGCGGGCCCTTCCCCTCGCCGATTCTGCCATGGCCTGCCGCTCAGGGCAACGGCATGCTCAGGGACATGGGCATGATGTAGGCGATGAATGCCGTCGCGATTACGGACAAAATTGCCACCCGGAGCACACCCCGGAGTGTTCGCAGGCGCTCGGCGTAGTTCACCCCGTAGAACAACAGGAAAAAGAGTAACGTGAGCCAGGGGAACGGCAGCTTCCCAAGTAATAGCACATAGAACAGAATGACTCCGGCGATGGCGAGGTACATCCCGATGGTGGATCGCTCAGCCCGGATGCGCTCGCGGAGGGGCGGGCCGCTGTCCCCACCCGATACGCGGCGGAGTCGCCGCTCCCGTGCGACCAGGGCAAGCGACAGGCCTATCAGCACTACTCCCAAGACGAGGGGCATGAATCCGGCACCGATCATGTAGGCCAGGAGACCTGGGAACTCCTGGGCGCGGGGCAGGCGCACCGCCCCCCCGATCGCGAGCAGGCCGATGATCCCAATTACAACGGCTTCGAGCATGACGACGCCCCCTGCTGACGGGCCGATACCGCATCCGTTCTTTGGTCCGCGACAACCACCCCCCGTCCGTTGGGGGGCGGCTGTCGCGGCAACACATCAGTGCCGAGTGGCCTCACTCCAGCCCGGCCGGTTTGTCTAGGGCTTCTCCAGATACGGCTTCCAATCCTGCCAGCGCTTGGGCCACGGCTTCGCCTTGGCCGCTTTCTCGTGGGGCGGCCACTTCCACGCTTCGGGCTTAGGGATGCCCAGCGCCTCGGGCGATTTCTTGGCCATGCCCACTTCCTGGAATCCCCAGGCGTAGGCCGACTCCACCTTGGAAGAGTTCTGATCCGAGGCCAGCCCGATGTGAGGGAAGATGTCGAGGCCCCGCGTCTTGGCGAACTCCTTGAAGCTCTGGGTTTTCACGGCATGGACAAAGGCCTCGGCCATTTTATCCACAATCTCGTCGGGGGTGGCCCGGGAGATCTGGATGCCCCAGATCGCGTTCATGGGCACCGCCTTGACGGAGGCGGGGTACTTTTTCACCAGTGAGGGAGCCGTGTGGGGTTTGGCTCCCCCGATCTTCATTGGCTGCTCGTCAAAGACCCCCAGCACCACCATCTTGCCCGTATCCACGAAATCCGCGATGTCGGCGATCCCCGAGACGTAGAACTCGATCTCTTTCGCCAGGAGTTTGACACCGGCCTCCCGCGCCCCGCTGTAGGGAACCGCCACGGCCTGACCCGGCAGCCCCAGCGCCGAGAGGAACAACTCGCCCGCGATGTGGCCGCTGGCCCCTTGGCCGGAGACGCCGTAGCGCAGCTTCTTCGGCTTGGCCTTGATGTCCGCCACCAGGTCATCGATGGTCTTGTAGGGGGAATCCACGTGGACCACCACCCCCTGGGCGTCCGTGGCCGCGAAGAAGCCGTAGAAGTCGGAGAACGTCAGGTCGGTATATCCGAGCGTGCTCCAACGACCGGTATTGTTGGCGCAGCCGAACCACGTGTAACCGTCGGCCGGCTTCTTCATGACTTCCATGCCTGCCACCGCGCCGGAAGCCCCGGTCATATTGATCGTCATGTAGCTCTGCTTCAAGTACTGGACCATCTCCTTGGTCAGGGTCCGAGCGATCACATCCGTCCCCCCGCCAGCCCCAAATCCCACGATGAGCGTGATCGGCTTGCTGGGCCACTGATCGGCCGCTCGCGCCGCAGGGCCCCGAGGGAGGAGCATGCCCGCCAACGCGAAAACGCCTAACATCAACCAGAGTCGACCTTTCATCATCTGCCTCCTTTCCGTTCCTTGTGCATGGCCGGTTCCGGCCTCGCACCCACGCCGCTCAGCGACTTGATGGCGTTGCCGCGAATGCCGGCCCGCAGCCTCCGAATTCCCGCCCCGGCCAATGCCCGGAGCTCCCCAGTGGTCCGGTGTTCAATCCCCGATCTTCGGCTGGGCCCGTGCTCCCAGATAGAGCATGAGCGCCAGGAAGACGAGTATCACCAAGCCGATGGGCCGAACGAGCAAGGCCAGGGGATCCATGGAATACTGAACCAGTGCCCGCCTGAGCGATATGTCGGCGATATCGCCGATGACGATGCCCAGGACCATTGGCGCCACCGGGAATCCCCGGAATTTCATCACGCTGCCCACGATCCCGAAGATAAACATGATGAGGACACTGAAGCTGGTGAACCCGGAACCCCAGGCCCCCAGGACGCAGAGTCCCGCGATGATCGGCATGAGCGCCTTGGTGGGGATCGAGAGGAAGCTGATGGCCCACTTCGAGAGCGGTAGTCCGACCAGGAGCAAGCCGAGGCTCGCCATGAACCCGAGCATGGCTAGTTCGCAGAGGAAGCCCGGAAACTCCACGAGAAGCGTCGGCCCGGGGCGCTTGCCGATCATGAACAGGGCCGCGAGAATGATGGCGGTGGTGCCGCTGCCGGGAACACCGAGCGTCAGCGTCGGGATAAGCGCCCCAGGCCCGGTGGCGTTGTTGGCCACTTCGGCGGCGATGATACCCTCGTAACTTCCGTGCCCGAACTCCTCTTTGTGCTTGGAAGTCCGCTTGGCCATATCGTAGGAAAACCAGCAGGAGACCGCCTCGCCGACACCAGGAAGGAAACCGATGAAGAGGCCCACGAAGGTGGACTGGAACACGGTCCTGAGGTTCTTCGTGAGATGGGAGAGCCGCACCAGGGCAAAACCGGATTCTGCAACCGTCTTGAAGGAGTGCTTTTCGATCAGGCTGGTGAGCACCTCGCTCACGCCGAAGAGCCCGATCAGCGCAGGCACCAGACCCACCCCCTGCATGAGGTCGGGAATCCCGAAGGTGAGCCGTGGGACCGCCCGGATCTGTTCGGTGCCGATCATCGCCAGGAGCAAGCCAACGACCCCTGACGCCCAGCCCTTGAGCGGCGTGGTCCCGACCAGCGAGCCACACACCAGGATACCAAAGAGGCAGAAGAGGAAGATCTCCCAGTCGCCGAACTTCAGGGCGATGCTGGAGAAGGTGGGCAGGAAGATCAACATGAGGAGGGTGGCCAAGACGCTCCCGACGAAGGAGGCCATGATGGAAAGACCGCAGGCCTCGCGTGCCTTCCCTTGCTTGGCCAACTCATACCCGTCGATGCAAGTCGCCGCGGCGGCGGGCGTCCCGGGGATGTTCACCATGATGGCGGTGATTCCGCCTGCGCCCATGGAGCTAACGTAGACTCCCATGAAGAGGGCAAAGGCCAGCTGATACGGAAGTACGAAGACGAAGCCGAGAAGCATGGCGCATGCCATGACCGAACTGAGGCCTGGCAGGACGCCGACCACGTATCCAACGAAGGAGCCGGCGAGCACAGCCGCCCAGACCGAGGGGGAGAAGCCGAAGGCCACGAAGGTCGCAGGAAAATAGGACAGCTCTGCCACGATCGTGTCAATCATGCAGCTCTCCTTGTCGGGCCTTGCCCCCAGCGCCGGGGGGTGTTGTGCGGTGCTCGGTCGTTGCGGCGGTGCTGCGGCGCGGCATTCCTGGTACACGAGCGCCGGCTTCCGGAGCCTCCGGCTCGCCACCAACTCGAAGAGACACTGGTTAGAGCCAAGTCGGCGGCATGCGCAGTCCGGCCGGCCCGGACGCTAGGACCCTGGGTCGTGATCGCAGGCTGAACCCGGGGTTCCGCTGCGCGACCCCGATGTACACCAGAGCTTTTCGGGCGTCGCAGATGGGATGGCGATCTACACCCATCACCTCGACGATCCTGCGCTCCATCGGAAGTGGATCGCCGCGCTCGAGGGAACCGGACACCATCTAGCCCCAGATCTTCGGGATGACGTGCGCCAGGAGGGTGTGCGGCCGGCGACGCCGGTACCTGGCAACCATGGACATCGGTCCGTACCGTCTGTCGGTTCTACGACTCAATTGCCAATCCGACTACCATGGATCCCGTGCGGATGCAATCCAGCCGAAGAAGATAAGGATGCAGTTGTCAGTGGAACCAGACCGTTGCCCTGCGCGTGAAGGATGGTGCGGTGGCTTACGGATGGGGCGGGGTGTGCGTGGGCCGCGGCCGTGTCTCTGACTGGGGAGACTGGACCTCGTCGCTGAGCCCAACTCACATCACTTCGACCCTTCCCGCCACCTCGCACGACAACCAGAGTGAGAAGAACAATAGGCTCCAGAGACGAAGAGGCGCAAGGCGTTAAGGGCAAGGCGCTGAACGCCGTTCGCTGGGGTTCGCGTCGTTGCAGAAGGCCAGCGCTTGCCCCGGCTCCTCGGGCCCCGCTCGACGACCAAGGCGGGGACGTTCGCGAAGAACCAGAATAAGGATACAGTGGTCAGGACAAACGGTTGGGCGTACGCCCGCACTTCGTTCACGGGCAACGTTCACGAGGCTTCGGAGAGGATCGCCTTCACGCGACCGACCACCCCGCTCGTCAAGCGCACCTTGATGCCATGCGGATGGGTGGGCGACATGGTGAGGATGTCGCTCACGTTGCCTTCGGTCAACCTCCCGGAAGATTGATCCTGTTTCTGCACAATCCGCACTCGTGTTCCTGCACTGATGTCCGCGCGCCTCGTCCCGTCCATCGTCACCCTCCGCCCAGTGCTACGCAGCTTCGCCCGCGCGCCGCCGCGGTGGCGGCGAGACAGCTCAACCCTGTTTCCCGGACCGGAGAGGACCGACCTGCCCAAGCAGCCGAGCTCGAGCCCGATAGCCTCGGGTCCAGCGCCTCATGCGACGGCTTCCTGGAATCCTGCTCACGTGTCTACTCGCGGATCAGGCGGATAGTTTCCCCGAGGTCGGTGGTGGGCTTGGGTT
>Ga0316622_100001883_pt1 | contig 14132 bp, 9 predicted proteins | sample OWC_Aug_OW2_C1_D_FD_207646 | JGI IMG/M metagenome (GOLD analysis project Ga0316622, IMG submission 207646) | Wetland soil microbial communities from Old Woman Creek delta, Ohio, United States - OWC_Aug_OW2_C1_D5_C | ecosystem: Environmental > Terrestrial > Soil > Wetlands | place: USA: Ohio... | reverse complement strand
CCAGGCGCGCCTGTCCGTGACCCGGGCGATCGCGGACATCCTCGTCGATCTGACGGAGCGCCACCCGGCGTTCGCCGCGCACCTCGGGCCGACCGTACGGCGAGGGCAGTGTCGTGGGTGCGGAACGCGCCGAGGCTGACGGTGGGGTCAGCCCAACTTCGGGGGCGCACCGAGCAGCTCGGCGACACTCGCGCAGTGCGGCGCGCGCGCCAGCCACGCGTCGAGCACGGCATGGTCCGAGACGGCGACGAGGCGCTGGCGTTCGGCGGGGCTGGGCGCGAGCCCGCGCGCGACCAGGACCGCGATCAGCGCCTCCGCCTTGCCCCTCGCCTCGCCTCGCGCCTCGCCTCGTGCCTCGCGCTGGGCGAGCGCCGCCTCCAGGACCGGGGTCCCCTTGGCGAGCAACGCGCTCGCCATCGCATCGTCGGCCTTCGCCGCCTGCACGAGCGCCACCACCGGGAGGGCGACCGCCAGCGCCGCGTCATCGATCGCCGAGTCCGGAGCGAGCATCTGCCAGGTCCCGAGGTCGCGCGACCACTCGAACGCCCGCCGGCGCGCGACATCGATCGCAAACACCCGCCGCACTCCCCGTCCCGCGAGCTTCCGTGCCTTCGCCCCGGCCTCATTCAGCCGCTCGGTGCTGACCACCTCGAAGGCCAGCTCCTCGAGCTGTCGCCCACCCGTCCGGGAATCTCGCGCCCGCCGGAAAACGCTCGCATCGGGTGCGACGTCGCTCATCTCCGAGGTGCGGGTGAGCATGTCGCTGGCCACGTCCCAGTCGGCTCCTACGTGCGCCTCGAGAAGGGCTGAGACCTTCGAGTGGCGGCTGCCGTGTGGTTCGTCCGCTGGCGCCACGTACACCACCCTCCCGTCGTCGATCTCGTAGCGGCTCTCGGGTGCGACCAGGCGCACGTCGACCGCTGGCAACTCCGTGGGTGCGTCGACGGAAGCAGCGGTCGACATGCGCGCACCATAGCGCACCGGCGCTGCGCGGGGTAGAGCGCCGTGACGGGTGCCGGCGGCGTGAGCCGGCCGCAGGCCGCCGCCCTCAGGCGGGCGGGGCGGCCGGGGGCGGCGGGGCCGGCGAGCCGGTCGGCGCACCGTCCCGCACACCCGTCGCCGCGGTGTCGCGCACGTGCGCCACCGTCCGCGCCACGACCGAGTACAGCTCGTCGACGCGGAGCGGCTTCGCCACGTGCGCGTCCATGCCGGCGGCGAGGCAGCGGTCGATGTCCTGGTGCATGGCATGGGCCGTGAGCGCGACGATGGGGACGTGCCCGCCCGTCTGGCGCTCGCGGGCGCGGATGGCGGCCGTCGCGCCGAAGCCGTCCATCACCGGCATCTGCACGTCCATCAGCACGACGTCGAAGCGCTCGGCCGCGCACGCCGCGACCGCCTCCGCGCCGTTGGCGACGGCGCGCACGACCGCGCCGCGCTTGGTGAGCAGCTTCGAGACCAGCGCCGCGTTGATGTCGTGGTCCTCGGCGAGCAGCACGCGCAGCCCGGGCGGGAACGCGGCGCCGGCCTGGCGCCCGGCCGCCGGCGGCGGGACCGCGACCCAGGGGGGCTGGGGGGGAGTCGGCGGCGACGGTGCCCCGGCCCGGGTGTCCTGCCTCGTGGCCAGCACGCGCTCGAGCAGGTGGCGCAGCTCCGTGCCCTTCACCGGCTTGGTCACGTACGCCGCAGCCCCCAGCGCGCGGCACTCCGCGGCGTGATCGGCGAGGCCGGTGGAGCTGAGCACGACCACCGGCAGCAATGCGGTCGTCGCCTCGGCCCGGATGCGGCGCAGCACCTCGCGGCCGTCCATGTCCGGCATCTGCAGATCGAGGATGGCCGCGTCGAACGAGCCGCCAGTGGCGTGCGACTGTGCGAGGGTCGCCAGCGCCTCCGGGCCGCCCGGCACGCAGACCGGCTCCGCGCGCCAGCCGCGCACCATGGCCTCGAGGATGCGCCGGTTGGTGGCATTGTCGTCGATCACCAGCACGCGGCGGCCATGCAGCTCGACCGGGGGTGCCTCGGGGTGCTGCTCGGCCGCGTGGTCGATCGGGAAGCGCGCGGTGAAGACGAAGCTGCTGCCGACACCGGGCTCGCTCGTGACCCGGATGGCGCCGCCCATGAGCCCGACCAGCTGCCGGCTGATGGCGAGCCCGAGGCCGGTGCCGCCGAAGCGGCGGGTGGTCGAGCCGTCGGCCTGGGTGAACACGTCGAAGATCCGCTCCTGCACCTCCTCGGGGATGCCGATGCCGGTGTCGGCGACCGAGAACCGGAGCACGACCTCGTCGGCTTCGCGCTCGAGGACCTGGGCCTGCAGCACCACCTCGCCGCGGTCGGTGAACTTGACGGCGTTGCCGAGCAGGTTCACCAGCACCTGCCGCAGCCGCCCCGGATCGCCGACGAGGGCGTCCGGCACGTCCGGGGCCACGTCCCACGCCAGCTCGAGTCCTTTCTGGTGCGCTCGCAGCGCCAGCATGCGCAGGAGGTCCGCCAGGCCGTCGCGCAGCGCGAAGGGGATCGCCTCGAGGTCGAGCCGCCCGGCCTCGATCTTGGAGAAGTCGAGGATGTCGTTCAGCAGGCCGAGCAGCGACACTGCCGACGAGCGCGCAGTGACCAGGTACTCGCGCTGCTCGGCGGTGAGCTCGGTGTCCAAGGCCAGGTCGGTCATGCCGAGCACGCCGTTCATGGGCGTGCGGATCTCGTGGCTCATGTTGGCGAGGAACTCGCTCTTCGCGTGTGACGCCTGTCGCGCCCGTTCGGAGGCGAGGGCCAGATCGCGGTTGGCGGCCACCAGCCGGCCCTCGGCCACGAGCTGTGCGGCGCGGAAGCTCGCCGCAAGCGCGCAGACGGCGAGGGCCAGCAGCACCTGCACGGCGACCGCATAGAGCAGGGCCTCGCGCGGCGAGAGGCCGGGCACGGCGGGCACGCCGTGGCTGTCGACCAGGGCCAACGCCAGGATCTCGAGGATCGCGAGCCCCGCATAGGCAGCCGCGGCGCGAGTGCCGAGCACGAGCGCCGCGTAGAGCGACGGCACGACCAGCCAGCCCTGGCCGATGGCATGCAGCCCGCCGAGCTGCGTCTCGAGCACCAGCAGCGTCACGAAGAGGGTCGCCACGCTGGCATGGGCGGCGGGCTCGACCTGCATGGTCCGTCGTAGCCACGCCACGATGCCGACGCTGAACAGGCCGGCCCCGGCGACGGCCGTCGCCGCGAGCGGCAGCCCGAGCGCGAGGTACATGCCGGCCGTCGCCGGCGTGGCGAGCGTCAGGCTGCCGATGCACCCGTTCAGCGCGCGAAGCCGGCCGAGGAAGGCCGGGTCGTCGCGCCTCGCGTCGTCGGCCGCGAGTCCACCGTCGATGAGGTCGCGCATCGCGGCGCGCAGGCGGCGCCCACTCGCAGCCGGCGCCCTCCCCCGCTGCCGTTCCGGCCTCGTGACCACCGCGGTCCCGGGCCCGATGTCCGTCGCCTCTGCCACCCCGACGGATGATCGGCGCGGCTGGCCCGATTCTTGAGCGGTGGGGCGAGACGCCCCGCCCGACGCTCCGCAAGACGCCCAGCGTGGCCCGGGCGACTGCGCTGTGCTACCCGGGCGCGCCATGAGCACCCCGCCGCTCCGCGACCTCCTCGACGCCGCCGTCGACGTGGCCTGGGCCGCGGGCCGCCGCACGCTGGCCTACTTCCGCACCGGCACCGCCGGCGTCGAGTGGAAGGCCGACGAGACGCCCGTGACCCGCGCCGATCGCGAGGCCGAGCGCCTCGCCCGCGAGCTGATCGGCCGGCGCTGGCCCGACCACGGCGTGCTCGGCGAGGAGGAGGGCGAGACCAACGCCGGCGCGCGCGTGCGCTGGGTGCTCGACCCGATCGACGGCACGCGTACCTTCGTCCGCGGCGTGCCGCTCTTCGGCACGCTGGTCGCCGTCGAGGTCGAGGGCGAGCCCGTGGTCGGCGTCGTCTACCTGCCGGCGCTCGACGAGATGGTGGCCGCGGCCCGGGGCCTCGGCTGCACCGCGAACGGGCGGCCGTGTCGCGTCTCGGCCGTCGACCGGCTCGACGCGGCGCTCGCCTGCGTCACCGACGAGCAGGCCGCCCGGCGCCGCTCGGGGGCATGGCTCGCGCTCGCCGAGCGCACGGCGATGCAGCGCACCTGGGGCGACTGCTACGCCTACGTGCTGGTGGCGACCGGCCGCGCCGAGGTCGCGCTCGACCCGGTGATGAACCTGTGGGACTGCGCGCCGCTGCTGCCCATCCTCGAGGAGGCGGGCGGGCGGTTCACCGACTGGTCGGGGCGCCGCACCATCGCGGGCGGCGAGGCGGTCGCGACCAACGGGCGGCTGCACGATCCCGTGGTCGCCATCCTGAGGGGCGGCCGGTGAGCCCCCACGGGTTGTCCTGCCCCGGCCGCTCGTGCCACGCTGGTCGGACGCCATGAGAACCATCCTGGGCATCCTGCTGTCGGCGGCGATCCTCGCCGGTCCGGCCGCGGCCGGCACGATCAGCATCAGCATCCAGCAGACCGCCGCGCTGCGCGACGGCTCTCTAGCGGTCAAGCTCTCCATTCGCAACTCGGGCGACGAGGCGGCGCAATCGGTCACGCCCGTGCTGCGCTTCCGGGACAAGGAAGCGCGGGGCCAGGCCCGGCCGTCCCTCGAGCCGGGCACGGCGATGGAGGAGACGCTCACCGTGCCCGCCGGGCAGCTCGGCGACGGGCGCTGGCCCTACCGCCTGGCCGTGGACTACACCGACCTGAACCAGTACCCGTTCCAGGCCCTCGAGGTGCAGTCGATCGCGGTCGGCAACCCGCCGCCCGCGAAGCTCTCGGTGCAGGGGCTCGAGGTCGAGGGCGGGCTCGCCGGCTCGGGCGAGCTCGCGGTGCCGATCAAGAACCTGACCGCCGAGGCGCGCAGCGTCCGCCTGCTGGTGCAGCTTCCCGAGGGGCTCGAGGCCTCGCCGGCCGAGCACACGGTCGAGCTGGCGGGCTGGGGCGAGCAGACGCTGGAGGTGCCGGTGACGAACCGCACCGCGCTCCCGGGCAGCAAGTACCCCGTCTTCGCCATCGCCGAGTACGACGACGGCGCGGTCCACCACGCCGTGGTCGGGCGCGGCATCGTCGAGATCGTAGGCGAGTCCTCGCGGGTGGCCGCGTGGCGGCCGTGGCTGTTCTGGGCGGCGGGCGCCCTCGTGGTGGCCTGGCTCGCCGTGCTGCTCGCACGCACCCGCCGTTCATGAGCACGGATCGTCGGCGCCGCGTCCTGCGCGCGCTGATCGACGCCGCCGTGCTGGTGGCGGTGCTGGTCTTCATCGGCTCGTACTTCCCGCGCGCCGTCATGTTCGCCCCGACCATCACCAACGGCGGTGACACGGGCTCGCACTACTATCCGGCCGAATACCTGCGGAACGTCCTGCTGCCCAAGGGCGAGGTGAGCGGCTGGTGTCCCGGGAGCTACTGCGGCTTCCCGCTCTTCCAGTTCTACTTCCCGCTCCCGTTCCTCGCCGTCGTGGCGCTGTCGGCGGCCATGCCGCTCACGGTCGCGTTCAAGCTCGGCACTGTCCTCGGGACCTTCCTGACTCCCGTGTGCGCCTATGCCGGGCTCCGGCTGCTCGGCACGCCGTTTCCCGGTCCCGCGCTGGGCGCGCTCGGCACGCTCTGCTTCCTCTTCATGGAGGCGAACAGCATGTGGGGCGGGAACATCCCCTCCACGCTGGCGGGCGAGTTCGCGCTGTCGTTGGGGCTGGCGCTGACGCTGCTCTTCTTCGGCGTGCTGCGCCGGACCGTCGAGACCGGCCGCGGGGTCGCGTGGACGGGGCTGCTCGAGGCTGCGATCGGCCTGTCGCACGGGTACACGCTGCTGTGGGCAGGGTTCGGCTCGCTCCTGGAGCTGGTGGCGACGCGCGGCTGGTGGCGCCGGCTCGGCATCCTCGTCTGCGTGCACGGGCTCGCCATCCTGCTGATGGCGTTCTGGCTGGTGCCGCTCGTCTGGTACGCGCCGTGGACGACCGCCTACAACCACGCCTGGCACGTTCGCGACTGGCGCGAAGTGCTCCCGCCGATCCTGTGGCCCCCCGCCGGCCTCGCCGTCGCGTCCGGCGTGGCGGTGGCGATCGTGAGCATCGCGCGCCGCGAGGCCTACCCCCGTGGGCTTGCGACGCTGTGGGGCGCCATGGCGATCGCCGCCGTCTTCTGGCTCACCGCGCACTCCTTCCACGTGGTCGACATCCGCTTCGTGCCGTTCGTCCAGCTGGGGCTCTGCCTTGCCGCGGGCGCGGGTCTCGGCCACCTGCTGGCGCGCGTCCCGGGCGCCGAGGTGTGGCCGGTGGCGGCCGTCATGGTGGCGATCCCCTTCGTCCAGGGGAAGGTCACCTACATCCCGTCGTGGATCCGGTGGAACTACTCGGGATACGAAGCGAAGGGCCCCTGGCCGACGGCGCAGCAGATCTGGGCGCACCTCCACGGCGACTTTCGCGATCCGCGCGTGGCGTTCGAGAGCTCCCCCGACCACGAGCCGCTGGGCACGGTCCGCATCTTCGAGAACCTGCCGCTGTTCACCGGGCGCTCCACGCTCGAGGGGCTGCACATGCAGGGCTCGCCCACGGCGCCGTTCGTGTTCTACCTGCAGTCCGAGATCTCGCAGGTCGGGTCGTGTCCCTTTCCGGATTGGGGCTGCTCGCGCTTCGACCTCGACCGCGGCGTCACGCATCTCCGCATGATGAACGTCTCGCAGATCCTGCTGCGGAGCGCCTCCGCCAAGCAGGCGGCTCGCGTGCATCCGGGGCTGGCTCACGAGGCGACGTTCGGGGCCTACGAGGTGTTCCGGGTGCGGGACAACGACCCCCGCTACGCGGTGCCCCTCGCGGTGGCGCCGTACCTGGTGGTCGGATCCGGCTGGAAGGAGACCGCGTACCAGTGGTTCAAGCGGGCACGCCCGGAAGACCCCGTCCCGGTGTTTGCGCCACGGGTCGAGCCGGACGACGCGGCACGCTTCGCGTCGGTCGAACGGTCGCTGCCGGAGGTGGCCCCGCGCGTCCCGCTCGAGGCGCCACCCGCGCTGGCGGAGCGCATGGAGGTGGACCGCATCACGGTGACCGGGTGCCGTGCCGGGCACCCCGTGCTCCTGCGCATCTCGTACCATCCGCGCTGGCGCGCGCTGACTGGCGAGACGATCTGGCTGGCGGGACCCAGCTTCATGCTCGTCTTCCCACAGGGCGAGCGGCTCGAGCTGGTGTTCGGCGATCCGCCGGTCGTGGTCGCGGCCCGGATGGCGTCGTTGTTCGGGCTCCTGGCTGTCGTGGTGGGTGGGACGCGGCTCGGCCGGCCGCTGCGCCAGCCGCTGGCGCGGGCGGGACGGGCGCTCGCCCGGGTGCCGCCGCTCGGGGCGATCGCCGGCATGGTCGCGCGAACGGCCGCCTGGTCGCCGTCTCGCCGGAGGTCGGCCGTGGCGGCCCTGCTCGCCGCGAGCACGGCCGGCCTTGCCGCCGCCGCCTGGATCCTGTGGCGGCCGCCGGCGGAAGGGCTGTACCGGGAGGGCCTCGAGCTGTTCGAGGCCGGGAAGCTCGACGAGGCGCTTCCCCGGCTGCGCGCGGCACAGACGCAGGCGCCGCTGTCGATGACGGCGGTGCACGCGGTGTACCGCGAGGCGATGGTGCATGTCGGGCGGGAGCGCTGGGCCGAGGCCGAAGAGGCGTTTCAGCGCCTGGTGACCCGCTTTCCCGAGGCGGCCACGGCGGCGGACGCGCGCTACCAGATCGGCCTCGCGCGCTCGCGTCGGGGCGACCGCGAGGGTGCCATCGCGGCGTGGCAGGAGGTCGTGGCGACGCACCCCGACAGCGCGCCGGCCGGGTACGCGCGCGACCGCCTGCGCGAGGCGGGTGTCCGCCCATGAGCGGTCCCGGGCCCGTCGTCGCCGCGCCCGCGGACGACCTCGAGCGCGAGGCGACGCTGATCGCACGCCATCTCCTCGGCGAGACGCCCCCCAGCGCGCTGGTAGCGCGCTACGTCGAGGCGTGCCGCGAGCTCTTCGCGGGGCCGGTCGACGCCGTGGATGCCGCCATGCTCGCCTTCGTGTGGCGGCATCCCTGGAGCCTCGGACCGCTCGACGCCGCGGCCGGGATCCGCCGTCCGGCGGCGCGGCTGCGGGGCAAGGTCCTGGTGATGGCCGCCATCCTCGAAACCTCGCCCGAGTACGCCGAGCTGTTCCTGCCCCGCGACGTGGGACCGTTCCGCCTCTGCGCCGGCCTGGCGATCCACGGTGCGGCGGCCGTGTGGCGCGTGCTGGCCGGCCTCGTGCTCTGGCCTGGGGCGGTGCGCGCCGGCCGCGAGGCGGAAGGCGCCCGCTCGTGACCGATGTCATCGTGGTGGGCTCCGGCCCGGGCGGCACGAACGCGGCGGCCGCGCTGGTCGCCGCGGGCCGGCGGGTGCGCATGCTCGACTACGGCAATCGCGACACGCAGTACGGGCCGCTCATCCCTGGCCGGCCCTTCAGCGCCATTCGTCGCGAGGACGGCGCGCAGCATCGATTCTTCCTCGGTGAGCATTTCGAAGGGGTGCCGTTCGGGCCGGTCCGGGTGGGCGCGCAGCTGACGCCGCCGCGAATGTACATCCTGCGCGACGCGCCCGAGCGCATCCCGGTGGACTCGCCCGGCTTTTCGGCGTCCGTGAGCCTGGCACGCGGCGGGCTGGGCGCGGGCTGGAGCGCCGGCGTCTTCCCGTTCGACGGCGACGAGCTCGCCGCCATGGGCCTGGCCCTGGCCGATCTGCAGCCGCACTACGACGCCGTGGTGGAGCGCATCGGGGTGTCGGGGGCCGCCGACGACCTCGCCCCTTTCCTGCCCGCCAGTCCCGGCATCCAGCCCCCGCTCGAGCTCGATGCGGCCGGCGAGGTGCTGCTCGAGCGCTACGGGCGCCGGCGCAGCCGGCTCAACGCCGAGGGGTTCTTCCTCGGGAGGCTTCGGGCCGCGGCGTGCAGCCGGCTGCACCGCAACCGGGGCCCGTGCAGCTACGCCGACATGGAGTACTGGGCCGACTTCGATCGCGCGGTCTACCGGCCGCAGTGGACGCTCGACGAGCTGGCCGCCGAGGCCGCCTTCGCCTACGTCGACCGGCGGCTGGTGACCGGCTTCCGCGAGGACGCGGACGGCGTCGTGGTCCAGGCCGTGCACGCCGACACCGGCGCGCGCGAGGAGCACCGGGCACGGGCGCTCGTGCTGGCGGCCGGCACCATCGCCACCGCGTGGCTCGTGCTGCGCTCGCTCGACCGGGTCGACGCACCCGTGCCGATGCTGTGCAATCCGTACTCGTACGCGCCGATGCTGAACCTCGGCATGCTGCGCCGCCCGACGCGCGACCGGCGTCACAGCCTCGCCCAGCTCACGGCGATCGTCCGCCTCCCGGGCGCCGAGCAGCGTCTCCTGCAGGCGCAGGTGTTCTCGTACCGCTCGTTGCTGACCTTCAAGCTGCTGAAGGAGGTGCCGGTGGGCCACCGCGACGCGCTCCGCCTGCTGCGTCTCCTGATGCCGAAGATCGCCGTGCTCGGGATCCACCACGAGGATCGCCCCACGCCCGGGAAGACGTGCACGCTGCGGCGGGACGCGGACGGTCGCGAGCGGCTGGAGATCCGCTACGCGCCCGACCCGGTCGAGGCGCGCCGCCAGCGCGACGACGAGCGCACCATGCGGCGCTTCTTCCGCCGGCTGGGCTGCGTGCCGCTCGCGACGATCCACCCTGGCCACGGCGCGAGCATCCACTACGCCGGAACGTTCCCGATCTGTCCCGGCGAGCGCCCGCTCACCTGCGACCGCGATTCGCGGCTGCGCGGCACGCGCGCGGTGTACCTCGCCGACGGGTCGGTCTTCCCGTGGCTGCCGCCCAAGGGCCTCACCTTCAACATCATGGCGAACGCCGACCGCGTGGGGACGCTGCTGGCGCGACGGCTCGCATGATCGTCGCGCTCACCGGGGCGTCGGGGTTCCTCGGCCGGCGCCTGTGCACGCGCCTGCTCGGCGGCGGCCACGAGGTGCGGGCGCTGGTCCGCGATCCGGCCGCGCTCGCGGAGGTCTTTCCCGGCGTGCGGACGGGGCGGTGCGACCTGCCGGATCTGCTCGACGAGGGGCTGCTTGCGGGAGCCGATGCGCTGGTGCACGCGGCCTGGGCGACCCGCGAGGTCGACCGGGGCCGCGCGCGGCGGGTCGACGTGGACGGCATGCGGCGCGTGGTGGAGGCCGTGCGGCGCGCGGGTGTGGCGCGGCTGGTGTTCGTGTCGACCGTGGCCGCGTCGCCCGACGCGCCCAGCGACTACGGCCGGACCAAGCATGCGATGGAGGCGCTGTGCGACCCGCAGCGCGATCTGATCGTCCGGCCGGGGCTGGTGCTCGCCCGGGAGGGCGGTGGGCTGTTCCCGACGCTCGCCGCCGCCGCGCAGCGCCTGCACGTGGTGCCGGTCTTCGGCGGCGGGCGGCAGCCGCTGCAGACCATCCACATCGACGATTGCTGCGAGGGCATCGTGCGCGCGCTCGAGCGCGGCCTCACCGGCGCCGTGAACCTCGCCGAGCCCGACCCCCCCGACGTGCGCACCTTCTTTCGCATGATGGCCGAGCGTCGGCGCATCCGGGTGGCCTTCGTGCCGCTGCCGTTCGGGCCGGTGCTGGCCGTGCTGCGGGCGCTCGAGTCGCTCGGGCTGCCGGTGCCGCTGCGCTCGGAGAGCCTGCTGGGGCTGAAGGGGCTCCGCCAGGTGCCCGTGGCGGACGACCTCCGGCGGCTGGGCCTCCGCGTGCGCTCCGCCGCCGAGAGCCTGGCCGACCTCGGCTGAAGGGCGCAGCGTCAGCCGCCGAGGCCGCCGGGCTCCGCCTGCATCTGCTCGAGCTGGCTGGCGGAGAAGGTGGACCAGCGATTGCCCGGATGCTTCTCGACGACGTACCGGAAGCGGCTGGCTGCCTCGGCCCGGCGGCCGAGCTGCCGCAGGCAGAGCCCCACGTGGTAGTGGCTCTCGATCACCCACATGCTGTCGGGGAACCGCTGGATGAGGTCCTCGTAGCCCGCCATCGCCTCGGCCGGCTTCCCGCCGCGGAGCAGGCTGGCGGCGCGGAAGAACGTGGCGTCGGCGCCGGTGTTGCTCTCGCCGGCGAGCCACTGGGCGCGCTCGAACAGGCGCCGCGAGGTGGCATAGTCGTTCGCGTTGAAGGCCGTCCAGGCCTGCTGGTAGAAATACTGCGGCAGGTGCTGGCGGGCCGCGTTCCAGGCCGTCATGCCGAGCACCCCGATCGTGGCGGCCGCGACGATCGCCGGCTGCGCCCTGGTGAAGGCCCCGGCCAGCCGGCCCGCCGGCTCGCCGAGCGGCACGCGCTGGCGGCGTACCAGGCAGATGGCCAGCCCCACCACCGACAGCCCGAGGGCCAGCCAGTCGACCGGCAGCCGGCGGAAGGCGAGCTGCACGCGCGGGCCGTCGGGGAAGACGAGCATGAGCGCCGGGCTCACCAGGAACACGCGGCTGGCCCCCTCGACGCGCCAGTTCGGGAAGTAGGCGACCGACACGATGTGGGGGAGCCCGGGGCAGGTGGTGGTGAACTCCAGGTGGAAGTGGTCGATCCGCTCCTCGACGATGCAGGCGTCCGCCCCCGGGACGGGCTCGCGCGGCAGATCGACCGGCGACGTGCTCGACAGCGGGAAGCGGACGCGCTCGGAGGCCGGCACCTGGTTCGCGGCGACGATCGGCACGTCGATCGCGCCGTCGGTGCGGAACCAGCGGTGGAAGTCCTTCTTCCAGCGGTTCGTCTCGACCAGCACGGGGCGGAAGCGCGGCACGCGCACGTATCGCGGATTGCCGTCCTTCAGGTGGTAGATGCCGTAGCCCTGGCGGGTGAAGGTGCGCTGCCAGCGCGGGTGGCGGTCGAGCTCCGCCTTCACCTCGGGCGTCAGGGCCAGGAAGTCGTGCACGTTGTAGATTTCCAGCCGCGGGGTGGCGCGCTCGACGTTCATGTCCGGGTACGGGTAGCCGGTGATCACCCCCGTACCCTGCTTCGAGACCAGCGACTGGATGTTGTAGATGAAGGGCGAGTTCACCGACGTCTGCAGCAGCACGCCCTCCAGCGTGGCCCGCCCGGAGAAGAGCGGCAGGTTCTCGAACACCCGCATGCTCCCGAACCGCTCGTGCTGCGGCGAGTTCTCGTACACCACGCGTGGGTCGTGGATGCTGCCGCGCAGTGCCCCGGTGACGGCCTGGAGCAGCGGCCAGCTCGCCTTGCGCTCGAGCCCTTCGTAGTTCCACCGGATCCAGCTGGGGAACTCCGCCACGAACGACCAGGACCAGGCGATGATGCCGGCCGAGAGCGCGATCGCGCCCAGGTGCGGCGCCACCCCGAGCGGCAGCACGCGGGCCACGAAGTCGAGCGCCAGGAAGATGCAGAGCACGTAGGCGAACGGGACGAAGCGGATCTCCGGCAGCCCGGCCTCGGTGGAGTTGAAGAACCACACCAGCGTCATGGCGAGCGTGACCAGCAGGTAGCGGGCCGCGCGGTCCTCCTCGCGCCGGCGCACGAGCACCCACACCGCGTCGAGCGCGGCCAGCGCGAACACCGGCTGCAGGATCGGCGGCAGCACCTCGGAGACCGACTGGAAGACCCACGTCCAGTTGATCGGCGTGGAGTAGCCGAGCTTGGCGATCAGCGGCAGCAGCCAGAAGGCCATGAGCAGCGCCGCCGACGCGTAGACCAGCAGCACGAAGCGGACGTTGCGGGCCGCGTCGCGGCGGCGCAGGCCGAAGAACACGCCCGCCGAGGCGGCGTTCAGGAGCCCGATCGGATGGCACAGCCCGATGAGCGCCAGGAGCCCGCCGAGCGACCGCCACCCGCGCTGGCGCTCGACGCCACGGTAGAGCAGGCCCACGAACAGCACGGCCAGCGCGAAGCTGATGCCGAAGGCGAACTCGCCGGCGAGCGTGCTCTTGATGTTGCCGCCCCACATCGAGTTCTTCTCGTTGAAGAGGAACAGCAGGCTCGCCGCCGCGCCCATCGCCTGGACCGGGAAGAGGAACCCCATCGCGCGCAGGGATAGCGTGCTCGCGAGCGGCAGCAGGAACACGCCGAGCACCGTCACCAGCTTGAAGGCGACGTTGAAGGGGATCACGTACGACAGCAGGACGATCAGGAGCGCGGGCGGCAGGAAATAGAACTGGTACGGGGCATAGCCCGCGAAGTTGCCCAGGTCCCACCCCTGCGGGTTGCCGGCCGGGAGGAGCACGGTCTTCAGGTGCTGGATGGGCCGGTAGAACGACGGCGTGTCGCCGCCGCCGTTCATCGTGTCGAGGAGGAGCAGCGAGGGGTCGAAGTAGTGCAGCAGCAGGCCCCAGACGCCCGCGAGGACCAGCCCGGTCGCCGCGGCGTCCAGCCAGCGACGGCGCGTCGGCTCAGGCATAGCGGCCCCGCGTGCGACGCACGGCGACACGCAGCGTGTCGAGGAGCATGCGTGGCGCGTGCTTCGAAAGGCGCACCGAGGTGTCCTCGTTGTGCACGAGCCGCAGCGGCTGGTGGCGGATGCGGTAGCCGGCCTGCGTGGCGCGTGCGAGGATCTCGACCTCGAACGCGAAGCTGGTGATCTCGAGGCGCGAGTAGAGCGCCTTCGCGACCGCGGCCCGGTAGCCCTTGTAGCCGCACTGGGTGTCGTCGAAGTCGAGTCGGCAGAGGCGCTTCACCATGAAGGTGAAGACGGCGCTGGAGAGGCGGCGCGCCGGCGTGACCTGCGTCTCGGCAGCCGATTCGGGCAGCAGGCGGTCGCCGATGACGATATCGGCGTCCTCGCGCAGCCAGGCCAGCGTGACGGCAAGGGGCTCGAGCGAGAACGGCAGGTCGGAGTCGGTGAGGACGATGTGCTCGCCGCGCGCGCGCGCGACGCCGGCGCGCTGCGCGCCGCCCTTGCCCACGTTCTCCGGCAGGCCGACGAAGACGACCTCCGGGGGCAGATCGGCCATCCGGACCCCGGCCCCGGGATCGCTGCCGTCGTCCACGACGATCACTTCGGCCCGCTCACGCGGAAGCTGGCCGAGGAACGCAACCGCCTCGGCGGCCGCCGCCCGGGTTCGCTGGCGCTGGTTGTAGCTCGGGATCACGAGAGAGAGGGTGACGGCCGGGGTGGCGATGAGGCTCCTCCTGGGGCA
>Ga0316622_100001882_pt1 | contig 14134 bp, 13 predicted proteins | sample OWC_Aug_OW2_C1_D_FD_207646 | JGI IMG/M metagenome (GOLD analysis project Ga0316622, IMG submission 207646) | Wetland soil microbial communities from Old Woman Creek delta, Ohio, United States - OWC_Aug_OW2_C1_D5_C | ecosystem: Environmental > Terrestrial > Soil > Wetlands | place: USA: Ohio... | reverse complement strand
ATGACCTGGGCGTTCTCACCGAGATGTTCCCCATCGGGCTTCCCCAGATGGTGGAAAAAGGTATTATAACGAATATGAAGAAGCCCTTCCACAAGGGCGTGACGCTCGCCACCTTCTGCATGGGGGATCAGTCGATGTATGATTACGTAAAACAGAACCCCGCCTGCGAATTCTATCCGGCGTCTTACACGAATAACCCGGCTTTCGTGGCCCAGCACCCCAACATGGTGGCGATGAACATGGCGCTCATGGTTGACTTCAGCGGACAGATAGCCTCGGAGGGGCTAGGCCACCGCATGGTGAGCGGCATAGGCGGGCAGCTCGACTTTATGGTGGGATCCTTATACTCGCAGGGTGGCCGCGGCATCACCTTGCTCTACTCGTCCAGGACCCTTAAGGACGGCAGGCTTGTTTCTGCCATCGTCCCGGAACTTCCCCTGGGGACGCCTGTCACCGTGCCCAGAACCTATGCCCAGTATGTCGTCACGGAATACGGCATCGCCAATATCCGTTTCAAGTCGCGCAGGGAGCGTGCGGAGGCGCTCATCAACATCGCCCACCCGGATCTCCGCGGTGAGCTGAGAAATGCTTTGAAGAAGAACTTCTACATGCAGAAAAAATAGAGACGAAAGGAGAGAAAGGCATTGAAACTAAGAGATTGTGTTGCCGTAGTGACCGGTGGTGCCTCCGGTTTGGGTGAAGCCTGTGTGCGCAACATCGTGGCAGGCGGCGGTAAGGTCGCAATACTTGATCTGCAGGAAGATCGCGCCCAAAAGCTGATCGCCGAACTGGGATCAAATGTTGTCTTTGCAAAGACGGACGTGACGAATGAAGAGAGCGTTCAAAATGCGGTCAAAAAAACGCTGGATGCCTTTGGCAGGATCAATGTCGCCATTAACTGCGCCGGTGTGGGGGATCCCGCGAAACTCCTATCCAAGAAGGGTCCCATGCCGCTTTCTTTTTTCAACCGTGTCGTCCAGATCAACCTGGTCGGTACCTTTAACGTTATCCGTCTGGCCGTTGAGCAGATGGTGAAGAACACCCCCGGGCCGGACGGTGAAAAAGGCGTGGTTATCAATACGGCCTCAGCGGCGGCTTTTGACGGCCAGGTCGGGCAGCCTGCCTACAGCGCGTCGAAGGCCGGGGTGGTCGGTATGACATTGCCGCTCGCGCGGGAATGCGCGGACTATGGCATCCGCGTGATGACAATCGCGCCTGGTCTTTTCAATACGCCGATGCTCTCCATTTTGCCGCAAGCCGCGCGTGACGCCCTGGGGAAAATGGTGCCCTTTCCGGCGCGGTTGGGCGAGCCCGCAGAGTTCGCTGAAATGTGCAGGCACATCATCGAGAACCGGATGCTCAATGGCGAGGTGATCCGCCTCGACGGCGCCATCCGTATGGCGGCGAAGTAAAGAGAAGTTGAAAAATAGAGACATTGAGGGAAGCGAAGAATCTATTTTTCGCCGGGGATGGATGTGTTTGTCTTTCAATCACGGGAACATGTCGAAGTGTGAGCAAAAGACGGAGTGATAACTGAAAAAATGGGGCCGTGAGCCTTTTGTTTAAAGGTCGTTGAGCGGCGGAAAGGAGGAAGCAGACATGGATTTTCGACTGTCGGAAGAACAGCAGATGATCAAGAATATGACCCGTAAGTTTGTGGATGAGGTTGTGGCGCCAAGGGCCGAGGAGGGCGAGGCCACGGGAGAATATCCCTACGACATCATGAAGCAAATGGCTGAACTCGGCATGATGGGCATTCCCTTCCCCGCGGAGTATGGCGGAAGCGGCGGCGACTGGGTGGGCATGCACCTCTGCATCGAGGAGATGGCAAGGGGCGACAACACCCTCGGGGGATTGCTCGATGTGACGACCAGCGTGGTGGCCCAGGAACTCTATGTTTTCGGCACTGAAGAACAGAAGAAGAAATGGATGATCCCCATGGCGCAGGGCAAAACCATCGGCGCTTTTGGACTCACGGAACCCGGGGCCGGATCCGACGCCGGGGCCACGAAAACGACGGCGGTCCGCGAGGGAGATTTCTGGGTTATCAACGGCACGAAGCAGTTCATCACCAACATCGGCTTCGATAATGCCTCCCTCGTCATCATCACCGCCCGCACGAAGGCGCAGAAGGCGGGCGAGAAGGAGCAGATCAACACCTTCGTCGTCCCGAAGGGGACGGCGGGATTCACCCTGGGCAAAAAGTACGACAAGATGGCCTGGCGTCATTCGGCCACGCACGAGTGCATCTTCGAAGACTGCCGGATCCCGGTATCGAACTTTCTCGGAAAGGAAGGCCGGGGTTTTGCCCAGCACCTCGCGGTTCTTGAAACGGGCAGGATCAGCGTGGCCGCAATCGCCGTCGGGCTGATGCAGGCCTGTCTCGAAGCCTCTCTGAAGTACGCGAAGGAAAGGGTCCAGTTCGGCCAGCCGATCATCAACTTCCAGGCGATTTCCTTCAAGCTGGCCGACATGGCCATGGCCACCGAACTTGCGCGTAACATGTACCTCAAGGCGGCCTGGCTGAAAGACAACCGTCTCCCTCACACGCTGGAAGCGGCATACGCGAAACTTTACGCCTCGGAGATGTGCGAGAAGGCCGCCAGTGACGCCTATCAGATCCACGGCGGTTACGGTTTCATGAACGAGTATGCCGTATCCCGCTACTACCGGCATGCAAAGATCCTGCAGATCGTCGAGGGGACTTCCGAAGTCCAGCGCCTTGTCATCTCCAGGAACCTGAAATAGGCAGGGGTAAGGCCCCAGACAAAAAGAAAGGTGCGGGTAAATACCATGAGCAAGCAGATCATTTTTCACCCGGGAGCCCTGGACGAGAAGGACGGCAAACTGGTCCAGATGGGCAACAAGTGCAGGGATTGCGGAAAGACCTCCTATCCCGCAGTGGAGCTGTGTCCTTTTTGCTCCTCTGAGAATAAAGAGAAGGTGCCTCTAAGCACCGTCGGGACGGTGTTTTCATACAGTGTGACCCGTGTCCCCGTGGGCGCCTTCAAGCCCCCCATCATCGGTGCCTATATCGATCTGCCTGAAGGGACGCGTCTATTCGGGCAGATCCACGCGAAGGTGGAGGATGTGAAGACCGGTATGAAGGTCAAGGTGGAGACCGGTGTCATCTGGACGGAGAAAGACGGGACGGAGGTTCTGGGCTATTATTATGTGCCCTTGAAGCCGGAAGATGGAGGTGCAAAGCGATGAGAGACGTATATGTGCTTGGTGTTGGTCAGACGATTTTCGGCAAGCACGGCAGCCTGACCGTGAATGACCTGGGTGCCGCCGCCGCCCTGGCCGCTGTCCGGGACGCCGAGATATCCCCCAAGGCGTTCCAGACCGCTTATTGCGGGACGATTTTCAGCCCGCCCACGCCGGTCCAGTCCATTCTCTTTCGCCTGGGTGTGGATCGGATACCGATGGTTACCGTGGAAAACGCCTGTGCCAGCGGGTCCAGCGCCGTCCATCTGCTGTATAACGACATCGCCCTGGGCGCCTGCGACGTAGGTATTGCGCTGGGGGTTGAGTCGCTTTCAGCCTATAACAGGAAGGTCGGCAAGGGGCTTCTCGCGATTGAGGGTGATCTCCAGGGCAAGCTGGCCCTTAGCATGCCCTCGTTTTTTGCCAAGCTGTGCAACCGGCTGATGGAGAAGCGCGGGGCGACCATAGAGGACATCTGTTACCCTTCCGTCAAGAACCACAAGGCGGGCATGAACAATCCATACTCGCAGTACAAGACGGAGGTCACTGTCGCGGAAATCATGGCTTCGCCCATGATTGCGGACCCGATTACGGTGTTGCAGTGCTGTCCGCAAAGCGATGGCGCTGCCGCGGTTATTTTATGCTCGGAGGGGTATTACAAGAAACACAACAAGAAAGGCAATCGTCCGCCCGTCAAGGTGGCGGCTTCCGTCATCTCGGTGAGCGGCGCCGAGGACGCTTCCTTTGATCCCCTGGAGATGGAAGTGATGATCAAGGGCGCCAGGGCCGCCTGCGAGAAGGCCGGCGTGGATGCCGCGAAGGATATCGATGTGGTCGAGCTGCATGACGCCTTCTCAGGTGAGGAGCTGGCGGCCTATGAAATGCTGGGGCTTTGTAAACGGGGTGAAGGAGTTGCATTTGCGAGGTCCCGCGCTGTCGAGCTGGGCGGCCGCTGCCCCGTCAATCCCAGCGGCGGGTTACTCTCCATGGGTCATCCGTTGGGCGCTTCCGGCGTTCGCGTCGTCAACGAAATTGCCAGGCAGCTCTGGGGTGAGGCGAGTGCGAATCAGGTTAAGGGGGCCAAAGTGGGCATGGCCCAAATGCTGGGCGGCGTGCTCACCGGTCTGGAATCGCCCGTTGTCGCCGGCATTCAGATCCTGAAAAAATAAGGACAGCCCCTCCTCCTTTTCGTTCTGAAAGGGAGGAGGGGCTGATTCGTATCATGGATATTCGAAAATTCGGTCGCATCACGTTCATCCCCGGGGAAAATGGATCTCGATATCCCCACTGTAACACGCTTTTCATTGACGACGAGAGAAAGGCTGTCATTGATCCGGGCTCCAACGAGGCCCTGCTGAAGGACCTGGTTTTGAGCCGCGGGATTGATGTGCTCGTGAACAGCCACTGCCATGAGGATCACGGCCTTTTTAATTATCTCTTTGAGAAATCGGAGCTCTGGGTCAACGAGATAGAGGCTTCCTGCTACCGATCCTATAATGCCCTCTCGGAGTACTATGGCCTCAAGGGCAGTCCTCACGAGAAGGAGTGGCATGATCTGCTTACCCGTCGATGCAATTTCCGGGAATGGAATCCCGCGGGTGTTTTCAAAGACGGCGATATCCTGGATTTCGGCAGGACGAAAGTTCAGGTCATTCATACCCCGGGTCATTCGCTCGGTCACTGCTCATTTTACTTTCCTGATGACGGGATCCTCTTTCTCGCGGACCTCGATTTGACGGCCTTCGGCCCCTGGTACGGGGACCGGTTATCGGATATCGATCAGACCCGGTCGTCCATGGAGCGTCTTTTGAGTCTTCCCGCCGATGTTTACATCACCTCCCACGAGATCGGCGTCGTGGAGGGGGACATTACCGGCCTGGCGGAACAATATCTGGGGGTTATCGACCAGAGGGAAAAGAAACTGATCGCGTTTCTCGAGCAGCCGAGAACCATGGAGGAAATCGTCAATCACTGGATCATATACGGGAAGGAGCGTAAGCCCCGTTTCTTCTTCGAATATGGAGAAGCTTCAATGATGAGAAAACACCTGGAGCGCCTCACGAGGGAGGGGCTGGTGCGGGAAATAGATGATCATTTTGTCCTGCTGTAAGGCGAAAAAGCCAAGGGGTCATTTAATGGTTACCATCCTTTCGGCTGCTGTGACCCTTTATGACGAGACTTTGCAACCTGACAAAATATTATGGTAATGATGCAGAATACCGGATTTATGGCCTTGCTTGTGCCGACCAAAAAGCGTAGTATCTAACAAATAAAACCGTCCCCAAATACAACCCGTTCACCCCAACGAAGCATTTCTTTTCACCTGAAACCACCTCGTTATATATTTGTGTCGAGGTAAACAACAGCAAGGAGGCAATATGAAGAAGGAAGATGTAAACCAAAAAGGCATTAGCCGGCGTTCGGTGCTCAAGGGCGCCGCAGCAGTAGGCGCCATGGCGTCGCTCGGCGGTCTTGCGATGAACCTTGCGTCCCCGGGTTCGGCCGGGGCGGCGGTACGACAGCTTCCCAAGAAATGGGATGAGGCGATCGATGTCGTTGTTGTCGGCTCCGGATTTGCTGGACTGGCGGCAGCCGCAGAAGCGGCCGGAGAGGGGTCCAAGGTTGTGATCTTGGAGAAGATGCCGACCTACGGGGGAAATTCCATTATCAACGGTGGGGCTTGGAACTCATGGGATGACAAGTTTCACCTTCGGAAGAAACTCAACTTGGGGGATGATAGCTGGGAGTTGTTCAAGCAGGACACACTGAAGGGCGGTGATTTTTACAATTACCCGGAGCTGGTGGAGGTCATGGTAAAGAGCGCCCCCGAAGCCACGAACTTGCTGATGGACGAGGGGGTAAAGGTCAGGGAAACCTTGCCCCGGATGGGAGGTCACTCGGCCTACCGGACTTTTATGGCCGCTGAGGGTGTGGGCCGTGGCATTACAGAACCCATGAAAAGAGTTGCAGAGAAGCGCGGGGCCAAGATCCGCCTTGGGACGCAAGTGAGCTGGATATGGCGCAAGGATGCGGACAGCCCTGTGCTCGGCGTGGAAGTAACGAAAGACAAGAAGAAAAGCAATATCAGGATCAAAAGGGCTCTCATTTTAGCTTCAGGAGGTTTCAGCAGGGATGTTAAAATGAGAATGGTTTTCAATCCCAGCCTGGGTCCTGAGTACAACTGTACAAATCAGCCGGGGGCAACGGGTGAAATGATACGCTATGCCCAGGCCATTGGTGCGGATGCCATCCAACTGGCGTTCATCCAGCTTTACCCTTGCGCGGAACCGGAGACCGGGATGTTGGATACGCCGGCTGTCTATCCTTACACGGGTACAGGCTACGGGCTTATCTATGTCAACAAGGCTGGCAAAAGATTTGTCAGCGAGTTGGAGCGCCGCGATGTGGTATCGATGGCCCAGATCAAGTCCGGTTCCAAACCCACATATTCGATACTGAATGATGAAGTATTCAAGAAACTCGTTGTGCCGAAAGAAGAGCTCGAAAAAGGCATAGCAAAAGGGCGAATAATCAAAGCCGACACATTGGCCGAACTTGCCGGGAAATTGGGCATACCGGCCGATGCTTTACAGGAGACAGTCGGCCGGCACAATAAGCTCCTCGGTGAGGGAAAGGACTTGGACTTTAATAAGCCATTGACAAAAAACATGATCCCACTGGTAAACGGTCCCTTCTATGGAATCGCTCAGTGGCCATCGATTCACCACTGTATGGGCGGCCTCCGGATCAACACCTCCGCGCAGGTGATTGATATCTGGGGTAATCCGATACCACGCCTCTATGCGGCAGGTGAAGTCTGCGGTGGTGTCCAGGGCTCGAACCGACTGGGTGGCAATGCCACGACCGATTGCGTTGTTTTCGGTCGCATCGCGGGTACGAATGCAGGTAAGGAAAAATCCTTATAACAATCATCAAGGGGCTCATCCCGCGGGGGGTGAGCCCCTTTTTACCGACAATCAAAACAGAAGGTGCGCCTATGAAGAAATCATTGTTGACCCTCGTTGCCCTGGCGGCCCTGATGGCGTTGCTCTGCCTATATATCGGCGGCGGGTCCGTCGAAGCGGCAAAGCCCGCGGCAAAAGTGTCGAAAACTTCCTGTGCGGCCTGTCATCCTGAATTATCTGCCGTTGTCCCGAAGGGCCATCCACCGGTGAAAGGTAGCGACATTGCCGCATGCCTCGGCTGCCACAAGCCGGACGCTTCGGGCAAGGCAGACAAAAACAAGGTCTCAACAGGTTTACACCGGGCCCATGTCGGGGAGGGCGGCAAACTCGACTGCATGAGTTGCCACACCTGGAAGCCCGGTAAAAGCTTCGGCCTGCAGGGTCAGAAGGTGTCCTTCGGTTCGCCGACGAAGGACGAACTGGAAGTGATGAAAAAAGTCTTTGCCTCCTGGAAGAGCTCCGGATACACCGATTCGCTTCACAACAAGGCAAACATCGTCTGCGGGGGATGCCACGGCAGCGCCATGGCCAAGGAGGGGGACACGGTGGAAAACAGCCGCTGTCTCGAGTGTCACGGCCCCATGGAGAAGCTGGCAAAGAAATCCGAACCGCAGGATTTCCCCGACCGCAACCCCCATAAATCCCACCTCGGGGAGATTGCGTGTACGGTCTGCCACAAGGGGCACGCCGAGTCGAAGACATACTGCCTCGAGTGCCACAAGCTATTCAAGATGAAAAAGATCCCCGGCGGAAGCGCGAGCCAGTAACAGGGTCCGCCCGTAACATATTTGTGTGTCACGGGGTGCCGGAAGAAATCAAAGGGGTTAACCAAACGGTTAACCCCTTTTTCTATTCAATTCGATTATCCTGACTAGACCTACTGGCGGATCTGTTCTGCGAGGTAATTCTCAACGCCCATCTGCTTGATCTGATCGAGTTGGGCTTCAATGGTGTCAATATGTTCTTCCTCGTCTTTCAGGATGGCCACCAGAAGTTCCCGGGTGCCGTTATCGCCCTGTTCCATGGCAAATTTTATATCTTCGTTATAGGACTTGATGGCGCTTTGTTCCAGACCCCGATCGCTTTGGTACTGTTTAGCGACATCAGGGCCGATATTCATTTTATTCAGTTTACTGACGATGGGTATCCCCTCCAGAAACAGGATGCGCGCAATCAGTTTTTCCGCATGCTTCATTTCCGAAATCGCTCGCTTTTCAATCGCTTCATGGAGCCGCTGATAACCCCAGTTATCGCACATCTCTGAATGCACCATGTATTGACTGATGGCCGTCAGTTCATCCGCAAGGCGGGCATTAAGCCTCTCGATCATTTCCTTCGTGCCTTTCATAAGTCCTCCTTCTCATGTATGGGTTTTCTCTCTTGATAGGATAGTGTAACACTGCGGTCCCTAGAAGACAACTGGTAAGGCACCTTCTTCTTGATTTACATGCCGCGTCGCAGAAAGAGTCACTTAAGCCCCTTTGCGGAGTGCAGAGCGACCTTGTCGGCGACAAACTGAACTTTGATATGCTTCGCGGCCGTCCCCCAGGTACAGCTTTTCATGCCTACCGCCGAATCGCAGGTAGGATTAGACCCGAGTATTTTCTCCACCTCCTGATAGCTCATACCCACTTTGATCTTGTCAAAATTTTCCTGTGTAAGATTGCTGCAGGAAGCGGCAAGAAAACAAAGTAACAGGAACAGCAATACCGATAAGATGGTTTTTGATATTGGCATCATATCCTCCCTTCTTCACCTGCGATGAGAGTACCATTACAGGGTTGGCGTTCTTCTAATAGAGATCCTTCGGGGACAGCATGAAGAAAACGTCTTTCACACGCTGCATGAAGCTGCGCGCGGGCTGGCACGTCAGTGTCTGGGAACCCGACACCCAGCGGAGATCCCCTTCCGGGTCGATTTCAACACGCCAGCTGTTCTCGGGGCGTATGCCCCGCTCCATAATATCGGCCAGTTTCTTCGAGAGGTCGGGGCTTTCGATGACGATCCCCATTTCGCTGTTGATCTGGTAAGACCTGGGGTCCAGGTTCATGGAGCCGATGAAGACCCGCTTGCGGTCCACGACCATGGCCTTTGTGTGCATGCTCATGAACTTCGACTCCACGGGAGGCGTGTCCGCATGGGATTTTTTGATTGCAGCGTCTGGTCGCACTTCGTAAAGCTCTACGCCGGCCTCGAGGAGGGGCCGGCGCCACTGCTTGTAGTGGCTGTGGACAGCCGTGACTTCCTGGGAAGCCAGAGAGTTGGTCAGAATCCTGATCTTAACACCGCGCTTTGTGGCCTGATGGAGTCCCTCAACGGCCTTCTCTCCAGGGATGAAATACGAGTTGGTGATCATCACTTCCTCCCCGGCTGTAAGGAGAAACTCCCTTATCGCCTGCGGCATGTGATGCGCGACGGCATCGCTGTCCGGCGAGTCGGTTAAAACGCGACCCTTGCCGATGCTCAGGGATTTTTCCAGCGGGCTAAAGACGTCTCTCCAGTCCTTCGGCTCCAGGGCGATGCCCTCCAGTTTTTTCGACGCCTGAAGTCGTTGCATCACGGATTCGAGGATTGATTTCGCGTCCGCCTCCGGTATGGGCTCGACGAGATCCCTGACGGGAATTACCCATTCGCTGTTCCAGAAGCGATCGAACACCTCCGAGGCCTGACGGGCCATCGGGCCGACGCCGAGCACGTCGAGATCTATGAAGTTAAACGCGTCGTTGAGCCCCATGTACTCGTCAGCAATATTCCGGCCGCCGATGATTGCCGCCCTGTTGTCGGCGATCATCAGCTTGTTGTGCATGCGGCGGTTGAGGCGATCCATTCTCGCGATAAGTTCAGCTCCTCGCCCGACGATCCTGCGGCTTTTCCAGGCGTTGAACAGCCGGATCTCTATATTGGGGTGGGCGACGATCGCGGCGAGGTACTTGTCGCGTAAATAGGGGGGGGCTTTACTCAATGCGACCTTGAGGTCATCGAGGATGATTCGTACCTTGACCCCGCGGTCAGCGGCGTTGACAACGTGCTTCATGAGAAGGCAGCCGCTGTTGTCCCCGTACCAGATGTAGTATTGCAGGTCAAGCGTGTGGCGGGCCGAGTCCGCAAGCGCAAGGCGGCACTGCAGACCGTCCTCGTTGCGGTCGAGGAGCAGGAAGCCCGACGACTCATTCCCGTGGGTCTGCCGGATCGTCTCCTCGAGGGCAGAGAAGACACCGTCGGGCCGTGCAGGGGAGGCGTAATCCGGTGAGGGCCGCTTGTATGCTGAGGGGCTCGTGGCACAGCCTGCCAGGAAAAGCAGGGCCGTCAGGGTGAGGGCTGTCAGCCACACCACCCCCTGTGCCGAGCCTCGTTTTTTTATCTCACTGGAGTCTGTCATAGGGAATTGCCCGGACCCTGACACCCATTGCCCATTACAAACTCTGTTATCGTTCCAGAACAGGAAAGAATTATTAAACGATAAATCGCTGTAAGAAAGGAATGAAATTCCCCCGTTGATTTAATAGCACTATGGGACGGTAGTGGTCAAACAGATTTGAAAGATAAAGAAATCGAGCTAAGTTTAAACGATGAGACATTTCCTTTGAAGAATGGATTTAATTTAGCTGGATAATAATCTCAGCAGACGGGGTAGCGAATTTCAGCTGCCCCTTTCCCCAAAGGGCAGCGAAACGCTGGAGATTATTTCTTTTTCGTGAACGGCATGGTCTGGGCCGCCGTCTGGCCCCCCAGCCCCGACCGCGTCACATTGATGAGGTCTTTTTTGTACGTTTGCTTCAGTTTCAGGCTGCCCCCTTTCGGCAAATTAACGGTGATGACATAATTTCCGTCATCCGCCTTTTCAACGGGGCATCCCGGGATCCGGGCCCATCCGGGGTCACTGGTGGTCCCGACTCGCCTTGAGTCGGTCTCCAGTATTCCCCAGCTATAGATTACGTCAGCCTGGTCCTTCGTGAGCCTCACTACGGCCAATGCTACGTTTACTTGCCCGCCATACAGAAACTCCCACATTCCCTCCCAAATGCCTGAGAATTCAGTCAGTTTTTCGGGAACCGCCGTGTTGTCCGGAGACAGGATCTTCAGGTCTGCCGGAAAGGGGGTCGTGTCGGCGGCGAATAGAGTCGACGTAGCGGCGGAAAAGATTAGGAAACAGGTCAAAACAATCAGATATCTGCTTGTTTTCATGAGTCGACCTCCTTGGGATTCAACAAGGTTTACGGTTTCCGGGGCGCCAGGATTTGCGGGCGGGATGAACAAGGAAGAGGCGCACGCATCGTCTGATTCAAAACCGCCTTTATTGGATTCGTATACGTCGCAGCAGCTAGGGTAACGCATTTCAGCTGCCCCTCCCCCAGGGGGCAATGAAATGCAGGCGAGATGTATGATTATTGTACCCTTAATGGAGAAATATCAAGATTGAATTTTGATATACGAAATAAGTATCAGCCGGCTCTAAACTGGCCTCTTCGTCTTGATTAACGACGACTGGACATTCTTGATTTCCTCAAGAAGCTCCTCTCCGTCTGTTTCACAAGAACTTCACAAAAAAAGGGGTCGCAAATGTTTGACATCTGCGACCCCTTGATATTTATGGTGGGCCGTATCGGATTTGAACCGATGAGCAACGGATTAAAAGATGTTTCGAAAAGAATCGGTGTAAGTGGTACCTGTTAGCTAATAGTGGTTCTTGTTAGGAAAATATCAAATCAAAGGGGTAACATCAACCAAGATGTTACCCCTTGTTAGCTCCTGCGTACTTCACATTTACTTCACAGTCAATTCAACTGATCAGAGTAAGTATCAGTTGAAGAACTCTGGAATGTCGTTTATGATTTAATATGATATGAAAAGGGAGAAAGAATGTGAATCGAAAGAAATATTACATACCCCTGATGGTCTTTCTCTTCTTGATTGCAACTGCAGGTGAGGCTCCATGTGCCGATTCAGGTGCACTTGGCAATAAGGAGCCTTACCAATTGAGCCCGCCTGGGACCATACAGATCCCGCCCCCGCCTGAATACAAACCGATGCCGGTGCAGCCCACACCATCGCCGAATCTTGTTCAGCCGAAACACAAAGGTGCCCTGAATCCGAAAACCGGAGAATTCTATCCCTCGGTCAATGAGGGGGTCTTCAATCCCAAGGCTGGGGAATACTATCCGCCCACCAGCGGTGGTTACTTTAACCCGCGCAGCGGAGAATTTTATCCCTCTCTAGATAGCGGCGGCTCCAAGTAAAACGGGGCATAAAGACTTGCTGGTCTTTTAAATAGTATTGACCAAGTAAAAGGGCGGTTTTGAGTAACAGTATAAACTCAACCGCTCTTCTATTTTATGTTGTTCCGTTAGAAATCGGTTAGAAAGATCTCATGGCAGAAATGCAATTATTGCACAGACACTGTCAAGGCAGGTAGGAAGCCTAACCGAAAGAGGGCAAAAAAGCAGGGCCGTTTCTGACCCAGTCCTCTATTCTCCTCCAGTCTCAGTCGAGACTTGTTTAGCAGTTTCGAAAGCAACCGCAAATCCTTCAGATCACCGGTGATTAGACTTGAAATCGAGCCTTGATCCATTCCGGAGGTCGCTCAGCCCCGACTGACCCGGGGAGCCTAGGAAGGGTATTTATAAAGGCTTATTTTCTCCCCAGAGGCATGACGTAAATCGGCTCTTCATTATTGGGCAGATTGAGCACCATCATGACATCCGCATCCTTGAACCCTCCGACCGTCACCGTTCCCAGCTTGAGGGACTGGGCCTGTAAAAAGACATTCTGGGCGGCATGACCTGCCTCGAGGTACATCCATCTCGGGTTCGTGCTTCGATCCGACAAGCCTGTAAAGACTAGAACGGCAGGAGCGTTCATGATCGTGACCTGTCCAACGGCCTTATAGAGCTCCGCCTTGACGTCCCTGTCGGCTATTTTTACGAGCTCATGACCTTGAGGCTGGTAATTGTACATCCCTACCTGAAGCCCGGTTACATTGCCCACGAGGAGATAGGTGTTTAAAAGATAGAGGGCCCGGGCAGACGGCGCCGTTCTCAGCCCCCTCTTGGGCTCGGTGATTCCCTGAGCTGCCCAGAGGATTTGAGAGATTTCAGCCATGTTCAAAGGCTCGTCCTTGTAGCTTCTGACCGTCCTTCTCTCCAAAAGGGCCTTCTCGACCGAAAGGCTTCCGTCATATTTGGGCAGGGTAAGCTTGATCACTTTTTCAGTTGACGCCGTTGACTGACTTTCAGCGCTGAAGGGTGAAGCAAGCAAAGCCACGACGAGCGAAAGGGCGAGAACAAGAAAATACCGTTTCATAAAATGCCTCCTTTTCGAGCTTGGATGGTGAACTGCGACGCAAACCAGACGAATCAGTCCAGGAAGAAAACCGCCTCCATCTTCCGCCGCAGGTGAGGTTTCTTTATCATTTCTTGACGTCAATTGCGAGAACCGTGGCACGGCCTCGACACTTCATCGTATTCCCCGATGACCTCAGCGATTTGGTTACAGTCTGCCTCGGGCAATAAAAAAGGTTGCATCCTTCACGGCTGCAACCCGTTAATTTCATTGGTGCCGGAGGAGGGAGTCGAACCGTCGTGCCCCCGAGGAACGGGGGATTTTGAGTCTAAACTCTAATTCAGGCGATTTCCCATCAAAAATAAATACTTACATATCATACACTTGCAAAGCCTATTTTTGGTTTCTTTTGGTTTTGTGGGGTTATTTTAGGATCATACCGTTACAGTTTAGTTACAGTTTGCGGATGTATTTGGAATCAACAGTTCACCTACAGAGAGTGAGTAGCAGCACATTATCGGAACTGAGCATTACGGACAGAAAGAGAGCGGCGCTGGAACGCCTGAATTAAGCCGCGCCGCGAAGCGGCGTCGGCTTGAATGAGTTGTTAGGCATGATTGGATTTTCCCCACTTTCTGAGTCGCCCGGTAATCCCCTCATCACCGCGTCATCAGCGCGAACAC
>Ga0316622_100001881_pt1 | contig 14134 bp, 12 predicted proteins | sample OWC_Aug_OW2_C1_D_FD_207646 | JGI IMG/M metagenome (GOLD analysis project Ga0316622, IMG submission 207646) | Wetland soil microbial communities from Old Woman Creek delta, Ohio, United States - OWC_Aug_OW2_C1_D5_C | ecosystem: Environmental > Terrestrial > Soil > Wetlands | place: USA: Ohio... | reverse complement strand
GGGCTCGCGGAGCTCTTGCGTGATCAGCCGCCGGCTGATGACACGGCGCGTCTGGCGTCGCAGATCGTCCTGCTCGCGCAACGAACGTCCGAGATGATGGTGGAGCTGATCGAGTACGCTCGTGTCAGCCAGTCATCGGCGGACAGCGCGCGGACCGCGGTTTCGGGGCGCGCGCTGGTTGCCGAGTGCGCCAGGAGTGCCGAGGTCCAGTGCGTGCAAAAGGGCCTCGCGTTTCATCTCTGTCTGCCGGATGAAGGCGCCGTGATGACGGACCAGCTGCAGTTGATGCGGGTGATTCAGAATCTCCTGAGCAACGCCGTTCGGTACACGCCGAATGGTTCGGTCCGACTGAGTGCTGAATTGACGCCGGCCGCGTTATGCATCACCGTCGGCGACACTGGTGTCGGCATTCCTGGCCCCGAGCTCGACTCCGTCTTCACGGAGTTTTACCGGACCGAGCAGGCCAAGCGGATGGACCGGTTGGGTACCGGGCTCGGGCTGGCCACGGTGAAGCGTCTCTGCCATTTGCTCGGGGCGACACTGCACGTGGACAGTGCGCCCGGTGTCGGTAGCACGTTTCGAGTCATCGTTCCGCGTTCGGTGAGCGGACACGAGGCGCTGGCCCCACGGGCGGCGTGACCAGCAGTACCCCCCGTGTCTCTATGGCCCCGAAGGTCGCATCAGGGCTGCGCGTACAGATTCGACCGTGGCACAATCGTGGACCGAAAAGCGCCGCGCGTTGCGGTCGATGCGGCGGATGAGGCCCGAGAGGACGTTGCCGGGTCCCAGTTCGACGAACGTCGTGACGCCTTCATCGCCGATCATTCGCTCAATGAGCTCGGTCCAGCGAACCGGACGGCTGACCTGACGCTTCAGTCCGTCCCGCGCCTCGGGACCGGTGATGATCCTCCTGGCATCGACATTGTTGTAGAGCGGCATCGCGAGGTCCGCGAACGGGACCTGGTCCAAGTCGGCGCTGAGGCGCTCTTCGGCCGGCTGCATGAGGCGGCTGTGAAACGGCGCGCTCACCGCCAACTCCACGACTTGGCGCGCGCCGGCGCGCTCGGCAGCGGCCAGCGTCGGGTCACGCAGTCCCGCGATCACGATCTGACCCGGAGCGTTGTAGTTGGCTACGTCCACTGCGCCGCCGACAGCGGCGATTGCGGACCGAACATTCTCCGGCTCCGCTCCGATCAACGCGAGCATGACGCCATCTCCCTCCGGGACCGCCTCCTGCATGTAACGTCCTCGCTTGTGCACCAAGCGCACGGCGTCGCGGAACCCCATCGCGTCGGCGGCGACGAGGGCGGAGTATTCACCCAGGCTGTGTCCCGCCACCACCGCGGGGAGCAATCCGAGGACTCGGAAGACCGCGACGCTGACGAGAAGGACGGCGGGTTGCGTGTTCGCGGTCTGCCGGAGCACCTCTTCCGGGCCGTCAAGAACGACGCGGGACAGCGCGTATCCGACGGCCTCATCGGCTTCGGCAAAGAGCGCCCGGACCTCGGGACACCCGTCGTAGAGATCCCTGCCCATCCCGACCTGCTGCGACCCCTGGCCCGGGAAGACGAACGCGACGTTGGGCAGTCTCATGGGAACCTCCGGAGACAACGAGCGTCAATTGAGAAGGGCGCGTAGCGGATTGCCAGCGAGTGGCCGCCGTGCCGCAGCACAAGGATCGGGAAAAACGCCCCCAGCGCGCCGAACTCAGCGGAGCTGGTAGGTCCCCGCGGGAGGCGTCCCGCAGGGGACCTCGGTCACCGAATCTTGCCTGCGTAGATGTCCATGACCGTGCGCAGGAATTTGATGGCTTCCTCGCGCGGTCGCTGGAATGAATTCCGACCGATGATCGAGCCGAAGCCGCCGCCGTCGCGGATGGCGCGGATCTCCTCGTAGATGGCTTCCGTCTCCTTCGCCTCGCCGCCGGAGAAGATGACGATCCGCCGGCCGTTGAACGCGCTCTGCACCACGTGCCGCACCCGCTCGGCCAGTGTGCCAATGGGGATGCGCTCCTTCTCGTACACTTTCTTTGCTGCCGACTGCTCGATGTGCGCCGTGGGCGGCTTTACCTTGATCACATGGGCGCCGAGCTGAGCGGCGATCTGCGCCGCATAGGCAACGACATCGATGGCGGTCTCGCCTTCCTTCGAGATAGTGGATCCGCGTGGGTACGACCAGACCACGACCGCAAGGCCTTTGCGCTTGGCTTCTTCGGCCAGCGCGCGGATCTGGCCATACATCTCGTTGCGTGCCGACGACGCCGGGTAAATGGTGAACCCGATGGCAGCGCAGCCCAAGCGGAGGGCATCGTCGACGCTGCCCGTAATCGCGGGACACGGATCACTGCCGCCAGCGAGCGAGTCGGAGTTGTTGAGCTTGAGGATCAGCGGAATCTCGCCAGCGTACTCCGCCGCTCCCGCCTCCAGGAAACCGAGCGGCGCCGCGTACGCATTGCATCCGGCGCTGATGGCGAGATCGAAGTGGTAGCGTGGATCGTAAGCGGGTGGGTTGGGGGCAAAGCTCCGTGCCGGACCATGCTCGAATCCCTGGTCGACTGGTAGGATGACGAGCTTTCCGGTTCCACCGAGGGTGCCATGGTTCAGGAGCCGCGCCAGGTTTGCTCGCGTCCCCGGCGTGTCGCTCTGATACCAGCCCAGGATGTCTCTTGTCCGACTGTCCATCGTTACCCTCCTCGATCCAGATTCGCGGGTGCCGGTGCCTTCCTAGCGAGGACCGGAGCTCGCTGCAACAGTAACCAGCGGGGCCCCTCGCGATGCCAATTCGACTGCGCCTGGTTTTTCCGGAGGGTTGATCGGCGAGTTGCGACGGCGCGGTCGGCGGAGCCAGCGGTACGACGGCGCACGCCGGATCGCATGAGTTACGAACAGCGCGGCGACGTTTCTGCGACGATCGAGACGTGTGCGAGCGACGCGATCGCGGTCGTGACCCCGTTTCTTGCAGGTCGCGTGCGCCGCCTGCTAGAGGTCGACCATTCGCTCGCGCGAGAGTGGCGGAACTGGTAGACGCGCTAGACTTAGGATCTAGTGGGGTCACCCGTGGGGGTTCGAGTCCCCCCTCTCGCACTCTTCCCGTGCCGTGCTATTTCGTCCTTTTCCTTGAATCAGCGTACCGCGTACGTTAAGAATCGAGCACGTCTGACATGACCAAAGTGGCGATGGAAACCGTCGACGCCGTCCGGCGTCGTTTGGATGTGGAAGTTCCGGAGAGTGACGTCCGGGCGGAGATCGAACGCGCGTACGAGGTGTTGCGCCGGAAGGCGAAGGTGCGCGGATTTCGTCCAGGCCACGCCCCACGGGCCGTCCTCGAGCGGCTCTTCGGCGACCAGGTGCGGGCCGACGCGTTTGGGAAACTGATCCAGCAGTCGTATCAGGAGGCCGTGCGCCAGCAGCAGTTGACGCCGGTCGGGCAGCCCGAAATCATCACGGAGAGCGCACCTCCCAGCGGACCGTTGCGGTACTCGGTGACGCTCGAGGTGAAGCCTGAGGTGCTGGCGAGCGGTTACAGCGGGCTGGCGGCCGAGCGGGCAGTGAAAGTCGTGTCCGATGCCGAGGTCGAGCAGCTTCTGAGTGGTCTCCAGGAGTCGTTGGCGCAGTTGCGGCCGGTGACCGATCGGATCACGGCGCGTGCTGGTGACATTGCGACGGTGGATTACGAAGCGCACGCCGAGGGACGGTTGATTGGCCGCGGCGAGGGCCGCCTGGTGGAAGTGGGTGGCGGTGCGACCCCCGGAGGATTGGGGGCGCACCTCGAAGGTGCCGATGTCGGGAGCGAGGTCGGTTTCGAGGTGGATTATCCGCCTGATGATCCCAACCCCGATCTCGCCGGCCGCCGTGTTTCGTTTCACGCGGTCATCAGGGCGCTGGCACTCAAGGAGTTGCCGCCCCTGGACGACGAGTTCGCGAAGGACCACGGGGAGTGCGAGACGCTCGAGGAACTGCGCGCCCGGGCCCGGCAACAGCTGGAGGCTGCGGGGGCGAGAGAAGCGGACGGAGCGGTTCGCGCGGCACTCGTCGAGCAGTTGCTGCAGGCGCACGAGATCGAGGTTCCACGCGCCATGGTGGAACGACGGACCGAGGCGTTGGTCGACGACGTGATGGATCACTTGGGGCCGCGGCGTCCCCCGGCCAGCCGGGAGGGGGAGTTCCGAGCCAAGCTCCGTGAGGAACTGGCGACGCGCGCTCGCAACCAGGTCAGGGCCGCCCTGGTCTTGGAGGCGATTGCGAGACAGGAGCATCTCACCGTGGGCGACGAGGAAGTGGATGTGCAGATCGGCCGTCTGGCAGAGCGGGCGGGGAACGCACGGGAGCGGGTTCGCGCGCTCTATCAGGAACCAGCCGCTCGAGAGAACCTGCGCATGCAGATGCTGCAGGAGCGCGCGCTCGATCTGGTTGTGGAGCAGGCGCATATCCGCACCGTCGATCGCACATCGAGCGTTGCTGACGGCGGGAGAAACGGGTAAAATTCAAACGTGAACGGCGCCACCGCGGTATGAATCTGATTCCCATCGTCATCGAACAAACAGGTCGTGGTGAGCGCGCATTCGATATCTTTTCTCGCCTCCTGAAGGACCGGATCGTCTTCCTCGGGTGTCCGATCACGGATGAAGTGGCAAACGTGATTACCGCGCAGTTGCTGTTCCTCGAGTCGGAGGATCCGGAGCGCGATGTCCATTTCTACATCAACTCCCCCGGGGGGTCGGTCACGGCGGGCCTCGCGATCTACGACACGCTGCAGTACATCCGCCCAGAGGTCTCCACGCTCTGCCTGGGGCAGGCGGCGAGCATGGCTGCCTGGCTGCTCGCTGCGGGCGCTCGCGGGAAGCGCTTTGCGCTCCCGCATTCGCGCATCATGATCCACCAGCCGCTCGGCGGGGTTCAGGGCCAGGCGGTGGATATCGACATTCAGGCGCGCGAGATCTTGCGGCTCCGCGAGCAGTTGAACAACATCCTCGTGAAGCATACCGGGCAGAGCCTGAAGCGGATCGAGCGTGACACCGACCGCGACTTGTTCATGACCAGCAAGCAAGCGGTCGAGTATGGTTTGGTGGATGAGGTGATCGTGAGCCGGTCGACGAAGAAGGTGTGAGCGGTGTCGTATGGCGAAGCACAGCGATGATCGCGGTGGCAACCTCGTGTGTTCGTTCTGCGGGAAGAGCCAGGACGAGGTCCGAAAACTGATCGCTGGCCCGACGGTCTACATCTGCGACGAGTGCATTGACTTGTGCAATGACATCATCGCCGAGGAGTGTGACCAGGAAGAGGGGTTGACCTCGACGTCGGCGGTCCCGAAACCGGCGGAGATCAAGAAGGTCCTCGACCAGTACGTGATCGGGCAGGACCGTGCCAAGCGGGTCCTCGCGGTGGCGGTTCACAACCACTACAAGCGCATCGATTCGCAGCTGGTGACGGGAGATGTCGAGCTCCAGAAGTCGAACATTCTGCTCATCGGTCCCACCGGATCCGGGAAGACGCTGCTGGCCCAGACGTTGGCCCGCTTCCTTCAGGTTCCGTTCACGATCGCCGACGCGACGAGCCTCACCGAGGCCGGATACGTCGGCGAGGACGTGGAGAACATCATCCTCAGCCTCCTGCAGAACGCCGACTACGACGTCGAGAAGGCACAGCGCGGCATCGTCTACATCGACGAGATCGACAAGATCTCTCGCAAAGGTGACAATCCGTCGATTACGCGCGACGTGTCCGGCGAGGGAGTCCAGCAGGCGCTGCTGAAGATCATCGAAGGGACCACCGCGAGCGTGCCACCGAAGGGTGGCCGGAAGCATCCGCAGCAGGAGTTCCTGCAGGTCGACACCACCAACATTCTGTTCATCTGCGGCGGCGCGTTCGTCGGGCTCGAGGATATCATCCGCCGTCGCGTGGGAATGAAGGGGATTGGGTTTGGTGCCGACATCCGGAGCAAGGGAGAAAGCTCCGTGAGCAACCTCCTGCATCAAGTGCAGACGGAGGATCTGCTGAAGTTCGGGCTCATCCCGGAGTTCGTCGGACGCTTACCGGTCATCGCGACGCTCGACGAGTTGATCGAAGAGGATCTGGTTCGGATCCTCAGGGAGCCGAAGAACGCCTTGACCCGCCAGTACCAGAAGCTGTTCGAGATGGAGGGCGTGCACCTCAAGTTCACCGAGGGTGCCTTGGTGGCGATTGCCCGCGAGGCCCTGCGGCGGAAGTCGGGCGCTCGCGGCCTGCGAGCGATTTTGGAAGACACCATGCTCGATGTGATGTACGATATTCCCTCCCAGCCCAACATCAAAGAGGTGTTGATCGCGGAAGAGGTCATCACCAAGCACGAACAGCCCATCGTCCTTTACCAGAAGACTGCGGAAACGGCGTGAGCGCGGTTCCTCGCGGCGCCGAAACACAGGGGATCATTGCCTATGCTCTTTCGTAACGACAAGAAGGACAGCCGCGACGGGATGCCAGGGGGAAACGCCTTGCGAATCCCGCTGTTGCCGTTGCGGGACATCATTGTCTTTCCGCACATGGTCGTTCCGCTCTTCGTGGGCCGGCAGAAGTCCATCAAGGCCCTCGAGGAAGCGATGAACCGTCACAAGTTCATCTTGCTTGCCGCCCAGCGCGACGCGAAGACGAATGACCCCTCGGAAGAGGACATCTATCGCGTCGGGACGATGGGAACGGTGGTGCAGCTGCTGCGGCTGCCCGACGGCACCGTCAAGGTCTTGGTCGAAGGAAAGAAGCGCGCGCGCGTGCTGCGCTTCGTCGATCAGAGCCAGTTCTTCCTGGTCGAGGCGGAGGAGATCGAAGAGGACTGCCCGAAAACCACCGAGATCGAAGCGCTGACACGCTCGATCAATTCGACCTTCGAGAACTATGTCAAGCTGAACAAGAAGATTCCACCCGAGATGATCATGTCGGTCGCTTCGATCGATGATCCCGCGCGCCTGGCCGACACGATCGTGGCGCATCTCGGCATCAAGCTCGAGGACAAACAGGCGTTGCTGGAGATCGAGAATCCGGCGGAACGCCTGGAGCGTGTCCTGGGGTACATGCGTTCGGAAATCGAGATTCTCGAAGTGGAGAAGCGCATCCGGACCCGGGTCAAGAAGCAGATGGAGAAGACCCAGAAGGAGTATTACCTCAACGAGCAGATGCGCGCCATCCAGAAGGAGCTCGGCGAGAAGGACGAGTTCAAGAACGAGATCCAGGAGCTGGAGGAACGGATCAAGCAGAAGAAGATGTCGGCGGAGGCACGGGAGAAGGCCGAAAAGGAGCTCAAGAAGCTCAAGATGATGTCACCGATGTCGGCCGAAGCGACCGTCGTCCGCAATTATATCGACTGGCTGATTTCACTGCCGTGGCACGAGTACACGGACGACAAGCTGGACATCAACGAGGCCGAGCGGGTGCTGGAAGAGGACCACTACGGCCTCGAGAAAGTGAAGCAACGAATCTTGGAGTACCTCGCCGTCCAGTCCCTGGCGGGGCAGATGAAAGGTCCGATCCTGTGTCTGGTGGGCCCCCCGGGGGTAGGGAAGACCTCGCTGGGCAAGTCGATCGCTCGGGCGACCGGACGGAAGTTCGTGCGCGTCTCCCTTGGCGGCGTGCGCGACGAGGCCGAGATTCGCGGGCATCGACGCACCTACATCGGGGCGCTTCCCGGGAAGGTCATCCAGTGCATGAAGAAGGCGGGGTCTGGCAACCCGGTCTTCCTGCTCGATGAGGTCGACAAGATGTCGACGGACTTCCGCGGCGATCCGTCATCGGCGTTGCTCGAGGTGCTGGATCCGGAGCAGAACTCGACGTTCAACGACCACTATCTGGACGTGGATTACGACCTCTCGAAGGTCATGTTCATCACGACCGCCAACACGCTCGAACGCATTCCGCGGCCGCTGCAAGACCGGATGGAGATCATCCGTATCGCCGGCTACACGGAGGTTGAGAAGCTGCACATCGCCAAGCGTTACCTGGTCAAGAAGCAGCGGGACATGAACGGGCTCAAGGACGAGAACCTTGAGCTGTCCGACAACGCCATCCTCGGGATCATCCGGCACTATACCAAGGAAGCGGGCGTCCGAAACCTGGAGCGTGAGGTCGCGTCCATCTGCCGCAAGGTGGCGGTGGAGGTTGTGAAGAAGGACCGCAACGCCCACGTGCGAGTGACCGGAAAGAATCTCCTCCAGTACCTGGGTCCACCGCGGTACCGATATGGCAAGGCCGAGGAGGACAGCAAGGTTGGGGTGGCGACGGGCCTGGCCTGGACCGAGCTCGGAGGCGAGTTGCTGGCAACCGAAGTGACGGTGATGCCGGGCAAGGGGAAGTTGATCATTACGGGCCGGCTCGGCGACGTGATGCAGGAGTCGGCGCAGGCCGCGCTCAGCTATGTGCGGTCGCGAGCGGCTGAGCTCGGACTGAAGAAGGATTTCTATCAGCACGTGGACATTCACATCCACGTTCCAGAGGGGGCGACCCCGAAGGACGGCCCCTCGGCCGGCATTACCATGGCGACCGCCGTGGTCTCGGCGCTGACGCGGATCCCCGTCCGCCACGATGTGGCCATGACCGGCGAGGTGACACTCCGGGGCCGCGTGCTCCCGATCGGCGGCCTGAAAGAGAAGGTTCTTGCCGCCCACCGGGGGGGGATCAAGACGGTTCTGATCCCGACCGAAAACGAGAAGGACGTTCGGGAAATTCCGGCAACCATACTGCGGACGGTCAACCTTGAGCTGGTTGACCACATGGACCAGGTGCTGCGGAAGGCGTTGTTGTTGGCCGACCCCGATGCCTTCCTGCGCAAGGCGGAGCCGACTGAGGTTGGTGAGGAACCCTTCACCGAGGCCCAGCCGACGGTCACGACGCCCGATGTCATGGCGCACTGACCGTGCCTTGACTGATCTGTCTGGCGCTGTTATTGCTCCGCGGCTGAAGTTTGAGTAGGAGAGGGCGGGATGACCAAAGCGGAACTCATCGAATCGGTTGCGAGCAAGGTGGATCTGCCGCGGGCGGTGGCCGAGCGGGCGGTAAACACAATGTTCGATGACATTGTGATGGCGCTGAAGCAGGGGGACAAGGTTAACATTTCTGGCTTCGGCACCTTTTCGGTGTCAACCCGGAAGGCGCGGGTCGGACGGAATCCGAAGACCGGCGAGAGCATCGAGATTTCCTCCTCTCGGGCGGCAAAGTTCAAGGCGGGGAAGACGCTAAAGGATTCCCTGAACTGAGGAACATTGGAATAGGGTTCGCTCCCGAACGGAGCGGGCGGTTAGCTCAGGGGGAGAGCATCGGCCTTACAAGCCGGGGGTCATCCGTTCAAATCGGATACCGCCCACTCGACCGGGGGCTCAGCGCGACTGGAAGGTTGTTGGTATCCTGAGTATCGTGGGGTGGTAGTTCAGCCCGGTTAGAACGCCGGCCTGTCACGTCGGAGGTCGCGGGTTCAATTCCCGTCCACCCCGTTTGAGTCTGCAGCGGCGGAGCAAGCCGGAATAGGGCTTGCTCCGCTCGGTAAGGAGTGAAAGCAACCATGAAGACAACCGCCATGCTCACACGCGAGGAGGCGCTCGCGGGTCGGCGCTGGTTCCTCATCGATGCGGGGGAGCAGGTGCTGGGCCGAGTGGCCACCGAGGCGGCCAATCTGTTGCGGGGAAAGGGAAAGCCAAGCTTCACTCCGCACGTCGACTGTGGCGACTTTGTCATCGTCATCAACGCGGGACGGGTACGCCTGACCGGGAAGAAGAGACAGCAGAAGGTCTACTATCGGCACAGCGGGTACCCAGGTGGCATCCGGTCGCAAACCGCGGAAGATCGTATCGTGAGCCAGGCCGACCGCGTCGTGCGCGAGGCGGTTGAAGGCATGCTGCCGAAGAATCGTTTGGGCAGGCGGCTGGCGACGAAGCTCAAAGTCTATGTTGGTGCCGACCATCCGCACACGGCGCAGCAGCCGCAGACAATAACGGTTCCGGGAGCGATCCATGCCTGAGAAAGTCGTGACCTTCACCGCAACGGGAAGACGGAAGACCGCGGTTGCGCGCGTGCGGCTCATGCCCGGCGCCGGCAAAGTGGTCGTGAACGATCGCTCGATCGAGGACTATTTCGGTCGACCGACCTCTCGCATGATCATTCAGCAGCCCTTGGAAGTGACCGGGACCCAGGAGCAATATGATATCCGGGCGAACGTGTGCGGTGGCGGGATCTCGGCACAGGCTTCGGCCATTCGGCACGGAATCAGCCGCGCTCTGGTTGCGGCCAATCCGGACTGCCGTCCGGCGCTCAAGAAGGCTGGGTATCTGACGCGGGATCCGCGGGAAGTCGAGCGGAAGAAGTACGGGCGGCACAAGGCGCGCAAGCGGCCGCAGTACTCCAAGCGGTAGCGCCCGGGCGCTTCACTCGCTGTAGAGAAACAGCGCCAGTCCCAGCAGCACGAAAAACCCGTTCGCCGCCCAGGCGGCGACGAGGGCCGGGAGCACGCCGCTGCGGCCGAGCGACTGGGCGAGCCCGAGGATGACCCAGTAGAGGAAGCCCACGGCAAGGCCTGTGCCCAAGATCGCTGCGATGCTGGGATTTCGACGCGCGCGCGCGCTGATCGGAATGCCCACGAGCGCGAGGACGGCACTTGCAAACGGCAGGGCGAGCTTCGAGTGGAGGTCGACCAGGTACTCGGACGCGTCGATACCCTTTCGAGTCAGTTGGGCGATCCATTCGCGAAGGACTAGAAAGCTCAACTCTTCCGGCTCGCGCTGCACCTCCAGAAAATCGTCGAACGTTTCGGGGATCCGGAATTCGTCCGGCCCCAGCGGAGTTACCGAGAATCGGCTGTTTTCGATCTGCCGGCGGACGGCGCCAGAGAATTGCCACTGTCCGTCGGCCCACTGGGCGCGCGGGATCTCCACCACGCTGCGTAGCTCGAAGTCGTCAGTGAGTTCGTAGATGGCCAGCCCGTAGATGGTGCCGCTTGCCTTGTCGACGTGATCGATGTTGTAGAAACCGTTCTCGCCGTGAAACCAGACCTGCCTTTCGCTCAGGATCCCGCGCAGTTGCCGCCGGCGAATTTCGACGTTGTTCACGTATTGGAACTGACGGGAGCTGTAGGGTACCACGGTCTCGTTCCACAGCAAGGAGAGGAGACTGATCACACCAGCCGTGACGAGGATCGGGATCGCTGTCTGAACGAGGCTTACGCCGCCGGCCCGGAAAGCGGTGATCTCGTTGTAGCGCGACAGGAGCCCGAGACTCAGCAAGACCGCGGTGATGACGGCTGCGGGCATTACCTGGCTCAGCATGAGTGGGATCTTGAAGGCAAAATAACGGGCGGCCGCCCCTACGCTCGCCTGATGACGGAGCAGAATGCCGAGCCGGTCAAAGAGGTCGACGATCACATAGAGAAGAATGAACGTGATGGTGACTGGAACCAGGACGCCGAGGAACTGTCGAACCAGATACCGGCTGGCGACGTTCAGCGGTGCGTACCGGGAGGTTTGCATCGATCAGTCCTGCTATCGGAGACGGGAGGCCGCAGGCGTCCGCAGCTTGAGCCGCCAGCGGTGGAGCAGAGGCGGCTGCACGACTCCCGTGTCGCGCGCGGCGCGCACCAAGAGCCAGGCCGCCACGGCAGACAAGCACAGGTTGGGAAGCCACAAGGCGAGTGCGGGAGCCAGGGTCCCTCGCTCGCCCAGACTTTGCCCGAGGGTCAGGAACAAGTAATACACGAAGATCAGCACGAGGCTGACCGAAAACCCCCGGGAGTGGACGGACCGCGTCGGACGAATGCCGAGCGGTACGCCCAGGGCCGCAAAGACGAGGCAGGCGAACGGGATGGAGAACTTCCGGTGAAACTCGACGCGCTCCGTAAAGGTCGCTTGATCCGCAGCCTTTTTCTTCGTGATGGTTTCCCGCAATTCGTCCAATGTCATCTCGGTCGGCTCTTTCTCGCGCGGGCGAAGCTTGGCAAGCGCCACCCCGAGATCAAGGTTGATGTCATAGGCGCTGAAGCGGGTGGCCTGGTATCCCGTGCCGCGCGGTGAGGCCGAGTAGATGCCGCCCTCCAGCAACCGCAGGGTCAGCGTTTGGGTCTCTTCGCTCGGGATCACGATACCCAGCCGGGCGTACACCGTGTTGTGGGCGTTCGGGTCCCTGGTGTCCGAAATCAGGATACCGTGCAAGCTGTCCCCCGGAGGGGTAATGCGGTCGACATAGAGAACCAAACCGGCGAAGTCGTCGTTGAACACTTTGGGTCTGATCCCGGCGCTGACACGGGACTTGACCAGTTCGTACAGGCCAGTGCGCAAGAGGTGATTTCCCCACGGACGGACATACAGAGACAGGCCGAGCGTCAGGACGGCGATGCCCAGGGCGAAGGCACCGACCGGCAGCATCAATCGGTAGAGGCCGATCCCCGATGCCTGCAGCGCGATGATCTCGCTGTCCGACGACAGTCGCCCGAACGCGACGAGGATGGCGAGAATCAAGGCCATTGGCACCGTTACTTCCAGGAAGGCCGGCAGGATATAGGAGAACAATTTCAGGCTCTGAAGCAGCGGGACACCCCGGTTGACGACCATTTCCGTCAACTTGAGTATGCGGAGGATCAGGAGAACACAGGTGAAGACGGCGAGTCCGAGGAAGAACGGGACCAGTAACTCTCGCAGGACGTAGCGGTCGACGATCCTCACGAGCGAGGATGCTAGTGAAAGGGAAAGAGCTTGTAAACGTGGGAGGCAGACGACAGGAGGAGCGGCCACAGGCCCGCTGGATCTATGGTGTCAACGCGGTGCGACGGCGGCTCGAGGTTCAGCCGGAGAGTGTGTTCGAGGTCCACCTCTTGCCGCGGACGTCAGGTCGCCTGGCCGATGTCCAGCGCTTGGCGGCGGGGCGAGTCCCCGTACACACCGCCGACGCGGGAAGGTTGCAGCGCCTGGCCGGGACGACCGCCCATCAAGGAGTGACCGCGCGGACGGCCGCTTTTCGCTACCGGGAGTTGGAAGCGGTGGTGGAGCAGGGGGCCGGGGTCGTTCTCGTGCTCGACCAATTGCAGGATCCGCAAAACTTTGGCGCTCTGATCCGAACGGCGGCGGCGGCAGGCGTGGATGCGGTTATCATCCCGCGGCACGGCGCCGTTGGCGTGACCCCTGTGGTCGAGAAAGTGGCTGCCGGGGCGGTGAATGACGTTGCCGTCTGCCAGGTGTCCAACCTTGCCCAGACCCTCCGGTGGCTCCGGGTCAGAGGCTTCTGGAGCGTGGGGTTGGCTCCCGCAGGGGTGATCAATCTTTTCGACATGGACGTTGCGCGACCGGTAGCCCTCGTGTTGGGGGGTGAAGGAGGGATGCGGCACCTCGTCGAGAGCCTCTGTGATGTCGTCGTATCCATACCAATGAAGGCTGGCGTGGAGTCCCTGAATGCCTCGGTGGCCGGTGCGCTCGCCATGTACGAACTCAGGCGAAAGGCACCCGCTTGACAGGGTATTGGTTCGGGTATAGTAAGCAGGTTTCACGCCAGGCCGTGCTGCATCGTAACGATGGTTCCACAGCGTAGAGGGCGTGGGCCGATGTAGCTCAAGAGGAAGAGCGACTGACTTGTAATCAGTAGGTTGCCAGTTCGATTCTGGCCATCGGCTCCGCAGTCCGGAGAGGTGCCCGAGTGGCCAAAGGGAGCAGACTGTAAATCTGCCGGCGGATGCCTTCGGAGGTTCGAATCCTCCCCTCTCCATGTGGAGTTGCCCGGCGCCGAAGTGGAAATGATGAAAATGAGCAGTGCGGGAGTAGCTCAGTTGGTTAGAGCATCAGCCTTCCAAGCTGAGGGTCGCGGGTTCGAATCCCGTTTCCCGCTTCTTTCTGGCGTGCTGAGTGGATCGAGAACGGTGCAGTCCTGTTCCAGCGTTGGATTTGGCGGCAAGCGGCGGACGGTGCGTGGCTGCCCAGGTAGCTCAGTCGGCTAGAGCACGTCCTTGGTAAGGACGAGGTCGGCGGTTCGATTCCGCTCCTGGGCTCTCAACCCTAAACAAAAGTCTGTAGGAGAAAGACGGTTGCCATGGCGAAGGCGAAGTTTGAGCGAAAGAAGCCGCATTGCAACGTGGGGACCATTGGGCACATTGATCACGGGAAGACGACGTTGACGGCGGCGATCACGAAGGTGCTGGCGGCGCA
>Ga0316622_100001880_pt1 | contig 14136 bp, 11 predicted proteins | sample OWC_Aug_OW2_C1_D_FD_207646 | JGI IMG/M metagenome (GOLD analysis project Ga0316622, IMG submission 207646) | Wetland soil microbial communities from Old Woman Creek delta, Ohio, United States - OWC_Aug_OW2_C1_D5_C | ecosystem: Environmental > Terrestrial > Soil > Wetlands | place: USA: Ohio... | reverse complement strand
CATCACCTCGAAGTCCTTGCCCAGGTACTTCTTGATGGTCTTGGCCTTGGCCGGCGACTCGACGATGACGAGATTCTTGGTCATGTCCCTCAAAAAAACATGCCGCGGTGGTCCGCGGCAGACTAAAAGGAAGGGGTCAGGGGATAGGGGTTAGGGGATAGTCGGAATGCCCGAGGTGCGCCGCACCTTCTTGCTAACCCCTATCCCCTAACCCCTAACCCCTTCTTCACGCCGCCCAATCCAGAATCACCTTGCCTGACTGGCCGCTGCGCATGATTTCGAAGCCGTCGCGGAACTCGGCGATCGGCAACCGGTGCGTAATGACCGGCGAGATGTCGAGGCCGCTCTGCAGCATCGCCGACATCTTGTACCAGGTCTCGAACATCTCGCGCCCATAGACACCCTTGATCACCAGGCCCTTGAAGATCACCTGGTTCCAGTCGATGGCGGTGTCTTCGGGCGGGATGCCGAGGAGGGCGACGCTGCCGCCGTGGTGCATCGTGCGCAGCAGGTCGCGAAACGCTGCCGGGTTGCCCGACATCTCGAGGCCGACGTCGAAGCCCTCGACCATGCCGAGGTCCGACATCGTCTGGTCGAGCGTGTCGCGGCTCACGTTGACGGCCTTCGTCGCACCCATCTTGCACGCGAGATCGAGCCTGTAGTCGTTGACGTCGGTGATCACGATGTGGCGCGCGCCCACGTGGCGCGCGATCGCGACGGCCATGATGCCGATCGGGCCCGCGCCCGTGATCAGCACGTCTTCACCGACAAGATTGAAAGACAGTGCCGTGTGCGTCGCGTTGCCGAACGGGTCGAGGATCGAGGCCACGTCGTCCGTGATCGCGTCGCTGAGCTTGAACGCGTTGAACGCCGGGATCACGAGGTACTCGGCGAAGCAACCCTGGCGGTTTACGCCGACGCCAACCGTGTTGCGGCAGAGGTGGCGGCGCCCGGCACGGCAGTTGCGGCAGTAGCCGCAGGTGATGTGGCCTTCACCGGAGACGCGGTCGCCGACCTTGAAGCCCTGGACCTCGCTGCCCATTTCGACGATCTCGCCCACGTACTCGTGGCCCACGGCCATCGGCACGGGGATCGTCTTCTGCGCCCACTGGTCCCAGAGGTAGATGTGCATGTCCGTGCCGCAGATCGCGGTCTTGCCGACCTTGATCAGCACGTCGTTCGGGCCGACCTTGGGCTCCGGAATGTTTTCCATCCAGATGCCAGGTTCAGCCTTTGCCTTGACCAGTGCCTTCATGCTTCGATGCTCCAGCGGCGCGGTCAGCGCCTAGCTCAATCAGTTCGTCGGCCGGGCGTCAGTGGATGACGCCGAGTTCGCGGCCGACGGCGATGAATCCCTCGATGGCCCGGTCCAGCTGCTCCAGCGAGTGACCTGCGGTCATCTGCGTGCGGATGCGGGCCTTGCCCATGGGAACGACGGGGTACGAGAACCCGATGACGTAGACGCCGCGCTCCAGCAGCTTTTCCGCGAACTTCGAGGCAAGGGCCGCGTCGCCCAGCATGACCGGCGCGATCGGGTGCTCGCCAGGAACGATGGTGAACCCAGCCTCGGTCATGCGGCGGCGGAAGTGCGCCGTGTTGCGACGCAGGTTCGAGCGCAACTCGTCACCATCCTCGATCAGGTCGAGCACCCGCAGCGTCGAGGCTGCGATTACAGGCGGGATGCTGTTCGAGAACAGGTACGGACGTGAGCGCTGCCGCAACCAGCCGACGATTTCCTTGCGCGCCGCCGTGTAGCCGCCTGCGCCGCCGCCGAGTGCCTTGCCGAGCGTGCCCGTCAGGATGTCGATGCGACCCATCACGTCGCGGAACTCCGGCGTGCCGCGGCCGCCCTGGCCGATGAAACCGGTGGCGTGCGAGTCGTCCACCATCACGAGCGCGCCGTAGCGCTCGGCGAGATCGCAGATTTCCTGCAGGCGCGCGATGACGCCGTCCATCGAGAACACGCCGTCGGTGGCGATGAGCTTCACGCGCGCGCCCGAGGCTTCCCTGAGGCGTGTCTCGAGCTCAGCCATGTCGTCGTTGGCATAACGCAGACGCTGCGCCTTGCACAGGCGGATGCCGTCGATGATGCTCGCGTGGTTGAGAGCGTCGCTGATAACCGCGTCCTGCTCGTCGAGCAAGGTCTCGAACAGCCCGCCGTTCGCGTCGAAGCACGACGAATACAGGATCGTGTCGTCCATGCCGAGGAACGCGCTGAGGCGCGCCTCCAGTTCCTTGTGCACGCTCTGCGTGCCGCAGATGAAGCGTACCGAGGCCATGCCATACCCGTAACGGTCCAGCGCGCGGTGAGCAGCTTCGCGGATCGACGGATGGTTTGCGAGCGCGAGGTAATTGTTGGCGCAGAGGTTGATCAGCTCGCGGCCATCGGCGAGCCTGACCACGGGTTGCTGCGGCGAGGCCAGCACGCGTTCCGGCTTGAAGAGACCGGCGCCCTTCAGGTCTTCGGTCTGGGCGGCCAGTCGGTCGAGAAAGCCACGATCCATGGGGTAGGGCGCCTGCAGCTGCGGAACGCGGATTATAAGGGCCTTATAATCGGGCCGTGGCACCCCGCAAGAACGATCCTTCGCGCCGGCATGGCGACGACGATGCACCACAGGACGGCCCCGGTGGCCCCGGTGGCATGAGTGGCTCGCTCCGGGTCGATAAATGGCTCTGGTGTACCCGGTTCTTCAAGACCCGCAGCCTGGCGCAGGAGGCCGTCGACGGCGGGCATGTGCAGATGGGCGGCGATCGCATAAAGGCATCGCGCATGCTGAAGCCGGGCGACCGGTTGCAGATCACGCGGGAACGCGAGCAGTTCGTCGTTGACGTCGTGTCGATCCCCGTCCGGCGTGGGCCGGCGGCCGAAGCGCGCAGGCACTATCGCGAAACGGCGGAGAGCGAGGCAGGCCGCGCACACGTCCGCGAGCTGAACCGGCTCGCAGGGCCCGTTTCCAGCGGGCGTCCCGACAAGCGGGAGCGGCGCGACCTCATGCGGATCGTGAAAGGCCGGGGAGGCCTGCCGGACGACGACCTGCCATAGGGTCTCCTTTCACCCCAGGTTCGTGATCGGGCTCACATTCATTGTCACATTGGCCTGGTACTTTGGGGCCTTTCCCAGGGCGCCTGGATCACGAACCGCATGCTGAAACAGAACGACGAGCGTATTGCCGACGACTGGGAGTCCGTGGCGTTGAGCCGCGTGGCCGCACGAGTCGAGGACCTGCCCGCGCTGCCGGAGGAAGCCGAGGACTTCGGTTGGGAAGCGAGCGTGCTCCAGAAGCTGCGCCTGCGCCGGGACGAAGTCGAGTAAGCAACGGCTCCTTCGCGCTGGCCAGGTGCGCCCGCCAGTGTAAGCTCTCCGCTGACACACAGATTCCAGGAGCGCTGGAGGGAATCCGTCGATGTCGGTGTCCTTGCTCGGGTCGCGCTCGACGCGGCTCTTCATCCTGTTGACCGCATTCTTCGTCGGCAACGCCGTCGTCGCCGAGTTCGTCGGCGTCAAGATTTTTGCGCTCGAGAAGACGCTCGGCCTGCCGCCATTCGGTTGGAACCTGTTCGGCCAGCAAGGGTCGCTCAGCTTCACGGCCGGCGTGCTGGTCTGGCCCATCGTCTTCATCCTCACGGACGTCATCAACGAATACTTCGGCCGCCGCGGCGTGCGCCTCGTCTCGTACGCCGCGATCGGGATGATTGCGTACGCCTTCCTGTTCGCATACGCATCGATTCACCTGGCGCCCGCTGATTTCTGGATCACGGTCAACGCGGAGCGCGGCGTGCCGGACATGCAGGCCGCGTACAGCAATGTCTTTGGCCAGGGCCTGTGGACGATCGGTGGTTCGATCACCGCGTTCTTCGTCGGCCAGGTGATCGACGTCAACGTCTTCCACTGCATCCGCAAGGTAACCGGCGAACGCTGGATCTGGCTGCGAGCGACAGCATCAACCGCTGTCTCGCAGTTGATCGACAGCTTCGTCGTGCTCTACATCGCGTTCGTCCTCGGGCCGCAGCAATGGCCACTCTCGCTGTTCCTCGCGGTCGGCACGGTGAACTACTGCTACAAGATGGTGGCGGCGGTGGGATTGAGTCCGCTGCTGTACCTGTCGCGCCGGTGGATCGAGAGTTTCCTCGGTCCCGCAGAGGCGGCGCGGTTGAAGGCGGAAGCGGCTGCGTAAGTGCTGGCGTTTTTCAGGCACGGGGGTCGTGCAGCGTCTCGCGTTGAGCCGGTTGCGGTCTGTCTTTTCACCCCGGGTCTCGCGCGCATCGTGAATCGCGCGGAGGACCCGCACGATTCACGGCGAACCTTGCTCGAGCGGGTGTTCGGCGATGGTGCCAGCGGCTGGTCGGGGAAAGCGTGGCCGCCTCACACCAACGCTCGAGCTGCGGCGCTCGACACGGGGTGAAAAGACAGACCGCAACCGGCTCAGCGCGTGACCGCGCCGGCACGTGGCGCGCAGGAAGAGCAGAACTGGCTCTCAGCGCTCGCTTGGGTGTACTTACCCTACGCCTGATCGCAGCGCTCGTCTGGACCGGGACCTGCGTCACTGCAACCACACGGCTCGCCGTTGCTGCGGGTCCAGGCTTTCTCCGCGCGCCGTGTCGAACGCCGCCGCTCGAGTGCAGGAGCGAAGCGGCACCGAGGCCGGGTCGCTACTGCGCTGACACCATCGCTTCGCTCCCGCTCGAGCAAGGTTCGCCGCAAACGAACTTGTTCGTTTGCGATGCGCGTGAGACTTCGGGGCGCGGAGAAAGCCTGGACCCGCAGCAACGGCGAGCCGTCTACTTGCGTTACTTGACGAGCTGGTTCAGCTCGAAGATCGGCAGCAGCATCGCGAGAACGATGACCAGCACGAGCCCGCCCATCACCAGGATCATCAGCGGGCCGAGCAGACCGACCAGCGCCTGCAGCAGCGAGTCGAGTTCGCGCTCCTGGTGATGCGCCGCGCGCTCGAGCAGCGTGTCGAGTTCGCCGCTCGACTCGCCGCTGGAGATCAGGTGGATCATCATCGGCGGAAACAGCCGGCTCTGGCCGAGCGACTTGCCGATGGGCGCGCCTTCGCGCACGCGGATCGCGGCATCAGACACCGCCGCTTTCATCGGCAGGTTGGTGACGACTTCGCCGGAAATGCGCAGCGCTTCGAGTACAGGCACGGTGCTGGCGGTGAGCGTGCTCAGCGTGCGTGCGAACCGCGCTGTGTTCGAGCCGCGCACGATCTTGCCGATCAGCGGCAGGCGCAGCAGCAGGTCGTGCCAGTGGCGGCGGTTGGACTCGACGCGCAGCCAGCGCGAGAACAGCCACAGGCCCAGGCCGATGCCGATGATCAGGAACAACCCGTAAGCGCGCATGAAGTCGCTGCCTGCGATCAGCGCCTGGGTCAGCAACGGCAGCTCAGCCTCGCTGTTGCGGAAGACCTCCACGACTTTCGGCACGACCGACACGAGCAGGAAGAACACGATCGCGACGCACACCACGAACAGCATCACCGGGTAGAGCAGGGCGCCAAGCGTGCGGCTGCGCAACTCTTCACGGTTCTCCGTGTAATCGGCCAGCCGTTCGAGCACCGCATCGAGGTGGCCCGATTGCTCGCTGGCCGCGACGGTCGCACGGTACAGCTCGGGGAAACTGTTGGGAAACTCACCGAGGCTGTCGGCGAGGGTGTAACCCTCCATGACCTTCGAACGCACGCCGAGCAGCGTGTTGCGTACCTTCGGCTTGTCCGTCTGCTGCGAGACGGCGAGCAGCGCTTCTTCGAGCGGCAGGGAAGACTTGACCAGTGTCGCCAGCTGGCGCGTGACCAGTGACAGGTCCGATGCGCTCAACCCGCGCTGAAACTTGAACGAGAACCGGCGGGAGGTACCACCGCCTGTGGCGGCGGCCTGCTTCTGCTCGCCGACCACCTCGGTGACCGAGACCGGCAGCAGCGCCTGCTCCCGCAGCAACTGCCGCACGTGGCGCGCGGTGTCGCCTTCGAGAACGCCCTTGCGCTCCCGGCCACCCGCGTCGACCGCAACGTAGAGGAAAGCCGCCATGGTGCGCCGTCAGTCCTCGCGCGTGACCTTGAGGACTTCCTCGATCGTGGTGACGCCAGCGAGCACCTTGGCGCGCCCATCGTCGCGGATGCCGGGCGTGCGCGTGCGGGCGTAGCGCTCGAGTTCGATTTCCGAGGCGCCGTCGTGGATCATCGCGCGCAAGTGTTCGTCGACGATCACGAGTTCGTAGATGCCAGTGCGGCCGCGGTAACCGCCGCTGGGGTCGCGCGGATTCGGGCGGTAAAGCGTGGGCGAGGGCGCGTCGTCCGGCAGGTTGAGCAGGCGGCGCTCGTATTCGCCGGCGGTGTACGCTTCGCGCGTAGCGGGGTTCAGCACGCGGACGAGGCGCTGCGCCAGCACGCCGACGATGGAAGAGGCCAGCAGGAAAGGTTCGATGCCCATGTCGCGCAGTCGCGTGACGGCGCCGACGGCGGTGTTCGTGTGCAGCGTCGACAGCACGAGGTGGCCCGTCAAGCTCGATTGCACCGCGATCTGCGCAGTCTCGAGGTCGCGGATTTCGCCGACCATGACGACGTCCGGGTCCTGGCGCAGGATCGCACGCAGGCCGCGCGCAAACGTCATCTCGACGCGGGTGTTGACCTGCGTCTGGCCGATGCCGTCGATGTAGTACTCGATCGGATCCTCGACCGTCATGATGTTGCGGGTGCGGTCGTTGATGCGGTCGAGCGCGGCGTACAACGTGGTGGTCTTGCCCGAGCCGGTGGGGCCGGTGACGAGCAGGATGCCGTTCGGTTTGTGGATCAGCTCGTCGATGTGGTTCTGGGTGATGGTGTCCATGCCGAGCGAGTTGAGGTCGAGTCGCCCGGCCTGCTTGTCGAGCAGGCGCAGCACGACCCGTTCGCCATGTCCCGCGGGAATGGTCGAGACACGGACGTCCACCGCGCGACCGGCGATGCGCAGCGAGATGCGGCCATCCTGCGGCAGGCGCTTTTCGGCGATGTCGAGGCGCGACATGACCTTGATGCGCGAGACGATCAGCGGCGCGACCGCGCGCTTGGTCTGCAGCACCTCCCGCAGCACGCCGTCGACGCGGAAGCGGACCACGAGGCGGTTCTCGAACGGTTCGACGTGGATGTCGGAAGCGTTCTCTTTCACCGCCTGCGTCAGCAGCGCGTTGATCAGGCGGATGACCGGGGCTTCGTCCTCGCTCTCGAGCAGGTCGGACTGTTCCGGGATGTCCTGGGCGAGGTTGGCGAGGTCAGTCTCTTCGTCGAGCCCGCCCATTGCGTCCATCGTCGTGCCGGAGCCAGCCTCGTAGGCCTCGCGCAGCAGCAGGTCGAAGCGCTCGACGTTCACGCGTTCGAGCTTGAGCGGGCGGCGCAGGTGCCGCCGGACTTCAGCCAGTGCGAGCGGCGAGGCGCCGTCGCGGACGACCACGTCGGCGCTGTCTTCCGCGAGGTCGCGGACCATCACGCCATGACGCTTGGCGAAAGCGAACGGCAGCGGGCGGACCGGGTCGGTGACCCTGCCTGCCGCAGCCAGGATCGCTTCGTCGGTGGCCGTAGTGTTCACGGAGTGGTTCCGGGAGGCGGTTGCGGTGGGGGCGGTGGTGCGGTCGAGGGCGCGCCGAACGGTGCAGTGGGCGCCACTGGTTCGGTCATGCCCGTGGTCGGGTCGCTCGCCGACGTGCCCGAGCTCGAACCCTGCATGCGTTCGGCCGGGGTGGCGGTGGGCGCGACGGCCTGACGGGCAGGATTTAACAACTCCGGCGGCACCAGCTGTTCGAGCGGCGGCAGCGTCGGCTGGCGCTCCCCCGGCATCAGCGGCACGCGACCGTTGTTGCGATCGACCTGCTGCTTGCGGATGTAGTTGTACTTGGCGTTGCTCTCGATGGCGGCATCGGTGCCGTCGCGCAGGATGCGCGGGCGGATGAAGACCATCAGGTTGGTCTTCACCTTGTCGACGCTGCGCGTCTTGAACAGCTCGCCGATGATCGGGATCGAGCCCAGGAACGGCACCTGCGACTTGCTCTCGCGCACCTCGTCGGAAATGAGCCCGCCGAGCACGATGATGCCGCCATCCTCCACCATGACGTTGGTCGTGATCGTGCGCTTGTTCGTGATCAGGTCGTTCGTGCTGACCTGCTGCGAACTCGCCGCGATGCTCGAGGCTTCCTGCGAGATCTTGAGCAGCACGGAGCTGCCTTCGTTGATCTGCGGCGTGATCTTGAGGATGTTGCCGACTTCCTCGCGCTGGATGGTCTGGAACGGGTTGACCTGGCCGCCGGTGCCGGGGATGCCCTGGCTCGTGTACTGGCCCGTGACGAACGGCACTTCCTGCGCGATCTTGATCTCGGCCTCTTCGTTGTCCAGCGTGACGATCGAGGGAGTCGCGATGATGTTCGTGTTACCCATGCCGCCTACGGCGCGAATCACCGCGGCCCAGCTCGTGCCGTTATTGACGATCTGGCCCAGGCCCATCGTCAGGCCGCTCGGCAGGCCGGCGATGGCTTCGGGATCCAGCACGCCCTGGATGATCTGGCCGATGCCGGTGCCGTCCACGGGCTGGACGAAGCCGCCCGCCGGCAGCGAGTTGCCGTTGGAATCCGTATCGGCGATCAACCAGTTCACGCCCAGGTCCATCGCCTTGTCGGCCGACATTTCGACGAGGATCGCTTCCACCAGCACCTGCGCGCGGCGGATGTCCAGGCGATCGACGATGGCCATGACCGAGCGCATGACCTTCGGCGGCGCCGTGACGACGAGGGCATTCGTCTGCGGCTCGGCCCAGATGGTGACGCTCTTGTCGCCGCCGCTGCTCATGAGGGTCGGAGCGGCCGCGGCACCTCCTGCCCCGCCCGCCGGCATCGCCGCGGCGGCAATTCCCTGGATCTGCTCACGCAGTTTCTGCGAGAGCTTCTCGGCATCGGCGTACTTGAGATAACGCACCTGCGTGTCGCCGCCCGACTGCAGCGGCGTGTCGAGATGTGCGACCAGCGTCTTCAGGCGCAGCCGCTGTGAGGTTTCGCCGCTGATCAGCACGCTGTTGGTGCGCTCGTCGGCGATGATCTTGACCTGCGGCATGCCGGCGCCTTCGCCCGCGGCCCCGGCACCCGTGTACAGGCTGTTGACGATACGCACGACTTCCGCCGCGCCCGCGTGCTGCAGCTGGACGACGTCCACCTCCTCGTCACCCTGCTGGTCGATGCGCTGGATGATGCGCATGATCCGGTTCACGTTCGACGCGCGGTCCGAGATGATCAGCATGTTGGAGGCGGGGTAGGCCGCAAGGTGGCCGTACTGCGGGACCAGCGGTCGCAGGATCGGCACCAGCTGCGCTGCGCTCACGTTCTTGACCGCGACCACCTGCGTGACTATCTCGTCGGACGTCGAGCTGACGCGGCCGGGCAGGTCGTTGGCCGGCACCTGCCGGGCATTGGCGTCCGGGATGATCTTGATCGTATCGCCCGAGGGCACCGCGACGAAGCCGTGCACCTGCAGGATCGAGAGGAACGCCTCGTAGAACGCGTTCGGCGTCATCGGCGTGGACGACAGCATCGTCACCTGTGCCTTGACGCGCGGATCGACGATGAAGTTCTTGCCGGTCACGGCGCTGACCGCCTCGATGATCTGCGACAGATCGGCGTCCTTGTAGTTGGGCGTGATCGAGCCTTGCGCTTGCGCCCCGGCAGGCGTGGGGAGGGTTCCCACCGCCAGCAACAGTGCCAGGCCGATTGCGGCCAGCCGCGTGGATCGTTGGAACAGCTTGTGCTTCATCGTCACTCCGCGGAACCACCGGACGGATCCGGCACTTCATTGACCGGGATCGCCTCCGGCAGGGCCGCCGCAGCCGCCGCGTCGGCGGCGACCTGGGCATTGTTCACGTTGACCTGGACCGTTTCACCGTTGCGTTCGACGGTCATGGTGACCGCCGAGGCCGTGTTCATGGTCTGCAGGATGTCCATGCCGCGCGACGCGTCGTCGAGCGGCGTACCGTTGATGGCCGTAACGAGGTCGCCGGGCAGCAGTCCGAGCCGGTTGAACTGGCTGCGGTTGCGGCCCGGGTAGATGCGGTAACCGCGCTGCTGGCCGTTCGCAAAGACCGGCTGTGGACGCAGGATATCCGTAATGGCGGCCGGGTTGGTCTCCGCCAGCTGGCGCAGCCGGTCGCCGAGCATCGGGTCGGGTGGGCTGGCGCCGGCCTGGGCCCCGGCGGACATACCGCCCCCCTGGAACTTCTTGGGCAGCATCAGGGCCTCGAGTTTTCCGCCCCGGTCGAGGATCGCCCGGTCAGGGTAGACCGAATGGAGCTTGGTGCCGCCCGTAATCGTCTTGCCAACCCCGTACACTTTCGCCGCCGTTGCGTTCTCGCCGATGATGGCGTACCCGAGCGTGGGGTCGGTGTTGGCGATGGTGCCGACCAGTACCAGGGGCATCTGCGAGGCGGCCACGGCGCTCGGGTCGGTAGAACCCGCGGTAGGGGCGTTGGCCTCGCCGAACAGGTGGGCGTTGACGATTGCGCCCACGTCCACGGTGCGGGCCGGGGGCGGCCCGACGACGGCAGGAGCATTCGTCGTGGGTGCAACGCCGCTCTTTGCCCCCAGCAGGGCCCATGTAAGCTGTACTAGCTGCCAGGCGAGCAGGACCACCAGCAATGCGGAAACGGCCAGCGGCAGGAGCTTCTGCCAACCATCGGCCCGGGCCGCCTGTGCGACTGAGGCGATTCGGCCAAAACGCTCATTCACGCTCGGGGGCAGTTGCATCAGGTCTCTTGTAAGTGGCCGTCCGGCAAAGCCGTTCCACGGGGTACGGCATCATACGGACTTGGACGACAGGCTCTCAAGGCAGTTGCGTGTCATACGGATGACCACCTCTCGTTTTGGGCAGTCTGTTAGCGGTCTCACGAAGTCAGCCCCGCTGCTTGTCAGGGAGGGGGGGTGGCCCTATATAGGTCTTTCGGTTGCTGCAGGCGGGCGATGAGCGAGGAACATACACAGCAGGGACAAGGTCTGATCGTGGAAGAGGCCCGGCCGCAGACCAAGCGGCCACCCCTCTACCAGGTCGTGCTCCTGAACGACGACTACACGCCGATGGAATTCGTGGTGGACGTGCTTGAACACATTTTCGGGTTGGACCGCACCACGGCCACGCGAGTGATGCTGGAAGTCCATACCAAGGGTAAGGGAGTATGCGGCGTGTACACCTTCGAAATCGCGGAAACCAAGGTTGCGCAGGTCACCACCTACGCCCGGCAGCACCAGCACCCATTACTCTGCACCATGGAAGAGGCCTGAAGCCGTGTTGAGCAGCGAACTCGAGATCTGCCTGAACGAGGCCTTCCAGGGCGCCCGGGAAGCCAGGCATGAATTCATGACGGTCGAGCACCTGCTGCTGGCCATCATCGACACCCCCAAGGTCCGTGAAATCCTGCGCGCGTGCGGGGCCGATGCCGCGCGCCTGCGCAACGAACTCAAGGACTTCGTCGACCAGACCACCCCCCGCCTGAAGCAGGACGACGACCGCGAAGTGCAACCCACGCTGGGTTTTCAGCGCGTGCTGCAGCGTGCCGTGTTCCACGTCCAGTCGAGCGGCAAGAAGGAAGTCGCGGTCGCCAACGTGCTGGTCGCGATTTTCAGCGAAAAGCACTCGCACGCGGCCTACCTGCTCGGTCTGCAGGAGATATCGCGCCTCGACGTCGTCAATTTCATCTCCCACGGGCTGTCGAAGTCCGAGGATGCGCCGCGCTCCGCCGAAGACGCACCGGCGCAGACCGAATCGGAGCGCGACGCGGAAGGCGCCTCGGCGCTCGAGAAGTTCGCCACCAACCTGAACAAGCTCGCGCAGGAAGGCCGCATCGATCCGCTCATCGGCCGCGCGCTCGAAATCGAGCGCACCGTCGAAATCCTCTGCCGCCGCCGCAAGAACAACCCGCTGTACGTGGGCGAGGCGGGTGTCGGCAAGACCGCGCTGGTGGAAGGCCTGGCGCGCATGATCGTCGAGGGCAAGGTGCCGGACGTGCTCGCGGACAGCACCGTCTACTCGCTCGACCTCGGCTCGCTGATCGCGGGCACCAAGTACCGCGGCGACTTCGAGAAGCGCCTGAAGGGTGTCCTCGCCGAGATCAAGAAGCAGCCGGGCGCGATCCTGTTCATCGACGAGATCCACACGGTGATTGGCGCCGGCGCCGCGTCGGGCGGCGTCATGGATGCGTCCAACCTGATCAAGCCGGCGCTCGCAAATGGCGAGCTGCGCTGCATCGGCTCGACCACGTACCAGGAATACCGCGGCATCTTCGAGAAGGACCACGCGCTCACCCGCCGCTTCCAGAAGATCGACGTGGTCGAACCCACGGTCGCGGAAACGATCGAGATCCTGCACGGCCTGCGCGCGCGCTTCGAGGAGCACCACGGCGTCAAGTACGCGGACGACGCGCTGAAGGCCGCGGCCGAGCTGTCGGCGCGCCACATCAACGACCGTCACCTGCCCGACAAGGCGATCGACGTGATCGACGAAGCGGGCGCGCGGCAGCGGTTGAAGCCGCTCGACCAGCGCGCCGAGTTCGTCACGGTCGAACAGATCGAGGACGTCGTCGCGCGCATCGCGCGCATCCCGCCGAAGACCGTGTCGAGCAACGACCGCGACGTGCTGAAGAACCTCGAGCGCAACCTTAAGCTCGTGATCTACGGCCAGGACAAGGCGATCGACACGCTGTCGTCGTCGATCAAGATGGCGCGCTCCGGCCTTGGCGACCAGCGCAAGCCGGTGGGTTCGTTCCTGTTCGCCGGGCCGACGGGTGTCGGCAAGACGGAAGTGACGCGACAGCTTGCGCTGACGCTGGGCGTCGAACTCGTGCGCTTCGACATGTCGGAGTACATGGAGCGGCACACGGTGTCGCGGCTGATCGGCGCGCCTCCGGGTTACGTCGGTTTCGACCAGGGCGGGCTGCTGACGGAAGCGATCACCAAGCATCCGCACTGCGTGCTGCTGCTCGACGAGATCGAGAAGGCGCACCCGGACGTGTTCAACCTGCTGCTGCAGGTCATGGACCACGGCACGCTCACGGACAACAACGGCCGCAAGGCGGACTTCCGCCACGTCGTGATCGTCATGACGACCAACGCCGGCGCTGCGGACATGAGCCGCACGTCGGTTGGCTTCGTCACGCAGGACCATGCGAGCGACGGCATGGAAGCGATCAAGAAGATGTTCGCGCCGGAGTTCCGCAACCGCCTCGACGCGGTGGTGCAGTTCGGACCGCTCGACGAGCGGACGATCCAGCGCGTCGTCGACAAGCTGCTGGTCGAAGTCGAGGCGCAGCTCGAGACGAAGGGCGTGCAGCTGCACATCGACGAAGACGCGCGTGCGTGGATCGCCAAGCGCGGCTACGACCCGAAGATGGGCGCGCGGCCGATGGCCCGCATCATCCAGGAGTTCATCAAGCGGCCGCTCGCGGAAGAGCTGCTGTTTGGCAACCTGGAACATGGGGGGCATGCCTTCGTCAGCGTCGGCGAGGACGGTGCGCTGAAGGTCGAGTCTCGCAGCGCGGATGAGCCTGCGTTGCTCGAATAGCCTTTCCCGCGTTTTGCTTCTCGCCGGTTTGTATCTGTCCCGCTTTGGCGGGGGAGGTCGCCCGTCAGCGCAGGTGAGATTCCCGGGCGACCGTTCCGGTCTTCTTTCCGGCGAGCGGAAAGGCAGACACGCTCGCCGGAAGGAACACCGGACCGCAGGCATGACAGTACGCGCCTGAGCGTCTTTTCCGCCGGAGCGGAAAAGGTCGCACGGCGCATGCCAACCCGGAGAAGGTCATTGGGCAGCGCCCGGATTCACCGTGCCGCGGGTTTGACGTTAGCGCCGTCATCGAGGGCAGGGCAGCCTGAGCCTGCGCACCCAAAGCAGCTTCCTGCTGGCGGCCCATCGCAGCGCGCACCCCACCCGACACTGAGCGCCTCTGCACCCGTCCGGCTACTTGCGCCGTGCGGCTCGTCGGGCCTGCAGAACACCCGCTACTGCTGCTTTTCGTTCTGGCCCGACGAGCCAGCCGGTCAGGCGCCGGCGACTCAGCACGGGGTTCCGTTCTTCTGCCGGCGAGCGTGTCTGCATTTCCGCTCGCCGGCAGAAGAACGGAACCCCGTCCCTGTCGTCTCCG
>Ga0316622_100001879_pt1 | contig 14138 bp, 10 predicted proteins | sample OWC_Aug_OW2_C1_D_FD_207646 | JGI IMG/M metagenome (GOLD analysis project Ga0316622, IMG submission 207646) | Wetland soil microbial communities from Old Woman Creek delta, Ohio, United States - OWC_Aug_OW2_C1_D5_C | ecosystem: Environmental > Terrestrial > Soil > Wetlands | place: USA: Ohio... | reverse complement strand
CAGCCGCACCTGTGGCTTCGCCCGTACTTGACCGGGCACGACATCAACGCGGCAGCCGTGGCGTGGATGGACGCACAGCCGCGAGAGCGCCCCGTGTTTCTCTTCCTGAACTACATGGACGCGCACCCGCCGTACTACGCCGCGCCGCCGTTCGACCAGTGGGTTGCTCCCGTCCCATCGCGACGGGTCTTCCAGACGGAGAATCTCTACACGCACGTACCCAGGCGGTTCTCAACGGAAGAGCGGACGTTCATCGAAGCGAGCTACGATGGTCAGCTCGCCCACGCTGATGCGGCGCTCGGCGACTTGATGGCGGCGCTCGAGGCCCGCGGTCGTTACGAGCAGGCGCTCATCATCGTCACGGCCGATCACGGCACGCTGCTCGGTGAGCACGAGCAGGTCGGGCATTCGGGGCGAATGTTGTACGAAGCGCTGCTGCACGTCCCGCTGGTCGTGAAGTTCCCCGGCGGTGATCGACCGCGAGGACGGCTGCGGACGTCGGTGCAGGGGCTCGACGTCTTCGCCACGGCCGTGCACGCAGCGGGGCTTGCGCCGCGTGCCGACGTCGAGGGGCAGGCGCTGCCCGCCGTTACGCACCCGATACTCGCCGAGGAGGACATCAACGCCTTTCTCGTGTCGCAGTACGGATCGCACTACGACCGCGCGATTCGCGTGCTGATCGAGGGACAGCGAAAGCTGATCCTCACCTCGCGTGGCGATCGACTCCTCTTCGACTTGGTGGCCGATCCGAACGAGGAGCTGAACCGCGCGGAGCAGGACCCAGCCGGCGCCGAGGCGATGGCCAGGAGGCTTCGGGCCTTGCTCCCCTTCGACGGGGCGACGCCGCCACGCTGAGGCGGGCGCCGGTCCGTCCGGCTGGGCGGCGGCGCTCTACCATGCTTGCCCTGCGCTCGGCCAGGGAATCCGTGCTCCCCGCGATGACGCGGCTGGTCGTGGGCGGCCGGCACGTGGCGCGGGCTGGACGGCCCGCCGGGCATCCGGCACCCTCTACCCCGGCCGCGCGAGCGGGGCGGACGAGACGCATGCTGCGAGTCCTCATGGCGGGTATCGCCGTCGCCACGGCTCTCGGCTGCGCGGCGGCGCGCCCGCCGGTCCCCCTCGGCTTCGCCTTCGAGCGCGACACCTTCGCGTTCGCGAACGAGACGGTGTGGGAGTACCACGTCGACGATGCCACCGGCGCCACGCGTTGGACGGAGCGCGACCCCGCACCGCCCTTCGCGCTCCGCTGCGGCAACATGGCGCGGGCGGCACGCCAGTTCCGCCTGCACGCAGGCTTCGCGCCGGATGCTCCCCGGGCGGACCCCGCCGCCTACGCCGCGCTGGTGCGCGAGGTGCTCGCTCGCGACCCGCGCGCGCGCACGCCGTCGCCGGACCCCGTGGTCATTCCGGGGTACCCCGACCTGCGCACGCTCAGCGCCGCGCACGCCGGGGGCCTGCAGGAGGCGCTCGGCGGCTCGTGGCGCAGCTACCTGCAGCGCGGCAACTGGCGGATGATCCTCCCCTTCCCCGACGCGCACCAGCGCGCCACCGCCGCCCGGCTCGTCGCGGCGGTGGCGGCGGGCGAGCTACCCATCGTCCACGTGCTCCGCTACCCGCAGCTCACCATCAACCACCTGCTGCTCGTCTACGCCGCCACGCCGCACGCCGCCGGCATCCACTTCCTCGCCTACGATCCGAACGACGCGGACCGCCCGCTCGAGATCGCCTGGAACGCCGGCTCCGGGCAGTTCGAGTATCCGCGCACCATCTACTTCGGCGGCGGGCCGGTGAAGCTCTACGAGGTGTACGATGGTTGGCTGCGCTGAGACGCGCCGGGCCGCCCTGCTCCTCGCGCTCGTCCTGGCGGCGCCCGGCTGCTTCACCGGCCACCTCCTGGACGCCGCCCGCCGCCGCGAGCACCCGATCGCGCTGCGCGAGGCCTGGATCGACGGCGACCGCCTGGTCCTCGCCTGGGACGCCGAGATCACGACCGACCTGGGCGAGCCGCTCGGCCGCGCCGCGCGCGCCGGCGCCATCCCGCTCGCACGCCTCGACGGCCCGCTGGCGGCGGACGCCGTCCCGCTCGAGCGCCGGGACGCGGCCGCGCCGGTTGCACCCGGCGCCGCGCGGCTCGCGGTCGATCCGTCCGAGGCGGGAGCCGTGGCCTGCGCCCGGGCGACCGGCGAGCCGGTCGCGGTCGTCTCCGGCGGGGACGGCATCGCGATCCGTCGGGACGGCGCCGCGGCGGTGCTGGTGCTGCGCACGGGGGGGCGTTGCCTCGGACCGGTGCCGCTGGCCGGCCTCGCCGCCTGCACCACGGCCGCATGGGCGTGGCCGCTCGCCGTGCCCGCGCTGCTCCTCGACGCGGCCGTCGTGCCGCCGCTGCTGCTCTTCGCGCCCGCCGTGATCACCGTGGGCGACTGACGGTCGCGCGGCTCAGCTGCCCGCGGTGACGACGTCGAGAAAGTGGATGACGACCTCGCGGGTCAGACCCCAGACGACGTGGCGATCGGGCTCGCCGACGAGGATGCCGGGGAACTCGCCGACCGGCGATGCCGGGGGCCAGGGATGCGCGACACGGCTCGAGGCGTCCGCGAGCACCGCCAGCGGAACCCAGAAGGCGCTACGAACCTCGTGGTTCCAGGCCAGCGGCACGCGGTCGGGCAGCCGGAAGACGAACGCCGACAGGACGAGGGCGCCGACACGCCCCGGGCTCGCGTCGCGGTCGTCGAGCCGTCCGAGCAGCTCGGCACCGGCGAGATCGACGCCGACCTCCTCGAGCGTCTCGCGCAGCGCCGTCGCGCGCGCATCGGCATCCTCCGGATCGACGCGGCCGCCCGGGAACGCCATCTGGCCGGACCACGGGTCGGACGGATGCCGTGCGCGCTCGATGAAGAGCACCTCGAGCGCATCGCCGTCGCCGGCCAGGATCATCGCCACCGCGGCCTGGCGCGGCCCGTCGACCCGGCGGGCGGCGTGCCCGGAGAGCGCGCGCCGGATCGTCGCCAGCGTCGGCGGGCCCGGCATCGCCATCGCGGGCCAGTTAGCGCGTCCGCCCGCCGCCCGCCATGCCCGGTCCTCGCCGGCGAACGCCATCGCCTGTACTCTGCATGCGCCGGCGGTGCCGGAGCTCCCCCGCTCAGCCTCCGGGTTGACTCGGCGGGCGCGAGCCGGTCGAGTCGCGCCGATGCCCGTAGGCGCGCGGCACTACGACGTCTCCGTCTTCGGCGCGACCGGCTTCGCCGGACGGCTGGTGGCCGAATACCTGGCACGGCGTGCGCCGAACGGCTTGCGCTGGGCCATCGCCGGCCGGTCCGGAGAGCGCCTGCGCGCCGTGGCGGACGCGCTCGCGCACCTGCCCTCGCCGCCCGCGGGCATCGTCCAGGCGAGCGTCGGCTCGCGCGGATCCCTCGGCGAGATGGCGCGGGGAACCAGCGTGCTGCTCACCACGGTGGGGCCCTACGCCGAGTATGGTCTGCCGGTGGTCGAGGCGTGCGTTACCGAGGGCACGGACTACGTCGACATCACCGGAGAGCCGGCCTTCGTCCACGCCGTGCAGCAGCACTGTGGCGACTCCGCGCGGGATCGCGGCGTGCGCATCGTCGACTGCTGCGGCTTCGACAGCATCCCGCCCGACCTCGGCGCATGGGTCACGGCGGGTGAGCTGCCGCCGGATGCGCCGATGACGATCGCCTGCCACGTGTCCGGCGTGGGCCGCCCGTCTGGGGGGACCTGGCACTCGGCGATCGGTGCGCTGGCCGACCTGCGCAGCGCGCTCAGCGGCGCGCCGCCGCCGGTCGCGGCGCCCGGGCGGCAGGTCGGCCGCCTGCCGGCACGCGTCTACTGGGAGCCCGCCACCCGGGGCTGGGCGTGTCCCCTGCCCACGATCGACAGCGAGATCGTGCTGCGCAGCGCCGCATCGCTCCCGCGCTACGGACCGGACTTCCGCTACGGGCACTACGTCCGCGTGGGCTCGCTGGTCACGCTCGCGGCGGGCGCCATGGGCGCCGGCGCGATCGTCGGTCTGGCGCAGCTCGCCCCCACCCGCGCCCTGCTGCTGCGGCTGCTCGCCCGCGGCGAAGGTCCCGACGCGCGGGCGCGGGCGCGCAGTCGCTTCTCGTGTACGTTCCTCGGCGAGGGCGGCGGCCGGCGCGTGCGCGTGGAGGTGAGCGGTGGCGACGCAGGCTACGACGAGACCGCCAAGATGGTTTCGGAAGCGGCCCTGTGTCTGGCCATCGACCGCGAGCGGCTGCCGGCGAGCGCCGGGGTCCTGACCCCGGCGGAGGCGATGGGCGACACCCTGGTCGAGCGGCTCGCGCTCGCGGGCCTCCCCTTTCGGGTCGTCTCCCGCGAGGGAAGCTGATAGGCCACGACCGGAGGAGGACCGCGATGGCCTGGGGGCACACGCTCAGGATGCCGGCGCCCGACGAAGCCCTGCCCGGACGGCAGGAGCGGACGGCGGTGCCCGAGCGACACGCCGTGCTCGGGAGCCCGCTCGAGGGGCCGTACCCGGCGGGACTGGAGCTGGCGACGTTCGGGATGGGGTGCTTCTGGGGTGCCGAGCGGAAGTTCTGGCAGGCGGAGGGCGTCTACTCCACCGCCGTCGGCTACGCGGGCGGTGCGACGCCGAACCCGACCTACGAAGAGGTCTGCTCCGGACGCACCGGGCACGCCGAGGTCGTACTCGTCGTGTTCGACCCCGCGAAGACCTCCTACGAGGCCATGCTCGCCATCTTCTGGGAGAGCCACGATCCGACCCAGGGCATGCGCCAGGGCAACGACGTCGGCACCCAGTACCGCTCGGTCATCCACTGCCACTCGGCGGCGCAACGCCGCGCGGCCGAGGCGTCGCGCGCGCGCTTCCAGCAGGCGATCGCCGCGGCCGGCTACGGGCCGATCACCACCGGGATCGTCGACGCGCCGCCGTTCTACTTCGCCGAGCCCTACCACCAGCAGTACCTGGCGAAGAACCCGGGCGGATACTGCGGGCTGGGCGGGACCGGCGTGCGGTGTCCGGTGGGCGCCGGCCTCTCGCCGTAGCGGGCGTCGTCACGGCGGCGTGCCGAACAGCCGGGCGAAGGTGGCCGCCATGCGCTCGTGCACCTCGTGCACGGCGAGGCCCCACAGCTCGGCGGCGTACACGGCGGTGCCGGCGACGTGGGCGGGCTCGCTCGAGGCGTCGCGCTCGGGACCCAGGTACGGGCAGTCGGTCTCGAGGAGCAGCTGGTCGCGCGGCAGCGTCTGGAGCATGCGCGTGAAGCTCTCGGAGCGGCGCGCGTTGGCCGGGATGGAGAAGACGTGGCCGCGCTCGGCGATCCGGCGCGCCAGGCTCACCTTGCCACCGAAGCAATGCCAGAGGACGCGGGCGGCGCCGAGCTCCTCGAGGATCTCGAAGGTGCGGCGCTCGCGCCGGCGGCTGTGGACGATGACCGGCTTGCCGGCCTCGAGCGCGAGGCGCACGCAGGCGCGGAAGACCTCTTCCTGCCGCGGCCACAGGGATTCCGGCACCCAGTGGCCGTCGAGGCCGATCTCGCCGACGGCGATGGCCTCGCACCCGTGCGTGCGCAGCCAGTCGAGGGTCTCCTCCGCCGTCGCGGTCTCCGCGTCCCGCGGGTAGTCGTGCCCGAGGGCGCGCAGCTCCGGGAGCACGGCGTCGACCGGGTAGAGGCCGAAGGCCGGCTTCACGCTCGGGTTTCGCGCGGCCAGGGCCGCGACGGCGACATCGTCGGCCAGGTTGAGGCCGTTTGCGACGATCGTGGTCACGCCGGCAGCGCGCGCGCGGGCCACGACGGCGTCCACCTCGGGCGCGAGCCGGGGGTGCGTCAGGTGGGCGTGCACGTCGGCGAGCCCCATGGGTGCTCCCCACGCTATCGGCGGGGCACCCGGCCGGCAACCGCGACGCCTGCCATGCCGGTGGCACCGCGCGCGGGCATCGGTACAATCCGCCCGTGTCGCTGCTCGCCCCCCTCAACCCCGATCAGCGGGCCACGTTCGTCGTGGTGTCGCTGCCGCAGAAGACGCTGCGCAAGCTGGTCGGCCGGCTGGGCACGCTGCAGAAGGGCCTCCGGCTGGAGTCGCAGTCGGCGTGGGATCTGGCCTGGTCGCTCGTCGACTACTACGAGGACGACGTCGAGGTGGCCGACGAGGTCGACCGCGCCCTCGCGAAGGATCTCGGCGAGTCGCCGCTGGGGGCGGCGGTGGCGTCGGACGGCAGTACCGAGGCCGTCACGAGCCTGCTCCTCTCCGCGAAGGATCCCGCGCGCGACCTCGTGTGGGCGATCCTGAACCATGCCCCGGATGCGGCGCGCCCGCTCGCCGCCGAGCTGGTGCAGACCATCATCCGCGAGTTCGACGAGGCCGACGAGCGCGCGAAGCAGGAAGGCGAGGCTCCCGGACCGGAGAGCGGCGAGACCGCGGCGGCCGCGCCGGAGGAGCCGAGCGTCGAGGACGAGATCCGCGCCGCCGAGAAGGAGGCGAAGCGGGCGCAGAGCGCCCGCGAGCGCGCGCTGAAGCGGCTCGACGCCACCAGGGAGCGGGTGGCCGAGCTCGAGGAGAGCGTGGCGGTGGCGCGGCGCGATCTGCGCACCACCGAGGAGGCGCGCGCGAAGCTCGCGGCCGAGCGCGATCGGCTCGCCGAGGAGCGTACGGCCCTGCGCGCACAGCTCCAGACCGGCACCGCCGGCGAGGTGACGAGGCTCGGCGCGGAGCTGGCCGACGCGCAGCGGCTGGTGCGCAACCTCGAGAGCGAGCTCGAGGAAGTGCGCGAGTCGGAGCGGGCGCTCAGCGCCCGCCTTCGATCGCTCGCCGAGGCGCGCCCGGCGGCGACGGGCGTCGAGAGCGACGCCAGCACCCCGAGCGGCGCTGCCTGGAGCATGCCGATCTTCACCGACGAGTTCTACGATTCGATCCGGCGCTGGGACCGCAAGATCGTGCGCAACGCCTTCGAGAAGGTCTACCGGCTCGCCGAGGACTGGCGGCACCCGAGCCTGCGCGCGACCGCGCTGGAGGGCATTCCCGGCTTCTACCGGATCCGCGTGGCCACGGACGTCCGGCTGATGTACCGCGTCCTCGACGGCAACCGCATCGAGATCCTCTCGCTCATCGACCGCGAGGACCTGCAGCGATACATCCGGCAGGCCAAGACCCGGCAAGCGTGAGGCGCGGATCAGCGCGGCTCGCAGACGACCACCGGGATGTCGCGGGTCGTACGGGCCTGGTAGTCGTCGTAGTCGCGATACATGGCGACCAGCCGGGGCCAGATCGCCCGCTTCTCGTCGGGGCTCGCGGTGCGCGCCCGCATGCGCAGGCGCTCCGAGCCGAGCTGCACCTCGACGTCCGGGTTCGCGCGCATGTTGAGGTACCAGGCCGGGTGGTGTGACATGCCGCCCTTCGACGCCACCAGGACGACGTTCGCGCCGTCGCGCAGGTAGAGGAGCGCGACGGTGCGCGGCTCACCCGACTTGCGGCCGCGCGTGGTGACGAGGCAGATCGGCGCGCCGCGCAGGAACGTCCCCCCGAGCCAGCCGTTGGTGAGCCGGTAGGCCCACACGTTGAGCACGGTCATGGCGCGGATGGCCATCGTGCCGAGCCGTTCCTGCGTCGGTGTCCAGGGGGGGAGGCGAGTCGAGGATGGCATGCTCGCGCCGTCGTAGCCGACCGGTGCGGGCCGGGGAAGAGGACCGACGGCGAGTCGGCGCCGATCGCGGCCGGCGACGTCTACGCCGTGCCCCTCCCCCACAGCGACTCGCGAAGCCCGGACGAGCGCTCGAGCGGGGTGGCGATCGCCGCTGCGACGACGGCGGCCGGCCCCCAGATCTCGACCCGGTGTCGCGCGCGCGTGATCGCCGTGTAGAGCAGCTCGCGCGTGGTGATGCGCGAGGGCTCCGGGGGCAGGACGAGGACGACCTGGTCGAACTCCGACCCCTGGCTCTTGTGGACCGTCATCGCCCACACCGTCTCGTGCGCGGGGAGACGTGCCGGTGCCAGCATGCGCAGCGGGCCGTCGGCGGCGAGGAAGACGACGCGCAGCCGGCCGTCCCGGTCGGGCAAGGTGATGCCGACGTCGCCGTTGAAGACGCCGAGCGCGTAGTCGTTCCGCGTGACGAGCACGGGCCGTCCCGGGTACCAGGCGGCGTGACGGTTGACGAGGCCGTGAGCCGCGAGCGCATCCTCGACGTGCCTCCCCACCTCTTCGAGGCCCGCCGGACCGTGGCGGTGCGCACACACGACCCGGAAGCAGGCAAAGGCGCCAAGGATCGTTCGCGCCTGCGCCTGCTGGTCGCCGGCGGGGTCCCAGGCACGGACCGCGGATGCGTACCCGGCGAGCCCGCCGAGCGCAGCACGCTCGAGTCGATCGCGCAGTGTGGCCGGCGTCTCGATGGGGACCCAGGCGACGTCGCCCCCGCCACCCAGCACCGCCTGGGCGGCGGCGACGTCGCCGGCGTTCACCGCTGCGGCCAGCCGTCCGATGCCGCTCGCGGAGGCGAAGCGGCGGCTGCGACGCAGGACGACCACGGCGTCGGCGAGCGACGGCGCGGGCGACGAGCCCGGCGGCACGCCTCGCCCCACGATGGCCGAGAGCCGTGCGGCAAGGGCAGGCGAGGGGCCGGGCGCGGCCCCGCAGACGTCGCCCAGCACCGCGCCCGCCTCCACCGACGCCAGCTGATCGCGGTCGCCCACGAGCACCAGTCGTGCCGGCGGCGGCAGGGCCTCCACGAGCTTCGCCATCAGCGCGAGGTCGACCATCGACGCCTCGTCGACGACGAGCGCGTCGAGCGGCAGCGCGTCGCCGGCGCCGTGCCGCGCCCCGGCCCCGTCGGGCCGGATGCCGAGCAGGCGGTGGATGGTGGAGGCAGACGCAGGCAATGCCGCGACGACGTCGGCCCCGAGGACGCGCCCGAGATGCTCGCGCGCGTCGCGCACCGCCTCCTGCATGCGGGCCGCCGCCTTGCCCGTCGGCGCAACCAGCGCAGCGCGCAGCACGCGCCCACGGGCCAGCGCCTGCGCGGCCAGGAGCGCGAGCACCGCCGTGACCGTGAACGTCTTGCCGGTACCCGGTCCGCCGGAGATCACGCAGAGCCGGCGGAGCACGGCGGTGGCGGCCGCGACCCGCTGCCAGTCGGGCCCGGCGGGATCGCCTGCCGCGGCCGGAAAGACGGCGGCGAGGTCGGCTGCGAGCCGCGCATCGTCGACGTCGGCGGAGATGTCGGCCGAACGCGCCTGCAGATCGGCCGCGACGCGGCGCTCGTATCGCCAGTAGCGCTGCAGGTAGAGGCGTCCGGCACCGTCGAGGACGAGCGGCCGCGCCTCGGCATCGGGGGCGTCCGCCGCCGCGACCACCGGCGAGGACCGCAGCGTCGTCATCCAGGCGGCCGCGTCCGGCGCCGCCGGCGTGCCGGCAGCCAGGACGCGCCCCGCCTCCGCCGGCAGGACGCAGCAGACGTCGCCGTCGGCGACGTGCCGGCTGGTCAGGGCAGCGGCCAGCGCCAGCGCCGGCGACGCGCTCTCGCCGGCGAGTCGGAGCGCGAGCCGGGCGAAGGCGACGTCGAGATCGTCGAGCGCGCCCGCGGTGCACAGGGCGTCGAGCAGCGCAGCCGCGTCCTCGCCGGCAGCGAGACCGCCCGGCACGCCTGGGGCCTGCATTGCGGGCGGCCGTGTCATCGGCTCCCTCCGCCCGGCGAGCCGAGCCAGGCACCGAGCTCGTCGATCAGCGGCCGCGGCGGCTTGTCGTGGAAGATCCCCGACCCGTCACCTCGCGTCGGATCGATGCCGCGCACGAAGAGATAGAAGACGCCGCCGAAGTGCCGGTCGTAGTCGTAGCCCGCCACCCGCAGCCCGAGGAAGCGATGCACGGCGAGCGTGTAGATCAGGTACTGGAGCCAGTAACTCTCGCGGGCCATGACCGCGGCCAGGCGATCGCGGGCATAGTCGCCCGGGTCGGGTCCGAGCCAGTTCGACTTCCAGTCGAGCAGCCAGAAGCGGCCGCCGTGCTCGAAGACGAGGTCGATGAACCCCCGCATGAACCCGTGCGTCGGGCGCAGCTCGAAACGCTCGACGGCCTCGCGCAACACGCCGGTGGCGAAGCCGTGCGCGGCGCAGCGCGCCCGCAGTCCGGCCGTGTCGAGCATGCCGATGGGGTAGGTGAACTCGAGCTCGTGCAGCCGGGCGGTGCGCCGCAGCCCGCGCAGGCGCACCCGGCCGCCCGCGTCGAGCGGCGTGTCGAGCGTGCGCACGACGGCCGCGGCGAGCGCCGGCGCCCAGCGCGGATCTTCGCCGTTCGCCGCCAGCCGTTCGGCCGCCAGTGCCGTCAGCGCGGCGGCGTCCGCTGCCTCGAAGTCGGCCCGCTCGAACACCTCGTGCACGGCGACGCCGAGCCGCGTGCCGCCGGGCAACGCCAGCGGATCGGCGCACGGCTCGCGCCGCTGCGCTGCGGCTACCCGGCCCGCGTCGTGGTCGGGCGCTTCCGTGCCCTTCCGCCCCGCGGTGAGCAGCGTGAAGCTCGCGACCCGCCAGCCGTCGGGCAGGTGCCCGGCGAACACGCGTGCGGCCAGCGACTCCGCCCCGCCCGCTGGGAGCGGCGGCTCCAGGGGCGCAGCTGCCGGCAGCGGCTGCACGGCAATCTCCCCGGCCGCGCCGGCCACGAGCCCGTCGAGATCCTCGAGCAGCTGCGCATCGGGCACGGCGTCGAACCGCTTCGCGGCGTCGGACACGGCGACACCACCCGCCGGCGGGCGCAGCAGCCAGCCCAGCGCAGACGTGCCGGCCCCGGCAATCGCGCCCCATGCGACCACGCACGCATGCCGTGCCCGCGTGAGCGCCACGTACAGCAGCCGCATGCGCTCCGCGAGCTCCTCGCGGCGCACGAGCTCCTGGGTGGAGCGCGCGATGTCGGGCCCGAGATCGAGCGTCAGCGTCCAGTCGGCGTCCGGATCGTGGAAGGCCGCATGGCCCCTGGTTTCGGCCCTGGGCTCCCCGTCCCAGAGGAACGGCAGGTAGACGACCGGATACTCCAGCCCCTTGCTCTTGTGGATGGTGACGATCTTCACCAGCTGCTCGTCGCTCTCGAGCCGCAGCTGCCGCTCGTCGCCGTCGGGCGGGTCCTCGCCGGCGCGCGTGGTCATCCACGCGATCAGCCCGTCGAGGCCGACGGGGCGGCGGGCCGCCTCGGCCGCGAGCAGCTCGGCGAGGTGCAGGACGTTGGTCAGGCGGCGCTCGCCGTCGGCGTAGGGCAGCAGCTGGGCCGGGACGTTCCGGACGGCGAGCAGCTGGCGCAGCATGCGCGCGAGGCCGTGCTCGCGGAAGGCGTCGTGATGCGTGCGGAAGCCCTGCACGACCTGCTCCCAGGCGGCCTCGTCGCGCGACAGCGCGTCCAGCTGCTCGCCGCGGACGCCCAGCAGGTCGGTGCCAAGCGCCGCACGGACGAGACCTTCGCGACCCGGCTCGGCCACGGCGGCCAGCACGAGGGCGAGCGCATCCGCCTCGGACGTGGCAAGGACGCTGTCGCGGCTGTGGAGCACGCAGGCCACCCCGCGGGCGAGCAGGGCGCGGCGCACGAGATCGGCTTCGAAATGGGACCCGACCAGCACGGCGACGTCGCCGCCCGCGAGCGGTCGCGTCCGTCCCCTCCGCGCCGCCACCGTGGCCTCGCCGCGGGCCCCGGCCGCGACCAGCCCGGCGATCTCGGCGGCGACCGCCGCGGCGATCCGCGGGCGGGCATCGCCCTTGGTGACCGCGCCCCGCTCGCCCTCGCGCGCCACGAACCAGAAGCGCAGCGGCGCGGGGGCGGCGCCGCGCATGACGAGCCCAGGCGAGCGCTGCGGGTCGGCCGGTGCAACCTCGGCGAACTCGATGCCAGGCACCAGGAACGGGTCGGGGAGGCGGCGAAAGACGGTGTTGACCGCGCGCACCAGCCCGGGATCGGAGCGGTGGTTGACGGCCAGCCCCAGCCGCTCGCGGACATCGTGCTGGGCGCGCAGGTAGGCATAGACGTCGGCGCCGCGGAAGGCGTAGATCGCCTGCTTCGGGTCGCCGACCAGGAAGAGCCCGCTGCCCGGCGCGCCCCAGACACGCCGGAAGATCCGGTACTGGACCGGGTCGGTGTCCTGGAACTCGTCGATGAGCGCGACGCGCCAGCGCTCGCGCACGCAGGCCGCGAGCGCGTCGCCGCCGTCGGGGCGCTCGAGTGCGTCGTGGAGGCGGAGGAGGAGGTCGTCGAAGGTGAGCACGCCACGCTGTCGCTTGCGCCGGTCGAGCTCGTACGGCGCCGTGGCCAGGATCTGGCGGCGCAGGGCGGCGCGACGCCGAGCGAAGGCGGCAGCGCACGCCTCGAGCGCCGCGGCGAGACGCTCGCAAGCGTCGAGAAACGGGTGCGTCACGGGCCGGCAGCCTTTCCGGCACGCGGCTGCGACGCGCGTGGCGCGCAGGAACCGGGCCGCATCGGCGGCCGCTTCGTCGGGCCACCCGGCCTGCCTGCGCTCGCGCACCGTGGCCAGCTCCTGCCGGATCCGGTCCACCTTCATCGTGACGTGGTTCACGTCGGGACCGAGGAGCCGCTTCTCGAGTGCGCCCAACCCCGTCGGGTCGAGCGCGCACAGGGCACCCCAGGCGGCCCGGACGGCGGCCTCCTCGGCCGCGCTGTCGCCGTCGCCCGCGGGGCCGCGTACCGCGAGGTCGCGGCGAGCGACGTAGGGCGCCAGCGCCGTGGCAAGCTCTTCCGGGCTCTTCTCGGTGTCGAGCAGGTACGCCACCCAGCCCGGGCCACCCTGGGTGGCACGGCGCCAGGCGTCATCGACGATCGCCTGGAGCCACGGGCGCGCGTCGGGCTCCACCTCGGCGACGAAGGGCTGCGCACTCTCGAAGGCCTGCTCGGTGAGGACGCGCTGGCAGAAGCCGTGGATGGTGTAGATGGCCGCCTGGTCGAAGGTGGCGAGCGCCAGGCGCACACGCCCGGCCGCCGTGCGGCGGGCGTTCTCGTCGGGCCCGACCGCGGCAAGCAGCGCGGCGAGCGTCTCGTCCGGCGGCTCGGGCAACCGAGCGCCGTCGAGAAGGTGTTGCGCGATCACCAGCTCGCGCCGCACCCGCGCCCGCAGCTCCTGCGTCGCGGCGATGGTGTAGGTGACCACCAGGATCTGCTCGACCCGCAGGGCACGCTCGAGCAGCAGGCGCAGATACAGCTTGGTGATCGCGAACGTCTTCCCCGTGCCGGCGCTGGCCTCGAGCGCCCGCGTGCCGTCGAGCGGCAGCTGCAGCACGGGCGACCCCGCGCTCATGCCTTCACCTCGGCGGCAAGCACGGGCTTCCACACCGCGGACGCGAGGCGCGCGAACTCCTCGCCGATCGGGTCGACGCCCCGCCACGCGTAGGCGACCCAGCGGTCGGCGCCGTCGCCACGGTGGTGGTGCGAGGTCTCGTACTTCGCACGGGCCGCCCGCAGCCCCGTCTCGCCTTCGCCCCGCCGCGCGAACTCGTAGCCCGCCTCCGGGAAGAGCGGCAGCAGCCGGTGCAGCGCCTCCCAGTAGAGCTCGAGGAGGGCGCGCAGCGCGTCCTCGGCAACGGCGTCGGCTAGCGGAAGGAGCGCGATCGTCCCGTCGAGCGCCACGAGCCGGCTCGCCCGTTCGACGCCCGGCGGCGCGAGGACCTGCAGCACCAGATGCCGTACCCACAGCCGCAGGCGGTCGGCGGGGCGGATCCTCCCCGCGCGCCAGCTGAGCCGGCCGCCCGCACCGACCCCGTCGAGGGTGCCCGTGACGAGGAAGTCACCGATGCGGAGGTGGACGGCGAGCGGCACGGGCAAGGGCAGATGCACCTCGACCTGCCGGGCGATGGGCTCGATGTCGAGGGCCGCGCGCCCCACCACGACGTCCCCGGCCGTACCGTGCGGCAGCACGCCACGCGCACGCAGCAGCGCGCGTGTCCGCTCGAGGTCGTGACCGGCCAGCCGGCCCTGCAGCGTCGCGGCACGGAGCGCGTAGCCTTCGAGCGCATCGGGCGCGAACGGCTCGCGCGGGACGGGCAGCTCGTCGGCCTCGACCAGCTGCAGGCCGAGCCGTTCGCGCAGCAGCGTGCGCGCCGGGTTCTCGACGGAGCGGGCGAGGTCGTCGAGCCGCAGGCCGCGGCGCTCGGGCTCGGCCTCGGGCAAG
>Ga0316622_100001876_pt1 | contig 14142 bp, 12 predicted proteins | sample OWC_Aug_OW2_C1_D_FD_207646 | JGI IMG/M metagenome (GOLD analysis project Ga0316622, IMG submission 207646) | Wetland soil microbial communities from Old Woman Creek delta, Ohio, United States - OWC_Aug_OW2_C1_D5_C | ecosystem: Environmental > Terrestrial > Soil > Wetlands | place: USA: Ohio... | reverse complement strand
TCTCGGCATCGTCCCGTCGGGGGCGCAGGTGAACTGGGACCTGATACGGATCGCCATGATGTCCGTTTGTAGACTGGTGGTCATTCCGATGCAGGACGTGCTCGGCCTCGATGGAGGCGCCAGGATGAACCAGCCTGCCGTGGAAACGGGTAACTGGAAATGGCGGCTCCAACGGGGACAGGCGACGCCAGAGCTTGCAGGGCGGCTCGCGGGGCTCGCCGAGATCTACGGGCGGACGTGAACGTGAGTCACGACGTGCGGGTATCGGAAGGCCGGGCGCAACCACTGGGAAGCACGTACGACGGGCGGGGCACCAACTTCTCCGTTTTCTCTTCTGTAGCCGATAAAATCGAAATCTGCTTCTTCGACGAAAAAGGCGCCGAGCGGAAGTTCGCGCTGCCCGCCCGCACGGGCGTAGTCTGGCACGGCTACTTCGACTCCATCGGTCCCGGTCAGCGCTACGGGTTCCGCGTCCACGGCCCTTGGGATCCCGCCGCCGGACACTTGTGCCTTCCAGAGAAACTACTCCTCGATCCGTATGCGAAGGCGGTGGATGGCGGTGTGCGGTGGCACGATTCCCTGTTCCCCTGCAATCCCAACAACCTCACAGTCCCGCCGAACCGGGAGGACACTGCTCCTTACGTGCCCAAATCGGTCGTGATCGATTCACGTTTCGACTGGGGAGGTGACCGGCCTCCCAAGACGAGGATCGAGGACACAATCCTTTACGAAGTGCACGTCAAAGGGTTCACGATCGAACGTCCGGAGATCCCCCCCGAGCTCCGCGGTACGTACCTCGGTCTCGCACATCCGGCTTCCATGGCGCACCTCGTCAAGCTCGGCGTCACCGCCGTGGAGTTGCTGCCGATTCAGCAGTTCATCCACCGCCGCTTTCTCGTTGAGCAAGGGCTTCGTAACTACTGGGGCTATGACCCTGTGTGTCACTTCGCACCCCACAACGAGTACGCCACGGCCGCGAGCGGAGTCGGCGCCGTGAACGAGTTCAAACGGATGGTCAAAGCGCTTCACTCCGCCGGCCTCGAGGTGATCATCGATGTCGTATTCATCAACCATACCGGCGAGGGAGGACTGAACGGACCGGTGCTCGTGTTCAGGGGGCTCGACAACAGCGCTTATTACCGCATATCCACGGACGGTGGGCTCCGCTACGCCGACTACACGGGGACACAGAACACGATCAACACCGAACACCCCCAAGTCCGGCAAATGATCATCGACTCGCTCCGGTACTGGGTGCACGAGATGCACATCGATGGTTTCCGCTTCGATCTCGCTCCCGTGCTGGCGAGAGAGGGCGGCCGCTTCAATTTCGAGGGGGCATTCTTCGAGGCCGTCCGCCGGGATCCCCTGTTGAGCGCGGTGAAACTCATCGCGGAGCCCTGGGACATTGGCGACAACGGCTACCAGTTGGGCCGGTTCCCCACCGGGTGGTCGGAATGGAACGACAAGTACCGTGACGACGTGCGCGATTTCTGGAACGGCCGCAACGGCGCCGCGAACCGCCTCATGCTGCGTTTCGCCGGGAGCCCGGACATCTTTCGTGTCGCGGGCAGGCCCCCGCAGGCGAGTATAAACTTCGTCACCTGCCACGACGGATACACGCTCCGAGATCTCGTCACATACGAGCGAAAGCACAACGAGGCAAATGGCGAGGCGAACCACGACGGCCTCGATGACAATCATGCTTGGAACTGCGGTGTGGAGGGGCCGACGGACGACGCTGCGATCAATAGCGTGCGTGCCCGGCAGCAGCGGAACTTCATTGCGACGTTGCTTCTTTCGCAGGGGGTGCCGATGCTCCTCGGTGGTGATGAGCTCGGGCGGACGCAGCGCGGAAACAACAACGCGTACTGTCAGGACAATCCATTATCGTGGTTCGACTGGAAGAACGTGGACCGTAGAATGCTGGAATTCGTGTCTGCGCTGGTATCGCTACGGAAGCGCCATCCCGTGTTCCGGCGCACTGAATGGCTCACTGCCGGAAACGAATCGCGGCAAGTGCCGGGTGTCGCGTGGTATGATGAGAGTGGCCAGGAGATCCCCGAGGGTAGCGCACCGGATTCTCCGCGGATGCCGCTTCAGGTTTTACTGCCGGGCGGGACGCACTCGGAGCGACGCGCCGCCCGAGCTGCGTACGAAAGCGATTTCCTGATCCTCTTGAACCCAAGCCCGGGCGAAACCGTTTTCGAGTTTCCGCCGCCACTCGAGGGCGCCCGGTGGTCCGTCGTCATCGACACGGCCGATGCGCAGCCTGGAGAGAAGAGCGGAGCAATTATACAAGGGTCGGTGGCGCTTGCCCCGCATTCCCTGGCCGTGTTGTCGCGCGGCGAGTAGCTTTCGTCCGATGAGGACGTCCCGCTTATCGATAACGTAAAACAAGAGTCTCAATGGACCCGTTCTATGCTGTATTGGCGACACTGTTTTTGGGTGATCAGGTTCAGTGCTGATCACAAAAGGAGCGATATAAGATGAAAGTGTCATGTGTGCTCGTGGTTCTCATGTTCGTTTTTGCGGTTCCGGCTTGGGCGAAGGATTCGTTCGAAAAAGATGTTGTGCCGACTTCGGCTGGCAATGTGGAGATCACATCCATCGGCCACGGCACCCTCATGTTGACATTTGGGGGCAAAGTGATCCATGTGGATCCGTTTTCTCGCGTGGCCGATTACGCGAGTCTTCCCAAAGCCGATGTCGTTCTGATCACGCATCAACACCCTGATCACCTCGATTTGGAGGCGCTGAAGTCGATTCGCACGGAGAAAACAACGGTGATTGCCACGGAGAAGTGCGCGGAGCAAGTGAAGGGGGCCATCGCTATGAAGAATGGTGATGTGCGCACCGTCGAAGGGATCAAGGTCGAAGCGGTGCCGGCATACAATCTGGTGCACAAGCGCGATGGCGGCGAGCCGTATCATCCGAAAGGTGAAGGGAACGGCTACGTGCTGACATTCGGCGACAAGCGGGTGTATTTGGCCGGCGACACCGAGAACACACCGGAAATGAAAGCACTCAAGGACATCGACGTCGCCTTCTTGCCCATGAATCTTCCGTACACGATGACGCCGGAGATGGTGGCCGATGCGGCGAAGGCGTTCAAGCCGAAGGTGCTGTATCCGTATCACTTCGGCGAGACCGACACGGCAAAGCTGGTTGGATTGCTCAAAGACACGCCCAACATCGAGGTTCGAATCCGCAAACTGAAGTAGTCCGACGCTTCGAGTTGGTTAGGCGTCGGACGCTGCGCAGTTCGAGGGGGCGGCCGTCCACACAGGGTCGAGCGGGCCGTTTGTCGGCGAGCCATTATAATTCGGTCGATCTGCGAGCCGACAACCGAGGCGACCGTGGAGCTCGGAATCGCCACAGGCACGGTCGGTCGCAGGGAGCCGTGCCCGTGAGCGCCCTGTGTGGATGGCCGGCCCCGACAAAGATCAATCGGCAACAGGACCCAGGACCCGCGCGCTGCTACGTGGAGCCGTGCCCGAGCGACCCGATGTAGCCCACCGACCCGACCCCTAGCATCGCCCGCCCGCCGAGTCCTATGTGATTGTGCGGCAATATGTTAAGAGGTGCGACGCCTCATAGAGGACGAATTTCTCTTTTGTTGACCCGCGTTCCTAGCTGAGATAGAATCCCACCTGCGAATTCGTCTCTTCGACCACTATGGACGCGCGCACCAAACAAGCTCGCATCGAGACATTCGAACGTATGTGCCGGGCTCGGGGGATCCCCTGCACCATCCAACGTCGCACCATTCTCGGCGCGACGCTGGATCGCGAGGACCATCCCACCGCCAATCAGGTGTTCGAAGCTGTGAGCAAACGCAACCGCGGGATCTCGCGAGCCACTGTCCACCGGACCCTCGAAACGCTGGTCCAGATGGGCGTGATCGCGAAGACCTGCCATCCCGGCAACCTCGTGCGCTACGACGCCTGCACTGAGACTCACCACCACCTGGTCTGCATGCACTGCAGCAAGGTCATCGATTTCCGCGACGAGAACCTCGACTCTCTCCACATCCCCGACACATCCGCGTACGGGTTCGAGGTGGCGGACTTGAGAGTTCAACTGCGTGGTGTGTGCAGTGATTGCCGCGAACGCATGTCGCGAGAGCGAGTCAGGAAGCGCAAATGAACACGCGTCTCGTTGTCGGTCAAAGAGAGTCAGAGTGGTTTCAAAACCGCAGCGAATGAGTGGTCAAAATGGGGTCCAGTCAACTGTCAGGCGGCGCACGCGGGGCTATCCCAGCGTGCGTTTGCCAGAGAAAGTGAGGTGACGCCGTGAGAACCCTGTTGTTGTGCGCTCTGATTGCAGCAGGAACGCTCTTCGGGATGACCATGGCGCATAGCGAAGGCCCGCCGCTCGGTCTCCCGCCTGCCCCTGTGCCGGTGGACAATCCGCAGACGGCCGCCAAGATCGAGCTGGGAAACAAGCTCTTCAACGACAAACGCTTCAGTTCCACCGGCGAAGTCAGTTGTGCGAACTGCCACGCGGTGGAAAAGGCGTTCACCGATAGTCCCCTCGTGGTCTCCGAGGGCATCAACAAGCTCACCGGCACACGCAATGCCCCCACGGTGTTGAACGCCGTCTACATGAAGACCATGTTCTGGGACGGCCGGTCGCCGAGCCTGGAAGATCAGGCCCTTCATCCGTTTGTGAACCCCGTGGAAATGGGGTTGAAGGATCACGAACCGATTCTGGCGATCGTTCGCTCGGATCCAGAGTACGCGAAAGCATTCCAGTCGGTGTTTGGCAAATCAGGAAACGCCATCACCATGAAGGAGGTGACGCAGGCGATTGCCGCCTTCGAGCGTACGAAGGTGGCGGCCAACACTCCGTTCGACCGCTGGTACTTCAAGGGCGACGAGAGCGCCCTCACCGATGCGCAGAAACGCGGATTCGAGATCTTCGTGAACCAGGGACGGTGCGTGTCGTGCCACGTCGTCGAGCAAACGCAAGCGCTCTTCACCGACAGCAAGTTCCATAATGTCGGCGTCGGAATAAACGCCATCCAGAAGGACGTCCCCGCCCTCGCCAAGGAATACATCCGAGCGCAAGTGGCGGCGACGGAGGTCGACCAGAAAGTCCTGAGCGACAAGAAATCCTCGGAACTCGGGCGCTTTGCCGTGACACGGTACTTCGACGAGCTCGGCGCCTTCAAGACGCCCACGTTGCGAAACATCGCCCTCACCGCGCCCTACATGCACGACGGCAGCTTGAAGACCCTTCGCGACGTCGTGGTGCATTACAATAACGGCGGCGTGACCGTGGCGGAAGATCCGGTGAATGACTTCTTGAGCGGGGGCATCCGCCCGCTGGCACTCACGGACAAGGAGATCGACGATCTGGTGGCGTTCATGGAAGCGCTCACCAGTCCCGAGGTCGCACAACTGGCTAAAGAAGCCGAGAAAAAGTAAAGGAGGCGAAAATGAGCGACCACCGTATCAATCGACGTGACTTTTTGAAGTGTGCGGGCGCACTGGCGGCGGCGAGCTGCCTGCCCGTGAGCACGGTTGAGCTCGCGTTCGCCGATCCCCGCGAGAACTTCACGTTCGCATACATCTCCGACGCCCATCTGCAGTTGATTTCGGGGACGAAGTTCGTGCGCAATTGGGACCGCGGGCTCATCCGCGCCGTGGCCGAGACCAATCTGCTCGATCCCAAACCTGATTTCGTGGTCTTCGGGGGCGACCTCGCGCAGCTCGCTCTGAAGGAGGAGCTCGACCATGGGGCCGAGATGCTCTCCAAGCTGCAGGTCAAAGTGCACCACGTGATGGGAGAGCACGACTACTACCTCGATCTGGGCGAGTACTGGTCGAAGCTCTTCGGCCCGCAGTACTACAGTTGGGACCACAAGGGCGTACATTTCGTCGTTCTCAACAGCATTCTCACTTACGACGACTGGACATTCAATCGATGGCCGACCGCCAAACAGCGCATGCTCGAGATGGCGGGGCTCGATAATCCCAACGGCTCGCCGTTCATGGTGGGAGAGAAGCAGCGGGAATGGCTGCGACAGGACCTCTCCAAAGTTAAGAAGGACACTCCCCTCGTGGTCTTCTCGCATTCGCCCATCCAGAAAATCTACAAAGGCTGGAATTTCTGGACCGAAGATGCCGAGGAAGTGCAGGCACTGCTGAAGCCGTTCAGTGACGTCACCGTCATATACGGCCACGTCCATCAGATCCAGTACAACCAGATCGGCAACATCAGCTTCCACGCGGTGATGGCGACGGCGTGGCCCTGGCCGTATCCCCAAACGTACGCGCAGGCGGAGCAGTACCTGCCCAAGTTGACGGTGCCCATGAACCGGGCCAATCCGTTCTTCGAGCGGGACGCCACGGGGTGGCAGATGATCGACATCGATAGCGGACGCGCCGCGATGAACTACAACCTGTACAACAACGCGCGGCGCACGGTGGCATTCAATCCCAAGACGCGTCAGCCGGAAGACAAGGTGTTCCAGGATCCGGAGCGCCGGATACCGCCGCAAACCCATTTCTAAAGGAGGGAGTGATGTCTATCAAGATCGCAGGAGCGTTCGTGCTGGCAGCGGTTGCCGTTGCGGTGATCTGGGGCGGATTGGCGGTTCGGGCCGAGGAGTTCACCAAGGAGGACCTGGAGCGCTGGCAGAACGAGTACATGAGCGTCGTCGCCAAGGGTCGTGAACTCTGGACCAGCCCGACGCTCGGCACCAACGGCGTCGCGTGCGCGCAGTGTCACCCGAACGCGGCCAACACGCACCCGGAAACATACCCGAAGTTCCAGCAGCAGCTGGGCAAGGTGATCGCCTTGCGGGACATGATCAACTGGTGCTTGCGGAATCCGCTGGAGGGCGCGCCGCTGGAACTGGATGATCCGAACATGATCGCCCTGGAGGCGTACATCGCGTACGAACGCCGCGGCGTCGAACTCGCTCCGGGCAAACACTGAGCGAGTGGTCGACGAGGGTTGCTCGCTAAGCGCATTCGTCGTGTGGGACCGCGTCGACCGTGGAATGGCAGTCGGCGTCGTGTGGGAGTTCGTCCAGCGAACACTGCACCCCACGATCGCGTTCCCCGGGTTGACACGGCAAGGAAGCGGGTGCCGTCACTTCGAGATTTTTTCTTCGAGTGCAAGCGCGTCGACGAAGAACTTGGTGGCCCAGTTGAGAATGCGGAGCCGGCCGTAGTCCGCCCACACCGGCCAAGACCCCGGTACGCCACCGCGCAAGCGTAGGTCCGGATTGCGGATGTCGTGCCGCGCCACCAGGTAACGGTTCACTTTCTTGACCGCTTCGCGGTACTTCTCGTCATGCGTCAAGAGGTAGAGCTCGCTCCAGACAGTCGAAGTCTGTGCCGATCCAGTGAGACAGCACCAATCGACTGCAGCGGAGAAATCCTCACGCTGCCGCCCGGGGATGAAACCGTCGGGATGCATAATGCGGATCTCCGCGTCGGCCAGCAGCTGCGCACCCGCGATCAGATCGTTCCGACCGGCGATCTTCCCGATCCCGATCAGTCCCTGCATGCTGTACCCGAGTGTATGGAGGAGCGGTGCGAGCGGGTCGGTAAGGCAGCAATCGGGTAGCCAGCCGTTCGGTCTTTGGTGTGAGAGGCAGTACTCCGCGTTGCGAACCGCGGCCTGAACGAAGTGATCCTCGCCCAAAACGGCTCCGGCTTCGCACAGCCCCCAGGCGGCCATCACGTTGTACAGTGTCCATTCCAGTGAAGCGAACCTGGTGTTCCCCCGGATCCAATTACCCTCCGGCTCCTGCATGGAAACGAGCCACTCGCAGGCACGCCTCGCCGCCTGTTTGAAACGGTCCTCACCCGTTCGGCGGATCAACGCGCTCCAGCCAAACAGGACCATCCCCGCGTCGAAAACCCCGGGAGTGGGCTCGGCATCGGCCTTGCCGCCCATCACCGCGCCGTCGGGGAGTTGGATGGCGATCTCCCAGTCCGCCATTTCGACCGCGCGTCGGAGAAGATCGGCGTCGCCCGTCGACTGCTCCTGCTCGACGAAGGTCCGGCAGATGTAGCCGGTCGTCTCCGGGTAGCTGACGTCGAAATCTTCGCCGAAGAGCACGCCATACGAAACGCCACGGTCATCGCCGGCATCCTGCGCGCGTTTGAGCCACTCCATAGCCTCGTGAAGATGGCGTCGAAGGTCGAGGTCGTTGGCGTCCGGCGAGTAGAGCGGGGCAAGGCGAATTCTCTGCCGCCAGATCTCCCAGGGCTCGACGAGTCTCCTCTTCACTTTGCCGATCGGGTTAACCATCGCCTCAGTCTCCTCTGCAACCGCGAACTCACTTCGCGGGATGCGAACGGTGTTTGTGGCAGCGGCGGCTATTCGTACCGCAAGGCGTCGATGGGATTGAGCGCCGCCGCCTTTCGGGCCGGATAGAATCCGAAGAAGACCCCCACGGCTCCCGAGAACAGGAACGATATCCAGATGATGTGGGGGTTGATGATGGCGTGCAGGTCGGTGAACCTGTTCAATCCGTAGGAAATGCCCACGGACAAGATGATGCCGACGAGCCCGCCGAACAGGCTCAGGACGATCGCTTCCGTGAGGAACTGAACCAGCACGTCACTGCTGCGCGCACCCACCGACAGGCGGATGCCGATCTCGCGCGTCCGTTCCGTCACCGACACCAGCATGATGTTCATGATTCCGATGCCGCCGACGATGAGGGAGACCGCGGCGATCGATCCCAGCAACAGCGTCATCACACGCGAAGTCTCGGAGGCGGTTTCGGCGATTTCCTCTTGATCGCGGATCGTGAAATCGTCGTCGTCGCCCTCGTTCAAGCGGTGCGCTTCCCTCAAGATCGAGCGCAGCTCCTCCTGGGCTCGCTTGTTGGTGGCGGCGGACGCGGCGCTGGCGTTGAGCATGTCCACCCAGCGGCCGCCGCGCAGGCGGTAGAGGACGGTAGTCGATGGCGCCAGGATGACGTCATCCTGGTCGGCCCCCATGCCGCTCTGGCCTTTTGCTTTGAGCACGCCAATGACCGTGAACGGCGTGTTCCGAATGCGGATTTGCTGGCCGGTCGGGTCTTCGTCGGGAAACAACTGCTTGGCCACGGTCGCTCCGAGCAGAGCAACCTTCTTGCTGGATCGATCGTCCCGCTCGGTGAAAAATGCCCCCTTGTCGATCTCCCAATTGCGGATCTCGAAGTATTCGGGAGAAACGCCGTAAACGGACGTGAACCAGTTGCCGGAGCCGCCGATGATCTGGCCACCGGCGCGTACAACCGGCGAGATGCCGCGCAGCAGCGTGGCCTCCTTCTTGATCTTTTCCACGTCGTCGAAGGTGAAGCGGTTGAAGCTCCCCGCGCCCCGGCTAACGCCGCCCGACTGGCTGACGCCCGGGAAAACGATGATGAGATTCGTGCCCAGGGAGTTGATACCCTCCTCGATCACAGTCTGGGCCCCCTCTCCGATCGCGACCATGACGATGACCGCGCTGACGCCGATGATGATGCCCAACGAGGTCAAGAGGCTGCGGGTGCTGTTCTTCAGCAGGCTCTTGAGAGCCGCCTTGAAGAGATTTCTGATCTGCAGCATGGGCCTTTCCTCTATTCCAATTCGTAGGCGCCGTCGTCGTGGAATTCCGCCAGATCCACACTGGCAATTCTCCTGTTTCCGACCCGAGCGTCTCTGAGCACGTGTCCATCACGCATTTCAATGATGCGTTTGGCGTACTGGGCGAGGTCTCTCTCGTGCGTGACGAGAATGACGGTGATGCCCTGGTCGTTGAGTTCCTGGAAAACGGAGAGCACATCTATGGAGGTGCGGGTGTCGAGGTTGCCGGTCGGTTCATCCGCCAGTATGATCGCCGGTTGATTGACGAGGGCCCTGGCTATGGCCACCCGCTGTTGCTCTCCGCCCGAGAGCGTGTTGGGGTGATGCTTCACGCGCGTCCCCAAACCGACGCGTTCCAGTGCCTCCAGTGCGGCGGCTTTCGGGTTCCGGATCCGCCGGGTCCGGTCGTAAAAGAGCGGCAGCTCCACGTTCTCGAGCGCCGATGTCCTCGCCAGCAGATTGAATCCCTGGAACACGAAACCGATTTTCTGATTGCGGATGTCGGCGTATTCGTTCTTGCTCATGCCGGCGACAGATTTGCCGTCGAGGTAGTACTCTCCGGATGTCGGTTCATCCAGGCATCCGAGCAGGTTCATGAGCGTGGATTTGCCGGAGCCGGATGCTCCCATGATCGCCAGGAACTCGCCTTTCTCCACCACCAGGTCGATCCCGCGCAAAGCGTGGACGGCGACATCGCCCATATGAAACGTCTTGGTGAGTTTTTTCGTCTCTATGACTGCGTTCACTGGATTCGATCTCCCGATTTCGGCGCACTCGCCGGTCCGCGAGGGCTAGAACATGGGACGCGGTCCGGGGCCGAAGCTCCCACGTGTCGAAGTACTGCTGGAACTCTTCTTGGAGTCTCCCTCCGTGTCCGCTCCCGTAATGACCTTCATGCCTTCGGTGACATTCCGGCCCCTGACGATTTCCGTCAGGGTCCCGTTCGTCGCGCCGACCTTCACCATCTCCATGCTCAGATTGCCGTTTTCGTCCAGGTACCAAATCTGCTTGAGATCGGAGGGCATCTTGCCGTTGCCCGGAGGACCTCCCTGCCCGCCCATTCGATTCTGCATGAATCCTTGCCTTCTCTCCTTCAGCGAGTCGGGCATGGATTCGAGTTCTTTGCGACGCCGCTCGCGGAATCGAGTGAGCTCCTCTTCGGGCGGCGTGAAACGCAAGGCGGTGTTGGGAACCAGTAGCACGTCGTTTTTTTCCGCGACGATGAAATCGATCGTCGCTGTCATGCCGGGTAGGAGCAGGTTTTCGCTGTTCGCGGCTTCGAGCACGACCGTGTACGTGACCACATTGGAGACGGTGGTGGGTTTCAGACGGATCTGCTTCACTTCCGCGGTGAAGGTCTTGTCGGCGTATGCCTGGACGTCGAAACGGGCCGACTGTCCTTGCTTGATCTGCCCGATGTCCGCTTCATCCACTTCGGCGAGGATCTCCATTCTGGACAGATCTTCCGCGATCACAAAAAGGGTCGGGGTCGAAAAGCTTGCCGCCACCGTCTGCCCCTCTTCTACGCTTCGTCCGATCACGGTCCCGGAAATCGGCGAGCGTATGAGGGCGTATTTCAAATTGAGCTGGGCCCGCAGCATGGACGCATTTGCCGCCATGAGGTTGGCCTTCTGTGTTTTCAGGTTCGTCTGATACGGTACGAATTCGGCTTCGGAGATGAGGTTCTGCTCGAAGAGCGGTTTGTTGCGTTCAAAGTTTACCTGCGCTTCCCCGAGCAACGCCTCGGACTTGTCGAGATTGGCTTCGGCATCGAGGACGGCCGCTTTCAGCAGGACCGTGTCCAGAACGGCGAGGAGCTCGCCCTTCTTGACATAGTCGTTGAAATCGACGTAGATCCGGGCGATGGTTCCCGAGACCTGGGTGCCGACTTCCACCGTTGTCACGGGACTCAGGGTCCCGTTGCTCGATATCGTGCTTTCCAGATCGCCCTTGGTGATCTCCCCGAATTGATAAACGGTCTTTCCGTCTCCCGCGATCATACCGTAAATGACTCTGGCCACGATGAAGAGGACAACGACCGCGGCCACGACGATGGCGATTTTCTTCTTCATGTATTCTCTCCGATGCGGCGGAACACCCGCCGAGAACTCTATCGAGCACGTATTGCCGGATCCCCAGGTTATACAATATTGGCAGCTGTGTAGGGTCTTTATGGTCCGTCAGATTAGACAAGAGAACGGGAGCCAACTTGCGGGCTTTTTGCCGGTTCCTGTCATTTCGCATCGGCGTCCGCGTGGTCAGGGCGTCGGACTGCACGAGCCGTCGCGGAGTCGAATCACCTGCGCCCGGACTTCCGCCCACCAAGCAACGATCGCGCGAGAAGGAGGATGATCGCGATGACGAGAATATATAGGATCGTTCGCATGAAGGGGTCCCCTCTCTAGCCCGCCCTTCGGCGGGACTCCGGGTACTGCGTGAAGCCGTGCGCATCCGGCCCCGAGTTTGCCGCTCCATTATACAGGGTTTTCTCGGGGACCGCAACGCCGGCGGCCCTCATATATCGTTTGATGAAAAGAGGTTGCGCGGCGCTGCAGGCGCCACCGAGTGTGGGGACGACGATGATTTTCTCTTCGTCAACGGGTCTTGGGTTTGCCCAAGCGCGATTTCACGGCCCCCCAACTCGCCGGTTTGACGGGGACGTCATCGCAGTCGGGACACCCGACTCCGAGTGCGCCGAACACAACCTCTTCGCCTACGATCGCGGGAGAGTCCGCGCAGAGCCGGAAGTCGCCGGCCGCCACGTCGCAGAACAAGGGATTCACCACCAGGAGACCACTCGATGAAACGCAGTTCGAAAGCGTGGTATCGGCGATCGACCAGCAGATGTTCTCTCCGATCACGGGACGCGATGCGGGGTACCCGCTGTAGGTGAAACAATAAACGGCGAGATGGCTGTCGACGAAAATATTATGGGTGATCTCCGGCCTTCCGCCGAGCACCCATATCGCGGGTTTCGTGGCATCGCCGTTCGCGACAAAAGTGTTACGCTGGATGACGGGAGAGCTATCGACATTAAGAATGCCCCCTCCCCAGGTATCCGCGGTGTTTCCAACGAACACGTTTTCCTCGACGACCGAGACTCCGCTGCCCTCGCAGTGATACATCTCGATCGCGCCTCCCCAGCAGGAGCTGTTGTTCCGGAAGACATTTCGCCGGATGTCGGCACGTGATTGCCAGACGATCAGGCCGCCTGGAGACTCCCACGAGTGGTTCTCTTCGATCGTGCATCCCTCGACCAGAACGTCGCTGCCCATGACGAATTGCATGCCGCCCCCGACGCCTTTGCACCCGCCCGGCCCATTGTTCGCCCTGACGATGCAATTCGTGATCTCGGCACGGGCAGCCTGTGTGCGGATTCCCCCGAACATACCGGCCCCTGTAATGGTCAAGTTCGCCACTCGCACGTGGGGATCAGTATCCCATATGCCGATGGCCAGGGTGTCTGCATTGACGATGACATCTGCCGGCGAACCGTCCCCCATGAGGACGACGCCACTCTGCCCGGAGGTGATTCGCAGCTCTTCCGCATAGGTACCGGGCCGGATTAGGACCGTGTCGAGGGCCGACGCAGCCATGATCGCCGGTTGGATGGACGTGTAATGCCCCTGACCGGAGGGATCGACGATCCACGTGGCGGCGATGGCGACGGTGTGAAAAAGAACGATCGTGCAGATTACCAGGAGAAAATTCCGTGTGCTCTTCATGTGTCCCCCTTTTGGCCGAGTGGACTGGCGGAGCGCGCTACAACATCGGGGTGGGGTCACGAAGCACCGATTCACTTGGGCACGGACGAGTATAAGCGAACGAGGAGGCACCTGCAAGGAGGAAGTCGGACAGCAGTCCCGGAAGCGGCGGTCAGGGGACGACAACATGGAACTCGCGGGGGGCATCTCCGATTGCGCGGTCGTATTCCGAAAACAGCTGATCCGGTGCGGAGAGTAGGCGCATGGCGGTATCGTAGCCGCCGGGGGCGTCGAGGATGCGCGAGATCATCCACCAACCCAGGGTGTAGTCCAGGCTGGGGCGCGCGGAACCGTACCGCTCCATGAGAACGTCGAGGTCGTCGCCCGGGCGCGTTCTCGCCAAGAATTCTCGCAAGCGTTGGGAGGCCAGCTCGTGGTAGGTGGTATTGTACCACTTGAACCATGTATCCTCGTCGATCGCTCCGGAGACTATTTCTGCGAGCTTCTCGTTGAGCTGCCCGATCCAGTAAAGGACTGTTGCTGAGTCCTCCATCGCTTCGCGACGAACGCCCTCTTCGAGATCACACCGCATCGCGACGCCTTCGCTGACGAACCGCCAGGCGAGGTGATGTTGTTGCCGCGCTCGCCAGTCCGCGAGCGATAGTTCGCGATTTCCTCCCAGGCGGTTCGAGAATACATGATGGAGCTCGTGCGCAAGCACGCTCTCGATTCGCTCGACGCCCAGGTGTGCGAGGTCATCGAAGCGGGAACGAACCGGAAGGCGGCTTACTACCACACCAAAGAGGTCGAAGCAAACTGCGCCGGACGACGCGAACGCGTCACCGTTGCCGTCGTAG
>Ga0316622_100001875_pt1 | contig 14147 bp, 9 predicted proteins | sample OWC_Aug_OW2_C1_D_FD_207646 | JGI IMG/M metagenome (GOLD analysis project Ga0316622, IMG submission 207646) | Wetland soil microbial communities from Old Woman Creek delta, Ohio, United States - OWC_Aug_OW2_C1_D5_C | ecosystem: Environmental > Terrestrial > Soil > Wetlands | place: USA: Ohio... | reverse complement strand
CGGGCGCCCGTTCGGGCGCCCGGCCCGGAGGGCGGCCCGCGCTGCCACGCCGCGGGCTCAGTGCGGACGCGCGAGGCGGCGGCGGGCCTCCTCGGCGGCGGCGCCGCCGAGCCCGGCCGCACGCCGGTAGCGCTCGCGCGCCGCGGCGGGGTCGCCACGCCGTTCGGCGACCTCGCCCGCCACGAGCCAGGCCGCGGCCCAGTCCGGCAGCAGCTCGGTGGCGGCGAGGATCTCGGTCTCGGCGTCGGCCCACCGCCCCGCGGCGAGGGCGAGCTCGGCCCGGCGGGCGCGAATCGCGCCGCTCGCGGTGCCGGCCGCGACCGCCCGCTCGAGCAGCGCCGCCTCCTCGCCGGCGCGCCCCGAGCGCGCCGCGCGCTCGGCGAGCGCGAGCCAAGCCGGCGCGAACCTCGGGTTGCGCTCGAGCGCGGCGGCGAGCTCGGCCTCCCCTGCCTCCCCGCGCCCGGCCGCGATCAGCAGCTGGCCGAGCTGCCAGCGCAGGAACTCGGAGCCCGGCTGGAGCTCGACCGCCCTGCGCAACAGCGCCTCGGCCCGGTCGTCGTGGCCCGCCGCGGCCTCGAGACCGGCGGCGCGAGAGAGGAACGGCACGCTGCCCGGGCTCGCCGCGACCAGCTCGCGCAGGATCGCCGCCGCGCCCTGCCGGTCGCCTCCGGTCTCCCGCCGGGTCGCCTCGTCGAAGCGGGCGACCAGCGCGACGCCCTCGGCCGGGTCGAAGTCGCCCGCGCGCCCGGTGGCGCCGCTCAGGTAGCCGAGGCTGCCGAGCAGCGCGCGCGTGGCGGCGTCGGCGTCCGGGCTGCGCGCCGCGAAGGGATGCCGCTTGCGGTAGGCGCGGGCGAGGCGCAGCAGGTCGCGCCCCTCCGCCGTTCGCTCGGCGAGCGCGTCGCGCTCCTCGCCGGGATCCCGCGCCAGGTCGTAGAGCCGGGCCGTGGGCCCCAGGACGAGGCGCAGCGGGCCCCGGGTCACCGCCACGAGCGGGCTCCAGCCGTAGACGCTCGCGGGGTAGAAGGACTCGGCCACGATCGCGGCCGCCGGCTCGTCCGCGCCGGGCAGCGGCGGGCCGGGGATGGCTCCGGCGGGCAGACCCGCCAGCTCGATCAGGGTGGCGGCGAGTCTCACCGTGCCCACGGGCGTCGCGACCGTGCGTCCCGCCGCGACCCCGGGGCCGGCCACGAGCAGGGGGACCTCGAGCGTCGTGCGGTGGAGCAGCAGGCCGTGCTCGCGCTCGCCGTGCTCACCGAACGCCTCGCCGTGATCGCCGGCCACCGCCACCAGCCAACGCCCGGGCGCGGGCAGCGCCGCCAGCAGCCGCCCGAGCTCGCCGTCCACCGCCGCCACCTCGGCGGCGTAGCGCAGGCGCTCGGGCGCCGCCGCGCCGAGGCCGTGGTCCAGATAGGGGCCGTGCGGGTCGTAGAAGTGCACCCAGAGCAGGCGCGGCCCCGCGGCCCCCTCTCCCGCCAGCCAGCCGAGCGCGGCGTCGACCACCGCGGCAGCCTCGCGCTCCGGATAGCCGAACTCTCCGACCCGCTCCGCGACCATGCGGTCGTCGTAGACGGCGAAGCCGCGATCGAGCCCGAAGCGGCGGTCGAGGATGCGCGATCCGACCACCGCCGCGGTGCGGTAGCCGGCGCGCGCGAACTGCTCGGCGAGCAGGGGCACGCCCGGAGAGAGCGCCGCGAGGCCGTTCTCGCGCAGACCGTGCTCGCCGGGCGTCCTTCCGGAGAGCAGCGAAGCGTGCGCCGGCAGCGTCGTCGGCGCCGCCGACCAGGCGCTGGCGTAGCGCACGCCCCGGCGCGCGAGGGCGTCGAGGTGCGGCGTGGCCTCGCCGCCGCCCCAGGCGCCGAGCGCGTCGGCGCGCGTGGTGTCGAGGGTGACGAGCAGGACGTCGGGAGGCGCCGCCCCGCTGGCGGCGCGCACCGCGACCGGCGCGGCGAGGAGCGCGGCGGCCAGAACGAGAGCGGCGCCCCTCGCGGGGCGCCGCCCGGTGCCGCGGCCGGCCGCGCCGGCTACGGCGCCGTCTGCGACCACCGGCTGGTGTCGCTCGTCTCGAAGCCGTCGGCGAAGATGAGCAGGCTCGCTCCGCAGGCGTCCGGCTGCGCGTCGGGGACCTGCCAGGAGGCGCCGGTGACGGTCAGCTGATCGAAGTGGAGGCCGTCGCCGTTGCCCGCCGCGTTGGTGCCGTAGTTGAACTGGAGCTGGATCAGCTCGCCCGCGAAGGTGCCGGTCTGCAGGTCGGTCGCGGTCCAGTCGCTGGTCGCCCAGGCGTTCTGGGAGCCGCCCCAGCCGACCTGGCCCTCGGTGCCGCAGGTGCCGTTGGGACCGCTGGCGTTGTAGAGCCGCCCGGCCGAAGGGGAGATCACCGTGCGCTGGCCGGTCGCCGGCTGGAAGATGCCGAGGTTGGCGCGATCCCACCACTGGCCGCCCATCGGCTCGATCTGGATGCGGGTCGAGGTCTGCAGGGTCGAGTTCGCCGCCAGCTTCAGGCGCGGCGAGCGCACGATGTCGCACTGGTTGTTGAGGAATTCGGACGACTCCAGGTAGGCGGTCGAGCCGCCGGCGCCGCCGCCCGTGGTGTCGCGCTGGAAGATGCCGCTGATCGTGGTCCAGCCCTCGGCGTCGGCCTCGAAGTCGAACTGGCGGCTGGCGATCAACTGGAAGTCGCCCTCGGTGGCGTCGTAGCTCAGGGTGAACAGGCGCGTGTCGCCGCCCAGCTCCACCGCGTCGACCTCGATCTCGACCTCGAGCAGGTCGTCGGGGGCGAGGCCCGAAGGGATGAACTGCAGGTAGGCGATCGCCTCGTCGCAACCGGCGAGCGACGACGCCACCGCGATCGGGAACGGTCCCGGGAAGGTGGTCGCCGGATGGCTGGGCGAGCTCGCCGAGACGATCTCGAGGTCGGTCAGCGTCACGCCGCCCACGTTGGCGATCGGCACCGCCAGCCCGGTCACCTCGCAGTTGTCGACGAACGCGTCGCCGTCGCCGAAGGCGACGAACGAGGCGCGCGTGACCGCCGCCGAGGGGCTCCCGCTCGGCGCCGGCGTCACCTGCGTGCAGCTGCTGGCCGGGCCGAGGCAGACGTCGGAGGCGCCCATCGGCACGACGATGTAGGAATAGGTGCGGCCGTTCTGGAGGCCGCCGTCGGCGAACTCAAGCCCGTCGGTGGTGCCGATCAGCACCTTGCCGAAATCGCAGCCGAACACGCCATCGGTCCGGTAGACGCGGTACTCCGTGGCCGAGGGCACCGCTGACCAGGTCAGCTTGGCGCCGCGGTCGCGCGCCAGGGCGCTCACCGTGGGCGCCGTGGTGGGCGCGCCCGCGCAACCGCTGTTGACCGGCGCCGGCGTCGCGCAGGCGATGCCGTGGCGGTTGTAAGCGGCGTGGATCGCCGTCATGTGCGGCGTGCCGTCGTTCAGGTTGCCGTTGTCGTCGTCGGCGGCGAGATAGAGCAGGTAGCCGTTGGTGGCGCCGCAGCCGCCGTTGCCCTGGTTGCAGGTGAACCAGCTGGTGACCGCGCCGGCGCCGCGGTAGGTGAGCTGGGTGGCGATCTCGCGCGCGTGGTTCTCGGAGAGGTTGAAGGGCGCCGCCACCAGGTCGCGGTTCCAGAGGTCCCAGACCGCCTCGGCGTAGACCGCGCCCTCGCAGTGGACGATGCCGCCGCACGGCGCCGGGCCGCCGCCGCAGTTGTTGTTGATCCAGGTCACCGTGGTCGGCGTGTTGGCGACGCGCAGCGCCCAGTCGATGTCGCGCACGCCCGAGCAGACCGTGCACGGGTTGCCGTAGCCGCTGCAGACGCCGAAGCGGAAGAAGCCGCGCCCGACGCAGCTGTCGTCGAGGCGCAGCGAGCCGTAGATGTCGGCGATGCCCTCGCCCGGGTTGGCGATGGTCGGCACGGCGTCGTTGTCGTCCATGCCGTGGCCCCACTCGTGGTCGAAGATGCCGGCGATCTCGCCGGTGTTGCGGCACGAGCCGGAGCTGCGGAAGAAGTTCACCGCGCTGCCGTTCCAGTTGGCGTTGCACGCCTGCGGGATGTTCATGTTGGCGGTCAGCTGGCCCTGGAGCCAGGCGTTCGCCGGCAGCTGCGCGCGCGCCATCGCCTTGAGCTGGTTGATCTCGAAGAAGCCCGAGCGCGCGGAGTGGGTGTTGCCGGAGCCGCCGAAGCCGGGGGTCTGGCAGTCGGTGCCCGCGCTGACGCCGAAGTCGAGGTCACCGGTGCCCGAGAGGCTGCTCGCGCCGCACTGGTCGGCGATGCGCACGAACGGGCCCGCGAGCGACGCCGAGATCGAGCCGTCGGCGCAGACCTCGAGGTTGCCGCCGGCGTCCGTGACCAGGGTGTCGGCGCCCACCGTCACGTCGGCGTAAGGCATCGGCCAGCCCGGCTGCTCGGTGCCGTCCGGCGGCGTGCCGTCGTTCGAGACCGGGTAGACGCCGCCCGTGACCCTGCGCGTCGTCGCGTGCTGGTGGGTGTCGACGAAGGAGAGCAGCGTGCCGTCGCGCGCGTCGACCAGGGCCTCCCAGCGGCCGTCGGCCTGGCCGAGGTCGTAGCGCAGCGTCCAGGCGAGCCGGTAGCCGAGCCCGTCGCCCGCCCGCTCCGCGGTCACCGTGTCGCGAGTGGAGACCGGCACCCAGGTGAGCTCCGGCGCGGCCCACACCCCGCCCAGGGGCTGCGCGCCGAGGTGGCGCGCGAGCACCGCGCTGGCGGCGGCGGCGTCGAGCTCCGCGAAGCCGGGCGCGTCGAGGTCGCCCCAGTTCTCGGCGCCGAACAGCACCAGGTTGCCGTGCCGGAGCGTCGCCGAGAGCGAGCTGTCGCGCACGGGGAGGCCCGCGACGCGGCGCGGGGACCAGATCTGGATGTGATCGGGCGAGTAGACCGTCACCCGCCCCGGGCTCACCACCTCGGTCGGGTCGATGCCGAGCGCCCCGGCATGGCGCGCGAGCCAGGCGGCGAACGCGTCCCAGGCCCGCGCCGCCAGCTCGCGCTCCCCGTCCGGCGCGGCGGCGCCGAGCGCCTCCCAGGTCAGCGTGTTGCCGACGCCCCGGCCGGGCAGAAGCGGCGTCGCCGGCATCAGCCGGGCCCAGCGACCCGTGCGCAGGTCGACGTAGGAGGCGTCGAGCGGCGAGCCGAGCGCGCGCAGGACGCGGGCGTCGACGCCCGCGACCCCGGCCGCGGCCTCGTAGGCCTGCGGCACCGCGATCTCCGGGTGCCGGTACTCGAAGCGCGCGAGCGGATCGTCCTGCGGCGGCACCACGGCCAGAACCGGCGCCGCGGCCGCGATCAGGATCGTCACGATCGAGCGGAAGGGTCGAACGCGAAGAGTCGTCATCGGTGCTCCTCCTGGAGAGGCGAGTGAAGTCGCGATGCAAGGTAACAGACTCCCGCGCCCCTCGCAATGCGTCCGGCGGGCTTCGCCTTCGCCGAAGCGGCTCCGCCCGCCCGGAGCGCCCGCCAGCCGGCCGGCGCAAGTCGTATCGCCTCAAAAAGAAGAGGGCGGCGCCCCGCGCGGAGCGCCGCCCCCGTGAACTCCGAGCCGAGGTCCCTACGGGACCACGCTCGACCACTGGCTGGTGTCGCCGGTCTCGAAGTCGCCGATGAAGATCAGGTTCGAGGCTCCGCAGACGTCGGACTGGGTGTCGGCGGTCTCGACCTCGGCGTCGGTCAGCGTCAGGTCGTCGAAGCGGAAGCCGTAGTTGTTGACCGCCGGGTCGGTGCCGTAGCGGACCTCGAGGTAGCCGGGCACGCCGGCGAGCGTGCCGGTCTGGAGCGCCGCCGAAGACCAGCTGCTGGTCGCCCAGGTGTCGAAGGTCGGGGCCGTGTTGCCGCCCGCCCAGCCCGGCTGGCCCTCGGTGCCGCACACGCCGCCGATCCCGGAGGCGTTGTAGGCCCTGCCCCCGGACGGCGTCACCAGCGTGCGCGCGCCGGTCGCCGCGTCGACCACGCCGATGTTGGCGCGGTCCCACCACTGGCCGCCGCTCGCGTCCTCGATCCGCCAGCGGTTGAACAGCGTCATGGTCGAGGTGGCGGTGAGCCGGACCAGCGGCGAGCGGACGACGTCGCACTGGTCGTCGAGGAAGGACGAGGAGCGGTAGTAGAAGGTGCCGGCCCCGCCGGCGCCGCCCGGCGCCGCGTTGCTGCGGTTGAAGTTGCCGGCCGTCGTCTGCCAGCCCTCGCTGCCGCCCTCGTAGGTGAACTGGCGCGACGCCGCGAACTCGAAGTCGCCCTCGAGGAAGCCGAAGCTGACCTCGGCCGTCACCGGGGCGGTGAGCTCGTCGGCGGTGATCGACATCTCGAGCGTGAAGGTCTCGCCCGCCACCAGGCCCTGCGGCTGGACGTCGAGCGTGGCCACCACATCGTCGCAGGTGGCGAAGGAGGCCGCGACCGGCGCCGGCAGCGGTGTGAGGATCGTGGTGCCGGGGTGGCTGGGCGAGCTCGCGGCCACGACGCGGACGTTGGTGAGCGTCGTCGTGCCGGTGTTCGCCAGGGCCGCGCCGACCCGGGCCGTCTCGCAGTTGTCGAGGAAGAAGTCGCCGTCGCCCGTCCCGCCCAGGATCGTCAGCTGACCGAGCGTGTCGATGACGTTCAGCGTCGGCTCGCCGCCGCCGACTTCGCTGGGCGCCACCGGCACGCAGGCGCTCGCCGCGCCGCCGAAGCAGACGTCGTCGGCGCCCATCGGCACCACCTGGTAGTAGTAGGTGCGACCGTTCTGGAGGCCGCGGTCCGCGAACGACGTGCCCGCGGTCTCGCCCACCAGGATCTTGCCGAAGCTGCACTGGTGCACGCCGTCGGTGCGATAGACGCGGTAGCTGGAGGCGCCCCCCACCGCGCCCCACGCCAGGTCGGCGCCGCGGTCGCGCGAGGTCCCGGTCACCGCCGGCGCCGCCGTCGGCGCGCCGGCGCAGCCGCTGTTGGTCACCGCCGGGGTCGTGCACGAGACGCCGTGGCGGTTGAAGGCGGCGAAGATCGCCGACATGTGGGGCGTGCCGTCGCTGAGGTTGCCGTTGTCGTCGTCGGCGGCGAGGTACTGCAGGTAGCCGGAGTCGGCGTTGCAGCCGGCGCTCGGGCCGGTGCCCACCCACCAGTTGTTGACCGACCCCGAGCCGCGGAAGGTGAGCTGGGTGGCGACGATGCGCGCCAGGTCGCGCGACAGGTTGAGCGGCGCCGCGGTGAGGTCGCGGTTCCACAGGTCCCAGACCGTCTCGGCGTTGATGTAGCCCACGCAGTGCGATTCGCCGCCGCAGGCCAGCACCTCGGGCGTGGTCGGCGTCCAGGGCGTGTTGTCCTGGCGGTTCGCCCAGTCGACGTCGCGCACGCCGGTGCACAGCGGCGCGTCGCCCGGCGGGTCGATGCAGGGGTTGCCGTAGCCGCCGCAGCCGCTCGCCATGTTGAAGCCGCGCCCGATGCAGCTGTCGTCCGTGCGCAGCGCGGCGTAGATGTCGGCGATGCCCTCCGAGCCGACGCTCATGATCGAGCCGTTGGCGTCGTTGTCGTCCATCCCGTGGCCCCACTCGTGGTCGAAGATGCCGGCGATCTCGCCGGTGTTGCGGCAGCCGCCCCCGGAGCGGAAGAAGTTGACCGAGGAGCCGTCCCAGAAGGCGTTGCAGGTCTGGTTGAGGTTCATGTTCGCCGACAGCTGGGCGCCGAGCCAGGCGTTGGCCGGCAGCTCGGCGCGCCCCTGCGCGACGATCTGATTGAGCTCGAAGTAGCCGGTGCGCGAGGCGTGGGTGTTGCCGGGACCGGTGCCCGGGGGCACCGTGCAGTCGGTGCCCGGGCCGGCGCCGAAGTCCAGGTCGCCGGTGCTCGACGTCGCCGGCGAGCCGCAGGTGTCCACCATGCGCAGGTACGTCCCCGAGAGCGCCGACGTGATGCTGCCGTCCACGCACAGCGGCAGGTTGCCGCCCTGGTCGGTAATCACCGTGGCGTTGCCCGGGATGTCGACCGCTGAGAACGGCATCGGCCAGCCCGCCTGCTCGACGCCGTCGGGCACGCCGCCGGGCGACTGGCCGTCATTGGAGATCGGGAAGACGCCGCCGCGGACCCGGCGCTGGGTAGCGGTGCCCCAGTGGCGCAGGTCGCGGAAGGAGAGCAGCTCGCCGGTGCGCGCGTCGACCAGGGCCTCGAAGCGGCCGTCCGGGAGGCCGAGCGTCGGGCGTACGACCCAGACGCGCCGGTACTCGATCCCCTCCCCGGCGGCGGCGGCGAGCCAGGCGGCCGTCGTGCCCTTCCACTCCCCGACCTCGCGCGGCGCGACGTGGGTCGCGACCACGGCGCGGGCGGCGCCCGCGTCGAGCGCGGCGTCGAAGCCGGCGTCGAGGTCGCCCCAGCCCTCCGCGCCCCAAAGCACGAGATTGCCGTGGCGCACAACGGCGACGAGCGCGCTGCCGAGCACCGGCAACCCACCGGCGACGCGCGGCGACACGATGACGATGTGGTCGGGCGCGAGCACGCTCACGCGGCCCGGGATCACGACCTCGGCGGGATCGATGCCGAGCGCGGCGCCGTGTCGCTCGAGCCAGCCCGCGTAGGCCTCGGCCGCGGCCGCGCGCAGCTCGGCCTCGTTCGCGGGAGCGCGGCGTCCGAGCCCATTCCAGGAGAGCCGGTTGCCGCCGCCGGGCAGCAGCGGCGTGGCGGGCAGCAGCGACGAGAAGCGCCCGGTGCGCAGGTCGACCCAGGCACCCGCGGCGGGCGCGTCGAGCGCCGCCAGGGCGCGCTCGAGCTCGGGCCGCTCGGCCGCCGCCACGCCCTCGAGGCGCGGCGCGACGTCGAGCGCGGGGTGACGGTGTTCGAGCGCGGCCTCCGGCCGGTCGCCCGGGGTCCGGTAGGCGAGCGCAGGCGCGCTGAGGATGGCCGCGGCGAATACGCCGAGGCCGACACGGCGAGCGAATCCGAGGACTCTCATGGTGCCTCCTGGTCGAGATGGGGGGCGAACGGCGGGAAAGTAGCAGACCTCGGCCCCATCCGCCAAGGGGCGTGCGACCGACCGTGAGCGCGACGCGCCGCGGCGTCCTCGCCGCGGCCGGCCCGTCGGCCCGGCTCAGCGGCCGAGCAGCCGTTCGAGGCGGTCGAGGGCGCGGTCGAGGCGGTCGACGGTGCGGCGCACGACCGTGGCGTGCTCGTCGCGCGGCAGGCCGACGCCTTCCCAGAGGTCGCGCGTGTCGTCCTCGAGCACCTCGCGCTTCAAGCGCGCGCCGTGCGCCGCGAACAGCGGCGCCAGCTCGTCGTAGCGTGCGAGCAGGTCGCGGCGCGTCGCCTGGTAGGCATGCGCGGCCACGCGGCGCCGCGCGGAGAAGCTGAAGACATTGGTGAAGAACATGCCGTAGTCGTCGCGCCCGGGCTCGAACAGCAGCACGTCGGCGCCCGGGTACTTCTTGCGGTACGCGCTCATGCCCACCACCAGGCGCGAGTGGATGAGCGTGCGGAAGGTCTGCGACAGGACGGTCGGCAGGCCGCGGCGCTCGAGGTCGAAGTCCTCCGCCCAGGTGTCGCCGGAGCCGTCGGTGCCCGAGCGTCCGGCCGAGACGTCGACCGGCACGATCGGGTTGATGCACAGCAGCAGGCGGACGCCGGCGTCGAGCGCCACCGAGGCGTGGAGGGTCTTGAGCAGCACGCCGTCCACGAACCGGCGCCCGTCGATCTCCACCGGCGGATAGAGCCCGGGCAGCGCCGACGACGCCTGGATGGCGCGCGAGATCGGGACGTGCTGCCACTCCTTCGAGCCGAGCACGACCGGACGTCCGCGCTCCAGGTCGGCCGCGATCACGAACAGCCGGTGCCGGAGCCGGCGGAAGTCGTCGGTGCGGCCCGGCAGCGAATAGATCCCGCGCAGGTACCTGCGGATCGGCTCGTTGTCGAACACCCCGACCGGCAGCGCGCGCGACAGGCGGGTCATCGAATCGAGCAGGGTGCGATCGCGCGGATTGGCCGCGAAGGCGGCGAGCGCCCGGGCGGCGAGCGCGGGCACCGACAGGCCGCGGCGCACGAACTCGCCGAGCGCGGGGGTGAAGAAGATCTCGGGGTTGAAGGGATGCTCGCCGGGCGCGTGCTTGACGATCGCCCGGCACATCTGGACGGGCGTCAGTCCGTTGGCGAGGTTGGCGGCGAGGAACGAGCCCGCCGAGACCCCGACGTAGACGTCGAGCTCGTTCAGGTCGAGTCCCTCGATCGCCTCGTCGAGGGCCCGGAGGGCGCCGATCTCCCAGATCGCCCCTTCCGGGCCCCCGCCGGCGAGCGCGAGGCCGACGCGCTCCCGCCGCCGCCCGGGCACGCCCGTCAGCCGGCCTTGCGCGGCGACGGCTTGCGGGGCTTGCGCCGGGCCGGCTTCTTCGCGCCGACCTTGGCCGCCACCAGGTTGGTGAGCTCCTCGATGCGCCGGGTCAGGCGCGAGATCTCGTCCCGGGTCGGCACGCCGACCTTGCCCAGGGCGGCGCCGACGGCGTCGTCCAGGTTGCCCTCGACCTTCTTCCAGGCCTTGCCGGCGCGCTTCTCGACCTGCCCCGCCACCTCGGTGGCGCGCGAGCGGGCGGTGTCCGCGATCTCCTCGACGCGGTCACGCAGTCCCTCGAACTGCTCCTTGCCCTTCTCCTCCAGGGCCTCGCCCCTCTTGACCAGGCTGCGAAACACCTTGCCGCCCTCCTCCTCCGCGAGCGCGAAGGCGCCGAGGCCGGCGAGCCAGATCTTGCTGGCGGACTTCTTCACCTTGGCCTGGAAGTCTCTGTCGGTCTTCTTGCGAGTCGTCATCTTCGGATCTCCGTTTGCGGGCGTGCGCTCAGAGGAGCGCTTCGGTCAGGTCGCCGAGCCGGTGGAAGACGTTCTTGGGGCGCGGGCTCTGGTCGACGCCGAGCGCGTCGAGCGCCTGGCCGAGCTTGCGCTTCGACAGGCGGGTGGCGTCGTTGGCGAGGCCGGTCGCCCGCGTGCGCACCTGGCGCACCACGCGCTGGGCAGCGGCGCGGGTCTTCGGCTCTTCGCGGCGTCCGCGCGCGACCAGGGTGTCGAAGGTCTCGGTTGCGGCCTGGTAGGCGGCGCCGGCCAGGCCGAGCCCGGCCAGCCAGAGCGTGCGCCCGGTCTCGATCGCCGCGTCGCGGACCTCGGGCATGCCCGCCGCCGGCCGGCGCCGCGCACGGCTGGTGTGCACGGCCCTGTGCGGACGACGGCCGCGCGGAGCTCTCTTCTTGGATGGCGTCACTGCGGTTCTCCTTTCTTCCGCCGCGCGCGGCGGGTCGCTGGGGCGGGAGCCCGCTGGCCGCCCCGTGCAGCCGGTCGGGTCCGTTCGTCCTCGAGCCGGACCAGCGAGCTCTCGAGCTCTTCCAGGCGGGAGCGCAGACGGTCCATCTCCTCGCGCGCGCGGCGAACCGGACCGAGGCGATCGATCGAGGCCTGGACGAACCGGTCCACCTTCTGATGGACCTGCTCGACCCCGGTCTCGACCGCGCGCTGTCCCGCGCGCACGAGTTCGTGCAGCAGCTCGCTCGACAGGAAGGCCGTGCCGCGCCGCCCCTCGTCGAGGATGACCTGGGTCAGCGTCTGGGCGGTGACGTCGGCGCCGGTGGCGTTGTCCACCACCTGCACCTCCTGCCCGTCGCGGATCCAGCCCGCGAGCTCCTCGAGCGAGACGTAGCGGCTCTCCTCGGTGTCGTACAGCTTGCGGCTCTCGTAGCGCTTGATGAGCCGGACCATGCTCTCCTCCTGCCCCTCCGGTTGCCGCGTTGCGGCAGCCGGTGCGGCACTTATACCGCAGTGCGGCAATCAGGTCAAGCCGCGCTTGCCGCGACGCGGCAGGCGCGGACCGGCCCATTCTCGCGCTTTCCTCCCCGCCTGGCGACCCCGGGAGGCCCGCCCGCGCCGCGTTGCGACGACGCCCGCCGCCGCCGCGCCGCGCCACCCGAGGGCGGGGCGGCCGCCCGCCCCGCGCGCCGTTGAGCGGCAGCGAGCAACGCCGCTAAGATGCGACGCGATGCGGTCGCGAGGCCGCGGAAAGGACGAAGGAGGAATGACGCACATCATCACGGAGCCGTGCATCGGGGTGAAGGACACCGCCTGCGTCGACGTGTGCCCCGTGGACTGCATCTACGGCAAGAACGAGGACTGGGAGATGCTCTACATCCACCCGGAGGAGTGCATCGACTGCGGCCTGTGTGTGGACGCCTGCCCGGTGCAGGCGATCTACCCGATGGAGGAAGTGCCCGAAAAATGGAAGGCGTTCATCGCCAAGAACTACGAGCACTTCAGCCTGACCCCGCCCTGACGCGCGGCGACGACCTGCCGCAACCCCCGAGGGACGCGCTCCGGCGCGTCCCTTTTCCGTCGCGGAGCAGGCCGCGGGCGGACCCGGTTCCGGTCCGCCCGCGACGCGCGGGACTCACCGCTTGGTGTAGGTCAGCTCCATCATCTGCATCTCCCGGCCGTCCGGCCCCGGCGCGAACATCTCGAAGATCTGGACGGTCGGGCTGGTCCAGCGCGACGTCATCCGCGCCGTGATCGGCCCCTTCTTGATCGGGTCGTTCCAGGAGCCCGTGAAGGTGCAGTTGCCTGTCTGGTCGCAAGTCCCCTCGCTGACCATGATCCCGGTCGACATGCTGTCGATCCAGGTCGACCAGTGCTTGCCGGTGACGTTGTCGAAGCCGTGCAGCCCCTGGCCGGTGAACGCCATCCCCATCATCGTCCCCTGGTACTCCTCGACCATCACCCGGCCGTCCAGGATCATCGAGCGAGTCGCCGTCCCCTTCTCGACGACCGGCGGCTTGCCCGGCTCCTGCCAGCTCTTCGCCTGGACGTCGTAGGTGCCGGCCGACGAGGCCAGGGCCCCGTGGGGTGCCCCGGGGGTGCCGGCCTGCCGATAGGCCTCCATCATGGCGGCCTGCTCGGGCGTCATCTCCGCAGCGCCGGGCTCCTGGGCCAGGCCGGCGGCGGTCAGGGCCAGGACTCCGAGAGCCGCCATCCCGAGAACTCGCGAAACCCGCTTTCCGTGCATGAACTCCCCCTTTCGGACGTGGAACGACTCGATTGTAGCCGGCCCGACATCGTCGCTCCTCGATCTCGGCGCCCGTGGACTCCGCCGATCTGCCCCGATCCAGGCCAGGTCCTCGGAGCTCGTCTCGGACCTGCGCAGGCGGTGGCCGAGCAGCTCGCGGCGCAGCCTGGCGTCGAGCGGGCCTGAAGCGAAGGTCGGGTCGAGGGGGGCGCCGGTGGCATCCTCTCCCTGGAATGAACTCACCTCGCTACGAGTTGAAAGATGTGATTCAATCGCGCTCAAGTTTGACGGCTCGAGCGCGCCCGGCGGAGCTCCGGCGAAGGAGGCGTCGCCCTTGGAGTACAAGGACTACTACCAGGTTCTCGGCGTCGCCCGCGAGGCCTCGCCCGAGGAGGTCCAGAAGGCCTACCGCAAGCTGGCGCGGAAGTTCCACCCGGACGTCAGCAAGGAGCCCCAGGCCGAGGTCCGCTTCAAGGAGATCGCCGAGGCCTACGAGGTCCTCAAGGACCCCGACAAGCGTTCGAAGTACGACCGGTTCGGCCAGGCCTGGACGGCGCGCGAGGGCGGCGGCGCGCCGCCGCCCGGCTTCGAGGGCGTCTCGTTCGACTTCGGGGGCTTCCAGGGTGCGCCGTTCGGCACCGGACCTTCCGGCTTCTCAAGCTTCTTCGAGATGCTGTTCGGACAAGGCGGCGCCGCCTCGCCCGGCGCGGGGAGCCGGCCGTGGGGCAGCTGGAGCTCGGAAGGCCGCGGCGGCTGGGCGCGCCCCGGCGCCAACCAGGAGGTCGTGCTCCGCCTGCGCCTCGAAGAGGCCGCGCGCGGCGGAGTGCGCGAGCTCGCCCTGCTCGAGCCGGACGGCAGCACGCGCAAGGTGCGCGTCAACCTGCCGAAAGGCATCCGCCCCGGCCAGACCGTGCGCGTTCCGGGGCGCGGCGAGGCCGGTCGCGCCGGGGGGCCGTCCGGGGACCTGATGCTCAAGGTCGAGCTGCTCCCCCACCCGGACTTCCGGCTCGAGGGCGGCAACCTGGTCACCACGGTCGACGTCACGCCCTGGGAGGCCGCGCTCGGGGGCGAGGCGGAGCTGCGCACGCTCGACGGCCAGGTGCGGGTGAGGATTCCGGCCGGGACCTCGTCCGGGCGACGCATCCGGGTCCGCGGCCGCGGGTTTCCGGCCGG
>Ga0316622_100001874_pt1 | contig 14147 bp, 14 predicted proteins | sample OWC_Aug_OW2_C1_D_FD_207646 | JGI IMG/M metagenome (GOLD analysis project Ga0316622, IMG submission 207646) | Wetland soil microbial communities from Old Woman Creek delta, Ohio, United States - OWC_Aug_OW2_C1_D5_C | ecosystem: Environmental > Terrestrial > Soil > Wetlands | place: USA: Ohio... | reverse complement strand
GAGTCGCGCCGACCAGCAGCCGCCCTCGAAGGTCAGCGACCGGAGCGGGCAGCGCCGGCCGGGAACCGCCCGCAACGCGCCAGGCAGGCCAGCCAGGCTGGCCGACCCGAGGACGATCGACAGCAGGGGGCCGCAACCGGCGGCCCAGGGAGCGATCGCCACCGCGACGTGCAGCCCGGTGACGAGGCCCGCCAGCCCCGGGCAGGCGACGGGGTCAGCCCGCGCCCGCCACGAGCTCGTCGACCAGGACAGCGACATCGGGGTCCTCCGGCCGCTCGCGGCGGTACAGCCAGGCGACCAGCTGCGGGTCCGTGGCCGACAGCAGCCGCTGGAACGCGCGCCGGCGCCCGGCGTCGGCCCCTGCATAGTGGCGGCCCAGCCAGCGCTCGAGAAGGACGTCGAGTTCCTTCATGCCCCGGCGGCACTGCCAGCGGAGGCGGCCGAGCGAGGGTTCGTCCGGTATCAAGCGAGTCCCCCTGCCGCGCGCCCGCTCAATACTGGCGCTCGGCCATCAGCTTCTTGATCTCCGCGATGGCGCGTGCCGGGTTGAGATCCTTCGGGCAGGCCTCGGTGCAGTTCATGATGGTGTGGCAGCGGTACAGCCGGAAAGGGTCCTCGAGCTCGTCGAGCCGCTCGCCGGTCGCCTCGTCGCGCGTGTCGACGATCCAGCGATAGGCCGCGAGCAGGGCCGCCGGCCCCAGGTAGCGGTCGCTGTTCCACCAGTAGCTCGGGCAGCTCGTGGAGCAGCAGGCGCAGAGGATGCAGGCGCTCGGCCGGTCGATCTTCTCCTGGTCGTCCGCGGACTGCAGGCGCTCGCGGTCCGGCGGTGCCGGGGTGCGCGTCTGCAGCCAGGGCCTGACCGAGGCGTACTGGGCGTAGAAGTTGGTCAGGTCGGGCACGAGGTCCTTGATCACCGGCATGTGCGGCAGCGGGAAGATCCGCAGCTCGCCCTTCACGTCCTCGATCGCCTTGGTGCATGCGAGCGTGTTGACGCCGTCGATGTTCATCGCGCAGGAGCCGCAGATGCCCTCCCGGCAGGAGCGCCGGAAGGTCAGAGTCGAGTCGACCTCGTTCTTGATCTTGATCAGGGCGTCGAGGACCATCGGCCCGCAGCGCCTGAGGTCCACCTCGAAGCTGTCCACGCGCGGCTTTTCGCCGCTGTCAGGCTCCCAGCGGTAGACGCGGAAGGTCCTGACGGTGGTCGCCCCGGGCGGCGCCTTGTGCCTTCGGCCCGGCACGTCCTTGAAGCGGGAATCGGGGGGCAGTCGGAACTCGGCCATGGCGTGTCTCGGGTTTGCCTCGGCTGGTCAGTAGGTGCGGGCCCTGGGCGGCACGGGGTCGACCTCGTCGGTCAGCGTGTCGAGCTGGACGGGGCGGTAGTCGATGCTCACCCTGCCGTCCGGCGCGACCCAGGCGAGCGTGTGCTTGAGCCAGCTCGCGTCGTCGCGCTGCGGGAAGTCCTCGCGCGCATGTGCGCCGCGGCTTTCCTCGCGGTTCTCCGCGGAATGGATGGTCGCCGCCGCCTGCAGCAGCAGGTTCTCCAGCTCGAGCGTCTCGATGAGGTCGGTGTTGAACACTAGCGACCGGTCCGCCACGCGCAACTCGCGCATGGCATCGAAGACGCCGGCGAGCTGCCCGCAGCCTTCGCGCAACGTCTCGCCCGTGCGGAACACGGCCGCGTGGTTCTGCATCGTCCGCTGCATCGACAGGCGGACGTCGGCGGTGGGCCGCGCGCCGGCGGCATTGCGGTAGCGGTCGAGGCGGCTGACCGCGAGTTCCCCCGCGTCCTTCGGCAGCGGCCGGTGCGTCGCGCCTTTGGGCACGATGCGGGCGCAGTGGCGCGCGGCTGCACGGCCGAAGACGACGAGGTCCAGCAGGGAGTTCGACCCCAGCCGGTTGGCGCCATGGACCGAGACGCAGGCCGCCTCGCCGATCGCCATCAGGCCAGGCACGATGGTGCTCGGGTCGTCGCCCTTGCGCGTGACCACCTCGCCGTGGACGTTGCAGGGAATGCCGCCCATGTTGTAGTGCACGGTCGGCAGCACCGGGATCGGCTGGCGGGTGACGTCCACGCCCGCGAAGATCCGCGCGGTCTCGGCGATCCCCGGCAGCCGCTTCTGGATCACCTCGGCGCCGAGGTGCTCGAGGTGCAGGTAGATGTGGTCCTTGTCCGGGCCGACGCCGCGGCCCTCACGGATCTCGATGGTCATCGAGCGGCTGACCACGTCCCGCGACGCAAGGTCCTTCGCGTTCGGCGCGTAGCGCTCCATGAAGCGCTCGCCGCCCGAGTTGCGCAGGATGCCGCCTTCCCCCCGCACGCCCTCGGTGATCAGGCAGCCGGCGCCGTAGATGCCGGTGGGGTGGAACTGCACGAACTCCATGTCCTGCAGCGGCAGGCCGGCGCGCAGGACCATGCCGCCGCCGTCGCCCGTGCAGGTGTGGGCCGAGGTGCAGGAGAAGTAGGCGCGACCGTAGCCGCCAGTGGCGAGGACGGTGACGTGCGCGCGGAAGCGGTGCAGCGTGCCGGTCGACATGTCGAGCGCCACCACGCCACGGCACTCGCCGTCCTGCATGATCAGGTCGATGGCGAAGTACTCGATGAAGAAGTTCGCGCTGTGCTTGAGCGACTGCTGGTACAGCGTGTGCAGCATCGCATGCCCGGTGCGGTCGGCCGCCGCGCAGGTGCGCTGCGCGATGCCCTTGCCGTAGTGCGTGGTCATGCCGCCGAAGGGACGCTGGTATATGCGCCCGTCCTCGGTCCGCGAGAACGGCACGCCGAAGTGCTCGAGCTCGAGGACCGCGCTCGGCGCCTCCTTGCACATGAACTCGATGGCGTCCTGGTCGCCGAGCCAGTCCGAGCCCTTGATGGTGTCGTAGAAGTGGAAGCGCCAGTCGTCCTCGCCCATGTTGCCGAGCGCGGCGCTGATGCCGCCCTGCGCGGCCACCGTGTGACTGCGGGTCGGGAACACCTTGGTGAGGCACGCGGTCGCGAGCCCTGCCTGCGCGAGGCCGAAGGTGGCGCGCAGCCCGGCGCCGCCCGCGCCGACCACGACGACGTCGTAGGTGTGATCCGTGAAGGTGTAAGCGCTCATGCCGCGACTCCGAAGGCGATGCGCAGCACGGCGAGCACGCCGATCACGGCGGCCACGACGAGCGCGAACTTGACGGCCAGCAGCACGCCCGTGCGCGTGTTCTTGTCGGCCACGTAGTCCTCGATCACCACCTGCAGGCCGAGCAGCGCGTGGTACGCGGAGGTCAGTACCAGCAGCACCGCGAGCGCCGAGGCCAGCGGGGTGGACAGCCACGCCACCACGAGCGCATGCGAGGCGCCGCCGAGCGTGGCAAGCGAGACGACGAACCACAGGCCGAGCAGCACGAGCGCCACGGCCGTGACGCGCTGGGCGTACCAGTGGGCGGCACCGCCCTTGGCGGAACCGAGACCCGTGACGCGGCGCAGCGGGCTGCGCAGGCTCATGCCGCACCCCCGAGCCCGGCACCAACCGCGAACCAAAGCGCAAGCCCGAGGATGAGCGCGCCGATGGCCACGGCCCAGCCGCTCGCCCGCGCCGTCTTGAGGTCGAAGCCGTGGCCCAGGTCGAAGAACAGGTGGCGCACGCCGTTCAGCAGGTGGTAACAGAAGCTGAATGCAGCGCCGAACAGCACGAGCTGCGCGAGTGGCGAGCCGAGCGTGTCGCGAACTGCCTCGTAGCGTTCCGGACCCGCGGCGGCTGCGGCGAGCCAGTACACGAGCAGGAAGAAGCCGAGACTCAGCAGCACGCCCGTGATCCGGTGCAGGATCGACAGCGTGTTGGTGTACTGCCAGCGATAGTGAAGGAACGGGGACAGCGGCCGCGCTCGCTGGGCCATTTCAATTACCTCCAAGGGGGCGCTGCTAGAAATCGACGCAGCGTCCGTTTTTTTCCCAGTCGCCGTAGCGCGTGGGCTCGGGCCCGTCCCGTCCGCCGATTTCCCGGGGTCTCGGCGCCGGCGGGGGCACCGTCGGTGTCGCGTCGGCCGGGGGCTGTTCGGGCTGCTTTTCTTGCATTGCATTCATGGCGACGAGGCCGCAGTCTGCCAGATCCTTGGTGCATTCACCATCTTGAAATCAAAGACAAATTTTCCTGCAAATCGCTCGCAACAACCGCCGGCGAGCACGCGTTCGTGGCTCACCCCGGGTCCGCTGCGAGCGGGTAAGCTCGCGCCCCACTCGCCATGAATACCGCCGGCCCCGCATCCCGACCTGCCCTGCTGCCCTTTCTCGCCGTGCTGCGCATCTCGGGCCCGGATGCGGCTTCCTTCCTGCAGGGCCAGCTTACGCACGACACGCGACTGCTCGCCGGCGGCCGGACCCTGCTCGCCGCCGCGAATACCCCGCAGGGACGTGTCGTCGCACTGCTTCGGCTGCGCCAGGGCGAGCATGGCATCGATGCACTTCTCCCCGAGGATCTCGCCGCGCCTTTGGCTGCCCGCCTGCGACGATTCGTGCTGCGCGCCCGGGTGGATGTCCGGGTGGCCGACGACGTCCGGGTGGCCTGGGTGCGTGGCGGCGCGGCGGTCCTCCCCGCAGCCGCAATCGACGGCGGGGATCCGATCTGGTTCGACTATGCCCCGGACCGGCGGGCCGTCGCGGCGCCCGAGGCCGTCCTGCACGAAGTGCTGGGTTCGCAACGGCGGGACGCGGCGCCCGGCATCGAGAACGAGTGGTGGTCGGCGGACGTGGCCGCCGGCCTGCCGCAGGTGTTCGCGGCCAGCTCGGAGGCCTTCGTGCCGCAGATGCTCAACCTCGACCTGCTCGACGCGATCAGCTTCAACAAGGGCTGCTACACGGGGCAGGAGATCGTCGCGCGCACGCAGAACCTCGGGCGCATCAAGCGTCGCACGGCGCGCTTCCGCTTGCCGGCCGGACCACTGCTCCCGCCGCTGGCGGGATTCACGCTCGACGGCACGAAGGTGGCCGAGATCGTCATGAGCGCCGCCGTCGGCGAGGGGATCGAGTGCCTCGCCGTCACGAGCCTCGAGGCGTGGGGCCGCACGCTGCGCGCCGAGGACGGGCGCGAGGCGGTTCCGCAGCCCCTGCCCTACCCGGTCGCAACGACCGCTTGAGTCATGTCTCCGGCCGCATGTGCGGGAACAGCACCACGTCGCGGATCGACGGCTGGTCGGTGAACAGCATCACCAGGCGATCGACGCCGATGCCGAGGCCCGCCGTCGGCGGCAGGCCGTACTCGAGCGCGCGGATGTAGTCCGCGTCGTAGAACATTGCTTCCTCGTCGCCCGAGGTCTTGCGCGCCGCCTGCTCGCGGAACCGCGCCGCCTGGTCGTCGGGATCGTTGAGCTCGGAGAAGCCGTTGGCGAGTTCGCGCCCGCCCACGAAGAATTCGAAGCGGTCGGTGATGAAGGGATCCGCGTCGTTGCGGCGCGCCAGCGGCGAGACCTCGGCCGGGTAGGCATACACGAAGGTCGGCTGCAACAGGCTCTCCTCCGCCGTCTTCTCGAAGATCTCGATCTGAAGCTTGCCCGGGCCGTCGCCCGCAGCCGGCTTGATGCCGAGGCGGTCGCACACGCCGCGCAGGTACTCGAGCTCGCGCAGCCGCGCCGGCTCGATTCCCGGATTGAAGTGCAGCACGAGATCCTCGACCGTCACGCGGCGGAACGGTGCGGCGAAATCGTAGGTGTCGCCCTGGTAGGGGACGAGGCGCGTGCCGAGCAGCGTATCCGCAAGTCCCTGGAACAGCCGCTCGACGAGATCCATCAGGTCGCGGTAGTCCGCGTAGGCCTGGTAGAGCTCGAGCATGGTGAACTCAGGGTTGTGGCGGGTCGAGAGTCCCTCGTTGCGGAAGTTGCGGTTGAGTTCGTAGACGCGCTCGAAGCCACCGACGACGAGACGCTTGAGGTACAGCTCCGGCGCCACGCGCAGGTACATGTCGAGGCCGAGCGCGTTGTGGTGCGTGACGAACGGCTTCGCCACGGCGCCGCCCGGGATCACCTGCATCATCGGCGTCTCGACTTCCATGAAGTCGAGCGCCTCGAGGAAGTTGCGCAGGTAATGGACGATCCGCGTCCGCCGCCGGAACACCTCGCGGCTCTCGTCGCTCACGATGAGGTCCACGTAGCGCTGGCGGTAGCGGCTCTCGACGTCCGCGAGACCGTGCCACTTGTCGGGCAGCGGGCGCAGCGACTTCACGAGCAGGCGCAGCCGCTCGACTTTCACCGTGAGCTCGCCGGTCTTCGTCTTGAAGAGGGTGCCCTCGGCGCCCAGCACGTCGCCGACGTCCCAGCCCTTGAAGTCGTCGTAAACATGGCCGAGCACGTCCTGCTGCAGGAACACCTGGATGGCCCCGCTGCGGTCCTTGAGCTTGGCGAAGCTCGCCTTGCCCATGACGCGCTTCGCCATCATGCGGCCCGCGATGGTCGCGCGCGTGGGATGTGCCTCGAACCACTCGGGCGGGTGCCCGCCGAAGGCGAGGTGCAGCTGCTCGGCGGTCGAGTCGCGCCGGAAGTCGTTCGGGAACGCCCCGCCCCGCTCGCGCAGGCGCTCGAGCTTGGCGCGCCGCTCCGCGATCAGGTGGTTGACGTCGACTTCGGGCTTTTCGTCGCTCATCTCACAGTCCCTGCTTCAGGCTGGCCTCGAGGAAGGCGTCGAGGTCGCCGTCGAGCACCGTGGTGGTGTTGCCGATCTCGACGCCGGTGCGCAGGTCCTTGATGCGCGACTGGTCGAGCACGTAGGAGCGGATCTGGTTGCCCCAGCTCACGTCGGACTTCGCGTCCTCGAGCACCTTGGCCGCGGCGTTGCGCTTGTTGACCTCGAGCTCGTAGAGCTTTGCCTTCAGCATCTTCGTGGCCGTGGCCCGGTTCTTGTGCTGGCTACGCTCGCTCTGGCAGGCGACCACGATGCCGCTCGGCAGGTGCCGCAGGCGCACCGCGGACTCGGTCTTGTTCACGTGCTGGCCGCCGGCGCCGCTCGAGCGGTACACGTCCATCTCGATGTCGGCCGGGTTCAGCTCGATGTTGATGTCGTCATCCACCTCGGGCGAAACGAACACGGAGGCGAACGAGGTGTGGCGCCGGGCGTTCGAGTCGAACGGCGACTTGCGCACCAGCCGGTGCACGCCGGTCTCGGTCCTGAGCCAGCCGTAGGCGTACTCGCCCTCGAAGCGGATCGAGCAGCTCTTGATGCCGGCGACCTCGCCGTCGCTGATGTCGGTCACCTCGGTCTTGTAGCCCTGCTTGTCGGCCCAGCGCAGGTACATGCGCATGAGCATCTGCGCCCAGTCCTGGGCCTCGGTGCCGCCGGCGCCGGCCTGGATGTCGAGGAAGCAGTTGTGCGAGTCCATCTCGCCGGGGAACATGCGCTGGAACTCGAGGCGCACAATCTGGTCCTCGAGACGGCCGACGTCCGCCTGCACGGAGTTCACCATGCCCTCGTCGGCGTCGGCCTCGGCGAGTTCGAGCAGCTCGGCGGCTTCGTCGAGCCCGCTCTTCAGCTTGTCGAGAGTGCCGACGACCGCCTCGAGCTTGGTGCGCTCGCGGCCGAGCTCCTGGGCACGGTCGGGCTTGCTCCAGACGGCCGGATCCTCGAGTTCCCGCAGCACCTCGGTCAGGCGCTCGCTGCGGCCCTCGTAGTCAAAGAAACCCCCTGAGCGCCACGCAGCGCTGCGCCAGGTCGTCGAGGGAGCGGCGGATCGGGTTGGTTTCCATGCGTCGGTCGGTCCGGGTGCAGACGGGCGCGGGAGTCTAGCATGGCGCTTGCGGCGGCCCCGACGGCGGTCACCGTCCCGCCGCGGCCTCGTCCACCGACGCGAGCCACTCCGACACGAGCTGCAGGCGGCGCGCGCCGCCGTACTCGTCGAGCCCGGCCCGATACACGAGATCGAGCAGCTGTTGCGGCTTCACGGCCGGCGCCCGCGGATCGTCGAGGTACCTGAAGGCAATCGCATCGACCGGTTCGCCGGACGCGGCGCGCAGCCGCAGCTTGAGGTGCCGGCCGCCGACGACGCGCGTTTCGAGCACGGCGAAGCGCCCGTCGAAGGACGGCTCGGCGAAGCCCGATCCCCACGGCCCGCCCTCGCGCAACGCCACGGCGGTGTCGGCGTTGAACTCGCCGGCCTCCAGCGGTCCGTCGGTGTGCAGGTCGCCCGACAGGACGTCTTCCCCGGCGGCGAGGGCGACCTCGTGGGCGAACGCGGCCCTGAACTCCTCGAAGCGCTCGACGCGCAGCGTCATGCCGGCGGCCATCGCGTGACCGCCGAACTTCTCGAGCAGTCCCGGGTGATGCACGGCGACCGCGTCGAGCACGTCGCGCACGTGCAGGCCCGGCACCGACCGCGCCGAGCCCTTGAGCCAGCCGTCGCCTGCCGGCGCAAAGGCGATCACGGGGCGCTGCAGCCGCTCCTTCACGCGCGAGGCGACGAGCCCGATCACGCCCTGGTGCCAGCCTTCGTCCTGCAGGCACAGTCCAGCCGGCAACTCGCCAGCGAGCGACGTGAGCAGGATCTCGACCTGCTCGAGCGCCTCGCCCTGCATGCGCGTCTCGATGTCGCGCCGCTCGACGTTGATCTGCGAGAGGCGCGCCGCGATCCCGCGCGCGACGGTCGCGTCGCCGGCGAGCAGGCACTCCACGCCGAGCGTCATGTCCTCGAGCCGCCCCGCCGCGTTGAGGCGCGGCCCGACCTGGAAGCCGAGGTCCTGCGCGATCACGCCCTCGAGCCTGCGACCCGCGACCTCGAGCAGCGCCTGCAGACCGGGCGTGCAGCGGCCGGCGCGGATTCGGCGCAGGCCCTGCGACACGAGCACGCGGTTGTTGAAGTCGAGCGGCACGACGTCGGCCACGGTGCCGAGCGCCACGAGGTCGAGCAGGTCCGCGGGATTCGTACCGGCGCTGGACGGCACGTCGCCGCGTTCGCGCAGCCGGTGCGTGAGCGCGGCCATCACGTAGAAGGCCACGCCCACGCCTGCGAGCGCCTTCGAGGCGAAGCGCTCGCCGGGCAGGTTCGGGTTCACGATGGCCGCCGCCTCCGGCAGCGACGAGCCGGGCAGGTGGTGGTCCGTGACCAGCACCTCGATGCCGAGCCGCTTTGCCTCGGCCACGCCCTCGAGCGAGGAGACGCCGTTGTCCACCGTGACGATCAGGTCGGGGTTCGAGCCGGCGGCGACGCGCACGATCTCCGGCGTGAGCCCGTAGCCGAACCGGAACCGGTCCGGCACGAGGAAACGCGGGTCCTCGAAGCCCAGCCGCCGCAGCTGGCGGATCACGAGCGCGGTGCTGGTGGCGCCGTCGGCGTCGAAGTCGCCCACGACCAGCACGCGGCGCCGCTCGCGCCGGCAGCGCAGCAGCAGGTCCACCGCGGCGTCGACGCCGCCCAGCGAGCCCACCGGCAGCAGCCGCTCGAGGCTGACGTCGAGATCGTCGGGACCGATCACCCCCCGCGCCGCGTACACCCGCCTCAGCACCGGGTGCAGGGTGGCCGGCAGCACGCCCGCCTGCACGGCGCCGCCGCGGCGCAGGATGCGCCTCGGCTTCATCGCAGTACCTCGCCGAGCGGTCGCGATCGCCTCCAGAACTGCCAGCGGGCACGCGCAGTCACCTCGAAGGTCGCGGTTCCCAGCAGGAAGGAGGCTTGGTGCAGCGCGCCACTCGCGAGGGCCGCGCGCACCGGTGCGAACACCTGTCGCTCGAGCGCGGCCAGCGCCGACGCTCTGTCCGGCGGCGCTGCATTCGCGAGCCCCAGTCGGATCATCGGCGATTCGCCGGCCAGCGCGGCCGCGAACCCGTTCGCCTCGCGCGCGTCGGCACCGAGCAGGCGCGCGAGGCCGGCGAGCCAGTCGTCGTCCGTCAGCAACACACCCTCCGGCAGTCGCTGGACGACACCGGCCGAGCCGAAGCCCCACAGCCAGACCGAGTTCACCGCCGGCAACCCGCGCTCGCCGCGCCGGAGATTGACCGGGTGCTCGTGCAGCACCATCTGCGCCTCGTTCATCCAGGCGCGGACGCGCGATGCGTCGCGCCCGGTCGGCATCAGCTCTCGCAGATTTCCGCCGATCGCGAGCACCGGCTCGAGCGCGTGGCAGTCGAGGTCGTCCGGGCACCGGCACAGCCAGCCCCGGCCGGCGACTTCCTCGAGCACGAAGCCACGGTGGGCAAGCTGCGCGTTCAGGTCCATCACCACGGTCGTCGACTCGTCGGGCTCGAGCGGCAGCGGCACCGGCGCCGCGAGTTGCAGGTGATCGAGCGCGGTGAGCAGGTGCACGGGCGCGGCGCCGGCCCAGCGTCCGACGGGCGCCTCCTTGTTCCAGGCTGCAACGAGGCAGGGGCCGGCGGGAAACCGCTCCAGCAGGCCCGCGTCCCCCGGCGCGTCCGCAAGCAGCCACTCGCGCCACGGCCGGTCGCTGCTACTGCGCTGCGCGCGCGCGAGCAGCCATTCGGCCGCCGGCAACCGCTCCGGGCCAGAGTCCTCGCCAGCCGGCGCAACTCCCATCCACGGCAGCGCGACGCGCAGGCGCCTGCGGGCCGGCGTCACAGCGGTACGCCCGGCGGGGGCGCGCCGCCGTCCGCCCGCAGCCCTGGGCCGTCGGTCGCACCGCGCAGCCGTACGATGACTCGAAGTGAATCGAGCCCGGTGACCGCATCGTCGTCCTTCGCGTAAGGTAAGCGGATGAAATTCAACCTCGATCGTGCAGGCGGGGCGCACGTGGTGCGTGCGTATGCGCCGGGACGGATCCGCATCGGCGATCGCGACATCGAGACGAGCTTGATCGTCACGGCCACCGACCTCATCGAGCCCTGGCGCCCGGGACGCATCGCGGCGCTCGAAGCGGCCGATCTCGAGCCGGTCGTCGCCCTGGCGCCGGAGGTCCTGCTGATCGGTACCGGTTCTCGGCAGGCCTTTCCCGACCCGGCGGTGTTTGCCGCCCTGCATGCCGCGCGCATCGGCTTCGAGGTGATGGACACCCGCGCCGCGTGCCGGACGTACAACGTGCTGGTGGCCGAGAACCGCAAGGTGGCGGCGGCCCTGCTGATCGAATAGCGGCATCGACCCGACGTCGACACCCGCGCCCTCGCGGCAACCGCCGCGGGTCGGCCGGGTGCGGACCTCAAACCAGTCCCTGCAGCAGGGGCACGAACGTCGCAGGGCCGAGCACCTCGCGCTCGAATTGCTCGCCGCGCCGCGTGATGCGCAGCAACTGCTGCTCGCGCTCGGGCCCGACGGGCATGACCAGCCGTCCGCCGTTGCCGAGCTGCTCGAGCAGCGCCGCCGGCACCGCCATCGCCGCGGCTGCCACGAGGATGCCGTCGTAGGGCGCATACGGTGGCCAGCCCTCGAAGCCGTCGCCGTGGCGCATGAACACGTTGGTGATGCGCAGGTCGCGCATCACGCGCCGCGCGCGCTGCTGCAGGACGGCGATGCGTTCCACGCTGTAGATGGTCGCCACCAGCGGCGCGAGCACGGCAGTCTGGTAGCCGCAGCCCGTTCCGACCTCCAGCACCTTGCGCGGCGGCGCGCCCTCGAGCAGGGCCTCGGTCATGCGCGCCACGACGTAGGGCTGCGAGATCGTCTGGCCGTGGCCGATCGGCAGCGCCGTGTCCTCGTAGGCCCGGCTCGCCAGCGCCTCGTCCACGAACACGTGACGCGGCACGCTGCGGATGCGCTCGAGCACGGCGAAGTTCGCGATGCCCTGCTCGCGCAGGCGGGTAACCAGCCGGTCGCGCGTCCGCGCCGAGGTCATGCCGATGCCGGTGAGGGGCGCCTTGGGCATTGCGTCCGCAGCGGTCAGGGCGCGCGACCGCGCAGCCAATCGTCGACGTCCGCCAGGGCCGAGTGGCGCGTAAGGTCCACCTGCAACGGCGTCACCGACACGCAGTGTGCCGCGATCGCCGCGAAGTCCGTGCCCTCGCCTGCATCGGCGCCCTCGCCCGCCGGCCCCACCCAGTACACCGGACGCCCGCGCGGATCCGAGGCCCGCAGCACCGACTCCGAGCGATGCCGGTGCCCGAGCCGCGTGACGCGAAAGCCGGCGAGCTGCTCGTACGGCAGGTCGGGCACGTTGACGTTGAGGATCATCGAGGCGTGCAGCGGCGTGCGCATCAGCCGCATCACGAGCTCGCTCGCCACGCGGGCGGCCGTGGCGAAATGCCGTCCGTCGCGGACCACCAGCGAGACCGCCATGGTCGGCAGGCCGAGGAAGCGGCCCTCGACCGCGGCGGCGACCGTGCCCGAGTACAGCACGTCGTCGCCGAGGTTGGCGCCGTCGTTGATGCCCGAGACCACCATGTCGTGCTGGAAATCGAAGAACCCGGAGATGGCGAGGTGCACGCAGTCGGTCGGCGTGCCGCTCACGTAGTACATGCGATCGCCATAGGGCGAGACGCGCAGCGGGACGTCGAGCGTAAGCGAGTTGCTCGCGCCGCTGCGGTTGCGGTCGGGCGCCACGACGGTGACCTCCGCAAGCGGGCGCAACGCATCCGCGAGGCGCTGCAAGCCCTCGGCGCGGTAGCCGTCGTCGTTGCTGACCAGGATTCTCAAGGGGGGAAGCGACCGGGGCGAAACGCGGCGAACTATACTGGAATCCGCGCAGCCGCCGGAAGCGAAGCACGCGAGGGTGCAGGACATGTCCGACGACGACCAGCGGGCCTTCGAGGAGGCGATGAACGGCGTCCGGCCGCTGGTGCCGCGCGAGCGGGTCCCGGCGCCGCCGGCGCCGCCGGCCGTCGCCCAGTTCTCGCGCGCCGATGCCGAGCAGGTACTGCTCGAAAGCCTGATGCCACCCGCGGACCCGGCGCTGCTCGACACCGGCGAGGAACTGTCGTTCCGTCGCCCGTGGATCCGCGAGGACGTGCTGCGGCGCCTGCGCCGCGGTCAGTTCGCGGTCGCCGCCGAGACCGACCTGCACGGGCTCGGCCGCCATGCGGCACACGAGGCGCTGCGCTCGTTCATTGCCGAATCGGTTGCCCGCGGCCTCGGCTGCGTGCGCGTCATCCACGGCAAGGGCCGCGGCTCCGGGCCGCGCGGGCCGGTGCTGAAGCACGTCGTGAACCACTGGCTGCGGCGCATGGAGGACGTCGTCGCGTTCGCGTCGGCCCGTCCGGTGGACGGCGGCACCGGTGCGGTGTACGTGCTCCTCGCCCCGGGCGGCGCGCGGCGCGGCAGCCGCAACCAGCCCCGGCGCTGATCCGCCGCTAGTCTTCCTCGCCCTCGGCGTCCGCCCACGCATCGGCCACGATCTCGTGCAGCAAGGCGGTGGCAAAGGCGCCGCGCGGCAGCTCGAACGCCAGCACCAGTCCGTCGCGGTCGATCGACCACTGGAGGTCACGCACCGGCAGCCGCAGGCTGCGCCGCTCCTGCTCGAGGCCCTGCGATTCGAGCAGCGCGCTGAGCTGCGGCTCGCTCGCCACCACCGCGGTCTCGACGGCGAGCGCCTCGTCCGTCGCCGGCGAGGCACCGCGGCCCCACAGCGGACCGCTCGGGTGCACGTCCATCGCGTCGAGGCGCGCCGTGAGTTCGGCGTCGATCTCCCCGGCGCGAAAGTAGCTGCGCCGGCCGTCGAGCAGGACGGCCTCGCCGGTCAGCAGGCGGTCCCAGCTGCCGTCACGCACGCGCACGGCGAGCACGGCATTGAAGACCGCGCTGCGGCCCGCCGAAAGCGCGAAGGCGCGCGCGGTGCGATCCCGGGGCGCGGTAGCGCCCCCGGCCCAGTGCCGTGCGCGAGCGAGGTTGCTGCCCTGCCGACCGAATCGCTGCGGCCCGAAGTAGTTGGGCACGCCGCGCTTGGCAATGAGGTCGAGGCGGCACTGCAGGGCGTCAGCGTCCCCCTCGATATCGCGCACCCGCAGCTCGAAGCGATTCGCGCGGTGCGAGCCCGGCCGCAGCTTGCGACCGTGGCGGCTCGCTGCCACGACGCGATAGCCCTCGCCCGCCAGCTCGAGGCAGGGATCGAGCGGCGACGACGCGGGCCACGGCAGCGTGTAGGCCTGTCGCGTGACGGCGTCGCGGTCCTTCTGGCCGGACCAGCCGACGTCGCGGGGCGCGACGCCCGTCGCCCGCGCCAGTTGCGCGGCCACCCAGCCAGTGTTCGCGCCGCGCTTCTCCACCGTGAGCAACGCATGCGAGCCGGCGCCGTCGGGCTCGAAGCCGAGCACCTCCTCGACCCGG
>Ga0316622_100001873_pt1 | contig 14147 bp, 8 predicted proteins | sample OWC_Aug_OW2_C1_D_FD_207646 | JGI IMG/M metagenome (GOLD analysis project Ga0316622, IMG submission 207646) | Wetland soil microbial communities from Old Woman Creek delta, Ohio, United States - OWC_Aug_OW2_C1_D5_C | ecosystem: Environmental > Terrestrial > Soil > Wetlands | place: USA: Ohio... | reverse complement strand
ACGGCGGCACCACCACCGATCCCCGCCTACCGCGGCTGGGAGGACGTCTATCGCCAGAGGTGGACCTGGGACCGGATCGCCAAAGGCACACACTACGTGAACTGCTGGTACCAGCGCGGCTGCAACTGGAATGTCTACGTCAAGGACGGCGTGGTGTTCCGCGAGGAACAGGCGGCGACGTACGAGCAGACCAATGCTTCCGTCCCCGATTTCAACCCGCGCGGCTGCCAGAAGGGCGCCTGCTACAGCCATCGCATGTACGACCCCGATCGGCTCAAGTATCCGCTCAAGCGGGCCGGCCAAAGGGGCGAAGGCAAGTGGCAGCGGGTGAGCTGGGACGAGGCGCTGCGCGACATCACCAGCACGATGATCGAGGTCCTGGACCAAGACGGCCCCGGTGCGATCTACTGGGATCTCGGCACCGCGGCCACCAACGGCTGTCACGGAGTCGGTCTCTTCCGCACGACGCAGATACTCGACACCCCGTTCCTCGACATGAACGCCGAGATCGGCGACCACCATCCCGGCGCAGCCACCACGTGCGGCAAGATCGTCTTTGCCAACTCGGCCGACGACTGTTTCCACTCCGACATCATCCTGATCTGGGGCGGCAACCCGACCATCACGCAGATCCCCAACGCCCACTTCTTCAATGAGGCCCGCTACCGCGGTGTCCGTGTCGTCACCATCGCCCCCGACTACAACGCCTCGGCGATTCATGCGGACCTGTGGATCCCCGTAAACGTTGGTACCGATGCCGCTTTGGGCCTGTCGCTGGCGCAGGTCATCGTCGAGGAAGAACTGTACGACGCGGCCTTCCTCACCGAGCAAACCGACCTGCCGCTGCTGGTCCGCAAGGACACCCGCCGATTCCTGCGCGAGAGTGACCTGGAGAAGGACGGAGCCGACGATACGTTCTACGTGTACGATCTTGCTGCGAAGGGCGTGAAACCGGTGTCCAAGACGACCCTCGATCTCAAGGGCATTCCGCCAGCGCTGGAGGGCGAGTACGAGGTTCGCGCGACGAGCGGCAACGTCACCGTCACCCCCGTGTTTACGCTGCTGCGCCAACGCCTGCAGCAGTACACACCGGAGGCGGCCAGCCGCATCACCGGCACGGCCCCGGAGGTCGTACGCCGCCTGGCCCGCGACCTCGCCAGTGCGAAGGCCGCCACGGTGCTGACCCAGTCGAACTTCTCGAAATTCTACCACGGGCTGGAAATGGAGCGGGCACAGCTGCTCGTGCTCGCTCTCTGCGGCCACTTCGGCAAGAAGGGCAGCGGCCTCAACGCCTTCCCCTGGCTGACGATCGACTCTCCGGAGACCATGGGGATCGCGCGCGCACTGCCATTGAAGCTCGGCCTGATGGCTCTCGGCGCCGAGAATGCGCCGAAATACCTCAAGGCGAAGTGGGAGGGCCGCACCGACGAGATGTTCATGTACGACGAGGCCCGCGCCATGCACCAGAAAGGCGGGTTCCTGTCGTCGGTCCTGTTCTACTACCAGTACGGCGGGCTCAAGGAGCTGTACGGCCACACGCGCGCCTGGGATCCCGCGTTGAAGCGCGACATCGACGCCTACGTTACCGAGGCACTGGAGAAGGGCTGGCAGATCGGCCCCAAACAGGAGCCCCGGATCCTCTTCGAAGAGGGCGGCAACATCCTCCGCCGCGTGCGGAGTTACCCACAACTCCTCAAGCATCTGGTTCCCAAGCTCAAGCTGCTGGTCACGGTCGATTGGCGGGTGAGCACCACCGGCCTCTACAGCGACTACATCCTGCCGGCGGCGGGTTACTACGAAAAGGACGACCTCACCTGGGCCACGCCCATCTCGCCCTTCGCGCACGTCACCACCAGGGCGGTCGATCCGGTGGGCGAGTGCAAGCACGAGTGGGAGTTCCACTGCCTCCTGTTGAAGACCCTGCAGGAGCAGGCCATCGCGAAGGGCCGGACCGCCTATCGCGACCGCGACGGAGGCGAGCGCCGCCTGGATCGCGTGTACGACGATTTTACCTTCGGCCGCCGTTATACCGAGACCGACGCCGACCGACTCATGAGCGACATGGTGGCGATGGCCACGAACCTGGGAGGCACCACGTGGGAGCAGCTGAAGGAAAAGGGCTATGCCCGCTACACCGGTGTCGGCAGGGGGATGATCAACATCGGCAACGCCACCGACATCAAGCCCGATGAAACCATCACCGCGAACACCTGGCACACCGAACAGAAGATGCCGTGGCCGACCTTGACGCGACGGATGCAGTTCTACATCGACCACGAACTCTACTTCGAGCTCGGCGAGGAGCTCCCGGTCCACAAGGACAATCCGCCCCTCGGCGGCAACTACCCGCTGCAGATGACCGGCGGCCACACCCGCTGGTCGATCCACACCATGTGGCGCTCGGACCCGCGCATGCTACGCCTGCAGCGCGGCGAGCCGGTCATATATATCAGTCTCGTTGACGCGCAGGCGCGCGGCATCCGCGACGGCGAGCGCGTCCGCGCCTACAACGACATTGGTTCCTTCGAGATCCAGGCCAAGGTGTCGCCCGCGGTCCGGCCAGGACAGGTGATCGTCTACCACGCCTGGGAGCCCTTCCAGTACGCCGGCCGCCGTTCACATCAGGTCGTCATCCCAAGCCCGATCAATCCGATCCAGCTGGCGGGCGGCTACTTCCACTTGCAACCCATGCCCATCGCCGGCGAGCCGGGGCAGAACGACCGAGGGACGCGGTTGGAGGTCGAGCGGATTCGCGCGTAGCCGTTTCCCGCTCCGCGCCTCTGCGAGTCGAGGTCTGGTTGGGGACTACCGGAAGCCGACGGCGGGACGTGGTCGATGGGCGCGTGCAAGTCGACCCGCGGCGGTTGCTCGATCGCACTCAGTGCACGACTTCCGTCGGGCTGGACATGATGTCGTCGAGAAACCCGCCGGGCTCGCGGCGCGTGACCTCCTCGGGCGTGTACCCAAGTGCCTGCACCGGCTCGAGCGCGCGCGCCGCTGCGATACCGAGCAGCTCCAAGCGACGGCGCAATCCCTTGCCGTGAAAGTCGCGTGAGATGACGATGAGGTCGATGTCGCTGCCAGCACGCTGCCGCCGGGTCGCATAGGACCCGAAGAGGACGACCTGTTGCGGCCGCACCCCGAGCCGGCGCAGTTCGCTGCAGACCGCCCTTGCGGAACAAGCAAAAGCCAGACAACCTTCACCAGGCCCAAACGAGCCAGCAGAGAGAGCTTGTTCAGGCGCAGTAACCACTCTCGTACAGATCGTACCATCGTCCACCGATTCCCCCGCCGCAGGGACGGTACAACCCCTGCTGCAACTCCGCTCCAACGCATTGGTGACAGGCGCGCGCGGCGTGGTATGCACGGGCTGATGGCTCAATGGCGCGACATCGTCGAGCGCGACATCGCGCCGGTGCACGACAGCGGCCAGGACAAGCGCCTGCCGCTCGCCGAGGCGATTCGGCGGTTTGTGCGCCCCGGCATGAGGCTCAACCCGTGCAGCCTGCAATCGCGCCCGGTGGCGGCGCTCTACGAGCTGTGCCGGCAGTTCGCCGGCACGCGGCCCGCGTTCGAGTTCATCTCCTCTTCCCTGAGCGGCAACTACCTGCAACTCGTGCATCTCGGGCTCCTCAAGCGCGCCGTGGTGTCGTTTGCGGGAGAAGGCTACCCCACGCCGGGTCCGAGCCCGATCATCGCGCGCGCGCTGGCCCGCGGAGAGCTGGAGATCGAGAACTGGACGATGCTGACGATCTCGCAGCGGCTGCTGGCCGGCGCGATGGGCGTGCCGTTCCTGACGACGCGATCCATCGTCGGCAGCTCCATGGCCGAAGACCTCGGGCGGACGGGTGCGTACGCGGAGATTCCGGATCCGTTCGCGCCCGGCCGCACGCAGGGCGTGATTCGCGCGTACCACCCGGACATCAGCTTCGTGCACGCCTGGGCGGCGGACGCAGCGGGCAACGCCGTCTGCTTTCCCCCGTACCAGGAGAACGTGTACGGGGCGCTGGCGGCGCGGGAGGGCGTGATCGTCACCGCGCACCGGATCGTTCCGACGAGCTTCGTCCGCCGCTACGCGCAGCTCGTCCGCATTCCTGCCGAGCGCGTCCTCGCCGTCAGCGAGGTGCCCTTCGGCTCGCATCCGTACGGAAACTACTGTCGCGACATGGCGGAGTTCACGCCGTACGCGAACGACTACGACTTCATGGGCGAGCACCGCCGCATGCAGGACGACGAACATGCGTACGGCGCGTGGGTGCGCGACTGGATCCTCGAGGTGAAGGACCAGGAGCACTACCTGCGGAAGCTCGGCGACGAGCGGCTCCGTAAGCTGTTCGAGCTGGCCAGGCCGGAGTCGTGGCGGGGCGAGTTGGAGCGGTACGCCGCCACGTTCGACCAGCCGCGCGCCGCGGGTCCGATCGAGGAGATGATCGTTCAAGGCGCGCGGGCGATTGCCGAGCGGATTGCGGCGAAGCACTACCGGACCGTGCTCTCCGGCGTCGGCCAGGCGGCGCTGATGGCGTGGCTGGCGGCACATCGTGTCCGGCGGGAGGGAGCGGAGTTCGGCATGGTCGCCGAGGTGGGCATGTACGGCCACGACCCGCGTCCCGCCGACCCGTTCCTGCTCAACTACTGGAACCTGCCCACCACGACGATGCTGACGGATGTCTTCGAAGCCCTCGGCCTGCACGGCTGCGGCGGCACGAACCAGTGTCTCGCCACGGTCGGCGCGGCGCAGGTCGACCAGTACGGCAACATCAACTCGACGTTTGCCGAGAGCGGCCAGTTCATCGTCGGATCGGGCGGGGCCAACGACATCGTGACCGCCGCGCAGGAGACGATCGTCGTGGCCGCGCAGCGCCGGCAGACGTTCGTCAAGTCGGTCGCCTACGTCACCAGCCCTGGCACCCGGGTCGGCTGTGTCGTCTCGACCATGGGCCGCTTCGAGAAACGCGGCGGCGAGACGTTGCTGCTGACGGGCTATTTCCCCCGCGCCGGTGCGAACCGCGATGAACGTCTGCGGGAGATCCAGCAGCACTGCGGCTGGGACCTGCGCGTCGCCGACGACCTCGCCGAGCTCGCGCCACCCACGCCGGAGGAACTCGCCCTGCTGCGCGTGTTCGATCCGGAGCGCTTCTTTCTCGGCAAGCCGGGATAGCCGGCGATCCTCCCCGCAGGGAACGACCCGCGGGGCGGATTGTCTCGACTCGTCTGGTGATACCACACTTGTCGCCACTCGTTCGCCACTGATCTCCTGGCGGCCGGATACGGTATTCGGACGGTTTCTCGCGTGCCTTACTGGATACACGCTGCTGGTTGGCGTCAACCACGGCTGGAACCTGCTCCCGATCTTCTTCTCGAACGTCGCAGATATGACGTGGTCGGGGCAATTCAACCTCGACTTCATACCGCGCTCCGCAGCACCGTCCTCGACTTGCCGACGGGCGCATGTGTGTACAATTAGACGTATGCCACGCATGCAGGTGTATCTTCCCGATGATCTCTTCAAACTGGTGAAGGCACGCAAACTCCCAGCGTCTGAGCTGTTGCAGAAGGCGGTCCGTGAAGAAGTCCGCCGGCAGACCCTGCGCGCGGAAACCGACCGCTATCTCGCGGGCCTGCTTGCAGATGTGGGGCCGCCGACCGAGGGACAGCGTGCGCGCGCTCGGCTTGTCGCTCAGCGGTTGGCGCGACGAGGAGCAAGGCGCAAGGTGGACTGAGGCCGTGTTGGTTCTGGACGCCGGGGGTATCAGCCGTCTCGCCGAGCGGTCGCGGTATGCGGCTGCGCTCATCCTGGCCCTTCGGGAAATCGACCTGTGGCCGCCGCTCGTCCCGTCAGTCGTTCTCGTCGACTGCTTGCAGGGACATGCCGGCCGCGATGCGCTCACGAACCGCTTCCTGAAGACTTGCGACATCGTGGAGGAGATCCCGGAAGGGCTGGCGCGGCGGGCTGCGCTTCTCCGCAGGAGAGCTCATCGAGGCTCGGCCGTCGATGCAGTCGTGGTCGCGCTCGCCGAGCCCGGCGGAACCGTGGTTACTTCTGACCCCGACGATCTCAACGGGCTCGCTGCACACGCGGACGACGTCACGGTCGAGCGAGTGTGAAAACAGGCCAAACTGAAGCATCGTCCCGGTGCAGGCAACGGGTGGCACGTGCTGAGCGTTCGGCAGATTGGGCCACCGATGAGGCCGAGGGCACCCCCCGCGCGTCAGCAGCGGAGCGGCGTGCGAATCATCGCTGGGAACATCCCAACAGCCCGTTGAAAAGGCCTGCGCTCATGCCCTTCGTCGGGGCTCAGGACATGCTTCGAGAGCCTCAGCATGAGCGGAGAACTGCCTGCGCCAGAAGGATTTCCGCTCACCCTGAGGCTCTCGAAGGGGGAGTGGAAATCCTTTTTCAACGGGCTAAATCACCAACCCGATGCTGGCACCATGCTGTGTAGCCTCTGCCATAAAGCGCGGCAGCCAGGCCGAGCCGGCCAGATAGAGCTGCGGGATGCTGCCCGCGGCCTTGAGCTGATCATACAGCTCATGTTGCGGCACCGACCCGTACACCAGGACGACGCTATCGAACCCTTCCTTGCGATAGGTCTTCCCGCCGAAAGACGAAACGAACTCGAGCCCGTCGGGCTGAATCTTCGTCAAAATCAGGTTCGGATGGACGGTGACGCCGCACTGCTCCATGCGGCTCAAGACCATACCGATCGAATATCTGGCAATCTCCGAGCCGAGATGGACGGACTTGTGAAAAACCTCCACCTGCTTGCCTCGTTCGGCCAGGAATTCGGCCACACAGGGCGTTTCGTAATAGTCTTCCTGCGATATGACGGCAACCCGATTTCCGGTTGAGGCCTTGCCCAGCATCACATCCCAGCCCTGTACCACATGTGGCAGGTCGATACCGGGAATATCCTTGGGCACGCGCGGGATCGAACCCGTGGCAATGACCACCGCGTCTGCCTTCAGCGCTTTGACTGCGTCGATATCCGCTTTGGTCTCGAGGCGCACATCGACTCCCAGACGAGCCATCTCGTTTTCCTCGAAATACACCTGGTCTTCGAAATCATCGCGCCCGGGGGCCTTGACCGCGATGAGCAGTTGACCTCCCAATTGCTTGCCCTGCTCGAGCAGGGTCACCCGGTGGCCACGCATGGCTGCGACCCGCGCAGCTTCGCATCCGGCAATCCCGCCACCGACGACCACCACGCGTTTCGGTTTGTCCGCCGGCCGGTACTGTTCCTTCCAGCGCAGCTCATTGCCGACGACCGGATTGATGGAGCAGGTCGGCTTGTAGGGAAAGGTCCTGGGCTCTGACGCCTCGTCGATGCAGCGCGTGCAGCTGATGCAGCGGCGGATCTCGCCCAAACGACCCTCGCGTGCCTTGTTGGCAAACTCGGGATCGGCGATACCCGCTCGCACCATACCGACCAGATCGCAATACCCGCCCTTGAGGAGATCCTCCGCCACTACGGGGTCATTGATGCGCCCGGTGAACATGACGGCGATTTTCGGAGCCAGGTCGGCGCGCGCCGCTTTTCCGCACTCGCGATACTCCGCATGACCATAGTACGACGCCGGCACATAGGACGGCGCCCCCCAGCAGTGACCGACATCGATGTCCACAAAATCGATGAGGCCAGTTTGGCCGATATGATAGAGCATCTCGCGCATCTGGAGATTGTCATAGCCGCCCTGCCGAAACTCCTGGCCACTGATGCGGATACCCAGCGCGAGCGAGCTGCCGATACGTTTGCGGACGCGCTCCAGCGCTTCCACGACGAAGCGGATGCGCTCCTGAGGCCCACCACCCCATCGGTCGGTGCGCTGATTGGTCACCGGCGACAAGAAGCTGTAGCACAACGTCTCGTGGGCGCAGTGAATCTCGATGCCATCTGCCCCGCCATCCTTGGCAACCGTTGCGGCATCGGCGTAGGTATTGAGGTGGAATTCGATTTCCTCCTCGCCAAGCACATGCGGCGTGTAGTCCTGGGCTCCGACGACGACCACTGGCGAAGGCGCCCACACCGCACTCAGGTGGGTCAATTGAATCACCGCCACGGAGCCGGCCTGGTGCACCTCGTCGCAAAGTTTCTTCAGGCCATCGACAAAGGCCGGATTCTGATAGGCTGCCCAATGTGAGGCAAACCCCACGGAGAGACCGATCTCATCCGGCGTTTCCGGTGGGAACGGTACGTTGAGCAGCCAGGTTTCGCTGCCAATCCAGCCGGTACCGCCCCGGGCCTTGGCGACATGGTGCGCGATGAAGTGGTCGTCGATCAAACCGGGGGCCATCGACGAATTGATGGTATTGGTGGTCTCGCAGATACGGTTCGGTACCCGCATCGGCCCCACCTGGATGGGCGAAAAAAGGTGTTCGAACTTCACTTGGCTCATTGTGCGCCCTTCTCCTGATTGTCTTGGCGGAGGCTCGCCCGGCACTCATCCCCAGGCTTCGGCAATCGCTGGGGCCAGACTGTGCGGGCGGCTACGATTGAAGCTTACTTCTCGGGAGTGATGAGCACGACCGGGAACTCCCGCTGCGTAAACATCTGAAAGTACGCCCAGAGGGGCTGCCCTTCCTTCAGCAGACGTGGCCAGAGCCGTGCCTTCTCCTCTTTACTCAAGGTGCGCGCGGTAGCCGGAACCTTCTTGTCCTTCGCCTGGACCCATACGCGCGGGTTCTTCTCCAGGTTCAGGTACCATTGGGGGTACGCGTCGTAGCCGGCCAGGGAGGCGACGACGTAGTAGCTGTCGCCTTCTGGCACGACGTTGACGGGAGTCGTGCAGTCTTTCCCCGACTTGCGCCCGATGGTGGTCAGCAGCACCGTGGGGCTATCCCCGGTCTGGGTGGATTCCTTTCCAGCGGTTGACAGAAGTTTCTCCCGATCCACCACGGCATCAGCCCTGATACGATCCACGGAGATTACCTTGTTCCCCACCTCTTTCCAGATTTCGTCCGGAATGGTCTGGTTCAGCATGGTGAGGGTCGCCAGAGAAGCCTGCCACTCTCCGTCCGTCATGAAATCGGGCTTCTTCAGTTTGTCCAGATCGAGTTTTTCACCTCTCTTCATTACGTCTCCTGTCTCGGATTGGGACTAACTGCACTTGGCGATCATGGTCTCGGCATAGCGCTTGATGGCTGCGAGCTTCATGGCCAGCGGAGGCTGTTGCTGCATGACGGCGCCTATGCCCAGCTCAGCCTGGATGCCGGGCAGGGTCCACGGCGTAACTTGGAGATCGGTGACCCCCATGTCCTCCAGGCGGCGGATGTCGTCCACTGTCTCGGCATCGGGGCAGTGCAGCATGATGTCGAAGGGTTCTTTCTCGCGCCCAAACTCTCGGCGCAGCGCATTCAACTCGGCCACGAGCCCAGGAATCTCCTCCATGGGATGAAGGATGCCGAGCCAGCCATCACCGTAGCGGGCCGCGCGCCGCAGAGCGGGCTTCGTCGTCCCGCCGACGTAAATCGGAATGCGCTTCTTGGGCACCGGCGCCATGATCAGGCGGTCGAAGTCAAAGTACTTGCCGTGGAATTCCACCATACCACCTCCCATCAGGAGGCGGATGACCTGAATGGCCTCATTCTGGCGGGCGCCGCGGGTCTTCATGTCCTGGTTGAGCCACTTGAACTCCTCGGGCATCCAAGCCAGTCCTACACCCAGGGCGACGCGGTCGTTGGAGATCGCCGCGACCGAGCACAGACTCTTGGCCTCAAGCAGCGGCTGGCGGATGGCCAGCCTGAGTACGGAGGGAAGGAAGCGGATGCGCTTGGTCACTGTGGCCATGGCGGTGATGGCCACCCAGGGGTCCAGGACGGGGAGATCGAGGGGCCAGAAGCGCTTGCCATCGGGCGTATAGGGGTAGGGGGCGGAGGTCACCTCGGGGAAAAAAGGGGCGTCGGCAACCTGAATGCTGTCCCAGCCGCACTCATCGGCGGTGCGGGCGATATCGAGAAACTCGGCAGGGTCGACCATGAACAGGTGAAATCCGAACCTCATGGCTCTTGTCCCTTCCGAGCTAGGAGTCCGCTTTGACAAGGTGTGGGAAATCCAACGCCATTCGTGGGCGAATGTAGGCGAGATTTGAAGGCGGGGTCAAGGGGAGTGGCGGCGACACACCGCGGCGGTGGTGATCCGCGTGCGGTGGCTGCTGAGCATGATCGCAGTCTCTCGATCGCTCCTGACGAGGCGGCGCGCGCATCGGGCTATGCCGGCGCACGGCGATTTCGGCAATCGGTCCTCGGCTACTGCTCCGCCCCGCCTGCCGTCGCTAGCAGGATGCTGAAAAAGGACGCGCTCATGCTTCGAGAGCCTCAGCATGAGCGGGAAAGTCCTTGTGACACAAGGCGTTCCGCTCACCCTGAGGCTCTCGAAGGGTGGGTGGAACGCCTTCTTCAGCATCCTGCCAGAGTCGATGCATCCCGTTGCCACGCAGCGTCCGCAAATCCTCCCGCCGCGGCGCGGCGAGCCCCTTGGTCAAACGGTGCTGCGGCCCACCCGCGCCACATCTCTCCACGTGTCTCCACGTTGACATCTCGATGATAAGCGGAGTAGGGGGTAACTAACACACCGTCTTGGCGCCGCAGGTTTTTGTGTGACTGGCGAGGGAGTTCAGCGCCGCAATTTGGGGGGCACATGGACAATTCGAACCGGAAGCACCGCTTCGCGTCGTGGCGGCAGGCGGCGGTGCTGGTACTTTGCAGCGTCGCCTTGGTGGCAGCCGCGGCCGCGGCTGCACAGGAGACGATCATCGTCGAGCCCGCCGGGGTGGTGACGTGGGACCAGATGCGGCAAACGGCTGCGCTCATGCCCGCTGGTGGCGTGGCGGCGCCGAGGGAGGTTCCGTTCATGCCGGGGCCTCCGCCGCGCGACGTCAGTACGGTGGCCCAGGAGCCAATCCATCAGGTGTCGCCCAACGAGTCGGCGGCACCGGCGCTTCCGTCGTCAACCAGCCCGCCTTCGTTTGGTCCCTCACTCAGCACGAACTTCTTGGCTTTGCCGGACAACAACATGTACATCCCGCCCGACACGATGGGCGCCGTCGGGCCATCGCATGTGATGACGATGCTGAACACGGAGGTGCGGATTCAGAACAAGGCCGGCGGCGTCATCAGCACGGTACCCCTGTCGACGTTCTGGACGGTCGGCACTGGTTTGGTCGGCTCTCCGTTCGATCCTAAGCTGGTTTACGATTCCGGCAGTGGGCGCTGGATCGCCACTGTCGACGCGGATTCAAACCTTCCCACTTCGCAGGTGTGGTTTGCGATCAGTGCAACGAGCAACCCGACGGGGGCGTGGACCTTTTATGGGTTTGCGGCAGACCCGGCATTTCCCGCCGGCACGACGTGGGCTGATTACCCGGGCTTTGGCGTCAACATGACCTGGATCGCGATCGCGGACAACATGTTCACGGTTGCGGGCGCGCCGGCATTTGCTGGCACGAAAATGTGGGTCATCGACAAGGCGACCGCTCTGGCCGGCGGCCCGCTCGTGGTGACCGTGTTCCCGCCAGGCTTTGATGTTTCGGGCGGCGTCTCTGGGTTCACGCTTCAGCCGGCTGTCACCTTCGGTGCCGAGCCGGCGCTGTACATCGTCGACAATAGCGCATGGAGTGCGGGTGGGACGTACCTCATCCGCATCTCTCGGATCACCGGCACCGGCCCGGCTCCGGTTTGGTCGGTTCAACCTGGCTCGCCGTTCGCGGGAACCGGGCTGTTCTTCGTCGCCAACAACTTCAACTTCAGCCAGATCGGCGCGCCGCAGTTGGGAGTGGCTGCGACGTGCGATGGCGGGTCCAACAATGGCCTGCCTTGTGGTTCCGACGCTGCTTGTCCTCCGGGGCTTCCAACCTCGAGCTGTCGTCTGATCAATACCAACGATCCCCGGATGCTGAATGCGGTGTTCCGCAACGGCAGGATCTGGTGCACCCACTCTGCCGGGTTGCCCGTCGGCGCTGCGCCCAACCGCACCGCGGTATTCTGGTATCAGCTGAATCCCGCCGCGATGCCCGCTCCTATCGTCCAGTCCGGTGTCCTCGACGGTGGGACGGGCGTGCATCACTCCTTTCCGAGCATTACGGCCAACGCGAGCGACGACGCGTGCATCGGCTTCTCGCGATCGGATGCGACCCGGTATGTGGAAGGCGTGTTCACGTCGCGGTTTGGCACCGACGCGCCCGGCACGATGGATCCCATCACGGTGCTGAAGGCGGGTGAGGACAGCTATCTGAAAGATCACGGTAGCAAGCAAATCCGCTGGGGCGACTTCAGCGCGACGGTCATCGATCCAACGGATGACCTCACGTGCTGGACCATCCAGGAGTACGCAGCGTTCGACGTCGGATCGGGAACGAGCGACGACCGCTGGGGAACTTGGTGGGGGAAGCTGACCGTTGTGACGCCCACGCCAACGGCGACCGCCACGGAGACGCGGACGCCGACGGTGACGTTCACGCCGACGGCGAACGCCACGGAGACGCCGACGGTGACGCCCACGCCAACCGCCTCGGCGACCCCAAGCATCACCAGCACCTTCACCCCGGGGCCGCCCGCGACCTGCGCGGCGACACCGATCGGCAGCTGTACCTTCCCCGGGAAGGCATTGCTGCTGATCAAGGATAAAGACGCGGATGGCCCGAACCTCGGCGACAAGCTCATCTGGAAGTGGCTCAAAGGACCGGCCACCAAGCAGGGCGATTTCGGCAACCCAGACACCGGCTCAACCAGCTACACGTTGTGCATCTACAACAGCGTCCCGAGCGTCGTGATGAGCGCGACGGTGCTCGCGGGATCCAACTGGAATCCAATAAGCACGAAGGGCTACAAGTATGATGACAGCGCGGCGAGCGTCGACGGAATCTGGAAAGTGCTCCTGAAGGGGGAGAGCGCCGGCAAGTCGAAGATTCTCGTCAAGGGAAAGCATGGCGGTCTGCTTCTGCCGTCGCTGCCGCTCAATTCGCCCACGAACGTAACCGTACAGCTCATCAAGAACGACGGTCCCGAGTGTTGGCAGGCGGTCTACCCGAGCCCGGCGATCAAGGACGTCAGCACGCAGTTCAAAGACAAGACCCCGTAACGATACGGGGAAAGCTCCGAGAGAAACGGCGACAGGTTAGTTTCCGGCTCCTTTCACCACGCAACGGAGGTGGGCGACGAGTGGCCTGCGTCCTTCACCCGATTGCCCCTTTCTCTTTCAGCGCGGCGATCTCCTCCCACGAATAGCCGTGCTCGAGGAGCACCTCCTCGGTGTGCTCGCCGAGCTCGGGGGCGGTGCGGCGGATGCTGGTGGGCGTGGCGCTGAACTCGATCGGAGTGCGCACCAGCTCGATGTCGTCACCGCTGCGGTGCGGCAGCTTGGCGAAGGCGCCGATGGCGCGTGCCTGCGGGTCGCGGATGACATCGGCGATGCTTTGCACCGGCCCCCACACGAGGTCGTGGCGATCGAACCGCTCGCCCCATTCCGCCTGGGTCTTCGTGGCGAAGATCTCATCGAGCAGCGCGATGAGCTCGAGGCTGTGCTGCGTCCGGGTCATCACTTCGGCAAAGCGCTCGTCCGCGGCGAGGTCCGGCCGGTCGATGGCGGCGCAGAAGCGCGGCCAGTAGCGGTCCGGCTGCAGCATGACCAGATGGAACCACTTGCCGTCCTTCGCCTTGTAGTGGTTCCAGAGCGGGTTCATCACGGCCCGTCCGGTTGGCGACGGCGCCAGGCCCATCACCAGGCACGTCTCGATGTCGGTGGCCATCATCCACAGGCCGGCATGAAAGAGCGACAGCTGAATCTCCTGTCCCTCGCCGGTGCGCTCGCGGTGGTAGAGTGCGGCGCACACCGCGCCAGCCAGCGACAGGGCCGCGAGGTGATCGCCCATGGCCGGACGCTGGGTTGGCGGTGGTCCTTCCGGCTCGCCGAGCGACGCCATGGCGCCGGCGCGGGCCCAGAACGCGGCGTAGTCAAACGCGGCCCGGTCTTTCTCCGGCCCGGTCGTGCCGTAGCCGGTCAACGCCGCATAGATCAGCCGGGGGCTGCCCGTTCGCAGATCGGCGTACGACAGGCCCGCCCGCTCGAGGGCGGCCGGCCGTATGTTCGTCACGAACACATCCGCGTCGCGCAGCAGCCGCCGAGCAACGCGGCGGCCTTCGGGAACCTGCACGT
>Ga0316622_100001872_pt1 | contig 14149 bp, 12 predicted proteins | sample OWC_Aug_OW2_C1_D_FD_207646 | JGI IMG/M metagenome (GOLD analysis project Ga0316622, IMG submission 207646) | Wetland soil microbial communities from Old Woman Creek delta, Ohio, United States - OWC_Aug_OW2_C1_D5_C | ecosystem: Environmental > Terrestrial > Soil > Wetlands | place: USA: Ohio... | reverse complement strand
CGGGATTGCGCGTGCTGGGGCCCTGGGGCCGGACGCCGCGCTACATGGGCACCACCGCAAAACCCATCCGCAAGCCGGCGGACCTGAAGGGCCTGAAGCTGCGGGTGCCCCAGAATCCGCTCTGGTTCGACATGGCGACCTTCCTGGGAACCAATCCGACCCCCATCAACTGGGGCGAACTCTACACGGCGCTCAGCCAGAACACCGTGGAGGGATACGAGATCCACTCGGGCTGGATCACCGGTTCGCGCCTCTACGAGGTGAGCAAGTACCTCAACTTCACCCACCACCAGTACGGCGGCTACATCCTGTACGCCAACGAGAAGCAGTTCCAGGCGCTTCCGGCCGACCAGCGCAAGGCCATCGAAGAGGCGGCGGCAGAGGCCGGGGAGTGGCAGCACAAGGCCATCATCGAGGAGGACAAGCAGGCCATCCAGATCTGCAAGGACAAGGGCATGACCTGGGTGGAGGACGTGGATCGCGCCGCCATCGCCGAACTGGTGAAGCCCATGGTCCCCAAGTACGAAGGCATTTGGGGGGCCGGCCTCTACGAGAAGATCGCCAAGGCGTAGCCGGCTGATGACCACGGCGCCCCCGGGTGGCCATCCGCCGGGATGGCCACCCGGGGCGGGTCGCAGGGAGGACGGAGGGGATGAGCTCCATCGGGTCGCAGGAGAACGGGGCCACGAGTGACCGCTTGGCCCAGGTCCTGAACCTCGGGAGGGTGGTCAGCGTGCGCCCGGTGGAGTGGCTCGTGGCGGCGGGCATGCTCGCGATGACGGCCGTCGTGTCCGTGAGCGTCTTCTGCCGCTACGTGCTCCACAACTCCCTCCCCTGGGCCGAGGAGATGTCCCGCTTCCTCCTCATCTATCTCTCCCTCTTGGGCGCCGCAGTGGCGGTGGAGCGGCGCACCCACCTGATCGTGGATGTCCTGGCCCACTACCTGCCCCGCCCGCTCCAGCGGATGGTGGTGTTTCTCAGCGACGGTCTGGTGGCGGTCGTCCTTTGCTTCCTGGTCGTGGAGGGGTGGCGGCTGGCCAGCACCTCGAACTGGTTGAGATCCACCGCCATGGGCTGGCCCATGGGGATCTTCCTCGCCGCCGTCCCGGTCGGCGCCTTCCTGATGCTGCTCTACATGCTCCAGCGAGCGCTGATCGATCGCCAGGAGCGGGTGCGGGGTGTGGCCAGCCTCGCGCTCGGACTCGCCGCGTATGCGCTGGTGGTCACGGTGCAGCCCGCGTTCCCCGCCGGCAATTACCAGCTGGTGCTCCTGGGAGTGGCGTTCGTGGTTCAGGTCGCCGGCGGCGTCCCGGTCGCCTTCGCGATGCTGTCGTCGTCGATCACCTTCATGCTCTTGAAGGGGGACATCCCCCTCATGGTCTCCGCTCAGGTCCTGGTGGGGGGCATCGACTCGTTCCCGCTGCTGGCCATTCCGTTCTTCATCCTGGCCGGCGCCCTGATGGACACGGGCGGCATCTCCGCCCGGCTGGTCAACCTGGCCACCTCGCTGGTGGGCTGGATCCGCGGAGGCTTGGCCATGGTGGTCGTGGTCGCGGAGTACATCTTTTCGGGCATCTCGGGCTCCACACCGGCGGACGTCTCGGCGATGGGGTCCATCCTCATCCCCTCCATGAAGCGCGCCGGGTACCGGCAGGAGACGGCCGTCGCGGTGGTCGCGGCGGCCAGCTCCATGGGGATTCTCGTGCCGCCCTGTATTGCCATGGTCGTCCTGGGGGTGCTGGCCAACGTCTCCGTGGGGGCCCTCTTCGTGGGCGGCTTCCTGCCGGCCGCGGTCATCGCGCTGATGCTGATGGCCCTGATCTACGTCCAGGCGGTGCGCGAGGGCTTTCCCCACGAGCCCCGGCCCACCCCGCGGGTCTTCCTCCGCACCTTCGCCCAGGCCCTGGTTCCGCTGACCATGCCCGTGATCCTGTTCGGGGGTATCCTGGGCGGCATCGCGACGCCGACCGAGGCCGCAGGCTGTGCCGTGGTCTATGCCATGCTCGTCGGGATGGTGATCTATGGCGAGATCCCCCTCCGGAAGGTGCCCCGCCTCTTCGCCGACGCCGCCGTGACCACCGGCGTGGTGATGTTCCTGATCGGCGCCGCGTCGCTCCTGGCCTGGAACCTGACCCGGGAAGGGGTGGCGACCCTGCTCGGCGCCGCCATCACCAACCTCTCGACCTCTCGCACGATCTTTCTCATCGTCAGCAACGTCATGTTCATCGTCCTGGGCGCCGTCCTGGAGGGCTTGCCGGTCCTGATCATCATGGTTCCGCTGCTGATGCCCCTCGTCCTCCAGCTGGGCCTGAACCCGATCCACTACAGCATCGTGACCATCATGGCCGTGGGCATCGGCGTCTTCCTTCCGCCGATCGGCGTCTGCTTCTTCATCGCCTGTTCCATCGCCAAGGCGCCGCTCATGCCCGCCGCCCGCGCGTTCCTCCCGTACCTCGCCGTGCTGATCGTCGGACTGTTCGTTATCACCTTCATCCCCGAAGTCACGCTGGTCTTGCCGCGGCTGGTCTACGGCCGGTGACACGGCGGCGGCCCCGACTGGGCCGCTGGAGGAGCGCACGCGTGGAACCGATCGGAGTGGGGATCCTGGGGTGCGGGTTCATTGCCCGCGCGCACATCCGCGGCTATCTGCAGTTTCCGACCCGAGCGCGGATCGTGGCGCTCTCCGACCGAAGCGAGGCGTCCGTCGCCTCCACGCGGGAGTTCATCCGCGCCGAGGCCCTGGCGCGGATGGCGGCGCTCGATCTCGTCATCGCCCGGGGCGGCCCGCCCGACCGGCTGGCCGAACTGGAACGCGACCGGTCCGCCCTCGGTGAGGCCGCCCGGCGAGACCTCCGCGTCTCGACGTCCGGTGCGGGGCTGGCCTGCGACCCCGAGGTTGCGCTGGTCAGCAACACCACACCGCCCTTCGCCCATTACCCGACGACGCTGGACTGCCTCCGCGCGGGGAAGCACGTGCTCCTGGAGAAGCCGCTCGTCGGCAGCTTGCGCCATGCGGATCTGCTGATCGCGGAGGCTGACGCTCGACGGCTCTGCCTCTCCGGGGTCTCCCAGGGGCGCTTCGCCGACGACCAGCGGCGCATGCACGCCCTGGTCCGTCAGGGCAAGCTGGGCCGGGTCTTCCTGCTCAAGGCCGACACCCACTGGTATCGCCAGCCGGACTACTACGCGCTCTGGTGGCGGGGGAACTGGGCCAACGAGTGCGGCGGCGTGCTGCTGAACCATGCCTGGCACCTCCTCGATCAGGGCCTCTTCATCCTCGGCAAGCCGGTCGTCCGCGTGATGGCGGAGATGGGGACTTTCCTGCACGCGCCGCTCCGCGAGAAGATGGTCGGCGGCGTGCCCATCGAGGATACCCTGGTCGCCCTGCTCACGTTCGGGGATGGAAGCCTTGGCGAGGTGACGGGGGGAGTCACGCTCCACGCCCAGCGCGCCCAGATCGAGGTGTATGGCGAGCGGGGCGCGGTGCTCATGCAGCCATGGGTGCTCGAGTCGCAGGACGCGGCGTACGGGGCGGAGCTGCGCGCGTGGGCGGCGACCTGCATCACGCCGGTCCCGGCGGAATGGACGCCGGCGGCAGCGGCGCGCGACAGCCTGGACGGCGTGCCGCAGTACCGGGACCCGACATGGACCCACACCACCCAGGTGCGGGATGTCCTCGACGCCATCGCGGACGGCCGCCCCCCCGCGGTGGCCGGGGCGGACGCCCGAGCCACGCTCGAGGTCATCCTGGCGGCGTACAAGTCCGCCATCACGCATCAGGCGGTTGAGCTGCCCCTGTCGCCCACGGATCCCTATTACGATGGTGTGCTGGCCGCGCTCGCGGGCGGCACCGCGGCGGAGTGACGAGGATGGCGGATCTCTACTTCACCGTGAAGACGGAGGTATCGGTCCCGCAGGTGCATTCCGCATCCCTGCCGTGGCCGAGCGATGCCCAAGGGGGCGCCACGCTCTGGCGCCAGGAGGCCCGGGGGTGGGAGCAGGTGGCGTGCCAGGTGGATACCCTCGGCCCGACGCTCCGCCTCTCTTGGATCGGCGACGGCCGCTCGGGCCGGGTCCGCTATCGCTGCTCCGACGCCGCACCCGCTCGACCCCCCCAGGCATGCGGGCCGGGATTCGCCGTCCAGGATTGCCGCTACCGCTTCAAGGTCCGCTGGAACGGTGCCATCGTGGGCGCCTACAATTTCATCGGCCAGCGGGACGCCGGCCAGGAGGCCGGCGCCGTGCCGACGATTGTCGACCCCCGGGTCAACCTCGCCTGGGTGGGGTTCAAGCCCTTCTGGTACCCCCTGTACACCCCCGCCGGCCTGCGGCTTACCGAGAACTCCCCCGCCGACCATCCACACCACCACAGCGTCTGGTTCGGCCATGCGAAGGTGAACGGGGTCGACTGCTGGGTCGAGACCGGGCCCGTCGGCAAGATCCTCTTGCGAGAGATCCGCGACGTCGTCGCCGGGTCGGTGTTCGCCGGCTGGACGGAAACCAACTGGTGGGTCGGGCCCGATGGCACCAAGCTCTTCGAGGAAGACCGGACGCACCGGCTCTGGCATGTGGGGCCGGGGTACCTCCTGGATCTCGCGTTCACGTTTCGCGCGACCGAAGGCGCGGTCCAGTTCGAGAAGGAGAAGGACGCGGGACTCGGCATCCGCGTGGCCGACAGCCTGGATGTGGAGGACGGCGGGCTGATCCTCAACAGCCACGGCGATCGCAACGAGGCCGGCACCTTCGATCGGCCGGCGGAGTGGCTGGACTACTCGGGGCCCGTGGCCGGGCGCACGGGCGGGCTCGCCGTGTTCAATGGCCCCGAGGTGCCCGCCCATCCCTGGTTCACCCGGGACTACGGACCGCTGCTCTCCAACTTCATGCGATTTCAGCCCTATCTCCTACCGCGAGGGGAGCAGCTCCGATTGAGTTTCCGCCTGTACCTCCACGACGGGGATGCCGGCGCGGCTCGCGTGGCCGAGCATTCCAGGGCGTTCAAGACGCCGCCCCGGGTCGAGATGGAGCCGCCCCGCTGAGGCCAGGCCCCGCCATTCCGGGCGGGTCGTGCACCGCGGCGGCCCCTCGGCCCCCGTGGTCCGCGTCCTTCCTGTCAGGCCCGGCCGTCTCGTGCTGCGTCGGATTCAGCCGCAGGTGATGTGTGTCACATGGATCCGGCGGATGACCAGCACTCTCCCGTCCAGCTCGACTTCCCCGACCGCGTCCGACGACAGCCAGGCCTCTCCGGCCGGGGGGCGCAAGACGCGAGCCCGCTCTCGGGGTCCCTGGATCTCCACAGAGAGGACAGGGGTCAGTCGTAGCAGATGACGACCGTGCCTCTCGCGAGCCGCGTCGAATGGCAGCGCGGACATCGCGGCGGGGCGGCGAAGGTAAAATGCCCTCCGCACGGACACTTCCCGGCGACCTTCTCAACTTCCCGGTGATACGCCTCTGCCGAGATCGCCTCGGCGTGGGCGCTCCCGCGCGCGCATCCATTCAGTGACGGTCGGGCCGGCGTCGGAAGGCCCGCGAGATAGCGGAGGTGCAGATCGCCGAGCGCCGCGAAGCTGACGGCGGTAGTCCTGCCGCACGTGTCGCACCCGAGCAGGTGAAACGTGAAGCCGCCACCGCGGCTCATCTCGAAGGGCTCACCACACTCGAGACACGACGTGCGAATGACCTGGCCCATCCAAGCCCTCGGCGATCAGCCGTCAAGGTTTAGCAGGAACCTGCCGGCCGAAGAGCAGCTACACACCGTTCACCTTGATCGGGCCCGTCGGTCGCCCCAGGCTCGAAACGCGGCCCAATCCCGCCCGTTCGCCAGCCATCCCGTCACCCCGCGCAGACGACGGCGGACGCTCTCGTGGGTCAGGAAGACCCGCTTCCCGTCGACCTCGATCGCGTCAGCGCGCTCCAGGCGATAGACCTCCTGGGCGGTTCCTATCAACGCGTGCACGATCAATGCGTCATCACTGGCGGTCAGGTAGGGCCGGATGAGGAACGCCACGCCGAACCCAAGAAATGCTATCGGCGTCAGCACATCCACGAGCGAGACGTTGTCGGAGAGGAGCGCGAGGCAGCCGAAGAGGATGCCGGCGACGAGGCACGCGACACCGATGAGCCAGCTATGTCTCACGCGCATTGCCTGCTCCTCCGTTGCGCGCCGGCCAGTCCTCTCAGGGCTGCGGCCTGCCAGTCTCGCCTTCGAGCTGCGACACAACCGGAGCAGGAACCCATGGAAGCAGGTGCTCCCGTCGAACATGAGCGATGCTGGGGTCACGGAACGGACGCTACCTCAGGGGCGGAAGGCGATCAACCGAAAACGTCGCGGGTACCACAGCCGGGGGGCGTTCAGACGTCGAACGGGACAGGAGACGAAGCGTGGAGCCCCCGTCAAGAGACGTCAGTAGTAGAATCCCCGAGAGGTCGGGAGCAGGTCGGTCGTCACGTTCATCTTGAGCTTCCGGAGGCCGTGTTCGTCCCCTTTCCCGATCACGTGCGTCGAATGCATCTCGCACCCCTCGAGCTCCTTCAGCATTCGCACGCAGTGCTCGCTGGTCGGGCTGCTGGCGGCGCTGATCGACAGGGCGATCAGTACCTCCTCCACGTTGAGACTGGCCGCCTTTCCGCCGAGGATCTCCTTCTTCAGGAAGGCGATGTTACTGATGATCGACTGGGAGAGGAGGTCGATCTCCTCCGGGATACGGGCGAGCCGCTTCACCGCGTTGAGCACCGCCGCCGACTCGGCATGCAACAGCGGGGTATTCATCCCCGAGACGATCGCGCCGTCGCTGAGCTCCACCGCAGCGCCGCAGTAGACCCCCTTGTTCCCTTTGCCGCACTCCTTCGCACGCTCGGCCGCGCAGCGGCTGGCGGGAACGCATGGCCGGTCGGTGACCTTCACGCCGACCTGCTGCATCAGCCGCTCCACGATTGCCACCGTCTCCTTCGGCTCGATCCCCTGCGCGCATTCGCGGCAGTACCGGAAGTATCGTCGGATGATCTCCTGCCGCGCCGCCTCGCGCACCACGGCGTCGTCGACGATCCCCTCCCTCGCCATGTTCACACCCATGTCGGTGGGCGACCTGACCGCCGCGAGCGGGGAGCCCGCATCGCCGATGCGCGCGATGATCTCCTTCATGATGCTGAAGTTCTCAATGTCGCGATTGTAGTTGATCGCGGTCACGCCGTACGCATTCAGGTGGAACGGGTCGACGACATTGCGGTCCTGCAGGTCGGCGGTCGCCGCCTCGTAGGCGACGTTGACGGGGTGCTCCAGCGGGAGGTTCCAGATCGGGAACGTCTCGAACTTGGCGAACCCCGCCTTCTGCCCGCGCAGGTGGTGGTGGTACACCTGGGAGAGGCAGGTCGACATCTTCCCGCTCCCCGGTCCTGCCCCGGTGACGATCACCAGGGGTTTGGTCGTCTCGACGAACGGATTGCGGCCGTACCCCTCGGCGCTCACGATCTTCTCGACGTCGGCGGGATATCCCTCGATCTCGGGCTGCGTGTAGACGGGGATGCCGGAGGACTTGAGATTGTTGATGAACCGCACGGCGCCCTTCTCGCCATGGTAGCGGTTGACGATGACGGCGGCGATGGAGAAGCCGAAGTCACTGAGATCGTCGAACGTCTTGAGCGACGCCGCGTCGTAGGCGAGACCGAAGTCGCCGCGCATCCGCCCGCGCTCGATGTCGCCGGCGTGGATGCAAAAGATGATCTCCAGCATGTCCTTGAGCCGTTGGAGGAGCTTCACCTTCACGTTCGGGTCGTACCCCGGGAGCACGCGCGCGGCGTGCATGTCGTGAAGGAGCTTCCCCCCAAACTCGAGGTAGAGCTTCCCCGAGTACATCTCGACACGCGTGAGGATCATCGCAGCCTGCGCCTCGAGGTACTTCTCGTTACTGAAACCCGTCTGCATGCATTCCCCCTCTGCGGGAGGTCAGCTGGCCGGCTCGCAAATGCGTGACGTGTGCTGAGAGGAGTTGGTTTTCCCGCGCCCCGCGCCGACCGCCTCCCGGTCCTGCCTCGCCGGATCTCCGCACCACCCGCCTCGAGGATTCCTGATCCGTCGGCGCCGGTCCGACGGGTCGGCCTCGTAGATACTGCGGGCCTGGGCCGCCTGTCAAGCGGCACCCATCGGCATCAGAGATGACACCGTCTACTGCACGGGGTCGCCGCGGCGGCGGCGGTCCGGCAGGAGGCCTGCCAGACCGAAGAGGGTGCCAGCTGCCGCCAGCGGCCACATCACCCCGAAGCCCCAGTGCTGGCTCACCACGCCCAGCAGGAGGGAGCCGATCGAGATGCCCGCATCGAATCCCGTGAAATAGGTGCCCGTGGCGAGGCCGCGCTGCTCCGGCCGAACCCGGTCGATGAGCAGCGCCATGGTCGCGGGCTGCGCCGTGCCGAACCCGAAGCCGAAGAGGGAGGCCGAGACCACGAAATAGGCGAAGCCGTGTGCCAGGGGAAGCAGCGCCAGGGCCGCGGCCATGAGGATGATGCCCGGGATGATGACGACGGGGCGGCCGAACTGATCGGCCACGCGGCCGGCGAACGCCCTGGAGACCAGCAGGGCGATGGCCTGCACCATGAAGTAGAAGCCGGGATTTTGGACGCCCCGTGCCTGGGCAAAGATGGCGATGAACGCGGTGACCGCTCCGAAGCCCATGCCCATGCAGAGTGTCGTCCATGCCACTGGCAGGGCGTCTACCGCCACGATGCCCGTTCGCAGGGACCAGGGCTGGCGCTTGATTTCCCGGGGCTGCCGCCTCTCCCGCGCGCAGAGCGAGATGAGGAAGGCCGTGAAGGCCAGCCCTCCCGCAACGTAGAACAGACGCTGGAAACCGACCGACCCGATGAGCATGAAGCCGATGACGGGGCCGACGATGAGGCCGACGGCCTGTGCGGCGGAGAACAGCCCCACGGCCTCGGCCCGCCGTCTGAGCGGGGCGATATCGGCCACGTAGGCGTTGGAGGCCGTGGTGTAGCAGCTCAACCCGAAGCCGTGGATGACCCGTCCCACGAGCAGGAGCGGGATCGAACCGGCCAGCAGGTAGACCACGCTCGCCAAGCTATAGCAGGCCGTGCCGATCAGGACCACGGGGCGGCGGCGCCAAGCATCGGTCAGCCAGCCTACAAGAGGGCGGAAGAGCAGGGCGGTGAAGGCGAGCGCGCCGCTCACCAGACCAGCGTCGGTCTGGCTTCCTCCCAGGCCAATGACGTACACGGGGAGCGTGGCGACCAGCATCTGCATCCCGAAGGCGTTGGCGAAGTTGGCCAGCGTCGTGAAGACGAAGTCCGAGCTGAACAGGCGATCCTCCGCCCCTCCGAGCACGACGGCCTCCCGGGATCCGGCCGCGCGAGCTGAGCCGTTGCCGTTGCGTCCCGACTCCTTCTTTGCGCTCGTCCTACCCAATGGCATCCTCTGTCGTCACAGCCGACGCCTCAAGTGGTGGCGCGACAAGACATCGCCTTCGCGGGGCCGATCTTTGGCAGGTCGGATTTTGCCTGTCAATGGATATTTCGCCATGAAAGAACGGGGAGAGCGGTGTGGTTGGGAAAGGACTTGCGAGTATCGGCTGCGCTTCTGGAGCCCGCGCTTCGCTTGCTCTTGCGTTGCCCGAGCGATCGGGGTTAGAGTTGAAATGATTCCCGGAGCCTCAGCGTTCAGATCCGTCGCAAGTCATGAGGCGGCGGCCCAGGGAAGAGTGACCCCCACAGCGCGACTTGCGCAGCGAGAGCGAGCTGACATGAAGTACGCCGTCTGCAACTGGCTCTTCAAGGGGATCGGCTTTCGTGAGTCCTGCCGAGAGATCGCGCGGCACGGATTCCAGGGAGTGGAGATCGCGCACTTCACCCTGTTCGATGATCCTGCAGCCGTCAGCGAGGCGGAGGTGCGGGAGATCAGGCAGGCGCTGGACGATACCGGACTTTCCTTCACCGGCTTCCACGCCGTCTGCTTCCGGCCCGCGAACCTCCACATCACCTCGCCCGATCCGGAAGTGAGAGCGCGATCCTGGGACCACCTGCGCAGACTCATCGAGATCGCGGGCCGCCTGGGCGGGGGAAATCTGGTGCTCGGTTCTCCGACCCAGCGACGGGCCGTCGGCATTCCCACTGAATGTGCCGTCGACTACCTGCGGGAGCATCTGACAGGGTTGGCGCCATACGCGCGGGACCGGACTTCGCGGATACTGATCGAAGCGCTGCCCGCCACCGACACGAACGTCATCACCACACTCGCGGAGGCGCACCGACTGATCCTGAGCATCGACCACCCGGCAATCGGCGGCATGTTCGACTTTCACAACAGCGCCGCCGAGGGACGAGCGTGGTCCGAGCTTATCGAGGAGCACGCCGACATCATCCAGCATGTCCATCTCAACGAATTGGATGGAAGCCACCCGCGCGAGGGCGGGTCCGATTTCGAGCCGGCTTTCCGCAGCCTGACCCGGGTTCAGTACGCCGGCTGGGTGTCGCTGGAGATATTCCAGCAGCCCGACGCGCCGGGAGTGGTCCTGGCGGAAACGAAACGATTGCTTGAGAACATGGAAGGACGCCTGCGGGGCCAATCGCCGCGTCTGTCCACCGAGGCCGAGAATGATCGCAGGAGGGCTGGCCCGTGAAACACAGCGTATTCACCGTCCTGCTGCCGGACCGCACACTCGAAGAAGTCTTCCACCTCTTGCGTGATGTGGGCTACGACGGGGTGGAAGTGCGGGTGCAGCAGGACTATCACGTCGCCCCGGATCGTGTGTTGTCCCAGGTGCCCACGCTCGCGCGTGCGATGGCCGACACCGGGCTCGAGATCCCCGTGCTCGCAACGTATCTGACGCTGCAAGACCGGAAGGCACTGCTGCCTGTCTTCGAGGCGGCGGACCAACTGGGGGCGAGGGGTGTCCGGGTCGGCTTGGGCCCGCCGCTGGACGGCACTCGGTCCTACCGAGAGGTCCTTGCCGAGGCCCAGCAGGGTTTGAAGGGCCTGATCGAGGCCATTCGACCGTTTCGGGCGCGGGCCTTTTTCGAGATCCATTTTCGAACCGTGATCGCCAGCCCCAGCCTGGCCTATTTGCTGCTCGAACCGTTCGACCCAGGCCGAGTCGGCGTCATCTTCGATCCGGGGAACATGATCGTCGAGGGCAGGGAGGATTGGCGCGTCGGCCTGGAGGTCGTACGCGAGTACTTGGAACACGTACACGTCAAGAACGCCTCCTGGCATCGGAAGGGCGGCTGGCAGTGGAAATGGGATGCGCTGGAGGACGGGATGGCGGACTGGACCCAGGTGCTGGCCGCCCTCGTCGCCGTTGGCTACCAGGGCTATCTCTCCAACGAGAACCTCAGCGGCGTGTCGCTGCCGGGCGCGACCGGCTTCATCGGCGAGAAGCTTTCCGGGGAAGCTGCGGCGCCGCGCCGTCCCATCGAGACCCAGTTGCGAGAGGACCTCGAATACCTGAAGCGGCTCGCCGCGAATCTCGGAGGCCCCTGCGGAGGTACCGCCGGGGGAGGCGCCTGATGGCGATATCGAGAACCTCGGTCCAGGCGGCAACCTGTTGGGACGTCGGCTCTTGAGAACCTGTCCCGCCCCCGCAATCTTGCGGGACAGAGAGAGGGCCTTAGGGGGCAGTCTGGTTTTCTGTTAATGGCTGCTGGCCGTCAGATCGTCCGCTTTGCTTAAGTGAATTCAGTGCACAGCTCGGGGTGGTTGCTCCTGAGCCACGCCCGCACTGTCTCATTCAGCGTCTGTGCCAGAGAAAACATTTCTTTGGCTTCCTGCTCCGAGACAGCGCCAGCCTGCTCATCAAAGCGCATATCGTGCTTCTTGCGGAAACGCTCCAACCGGTCGATCAGGTCAGTGCTGGCATGAATGGTAAACGCCAGGGTTCGGATAGCGGAGTTGTGCCCCTCGGACACCACCCGGTAGCCTGTCGCAATTAGCGCAGCGTTTGCCAGATTTTCAGCCGCGCGGAAGGCGTCGCCAAACGGAAATCGAGGATCCCACCCTCCTTTCTCGGCGTAGGCCATATCCCGGAAGGTAAGGCTCAGAAGGCCGTTGACTCTTTCCTTCCGCAGGTCAGCTGGGACCTCTAAGAGCCAGCCTTTCTCTGTTAGGTCATCTTTTAAGCCCATGCTCATCTCCGGCCGGCGAGTCGCTTTGCACGACTGAAAGATTCCGACAGTGTGCTTTTGAACCTACGGGTCCCCCCTTCGTCCCCCTGTCCGGGGAGAGCTCATGGCGTCATCCATTCGTGTAGGAGATCGATGGACCGGAGTTCAGGGCGGCCATAAGCCCTCCGTCCACCGCGATGCATGCGCCGGTCACGAACGCCGCGTCGTCCGAGGCGAGGAAGACCGCGACCTTGGCGACATCTTCCGGTTGCCCGAGACGATTGAGGGGATGGGCTTCGGCGAAACGCCTGAGCTGTTCGCTCGGATCCGGAGAACAGGCCGCCTCGCGGTGGAGCATCGGTGTCTCGATGGCGCCGGGCAGCAGGGCGTTGGCGCGGATCCCATGCGGCGCGCCTTCCAGCGCCAGCGCCCTCATCAAGGCGACCATCCCGCCTTTGCTCGCGGCGTAGGCCGCGATCTCGCGCGAGGTCATGAAGGCATGGGGTGACGACGTCATGAGGATGACACCCGGAGCCTTCCGGCGGCGCATGTCCCGCATCGCCTCGCGCGCCGTATAGAACGCGCCGCCCAGGTTGACCGACAGGACCCGTTCCCAGTCCGCATCGGTCGTGTCCCAGACCGATTTGCAGAGTTCCATCCCGGCATTGGCGTGGAGAACGTCGACGCACCCGAAGTGCGCGATCGCTTGCGCGACGAGCCGCACGCAATCGGCGCTCCGGCCGACATCTGCACCGATAAACCGAGCAACGCCGCCTTGATCGGCGATCTCCGCGGACACGCGCTCGCCTCCAGGAGAGTTGATGTCGGTGACGACGACATTGGCACCCGCCGCCGCATAGGCAATGGCGCAGGCTCGGCCGATTCCGGCCGCGGCCCCCGTTACGACCGCCGTCTTCCCGGCGAGGCATCCCGACAAACGATGTGCCGAGGGAAATGGAGTCATCTCATGCCGCCTTCGCCGGGGATGGCGAGAAGATCCGTTCTTCAGCCGTCTGCGGGCCGATATGCACGCCGTCGAGCGCCACGGCATCCTCGAGTGAGAGTGAAACGCGACGGCCGGCTGCCTGCGTGGTATGGCACCGGTGAGCCACCCACCCCTAGAGCGGCCCGAGCCGCACGGAGGGGCTGGCTCTGGGCGAGCATATCACACACGTCGCGTGTGCCATGCACCAAAAATCCGTGTGAGGGGACGTAGTTTCTTTTATTGCTTTACGGCTCCTGGGTCGTCTCTCGCCCGCCTACCACTGCTCCCTCGCCCTCTGCCCGGATCCGGCAACGCGTACCGCGGTGTGGGCGGCAGCCTCGCGGGACGTCGGCTTTCCTGAACCGGCCTCACTATGGAGAGCCCACGGGACGGAGGGTGCAGGCGAAGTGAGCCGCCCCTCGATGGGCCGAACTCCGCGGGATCCTGACGTGGCCATTCTCCCGGGACTGTTCATCTGGGGGAGACTGCTCGGTTTCCTGGGACTGCTACTGGCCACCCCATTGACCTGTCTGGGCATAGCGTACTATCGTCGGTATGTCCTCCACCACATGGAAGCGAGTTCCGGCGCCAATTCACCGCCCGGCTTCCCTCCCGTAATGAACGTGACCATGGAAAAGACTGAGGAAATGGTTTTCACACGGAAAGGAAGGGGTTGGCAATGGCCACGGCGCAGGCGGGACCTTGGGTGTCCGATCCACAGGCCTATCGCGAGAGGATGTTCAAGCTGCTTGGTGACCGAAATCCTTTGGAGGTATTGGCGCAGACGGCGTCCGCATTGACCGACATTGTGCGCAAGCATTCGGCGACGGTGCTGCGCACCCGGCCGTTTGAAGGAAAATGGACGCCCAACGAGGTCATCGGCCATCTCGCCGACAGCGAATGGGTGTATGGGTTTCGCCTGAGGCTGATTCTTTGCGAGGACAATCCTGCCATTCTGGGCATGAACCAGGATTTGTGGGTGGCCGGCCAACGGCACAATGAGCGCGAGCCGTCGGAGCTCGTGGAAATGTTCCGGACGATGCGCCAGGTCAATCTGGCGTT
>Ga0316622_100001871_pt1 | contig 14151 bp, 11 predicted proteins | sample OWC_Aug_OW2_C1_D_FD_207646 | JGI IMG/M metagenome (GOLD analysis project Ga0316622, IMG submission 207646) | Wetland soil microbial communities from Old Woman Creek delta, Ohio, United States - OWC_Aug_OW2_C1_D5_C | ecosystem: Environmental > Terrestrial > Soil > Wetlands | place: USA: Ohio... | reverse complement strand
TAGAGGTGATCTCCTTTACGGAGCCTCCCGGAAAAGGCGCGGCAGTACTCCTCCTTCATCAGCCTCGTGGGGCCGTACCCGTGGGGCTGAAACACGTAGCAGACGCTGCTGCTAAGCCTGCAGACACTCTCCATCAGTGCCTCTATCTTATGGGGGTTGTGGGCGTAATCGTCGATGACGAGGAACCGCCCGTCGTTCAGCACGATATCGAAGCGCCTCTCGATGCCCCTGAATCTCTTCAGGTGAGGGGAGACGTCTTTTGGGGATATCCCTCTTGTTGTCAGCAGCGCCAGACATGACAAAGCATTGTAGAGGTTGTGCCTTCCGGGCAGGGGACAGACAAGGGGCACCCCCCCGATCAGGAACTCAGTCTCCAGAGGGCCGCACTGGTACCAGTCCGGTCTGAATGATGACGGCCGGTCCAGCGAAAAGGTGGTCGCTCCCGAGGGCAGGATGTCCGTCAGGTTCGGGTCATCAGCGTTTGCCACAACGGGGCCGGAAGTCTGATCAATGAGCGTTCTGAAGAGATCAGCCGTCTCGGACACGGGATGATGATCGAGGGCGAGGTTCAGGAGGATCGTCTCCCCGGGCCGGTAGTTGACAATGGTCCCGTCCGATTCACAGGCCTCAACCACGAGAAGGTCTGAGGCGCCGCTCAAAGAGTTGCCGGGATTGCCCGCGGTCCTGAACTGCTTTACCCTGCCGCCGCCGATGAAGTTGGGCTGGAGACCGAGTTCCTTCATCAGGAAAGCGAGCATGCCGGCCGTTGTGGACTTTCCGCTGGTGCCTGCAACGGCACAGGTCTTGAAGGACCTGACAAGATCCGCCAGAAACTCGGGTCGTGTCATGGATCTCAGGCCGAGTGTGCGGGCAGCAGCGAAGTCGGGGTTGTCAGGCTCGACGGCCGTGCTGAACACGACAAGGTCAACGGAGCGGTCAAAACCCTTCCCGTTCTGAGGTACGAGGGTGATCCCACGGGTCCTCAGAGACTCTGAGACGGGATGGGGCAATCCTCTGTCGAAGGCCCTGTCAGACCCTGAGACAGAGGCGCCCCTGTCGGCCATGAAGACCGCCAGGGCAGACATTCCGCTCCCGCCGATTCCAGAAAAGAAAAGCTTCCGCATTACAGTAGACAATATTATATCACTGCAGTGACCGCATGGCCCTCTCTTCCGCAGGTCGCCCGCGCGTGACATGGTAGAATGAAGACATGGTGAGCGGATACACCGGCAGGATGCTGAGAGTGGACCTCTCGAACAGGGAAACCATCATCGCCGAGACACCTGAAGCTCTCCGCCGGGATTATCTCGGGGGCAGAGGCACGGCGGTTGCCATGATGGGGAAACGTGCTGCTCTTTCCTGGGACGCACCGGAAATGCCTCTGATCATTTCGACGGGACCCCTCGTAGGTACCCGGGCGCCCACGTCGGGGAGGGCTTCAGTCGTCTCCCGTTCCCCGCTCACGGGAACAGTTTTCGACTGTTCCGTGGGAGGGCGCTTCGGCACTGTCCTCAAGAAGGCGGGCTTCGACACTCTCGAGATCACCGGTGTGTCAGGTGATTGGGTCGTGCTGAGGGTTGAGAACGGTCGTGCTTTTCTTGAGAGTGCGGGTCCTCTGGCTGGTACGAACACTGCCGGGGTCGGAAGGGCATTGAGAGGCTCGGGTTCCTGGGCCGCTGTCGGCCGCTCCGGAGAGAAGGGCGTCCGCTTTGCTTCGATAGTCGTCGACGGGCACTACGCGGCCGGGAGAGGGGGGCTGGGGGCAGTGATGGGGGTCAAAAGGCTCAAGGCGATCACCCTCAAGGGTGATGGAACCGTTGCCGTTGCCCGTCCTCAGGAGCTGCAGGTCGCCTGCGAGGACATCATGAGGCTCCTGAGAGCCTCACCAGCCATCTTCGGCGAGTTCGGCCTCTCGGAGTTCGGCACGGCAGCCCTTGTGGATCTGATCCACGCACGGCGGATGGAGCCCACGGGCAACTTCAGGAAGACCTTCTTCGATGGCGCCTCCCGCTACTCCGGTTACGCTATGAAAGGGGCGTACGACACGAGGAGGGCCGGGTGTGCGGGTTGTCCGATTCTCTGCAAGAAGGTCGGCAGGGGAGGTGCCGCAATGCCCGAGTTCGAGACGGCCTCCCACTTCGGCGCCCTTAATGAGTGCAGCGACCTGGGAACCATTGTCGAGGCGAACCGCATTTGCAATGACTACGGCCTGGACACTATCAGCGCTGCCTCGACGATCGCCTGCCACGCAGAGATCGAAGGTCTCCGCCTGTCACCGCAGAGCTTGCTGAGCCTGCTCGAAGACATCGCTGACCGGAGAACACCGCAGGGCGAGGCCCTTGGCGAGGGATCGTACCGCTATGCCCTTCTGAAGGGATGTGCCCAGCTAAGCATGTCCGTCAAAGGCCTCGAGCTTCCTGCCTACGACCCACGGGGCGCCTATGGCATGGCCCTCGCCTATGCCACGTCGAACAGAGGCGGCTGCCACTTGAGGGCCTACCCCATCAGCCACGAGATCCTGCGCAAGCCTGTTGCCACTGACCGGTTCACCTTTGAGGGCAAAGCGCGCATTGTAAAAATAGCGGAAGACCTCAATGCGGTAGTGGACTCTCTGACGGCCTGCAAGTTCGCGTTCTTCGGCGCGGGCCTCGAGGAGTTCGCCAAGGCACTGACTGCGGTCACCGGGGATGTCCATGACATTCAGTCATTGCTCAGGATAGGGGAGAGGATCTGGAACCTTGAACGGAGGGTGAACGAAGGCAACGGCATAGGGAAGGACCAGGATGATCTCCCGGCACGTTTCTTTGACGAGCCGGGCAGTTCGAGCGTAATGACGCGGGTGCCCCCCATAGACAGGAAGGCCTTTCTCTCGGCACGGCAGAATTACTACCAGATCAGAGGCTGGAGTGACTGTGGCTGCTCCGGTGACGGATAGCCGACGATGGAGCGCCTCATAGAAAAGTACCTCGCAAAGCTTCGGCAGCAGCACCTTGCCGACGGAGAAAGGACGCTGTTCCTTGCGGTTGATGCAGAACTCCATTCGAACCAGCCTTGCGACGCGGAGGTAAGGGCGCTGTCGGCGGTGTTCGACCGGATGAACATCAGTTCCTTTCTGATCGCCGAGCCGCGGGAGCCCTATCGCACAATACTCAGGGAGTTGACGAGAACAGACCGGCCCATGTTCCCGCGCTCACAGGGTGCGGACGGAATCGAAAGTATCACACCCATGGACTGCGAGACCAGGACATTCTTTCATGACATTCCGGTGCTCGAGCGCTTCACCGTCGACAACGTCGTGATGGCCCTGTCGCGCCGGAAGTCTGTCGTGGTCGGAGGAGAACGTATAGCTACCTATGGTGTGGTGACGCCGGAGCAGGCTTTTGTGTCCTTCAGCTCCACCTGCTTTTCGACCTTTGTTGCCTATTTCTATGATTCTTTGAAGTACTTCGAGGCCTGCCGTGTGCGGGAGGTTGAAGCCGAGGCGGAATTTGCCGGCGTCTTCGACCGCGTGTGCGCAGCACTGTCAGACATCGCACCAGGGGAGATGCCCTGTCTTGCCGGAGGCATCCCAAAGGACGAAGATGAAGTGGTGAGGCGGCTCGTGGAAGCGGGCAAAGCCCTGGTGCAGGCACATCTTGTCGATTCCTACTTCGGCAACATCTCGTACATCTTTGACGGTGCAGCGTACATAAGTCAGACCGGAAGTTCCCTGGACGAACTCGAGACCTGCATCGATCGCGTACCCCTGGACGGCACCTCGTCAGTGGGCATTACCGCATCCTCCGAGCTCTCTGCGCACACGAGCATCTACCGTGAGACCGGGCTCTCCGCGATCCTCCACGGACATCCGAAGTTCTCCGTCATAATGTCCATGGACTGTCCGCACAGGGAATGTCAGAGGCTCGATTGCTTTAAGAGCTGCCCGGAGAAACGCTCTATTTCAGGCATCCCCATCGTTCCCGGCGAGATCGGCAGGGGTCCCACAGGCCTCATGCACACGGTGCCCCCGGCGATGCGGGACGGTCACGGGGTGATCGTACACGGGCATGGGGTGTTCACTGCAGGTGCGGTTGATTTCAGGGAGCCCTTCGATCGCCTCGTCGAGATAGAGGAGAGGTGCCGCAAAGCCTACTTTGAGAAGATCGCCGGTCTCCGGCGGCCGGCTGGTCAGTGAACCCCTGGGCAAGCGAGAGAAAGGGACAGTCTCACCCTGTTTTGGAGACAGGTCTCCTGCGTGAAGCCGAGCCCCATCCAGAACGAAAGGGAATCCTCGTTGTCCGTCTCCACTTCCACGAAGACCTTCTGGACCAGCCGCTGCCTCCTGAGGTTCTGGGTCAGCAGTGTGAAGACACGTCTGCCATACCCTTTCCGCCTGTACATCCTGTCTAGTATCATCAGGCTCATTCCCGCTGATTCTCCGACCCTGAGATCATAGAGCCCGGCTAATCCCACCGGTTTCCCGGCGCATTCGATACGGTAGGCAATGGGCAGGGCGGATCTCACCGACCACCAGATCAAGGGCCACGACCCCCTGATCCCTTTGCCCCTTTTGCACGGATTCAGCTCCCCGCCGCTGGAAAAACTCTTCTTCAGCAAGGGCCCGCTGAATAGTGTCAACCTTCTCAATGTAAGATCGCCGTCTCTCATTCGGAGAGGCATTCTCGCGATACGCACCATCATCCTCTGCACGCGAGGCCCGTGGGATCGAACTGTACGCAGGGGTCCACATTTAAGGTATACCATACGGTCACGTCTGCAACTCAAGTCCACCCTGGTCCGAAGGTTAGCGATACGGGGGCTCTGAAGGAGCGAATTGCCGTGCTTTTTGATAACAGTTTTTGGAGAAAGATCGCCCTAAGCAGCCGATCACTCGGCACACCACACTGATCACCGTTCCATGAAAATGCTTGATTTATTCTCAGTTATGCGATATTATTTGAATAGTTGGCTTAAGAAACCGGCGTGCAGGAGGAGTGAATGATCACAAAGGAGCAGGTTGAGGCTGCCCTGAACAAGGTCAGAGTGGGCCTGAAGGCGGAGGGTGGCGACATCGACCTCATCGACGTAAAGGAGGGAACAGTCTTTGTGCGCCTCAAAGGCGCCTGTGGAAGCTGTCCCATGTCAACGCTGACGCTGAAGAACTGGGTCGAGACAACGCTCAAGAGAGAGATACCAGAAGTCAAAGCTGTACAGGCAATGTAGCGTTTCCGCCGATGGTGAGAGAGGGAACCCACAGGGCCGGGAAGTTCCTCTGCATACTTCTTCTTGTCTTCCTTGTACCGAGCATAGGTCTGGCAGAAGAGAAGATGCCGGCGCCAGTAGCGCTGAGAGGCCTCAGCCACACATCGACTGCTGACAGTGTCAGGGTCGTGCTCAATCTGTCCGGCGCCGCCGAAATCACCAAGAACACGCTTGCCAACCCGGACCGTGTTTTTCTCGATCTCAAGAACGTTCGCCTCAACAAGTCCCTGCCACAGGTGATCCCGTTCAAGGACGGGATCGTCAAGAGTCTGAGGGTCGGTCAGTTCAGTCCCACGACAGTAAGGGTTGTCTTTGACCTCTCTGTTAAGGACTGCGACATAAAGATCAACAACCGCGAAGCGCCTTCAAACCTCGTCATCGAGGTGTCCCGCAGGAAGGCTGTCAAGGACGGCGCCGAGAGTAAGGCCCCGGCCAAACCTGAGAGGGAAGAACCAAAGCCTCAGGTCAGACCGGAAGAGAAATCGGAACCGCAGCCTGAGCCGAAGCCCGAAGTCAAGCCCGATCCGAAGTCAGAACCCAAGCCTGAGGCAAGCTATTTTCGCAGGCGGGTGGTCATCGATGCCGGGCACGGCGGCGACGACCCGGGAGCCGTGGGACGGAACGGTCTCTATGAGAAGGACGTGGTGCTGGACATCGCGCTGAGGGTCAGGGACTTACTGAAGCGCGAGCAGCAGGCATACGACGTCATTCTGACCCGTGACCGCGATGTGTTTGTGCCGCTGCCTGATCGGGCTGCTGTCGCCAACAGATCCCTTGCCGATCTCTTCGTGTCAATTCATGCCAACGCGAGTCCGAAGAGGCAGACCCGGGGCATAGAAACGTACCTTCTGAATTATACGAACGACGCCGAGGCCATGAGGGTGGCCGCTCGCGAGAATGCCATTTCATTCAAGAAGATGCGGGAAGTACAGAACGATCTCGGTTTTATTCTCGCTTCTCTGGAACGCGAGAGCAAGCGGGACGACTCGGTCAGGCTCGCCGGGTACCTCCAGAACTCCCTCGCATCGTCCATCTGCTCCCGCTATCCCCAGGTCTACAACCTGGGAGTGAAGCAAGCCCTTTTCTACGTACTGGTCGACGCCCGCATGCCCTCGGCCCTGGTTGAGGTTTCCTTCATCAGCAATCGCGAGGAAGAAAAGCTGCTGTCTGAAGCGGCGTACCGGCAGAGACTTGCTGAAGCAATTGCCAAGGGCATACGTGAGTACTTCGGTGCAGAAGCCCCGCTCAAGGTCGCATCAGGCAGGGCCGGGGCGGGTTCGCAGAAGAGCTACGGCCTGAAGCCTGTGAGTTACGCCAAGAGACAAAAGTCCTGATCGGTTGTTCCCTAAGGCCGGCCATTTGCCCGCACGAGATCCTTGAAGGACCGTTCCGATCCTCTCAGCACCACAGCCCTGTCCGTTTTTGCATCCATGTGCAACGATAAGGGAGACGCGTGATCGACTATCTCATCAGTGGCGGGACCGTCATCGACGGCAGCGGCGGGCCGCCCAAGGCCTTGAATGTGGGTATCCGGGATGCCAGGATCGTTTACGTCCGGTCTCAGGCGACCGAAGCCCGGCAGATCATCGATGCCCGGGGCCTGACAGTGGCGCCCGGGTTCATCGACACGCATACACACTCGGAATTCACGCTTCTCGCCGACGGCAGGGCTGAGGGCAGGGTCTGTCAGGGGGTGACGACCGAGATCAACGGTAACTGCGGTCTCTCGGCTGCCCCGCTCCTTGGCGAGGCACGGGAACATCGCGAGGAGTCTCTCAGGGAACTCGGGATACAGGAAAGGTGGTCCTCCTTCAGCGAGTACTTCGCGCTCCTTGAGGCGCGGGGCATCAGCATCAACTGTGCCACCCTCTGCGGCCACGGGAACCTGAGAGCCTCGGTGATCGGCTACAGGGACAGGAACGCCGACGCCGAGGAAAGATCCCGGATGAAGGTCTTGCTGAATCAAGCCCTCAGCGAAGGTGCACGGGGCCTGTCAACGGGTCTGATATACCCGCCGGGTGTCTTTTCCCGCACCGATGAGCTCGTGGAGCTCGCACGAGTCCTCCCTCGGCAGGATGCCCGCGGGCTCTATGCCTCTCACATGAGGAGCGAGGGTGATGGACTCTTTGATGCGATTGATGAGGTCCTCTCGATTGCACGGGAGGGCTCAGTGCGAGTACACATCTCCCACCTGAAAACAGCAGGCGAGAAGAACTGGCACAAGATCGACCGCGCTATCGGGATGATCCAAGAGGCCCGGCATAAGGGTATGGGTCTCACCTGCGACCGGTACCCCTATATTGCATCCAGCTCCGATCTTGATTCCCTGTTGCCCGCCCGGCTCTTTGACGGCGGTACTGATGAAGAAATGCGGCGTCTCAAAGACCCCTCTCAGCGTAGGAGGATCGCAGCCGAGATAGGTCACAGGGACGAGCGCTATTGGCAGGGCGTGGTCGTCTCGTCTGTGACGCGGCCTGAGAACAAATGGATGGAAGGGAAAAGCCTTGCGATGATTGCGGCCGAGCAGGGGAGACCGGCCGTTGATGCGCTGTTTGATATACTTATCGCTGAAAGGTCCAGAGCTGGGGCGATCTTCTTCACGATGAACGAAGACAACCTGAGGCGTATCCTCTCCCTGCCGTTTACCATGATCGGGTCCGACAGCTCGGTGCGTTCCTCCTCAGGGGTGACGATGACCGGCAAGCCTCACCCGAGAGGGTTCGGCACCTTCCCGCGGTTTCTCGGGAAATACGTGCGTGAGGAAGGGCTTGTGACGCTGCCGGAAGCCGTCAGGAAGATGACCGCGCTTCCGGCGGCAACCTTTGGCCTCCATGACCGAGGCCTCATCAAAGAGGGTTTTTTTGCCGACCTCACCGTTTTCGATTCCGGACGCGTCAGTGACAGAGCAACCTTCGAGGATCCCTTCCTTTCGCCTGTCGGGATTACGCATGTCTTTGTGAACGGAGCGATGACCGTGAGAGACGGCTCCTACCTGGGGACCCGCAAGGGCATGGTTCTCCGTTGAGGCCCCTCATCGGTATCACTGCTGACAGAGATGCCGAGGTATCGCTACTCAAGGACGCCTACGGGTCCGCTGTCAGGCGCCACGGCGGCCTGCCGGTGGCCCTCATCTCTCCCTCCGAACTCTCTGCTGCTGACGGCTCCACTCCAGGGGATGATGAGGTCTCGCAGCTGGCAGACCTCATCGACGGGCTTCTGCTCCCCGGAGGGGCCGATCTCGTGCCGGAGTTTTACGGCGAGGTTCCAGTGGTACCTCCCGGGACACTCAGGCTTGTCGATGTCAGGAGGAGCGCCTTTGAGCGTGCCCTCCTCCGGGAGGCTCTGGCACGACGGAGGCCGATCCTTGCCATCTGTTACGGCATGCAGCTCTTGAACGTTGCCCTCGGCGGGAGCCTGTTCCAGGACATCATGCATCAGGTCCCCCGTGCCCGGGACCACAGGAGAGGCACTCACCGCGTGCGCATTCTCAAAGGGCCTGCGGAGATGTCGGAATGGACCGAAGCACTTTCTGGTAAGTCTGTCGAGGTGAACTCCTCCCATCATCAGGCAGTGAAGACTCTCGGCGACGGGCTCGAGGCCTTTGCGGTGGCGGAAGACGGGGTAATAGAGGGCCTCGTCATGAAGGACCACCCCTTCCTGGTCGGAGTTCAGTGGCATCCTGAAAGAAGCCTTTCAGAGCCTCTCTCGGCTGATCTTTTCTCCTGCTTCGTAAGGTCGGCAAGTGCCCACCGCGAACCGAGAAGGGGGTAGCAGGGTGGGGGCGCCCCTGGCCGAAAGATCTGAGCGAGGAGTGACGGATTCGCCTGCAGTGGCTGATGAGGGGCGGCGAGGCTCAACGTTTGATATAGGTACTACAATCTTTCAGAAGGAGCGAGAGCGAGGAGGAGATACATGCTGAGCAGATCTGAACTGAAAGAGATCTCATCACTCGAATCCAAGGGCGGCTGGTATGTGAGTTTCTATCTCAATGTGGACCCGGTGTTCAACAGACGTGGGGACTTTATAGTCCACGCTAAGAACATGGTCAAAGAGAAGATGGACTCGCTCGACAAGGCGGTGCTGAAGACCGTCCGGGCGGATTTCGAAAAGATTGACGCCTACGTGCTGTCGAACAAGCGCCTCTTCAAGAGGGGGTTGGTGCTGCTGTGTTCCGGGAGGGGCGGGTTCTGGCGGGAGTACCATCTTGGTGTTCCTGTCAGGAATGAGCTGGTGGTCGACAGGATGCCCTACATCAAACCGCTCCTTGATGTCCTCGACACCCATGAACGCTACGTCATCCTTCTGGTTGACAAGGAGTCAGCCAGGATCATGGTGGTCCATCTCGGTGAGATCGTTGAGTACGGGGAAGTCCATACCCCCGACGTGCCCGGGAAACACAAGAAGGGTGGATGGTTTGCACTGTCGCAGAACAAATATGAGCGCCATACGGAAGTTCACGTGACTCTGCACCTCAAAGATGTGATCGACAGGCTCAACAGTTTCATGGTGGGTGAGCACATCGGCAGGATCATGGTCGGGGGCTCCGACGAAGCTGTTTCTATGGCAAAGGGGATGCTGCACGCTTCCGTGCTCGAGAAGGTGATCGGCAGCATAAATATCGAGATGTTTGCCAGAACGGACGAGGTTCTGAAAAAAGTGGAGTCCCTGGTGGCCTCCTTTGAGAAGAAGCAGGAAGAGACACTGGTCGAGACAGTGATCACAAAGGCGCGGAAAAACGAAGGAGCAGTCCTTGGCCTTGATGACGTGCTAAATGCCCTCCAGGAGCAGCGCGTCATGACGCTTGTCGTTCCCGGAGACTACAAGATGGAAGGCCACATGTGCCGATCCTGCGGGTCCCTGTCACGTCAGGAGATACAGCCCTGTCCCTACTGCAAGGGCGACATGGTGCCTGTGGATGACATCATTTCCCTTGCGGGCCAGCGCGCCCTCCAGCAGGGTGCCGGCGTTGAGTTTCTGACCGAGAGCACGCGTCTGCTGGATGCCGGTACCGTTGGCGCTCTCCTGAGGTTTTGAGAGAATCGCCGTGACTCTTCAACACCGCCCGTCTGCCCGACCGGCGGCCTGATTAGTGCCGGTGCACAAGCTGCAACTCACACAATCTGTCATTCCCCGACCTGATCATTCGATCAGGGCGGAGGACGGAATCCAGGCTCTTCGAGAACGTTTGGATTATCCGGCCGAGCCGGACAATGACGATACACGTCTTCATGGACAGACTCTCATTATGCTCCTGGTACTCTGTCTGGCCCTTGCCTGCTCCGTCGGCTGCTCTCCTTCGGAACGCCGGGAGGGGTTTCTCCATCTCCGGCTGAGCGCAAACCCCACGACGCTTGACCCATCGCTTATCACGGATGTCCCGGCAGCACTGGTTGCGGCGAAACTCTTCAACGGCCTTGTGAGGCTTGGCGAGGGCCTCGAGGTGGTCCCGGACATCGCCGAGCGGTGGGAGATGTCGAAGGATGGCCGGACGTATCGTTTCTACTTGAAGGCCGGCGTTACCTTTTCAAACGGCCGGGAAGTGACGTCCCGGGACTTCAAGTATTCCTTCGAGAGAGTGCTCGATCCGGACGGGAGGTCCCCGAACGCCTGGGTTTTTGACCGCGTGGACGGTGCCCGGGAATTCCGGAATGGTTTGTCCGCCGGTGTCCGGGGCTTCAGAGTGCTCGGTGAACGTCTCTTTGAGATAGAGCTGAGGAGTGCCTTCTCTCCCTTCCTCAACATGCTCACCATGACTGCTGCCTACGTGGTGCCGGAGGAGGCGGTACGGCAGAGCGGTGTGGGCTTCTCGAGCAACCCGGCAGGTACAGGCCCTTTCGTCCTGAAGGAATGGCGCTCTCACCAGTCGCTCGTGCTCGAGAGGCGGGAGGATTACTTCGCAGGGAGCGCCAAACTCAAGGGTATCCTCTTCCGCGTCATTCCCGAAGACCTCACGGCGGTCACCGAGTTTGAACTGGGCAACCTGGATATCCTCTCGCTGCCCGCGGCGGTTTTCCGGAGGTTCAAATCCGACCCGGCATGGAAGGACCATATCGTATCCATCGAGGGTCTTAATACCTATTATCTGGGGTTGAACGCCTCGCGGCCCCCCTTTAACGACCCCGAGGTGAGAGTCGCCGTCAGCCGCTCTATAGACAGGAAGAAGATCCTTGAAACGTTCTACGAAGGGAGGGGGAGACTTGCGCGGGGGCCGGTGCCGGACGCGCTCAGAACCTGGCAGATTCCTCCGGAGGCCGCAGCCACCCAGTCCTATGACCCTGCGGCTGCCCGCCGAATGCTCGCCGGGCGGGGCCTGGAGAACTTCACCGTCTCCCTGTATGTCACCGCTGATCAGGAGGTCGTCGACCTTGCAGAGATCGTTCAGTCATACCTTGCTGGGGTCGGCATCCGGGCGAAGATCAGACAACTCGAGTGGAGCGCCTTTAAGGCTGCCGTCAACGATGGAGAGCCCGACATGTTCTGGCTGAGCTGGTGGGCGGACTATCCCGACACTGAGAACTTCCTTTTTCCGCTCTTTCACTCCTCGAATCTGGGCCCCGGCGGGAACAGGACGCGCTATGTCAGCCGGGAAGTGGACCGTCTGATCGAACAGGGACAAGCATCGCGCAGGGCCGCCGATGCCGCCCGCTTCTACCAGAGGGCCGAGGAGTCCATCATCCGCGACGCCGCCTGGGTCTTCTGCTGGCACAAGGCCGACTATGTGATAAAGCAGCCATGGGTGCGAGGCTTCCGCACTTACCCGGTTTACTCTATGGATAAGGGAGCGGACGTCTCGTTCTGACGGGATGATCTGAGTGATGGGCCGTTATATCATCAAGAGAGTCTTACTCCTTATACCGGTGCTTGCAGGCATCACCTTTGTTGCCTTCCTGCTTCTGAAGGCGATCCCCGGCGACCCGGTCCTGAACCTCGTGGGCGAGAGATCAAGCCCGGAGATCATCGAGCAGCTCAGGAAAGAAATCGGCAGCGACAGGGGGCTTCTCCAGCAGTACGCGGGATACCTGGGGCTCCTCGCCAGGGGCGATTTCGGGAGATCCTACCATACCAACAGGGATGTGCTTTCAGACATCGCGGCGAAACTCCCGAACACACTTCGGCTGGCCCTGGCGGCGATGATGATTGCCGTACCCCTCGGGGTGATGGCGGGCTGCGCTGCAGCCTACCACAAGAGTGGAGCCCTCGCGGCAGCGGTGGAGGCCTTCTCGGTCGCGGGGGTGAGTGTGCCGATCTTCTGGAGCGGCCTCCTGATCATGCTCCTCGTGAGCCTGGAACTGAGGCTTCTCCCCCCTTCCGGCACAGGCGGCCTCAGGTTCATCATTCTTCCCGCGGCGGTCCTCTCGATCCCCGCCATGGCGACGCTCGCCCGTGTCACCAGGACCGCGGTTTCGGAGGTCCTGGTCATGCCCCATGTGAACACGGCCCGGGCCAAGGGTCTGACGGCGACACGGATTACGCTCCTTCACGTGATGAAAAACGCCATAGTCCCCGTCGTCACCATCATCGGTCTTGACTTCGGCAGCTACCTGAACGGCGCAGTCGTCACCGAGACGATCTTCGGATGGGACGGGCTCGGGCGTTTCACCATGGAAGGCATCACGATGCGCGACTACCCGGTCATCCTCGGCTGCGTCATTGCCGGGACTGTCCTTTTCGTGCTGGTGAATCTCCTGACAGATCTTCTCTATCACTATCTGGACCCGAGGGTCAGGCTCTATGACAGGAAGAAGTAGGGCTGTTCTCATCATCCTGCTGCTTTTTCTTGCCGGATCGGCTGCTGCTCCCTTCCTTCCGTTCCCGGACCCGCTGACTATTGACTTGGATCACCTGAAACAGCCGCCCAGCTCCGCCCACCCCTTCGGGACTGACAGCAAAGGCAGGGATGTCCTGTCCCGGGTCCTTCACGGCGGGGTGATCTCTATCAGTGTGGCTCTTGTGGCTGCTGCGGTTTCGGCGCTGATAGGCTTCTCCGTGGGCCTCGTCTCTGGCTATTTCGGCGGCAAGACCGATACCGTCCTAATGGCCCTCGTCGACTTTCTCCTGTCCTTCCCGTCGCTACTCCTTGCCGTGGCAATCAGCGTGGTTCTTCCGCCGGGTATCTACTCAGTGATGATTGCCCTTTCAGTCGTGGGATGGACCTCCTTTGCCCGTTTGGTCCGGGGCCATGTCCTGACGCTCAAGGAGTCGAGTTTCGTCGAAGCCGCAAGGGCGGTGGGCTGCGGACACATGAGGGTCCTTGTCCGTCACATTGCGCCGCTGTGCCTGCCTCTTGCCCTGGTGATGGCCGGCATAAAGCTGGGGGGATTTGTTCTGGCCGAGGCGACGCTCAGTTTCCTGGGGCTGGGGGCTCAGCCGCCGGCGCCCACCTGGGGGGCGATGATCAGTGCCAGCAGGGCCTACATCATCACCGCGCCGTGGACGGTCATTTTCCCGGGCGCTGCGCTGACGCTGACCGCGCTCTGCTTCAATATTCTGGGGGAGGAGCTAAGGGGGAGGTTTGAACTGAAGGGTCTCCGGGAGGGCTAGAGTTCCCGGAGCTTCTCCTCGGCTTCCTGCTCGGTCTTGCACTCGATGCACATCGTGGTCACCGGTCGCGCTTCGAGTCTCTTAATGCCGATTTCCTGGCCGCAGACCTCACAGATACCGTAGGCGCCGCCGTCAATCTTTTCGATGGCAGTGTCTATCTTCTTGAGCAGCTTCCGTTCCCGTTCTCTCAACCGGAGCGTGAAGTTCCTGTTGATCTCTGCCGAGGCCTGGTCGCCGAGCTCGGGAAACGCGGCCTCTTCGGGCAGGGTGTTCCTGGTCGCGCCCGCGCCGGAGAGGAGTTCCTCTCGCTGGCGGAGGAGATGCTTTCTGATCTCCTGGAACTTGCCGATCCTCTCCGTCTGGGTGCCT
>Ga0316622_100001870_pt1 | contig 14153 bp, 15 predicted proteins | sample OWC_Aug_OW2_C1_D_FD_207646 | JGI IMG/M metagenome (GOLD analysis project Ga0316622, IMG submission 207646) | Wetland soil microbial communities from Old Woman Creek delta, Ohio, United States - OWC_Aug_OW2_C1_D5_C | ecosystem: Environmental > Terrestrial > Soil > Wetlands | place: USA: Ohio... | reverse complement strand
GGAGCAAAAGGCGGAGCCGTCGACGCCCGAGGCCAAGGCGCCGGCCGTCCCCACGACCTCACTGTCTCCCCAGGAAGTCTACAACACGGCCTACGCCGATTATCTCAAAGGCAACTTCGACCTGGCCACCGATGGGTTCAAGATTTACCGGGACAACTTTCCCGACAGTCCGCTGGCCGACAATGCCGTGTACTGGATCGGCGAATGCCTGTTCAGCCAGCGGAAATTCAACGAGGCGATCGACGAGTTCAACAACCTGATCCTCGAGTATCCCCAGGGAGACAAGATCGCCGCCGCCCATCTGAAAAAAGGGCTTTCCCTGCTCGAGCTGCGGAGGAAGGACGAGGCGCTCATCGTCTTCAAGCTCCTGATCAGCAAGTATCCGCTGGAAGAAGAAGCCCGGATCGCCCAGGAAAAGATCAAGGAGCTGGCCGCCAAATGAGAGATATCAACAGCCTGAACAAAGTCCTGCTTATCGGGCGCCTGGGGGGAAAACCCGACCTCCGCTACCTGCCTCAGAACCAGCGGGCGATCGCCCGTTTTTCCATCGCCACGAACGAGAGGCTGTTCAACCCGACCACCAACGAGAGCAAGATCCGGACGGAGTGGCACCGGGTCATCGCCTGGGGCAAACTGGGGGAGTTCTGCGAAAAGTACCTGACCCAGGGCAAGCAGGTCTACATCGAAGGCAAGCTAAGGACCAGGAGCTGGCAGGACCGGGATGGGAACAAGAGGTCAACGACGGAGATCGAAGCCCAGAACATCGTCCTTCTCGGCAAGCGGGAGGACACCGCCGAGGTAGAACCCTTCCCCGCCGAGGGTCCCGCCGCCGATCTCTCGATGGACGAGGAACCCGCGTTCCAGGAAGGCGGAGGGAGTGGAGGAGACGACGAGGTCCCCTTCTGACCGATCGGCCCGGAAGGCCGTCGCTCCTGACTCGGTTCGCCTCGAAATCAGCCAAAAAATCACCCAGGAATTCCGGCCCTGGGGGAAGTTCAGGACTTATCCCCATCGCGCCGCCCGAAGTCTCAAGATCATCACCGTCCGGCCGGGCCGGGCGCTCTCCCTGCAGTATCACCGCCGCCGGAGTGAATTCTGGGTCGTCCTCGATTCCGGGCTGGAGATGACCCTGGGCCGGCGAGTCTGGCGGCCCCGGCGCGGAGAAGAAATCTTCATCCCCTGCCGGACGCCGCACCGGCTCCGCTGCGTGGGCCGACGGCCGGGGCGGGTGATGGAACTCTGGATCGGCCGCTCGAGCGAGTCCGACATCGTCCGGCTGAGGGACGACTTCGGCCGCGTCACATGACCTGGCCCAGGAGGAAAGCCTTGGGGTGCTTGGCCAGGATCCGCTCGATGATGGTTTCCTCGACGTCCTGAGCCGTCTTCAGGTTCATCGCCTCTTCGACGACTTTTTCCACCGTTCGCAGATCCACCGAGCGCAGGGTCCTCTTGATCCGGGGGATGAAGATGGGGTTCATGCTGAGGGTCCGCAGTCCGAACCCGAGCAGGACCAGGGCGCAGAGGGGGTCGGCGGCCATCTCGCCGCAGACGGAAACGTCCTTTCCCTCTCTCAACGCGGTCTGGATGATGAACCGGACGAGCCTCAGGACGGAGGGGTGAAGAGGCTTGTACAGGTAGGAGACGTACTCATTGGACCGGTCGACTGCCAGGTAGTACTGGATGAGGTCGTTCGTCCCGATGCTCAGATAGTCCACTTCCTTGACCAGGATGTCGGTGATAGCGGCCGCCGCCGGGACCTCGATCATCACCCCGAGCGGGATTTGCCGGTCAAACTTGACCCGTTCCTTATCCAGCTCCCGCTTGACCTCCTCGAACAGCATCTTGACCTCGCCGATCTCCTCGAACTCGGTGATCATGGGGATCAGGATGCGGACGTTCCGCAGCGAGCTGGCCCGGAGGATGGCCCGGAGCTGGACCTTGAAAAGGTCGCGATGCCTCAAGGAGAAGCGGATGGCCCTCAGACCCAGCGCGGGGTTCGGCTCCTTTTCGATCTTCAGCTGGGGGAGGCTTTTCTCACCGCCGATATCGATCGTCCGGATGTAGACGGGCGCCGGATACGCTGCCCGGGCGATCCGGGAGTAAGCCGCCAGGTGGTCTTCTTCACTGGGCAGACTGGCGCTCTGCAGGTAGATGAATTCCGAGCGGAAGAGGCCGATGCCCTCGGCTCCGAACGAAAAGGCCATGTCGACCTCCTCGGGGAGCTCGATGTTGGCCAAAGGGAGGAACTTGACGTCATCCAGGGTGACGGACTTGAGCCTGGCGGTCTTTTTGAGCTCGCGGAAATAACGGCCGTACCTCTCTTTCTTGCTCAGGAACTCTTTCCTCACTGCCAGGGGCGGGTTGATGATGACCTCTCCGTCGGTCCCGTCGACGATGACGAAGTCGCCGGGCTTGACCTGCTGAGTGATATTGTGGAGGCCGACAACCGCCGGAATGTTCAGCGACCGGGCTAGGATGGCGGTGTGAGAGGTCGGCCCGCCCATGTCCGTGGCCACGGCCAGGACGTTCCCCCCGCTGAACCTCAGGGCCGCCTCGGACGGAAGCATCTCGTGGGCGACGAGGACGTGGTCTTTTCCCGTCCCCTCGGCCTCCCGGCGCCTGGCCTTCGGCTCCAAGTTGGCGGACACCCGGCCCAGGACATCGGACACGTCCGACTTCCTCTGCCGGAAGTAATCGTCGGAGATGGCATCGAAAAGCTCCCGGTATTTCTGATTGGCCTGGCTGAGGGCCCATTCCACCCGGACCTTCTCCTCCCGAATCGTGTCGCGGATGCCGTCAAAGAGCGAGTTGTCCTCCAGGATCAGCCGGTGGGCGTCGAAGATAAACGCGTGCTCCTCCCCCATATTGTCCTTGACCTGATGCTTGAGCTGCAGGAGCTCGACCTTGGTTCGATCGACCGCCCTTTTCAGCCGCCGCAGCTCCCCGTCGACCCCGGAAGCGGGGATGGTCTCCTTCCGCGCCGGCAAGAGCGCCGCTTCCGTCAGGGCGATCTCTCCTATCCCGATCCCGGGCGAGACGCCGCTTCCGCGCAACCGGATGAAGGTCATGGCGCCTACTCTTTCTCTCCGAACTTATCCTTGACGAGCGCCGCGAGCGCCTTCATCGCCTCTTCCTGATCCTTGCCCGAAACCCGGAGCTTGACCGAGCTCCCCTGGACCGCGGCCAGGGTCAGGATCCCCAGGATGCTCTTGCCGTCGATCTCCGTGTCGTCCTTAATGACCTTGACCGAGGCGCTATACCGGTTGGCCAGGTTGACAAACTTGACCGCGGCCCGGGCGTGCAGGCCCAGTTTATTCCGGATCTGGATTTCTTTCTCGATCATGGGCCCGGGCCTCTACTGCTTCGAGCTCAACAGGGCGCTGGCCAAGTGGATATTCTTTTTCCCCTGTTCGACGACCTTCTTGGCCACATCCTTCAGGTTGTTGCTCCTCTGCAGGGAGACGAACTTGATGAGCATCGGCAGGTTGATTCCGGTGATGATCTCCACCTGGTTGTCCCGGAGGAAGCTGAAGCTCAGGTTGGACGGCGTGCCGCCGAACATGTCGGTGAAGATGATGACGCCGTTTTTCTGGTCAACGCGCTTCAGGCACTGGCTGATCTTCTTCTTGGAGTCCTCGACGTCGTCGTACCAGCCGATGGAAATGGCTTCGATGTTGGGCGCCTCCCCCAGGATGATGGTCAGGGCGTTCAACAACTCCTCGGCCAGGCGTCCGTGGGAAACGATGATTCCGCCAATCATTGTTCGCGCCTATTTGAAGATGTCACGATGATAGACCTTTATATCATAACTTCTTTGCCGAAGATAGGTCCTCAGGTCCTCGGCGATGACGACGGAGCGGTGCCGGCCGCCGGTGCAGCCGATGGCCATGGTCAGGTAGCTCTTGCCCTCGGCGACAAAGCGGGGCAGGAGGTAGTCGATGAACGGGAACAGGCGGTTCTTGAACTCGCGGCTCTCCGGCGAGCGGAGAACATAGGCCCGGACCGCCCGGCTCTTCCCCGTTTTTTCGCGCAGGCTGTCCACGTAGAACGGGTTGGGCAGGAAGCGCGTGTCGAAGATCAGGTCGGCGTCGAGAGGGATTCCGTACTTGTATCCGAAGCTCACGACGACGATCTGCATGGTCGGCTTGCGTCCCTTGACCAGCCGCCTGATGAGAAGCTCCTTGAGCTGGGAGACGTTGGTGGAGGAGGTGTCGAACACATCGTCCGCCATCTTCTTGATCGGGGCGAGGCGCTTCCTCTCCATCCGGATCCCCTCGATCACCGATTTCTTCTTGGTCAAGGGGTGGGGGCGGCGCGTCTCGCTGAACCTTTTGAGGAGGGTCTCGTCCGAGGCGTCCAGGAAGATGATCTTGGGGGACATCCTCTTTTTGATCTCCTCCATGGCCGCGGGGAAATCGGACAGGAAACCGGGCTCCCGGATATCGACCACCAGGGCGATTTTCCGGATGCCCACCTCCTCTCGCAGCCAGAGATCGACCAGGTCGGGGATGAGCTTGGCCGGAAGGTTGTCCACGCAGTAGTAGCCCAGGTCCTCGAGGAAATGACTGACGGCGGTCTTCCCCGACCCGGACATCCCGGTCAGGATCAGGAACTGGTCTTCTTTCATTCTTCCCCCCGGTTCTAGGATAGCGCCCGGTCCAGCTTCCTGACGATCTCGCGCGATGCGTGATAGCCCTTTTTCCTCAGCTGGTGGACTTTGCAGGCCACCTCGATGAGGAGGGCGATCGTTCGCCCCGGCGCGACGGGGACGATGAGCTGGGGGATTTTCACTCCCAGGATCTCGAAGTCGGCGGGAAACTCCAGGCCCAGACGGTCGTACTCATCCCCTTTCTGCCACTTCTTGAGCCAGATGACCAGGTCCACCTTGGACTGGCGGCAGATGGCCCGCGGGCCGAAGATCGCCCGGATGTTGATGATCCCCAAACCCCGGATCTCCATGAAGTAGCGGCTCAGCATGGGGGACCGGCCGACCAGGCCACCCTCTTTGTTCCGGGTCACTTCGACCGCGTCGTCGGAGATGAAGCGGTGGCCGCGGGAGATGAGCTCCAGGGCGCTCTCGCTCTTGCCGATGCCGCTGTGTCCGGTGATGATGACGCCCAGGCCGAAGATCTGCAGCAATCCTCCGGAGAGGACGAGGCGGGAAGGCGCATTGTCCCGCCCGCTAGGCTTCCAGCTTGTCTTCTTCTTCGCGGATGATCTCAAGGATTTTTCTCGGGTTTTTGGCCGCCAGTATTCTTTTCTGGAGCCCGCCCGCCTTGCGGACGAGGTGGGCGATCGAGGCCAGGATCTGGAGGCTCTGACCCGGGTCGTCGGGAGAGGAGATGACCAGGAAAAAGAGATGGGTGGGCTTGCCGTCCAGGGCCTCGAAGCGGACTCCCTTGCGGGAGATCCCCAGGACGAGGAGGGGGCTCTCGGCCTCTTTCAGCTTGCAGTGGGGGATGGCAATCCCGTCGCCGATCGCCGTGCTGCCCAGCTTCTCCCGCTGGATCAGTTTCTCGAAAAGTTCCTTGTCTTTCCGGATCTTGTCCTTGCCCTTCAGGAACCGGACCATCTCCTCCAGGGCGGAGTTTCTATCCGCGGAGGTGATCTCGGGCATGACCATCTCCTCGCTCAGCAACGTATGGATTTTCACAGCCGGTCGTCTCCTCGAGGGCCCGCCTCAGTCGGGGTCGACGAGCCCGTAATGGCCGTCTTTGCGCCGGTAGATCACGGCCCATTTCTCGGCGGCGCCGGGCTTCCGGAAGAGAAACACGTCCCTCTTCTCGGCGTCGAACTGGAGGAGTGCCTCCTCCAGGAGCATGGGCTTAAGGGAGTAGTCGCTGGAGCGCACCACTCGGGGCGCCTCCGGCTCCTGCTCCGCGGGGATCGCCAGTTGCTTCCGTTCCCGGCCCTTGCGGCGCTTCTTCTCCCTCCATTTCTCGCGCTCTTTCTTGACCTTCTTCTCCAGGCTCTCGAAGGCCAGGGTCAGCGAGTTCATCAGGTCATGGGTTTCCTCGACGACCACCAGCCCCCCTCCCCTTGCCTTGACATGGATTTCCGCCTTGTACCGGTATTTTTCGACCGACAGGATGACGTCGACCTCGCTGACGGACCCCATCAGCCTTTCCAGCGCCTTGAGTTTCTTCTCGCAATAGTCCTTGACCTCGGGCGCGAAGTCCATCTGCCGAGCCGTGAAATGCACGATCATGAGCTCTCCTCCATGGCAAACTTCCTTTTCCGGATATGGGACGGAGCGATCCTCAGCTGCTTGCGGTACTTGGCCACCGTGCGGCGGGCGATCTTGAGGTTGTTTTTGGCCAGGATGTCCTCGATCTCGATATCGCTCAGCGGCCGGCTCTTGTCCTCGCCCTCGACCAGCTTCCTGATCTTCTCCTTGACCTTCAGCGAGGAGATCTCTTCGCCGAAATCGCCCACCAGCGATTTGTGGAAGAAATACTTGAGAGGGAAAACGCCCCACGGTGTGGTCATGAACTTGTTGGCCACGACCCGGCCGACGGTCGATTCGTGGACCCCGATCTCCCGGGCGATCTCCATCAGAGTCAGCGGCTTGATGAAATCCATCCCCTTCTCGAAGAATTCGCGCTGCCGCTCGACGATGTATTTGGCGACCTTGTAGACAGTCTGGTCGCGCTGGTCCAGGCTGCGCAGGAACCACAGCGCCTTCTTGAGCTTGTCCTTGAGGAACTGATAGGCCTCGGCGTTCTCCATGGCCGCCTTGGCCAGGAGCTTCCGGTAATAGGCGTTGATCCGCAGCCGGGGCATACCCTCGTCGTTCAGGCTGACGGTCAGCTGATCGTCCTCCTTGGTGACGACGATGTCGGGCAGGGCATAGGTAGTTTTTTCCTCGCTGTACTTCCGGCCGGGGGTGGGCTCCAGCCGCTTGATGACCTCGATGTGGTTCTTGATGTCCTGGAGGCCGATGTTCAGCGCCTTGGCCAGCTGGACGAAATCCGACTTTTCGAGCAGTTGGAGGTGCGCGTTCACGATCTGGCGGGTGATCTCGTCGTCGATCTTGAGATGGTCCATCTGGGCCAGCAGGGCCTCCCTGAGGTCGATGCTGCCGCAGCCCACCGGGTCGAACATCCGGATCTTGTCCCGGACCTGGCGGACCCTTTCCGGTTCGACCCCGGCCATTTTGGCCAGCTCCTCCTCGGTGGAAGAGAGGTAGCCGTCCTCGTTGATATTGCCGATCACCACCTGGGCGGTTTCCCGGTCGACGGCGTCGAAGAAGGTCAGGTTCGCCTGCCAGTTCAGGTGGTCCCAAAGAGACGGGCTCCTGGAAACGATGTTCTCAAGCGCCGGGATCTCCTTTTTTTCCCAGAAGTTGGGACGAAAGCCGTCGTCAAAATATTCCTGGAAATGGGACTCGAATTCCAGGTCGTCCGCTCCCTCCGGGGCGTCCGGGCCGGACGCAACCTCTGTCTCCTCTCCACGTTCCGAGCCCTCGCCGGCCTCGGTTTCTCCTTGTCCTTCGGCGGTTTCGCCCTTCTCCAGGACGGCTTTCTCCTGGGTTTCTTCCTCGAGCATCGGGTTCTGGGACACCTCAGCGTCGATGACTTCGATGAGCTCCAGGTTGGTGAGCGGCAGGAGCTTGATGGCCTGCTGAAGGGCGGGCGCCAGGATCAGCTTCTGGACCTGCCTCTGGTCGAGCCGCTGTTTCATAACCATGGCCCGTTCGATCTCTCCTTCCCCCAGCTCAGAGGCTGAAGCCTTCTCCTAGGTAGCTTTTCCGGACTTCCTCCGACAGGACCAACTCGGCGGGAGAGCCTTCCTTGAGGATCCGTCCTTTATCAATAATATACGCGCGGTCGGTGATCCTCAGCGTTTCCCGGACGCTGTGGTCGGTGATGAGCAGGCCGATCCCCTTTTCCCGCAGGGACCGGATGATCTTTTGGAGGTCCTGGATGGCCAGGGGGTCAATGCCGGTGAAGGGCTCGTCCAGCAGGATGTGCTCGGGGCGGGTGATCATGGCCCGGGCGATCTCCAAGCGGCGCCGTTCTCCTCCGGACAGCGTGCAGGCCTTGGCCTTGGCCAGCCGTTCCAGGCCGAACTCCCGGAGGACCTTGCCCACGTCCCCGTCACCGTGTGCGGCCGCCGCGGGCATGACCTCCAGGATGGAGACGAGGTTGTCCTCGACGCTGAGCTTGCGGAAGGCGGAAGGCTCCTGGGGAAGCAGGCTGATTCCCTTCTGCGCCCTCAGGTACATCGGCAGGTCGGTGATGTCTTCCTCCCCCAGAAAAATGCGGCCCTCGTCCTGCGGGACGAGGCCCAGGATCATGGAAAAGGTGGTCGTTTTGCCAGCCCCGTTGGGGCCCAGGAGCCCGACGACCTCGCCCTTCTCGACGCTGACTGAAACGCCGTCAACGACCCGTTTTCGATGGTAGTTTTTGGTCAGGCCGACGGCCTTCAACTGGGGGCTCATGGGTTAAGATTTGATGACGGTTGTGGACCGTTCTCGATCTTTGTTCTCCACCTGGATTCTACCTTCGCCCAGGCGAAAAGTCAATTTCTCTCCCTCGATGACGCCCTTCTCCTTGTCGGAGATCCGGGGATTGCCGGTCAGGACGATCGTCTCTTCCTCCAAGCTGTAAATCGCCTTCTCTCCCTTGCCTTCCCGGAGCTTCTCCTGGAAGGTGACTTTCCCTTTGGCCTCCAGCTGGCGGAGTTCGGCCGTCTTCTCCTTCAGGGAGACGACGATCGCGTCTGAGCTCAGAGTCAGGTCCTTGGATTTGAGCGAACAGTCCTTCTCGAAATCCAGCCGGTCCTCTCGAGGGTTGAAGGTCATCGTCTCGCCGCCGATCTCCATCTTCTCCTCGGCCGCGCCTTCTTCCTTCGGCCGGCGCGAGAAGGTGGCCCTGACCTTGCCCGCGGCCGTCAACTCCCCGGTCTTCTTCAGGATGGTCAGCCGGTCGGCGGAAAGGACCTGTTTGCCCTGCCACATGCGAACGCTCTCTTCCAGTTGTAAACGCTCGAGCTCCTTCTCGAATCTCATTTTTTCGGATGATCCCAGGACGGGGTCATCGCCCGAGAAAAAGCCGACGCTCTGGCCCTCGCCCGGGCGCAGTTTGACGATCACCTTAACGGCCCCCCCTGCCTCCAGGCTTTCGCGCCGCGAGGAGATGTTCACCCACCGGGCCGTCACGTCGCTGTCGGGGGAATCCACCCGCGCTTCTCCCCCCTCTGCGGCTTTGATCAGCCAGTTTCTGCCCTTCCCCCCCATGATGATCTCATTGCCCGAGATCGTCCGCTCGACAACCGACTTCGGGGTGCGTTCGACCAGCCGGGCGGAATCCCAGGCGGAGAACCCCTTGAGCGCTCCCTGGCGGTCGAAGAGCATCCTCATCCGGCCCGAACCGACCTCGCTCGTCCGTCCGTCGGCGGCCGAGGACTTCAGGAAACAGCGGCCCCGGGCATCCATCTTCTCGAGCAAATGCCCGTCTTTATGGGCCCGCACGTCGATCGCGTCGGCCCGGATATTCCTCGATTCTCCCGTCGGCTCGGATTCCGGGGCCGAAGGATCCTGTTGTTCGACCAGGTCCGCCTCAACGTTTCCCCTCAGAAAAAAACCTCGGATGCTCTGCTCGTCCTCCGTCAGGATGAACAGAAGGGAATCGGCCCGGCCCTGGCTCCGGTCGAAGGAGAAGGAGGCGTTTCCCTCGACTTTTCCCCGTTTTTGCTTCCTCAGGAAGGTGATGAGGTCTCCCCGGGCGACAAACGGCGCCTCCGCTTCCGCCTCCTTGCGGAGCACGACTTCGACTTGCCCCTCGAGGCGGACGGTGTTTGTCCGGAAAGAATAGACCATGCCCTGGGCCTTGCCGCTCAATTTCTCGGAGGAAAAGACGACTCCCCGGTCGGTCTTCAGGAGCTCGCTGTTTTTGAGGTAGGTAAAGGCCGCCGACTCGACGGTCAGCCCCTTGTAGAGGAGCTTCCCTTCCCCTTCCAGGAACGCCTCGGCCCAGTCCTTGGAATAGGAGACTTTCTTCCCGAAGAGGGCGATCTCTTCGCCTTTCTTCCGGCCGAGGTCGCGGATCTCCACGTTCCCTTCCATATAATAGCGGCCGTCTTCGCCGGCATAGTGCTTCTCCGCCTTGGCCCGGACGACGCGGTCTCCCTTGAAATCAAAATGCTCAATTCCCTCTTGCTTTTCGACTTTTTGGGCCGGCATTTCATCCGTTTTGGGAGGAGTTGCGGTCCGGGGCCGGCGGTGAGAAAAGAAATAGAGGAAAATGACCGCGGTCACGGTGAGAAGAACCAGGACCACGGCGACCCGAAGCACCCTGGTCAGCGACAGCTTGGTCATTTTTCCGAGGCCCGGATGTCCTCCAGGGAAAGGCTGTGCTGCTCCTCGCCGAGGAAAGTAGAAGTCCGAAGGGAATAGACGATGTCGAGCCGCGCCCCTTTTTGGACCCCCTCCAGCCAATCCTTCCGATCCCAGGCCAGCGCCTCGATCAACCGGTTGTCCTGGCGGGCCAGGACCTTCAGGTGCTTGCCCTGGATCACCTGGGGGCTGGCGGCCACCTCGATACCCTCGCTGAGAAACGTGGGCTTGGGATTGCCGACGCCAAAAGGCGCCAGGCGCGCATAGTGTTCCAGGAAGGGGGCTTCGATTTCGGCCAGGCTCAGCCGGGTGTCGATCTTGATTCTTCTCTGGAGCTCGTCGCCCTGGAGCCGCCCCTCGACCACCCGGTTGATCCGTTCCCTGAGCAGGCTCATCTTGTCCCTCGGAAGAACGCAGCCGACGGCCAGGGTGTGCCCGCCGTAATCCAGGAAGACGTCGCCGCAGGCGTCCAGGCATTCGATCAGGGAGACCTCGCTGACGCTCCTCCCCGACCCGTGCGCCTTGCCGTCCTCATAGGTGAACAAGAGCACCGGTCGGTAGAAGAAGTCCTTGAGCTTGGAGGCGACGATGCCGATAATCCCGCGATGCCAGGTCTCACACCCCAGGACCAGGATCTTGTAGCGGCTGTCGAGAGAACCCTCCTTAACCCGCCGCAGGGCCTCGTTGTATATTTTGTCCTCGGCGCTCTGCCTTTGCGAGTTCAGCTCGCTCAGCCGGCGGGCCAGCCGGTCCGACTCAGCCTCATCCTCCGAAAAAAAAAGCCGGACCGCGTCCTCGGCGTTCCCCATACGGCCGGCGGCGTTGATCCGGGGAGCGATCCGGAACCCGACATCGCTCTCGCTGACCTTCCGGTCCAGCACTCCGCACTCCTCGAGAAGCCGGCGCAGCCCGCGGTTCGAAGCCTTCTCCAGCCCCCGCAGGCCGGATTTGACCAGCAGCCTGTTTTCTCCGCGGAGGTCGGCCACGTCGGCGATGGTCCCGATGGCCACGAGTTTCGCGTAGTGCTGAAGCTGGGCGGACCGGCCCCGTTTATCCAGAAGGGCCTGGAGGAGCTTGAAGACGACGCCGACTCCGGCCAGGTTGGGAAAGGGATAGCCCGATTCCGCGAGCACGGGGTTGAGCACCGCGACCGCATCGGGAAGGGAGTCACCCGGCCGATGGTGGTCCGTGATGATGACGTCCACCCCCGCTTCCCTGGCTTTGGCGGTGAACTCGACGGCCTTGATGCCGCAGTCGACGCTGATGACCAGCCGGGCCTTTCTTTCCTTGACGATCCGGAGGTGGGATTCCTTGATCCCGTAGCCTTCCTTGATCCGCTCCGGGATGTAATAGTCGACTTCGGCGCCCAGCCCGGCAAGCGCCCGGATGAGGATGACTACCGACAGGACCCCGTCCACGTCGTAATCCCCGAAAACCAGGATTTTCTCCTTGTTCCGGATCGCGTCTTCCACCCGGGCGACGGCCCGGTCCATGCCCTTCATCAGGTAGGGGTCGTGCAGATCGTCCAGGGTACCGCTCAGGAAGGCTCCGGCATCCTCTGCCGATAAGACCTTGCGGTTGGCCAGGATGCGGGCGATGGGCAGGGGGATTCGAAGCTCGGAGGCCAGGACTTCGGCCTCCGGGCGCTCGGGGGCGATGACCCATCGGCCCTGGTTCATCTTCATCTGTTCAATTTATCATAATCCCCCCCGCTGCTCAACTTGCTGTTCATTGACGGGAGGGGGACCCCTCACTATAATGGGTTCGCCGTGCTCGGTAACCTCAGGGAAAAACTCGCCAGGACGCGTCAGGCCTTCCGGGAGAGGCTCGGGAACCTCTTCCAGGGCGATCTTCCCAGGGAAAGAATCCTTGAAGAGCTGGCCGAGGCCCTGATCCTGGCCGACACCGGGGTGGCCGCAACGGACCGAATCATCGCGGCAATCAAGGAGAAAACCCGGAAGGACGATTCGCTCCCGGCGATCCAGCAGGCCCTGCGAGACGAGCTCGTCGAGATGCTCGACAGCCGCTCCTCCGGCGCCTCCCCCGACCCCTCATCCGACCCCTCGCCCGCAGTGATCATGCTGGTGGGGGTAAACGGCGGCGGGAAGACCACGTCCCTGGCCAAGCTCGCCCTCCATTACAGGGAAAAAGGGAGAAAGGTCCTGTTGGTCGCCGCCGACACCTTCCGGGCCGCCGCCCAAGAGCAGCTGGGCATCTGGGGGAAAAGGCTGGATATCCCGGTCATCCGGGGACAGTACGGGGCCGACCCGGCATCCGTTGTCTACGACGCCATCCAGTCCTTCAAGGCACGCGGGCACGACGTCCTGCTCGTCGATACGGCGGGCCGGGTCCACACCAACGCCAACCTCATGAATGAGCTGGAGAAGGTCAAGCGGATCATCGGCCGGGAAATCCCCGGCGCGCCGCATGAGATTCTCCTGGTGCTCGATTCGACCATCGGGCAAAACGCAATTGTCCAAGCCAGGGAGTTCCTCAAATTCGCCGGCATCACGGGCCTTTTCCTGACCAAGCTCGACGGGACCGCCAAGGGAGGGAGTGTCATCGGCATCGTCGCCGAGCTCGGCCTCCCCATAAGATACATCGGCGTCGGGGAGTCCGCCGAAGACTTCGTCCCCTTCTCCCCTCGAGAGTTCGTCAACGCCCTGGTATCATGATCGACGCGCGGGATGCCTCCTTCATCGAAATGGCCTACGGCCTGGCCGAGAAGGCCAGGGGCTGGGCCAGCCCGAACCCTTATGTCGGAGCGGTCGTCGTCCGCGGCGGGACGATCGTCGGTTACGGGTTTCATGAACGGCCGGGCCGTCCCCATGCCGAGACCATCGCCCTGGAGCGGGCGGGCCGCCTGGCCAATGGGAGCACGCTCTATGTGACGCTGGAACCCTGCGTCCACTGGGGGAGGACCCCGCCCTGCGTCGAGTCGATCATCCGGGCCGCACCCAGGCGGGTCGTCGTTTCCTCATTGGACGCCAACCCGATCGTCCATAAGAAGGGCGTCCAGAGGCTGCGGACCGCCGGCATCGAAGTGGCAGTCGGCCTGCTCGGAGAGAGGAATTCCGTCCTCAATGAAAGCTACATCAAGTACATTACCCGCGGCGTCCCATTCGTCACCCTGAAGGGAGCGGTCAGCCTGGACGGCCGGCTGGCCACCCGGACCGGGGATTCGCGCTGGATATCCTCCCCCGAAGCCAGGGACTATGTCCACCTCCTCCGCGGAGAGCATGATGCCATCATGGTGGGCATAGGGACCATCCTCGGGGACGACCCGCGGCTCACCGTCCGACATCCCCAGTGGCCCGGCAAGAAGATTCTCCGGGTCATCGTCGATTCCGAGCTTCGCCTGCCCCCGCGGGCCAGGATCCTGAAGACTCTCCCGATGGGGAAAATCGTCGTTTTCACCACCGCTTCCGCCTCCCCGAAAAAGAGGGCCGCCCTTGAGCGCTGTGGAGCCGAGGTCGTGCCGATTCCAGGGCCTTCACGGCGATTGGGTCTCGCCGAGGTCCTGAGACACCTCGGCCGCCGGGGAATCGCCCATCTCCTGGTCGAGGGGGGAAGCGGGCTGCTGACGGCCCTGACCGAGGCCGGTTTGGCGGACAAAGTCTTCCTGACCGTATCCCCCTGCCTGATTGGAGGCCGGACGTCGCCGTCTTTCCTGGAGGGAGGAGGAGTCGATCGGGTGAAAAATGCCTGGAGGTTGCGCCGAATCACCTCCTTTCCGATCGGAGAGGACATCGTCATCCAAGGATATTTCTAATGTTCACGGGAATCATTCCGTATCTCGGCGTTTTAAAAAGCT
>Ga0316622_100001869_pt1 | contig 14158 bp, 7 predicted proteins | sample OWC_Aug_OW2_C1_D_FD_207646 | JGI IMG/M metagenome (GOLD analysis project Ga0316622, IMG submission 207646) | Wetland soil microbial communities from Old Woman Creek delta, Ohio, United States - OWC_Aug_OW2_C1_D5_C | ecosystem: Environmental > Terrestrial > Soil > Wetlands | place: USA: Ohio... | reverse complement strand
CGACCGCGGGGACGTCCGTCGACCACGTGGCGACGCCGTAGACGCCGAGCCGGTTGGCCCGCGACGTCCGGACCCGCGTGAAGCCCGGCTTCGGCCTCGGCCCCGAATGGCAGACCGTGCAGGACAGCCGCTTGAAATGGACGAGGGGAATGCCGGTGTGCTTGGGATAGGGAGCGCCGAGGCGGCCGGGAACGACCGACCGCTCGCCGTCCTCGTTCTCTCCGAGGTGGCAGCCCCGGCAGGTGAAGGACGCCGCGGCCCGGTTGCCGGTCTCGGCCGCCTCGCCCTCGTAGCCCCGGACCATGGCGTGGCCGAGGTCGTTCCTGTGGCAGTCGGCGCACTTCAGCCCGGCGGCCAGGTGGACGTCGGCGTCGGCGCTCCACTGGGCCTCGCCGACGGGCGAGACCGAGTGGCAGGCCAGACAGCGGTCGCTCGAGGGCTGGTAGTCCAGGTCGAAGAAATAGCGATGCTTGGAATCGAAATCGGCCGTCCGGTACTTGACCGACGGGACGACGGCCCATTCGTGGTCGTCGAGGTTGGGGCCGTCGGCGATGTCCCAGGTCTCCTTGAGCCGCGAGGCCATGCCGCCGACCTCGCCGACGCCTCCGGCCGCCGTGGCCGCCCAACGCAGGTTCTCGCGGAGGACCTGTTTGGCCCACTCGCTGTGGTCCTGGCGGCCGGACCGGTTGTGGCAGGCCAGGCAGTTGACCTCGGCCTTGCCCGAGACGTTCCAGCGGGCCTCGGGGTGGGCCAGGGCCTCCTCTTCGGAGGGCTCGGCGGGCCCGCCGCCGGGCATGTGCCGGCCGAAGAGCAGGGTGAAGTCCCAGGATGTCAGGCCGAGGGAGGCCGGATCGTAACTCCCGGGCCACTCGCGATAGGACAGCGGCAGGACGGTCCCCGTCTTCGGGTCGGACCAGAGCCAAGGCTCGCCGGGGCGGCCGCTCTTCGCCGCGGTCATCGCCCCGAAATGCCAGCCGCCCGCGACCGTCGCGTAATCGTGGCAAGGTCCGCAGGTGAAGCGGGCCGAGTACGGGAGGGGGTTCGTTTCGGTCGGCACGATGAGCTCGTCGTTCTCGTCGCGCAGGGGGATGAGGTGGGCCGGGATGGTCCTGTTGCCGTCCCAGGCGGCCTGCTTCGCGGCCTTCGCGGCCGGCGGAGGGGCCTGGGCCCGGGCGGCGGCGGAGAGGAGGAGCAGGGCGGCCAGCGTCCCTCCGAGGGCCCCGAGAGAGATCCGTCCGGCGCGGCTCATGCCTTGAACTGCTCCGGGCGGAACTCCACGACCCTTCGGGCCTTGACCGCTTCGTTGGCCTTGAGGACCGCGACGCAGGACTCGTAAGCCAGCTCGGCCGGGCAGTTGAGCGGCGTGCCGTTCCTGACGGCGTCGAAGAAGTTCTCGAGATGGGGCTGGTGGGCCGGCTTGGCCAGCTCCACCGGCAGGGGCCAGCGCCCGGCCTCGGCCGTCACCCGGACGTCGACGTAGACGTTCTTGGTCGTCGACTTCTGGATGGGCACCGTCTCGGACTGGATGAGCCCCGCCTTGGCCAGGGAGTCCCACTCGGGGGCGTGGGGCTCGCGCATGGCCCAATTGCCGCGTTGGGGGATCTCCGACAGGACGAGCGAGCCGTTCTCGCCCATGAAGGTCTCGTAGAAGCCGCCGTGCTGGGTCGTCGTCTGGACCTGGTAGAAGGCCCGGGCCGTTCCCTCCTTGGTCTCGAACTCGTAGATGGCCATGACGTTGTCGTACCACTCCCAGTTCTTGTAGTAGTCGAGGCCTCCGCTGGCCACGACCGACCGGGGCGGGGCGCCGTGGACCCAGCTGAAGAGGTCGATCTGGTGGGAGCCCAGGTCGACCATGGGCCCGCCGCCGAACTTCTTGAAAAGGCGCCAGTTGCGGAACTCGGTCATGGAGCTGTAGCCGTACTTGTCCAGGGTGGCCTGGTCGATGACGTACTTCTCCGGCCAGCCCAGGAGGTCGGCCTTAGCCCGGTTCCATTGGGCGTAGGCGACGGTCACCCGGCCGAGGATCTGGCGGTCGCGGATGAGCCGGTCGATGGCGTGGATGTAGCGCGGGTTGGAGCGGCGCTGGTGACCGATCTGGAGGAGCTTGCCTGTCTCGCGGGCCGTCAGGACCATGGACCGGGCCTTGTCGAGCGAGTTGGCCATCTCCTTCTCGCAGTAGACGGGGAGCCCCCGCCGGAGGCAGGCGTTCGTCTGCTCGGCGTGGACCCAGTCCGGCGTGGCCACGACGGCCGCGTCGAGGTCCTTCTCGGCGGCCAGAAGATCGCGGTAGTCCTCGTAGACGTTGACGACGTGGCCGTACTTCTTGAGGTAGTTGCCCGTGTACTGGCGGCTGTAGGACCAGATGTCGCAGATGGCCGCGACCCGGACGGACGGGATGCGGAGCATCGACTCGACGAGGACGCGGCCCTGGGCGCCGCAGCCAATGACGGCCACCCGGAGCTCATCGGCGGACTTGGCCGCCGCGGGCGCGGCCTGGGACGGCGATCGACCGAAGGCCGGTCCGGCCAGGGCGGCCCCGAGCCCGGCCGCGGCCGAGGACCTCAGGAAATCCCGACGCGATATGCCCATAACCTCACTCCTGCCTCGGTTGAGGCCGGCCCATCATACTATAAAAGGGGGTGTTCGAAGAAGGGGGTGAATGCGGCGGGCGGGCCTAGCCGCGGCCGGCCAGGCCTTCGAGCTCTTTGCGGCTCCCCGGCGTGGTGATGAAGACCAGGACGTCCCTCTCGCGGAGCACGGCGTCATCCGGCGGATTGAAAAGATAGCCGGGCCCGCCCTCGCGCTTGACGGCGACGAGGAGGGACTCGCGCTTGTCCCTGACGCCCGAGGCGGCGACGGTCTTGCCGGCCAGGGCCGACCCCGGCTCGACGGCGACCTCGTCGACACGGAAGGCCTTGTCCCTTTCCCGGAGCATCATGTCCAGGAAGGTCACGGCGGCCGGCCGGATGAGCTGCGAGACCATGCGCATGCCGCCGATGAACGTCGGCGAGACGGCGTAATCGGCCCCGGCCCGGACCATCTTCTCGTGGGACTTGACGTCGATGCCCTTGGCCACGATGCGGACGCGGGGGTTGAGCTGGCGGGCCGTGACCGTGACGAACAGGTTGGCCTCGTCGGTCGGCAGGGACAGCAGGATGCCGCGGGCCCGTTCGATCCCGGCCTTTTTCAGGACCTCGTCGTCGGCCGGGTCGCCCTCGACGAAGAGGAAGGGCGCCGCGGCCGCCAGCCGGTCGAGCCGGGCCCGGTCCGGGTCGACGACGACGAAGTCGCGCCTGGTCGTCAGGAGCTCCTGGATGATCGTCTGGGCCGTCTCGTCGGAGCCGCAGACGATGTCGTGCCCCTCGAGCCGGGCGATGTCCTTTTCCATCTTGCGCCTCCCCAGCATGCGTTTGAGCTCCCCCTCGACGACGAAGGCCGTGATGGAGGTCACGGCGAAGGCGATCGTCCCCAGGCTGAGAATGATGTAGGCCGCGGTGAAGACCCGGGCGGCCGGGTTCCCGCCGAGGTCGTGGGTCTCGCCGTAGCCGACCGTTCCGACCGTGATGACGGTCATGTAGACCGCGTCGAGGAGCGACCACTCGGCGCCCCCGATGACCTTGAAGCCGGCGACGCCGATGATGAAGACGGTGACGAAGAGCGCGAAGGCGGCGATGATGCGTTTGCGGCTGTCCATCGTGTCCCCGTTTCCGTCGGCCCGATTATACGCAAGCCCGGCGCTCTCCGCAAGGAGGCGCTCAGCGCTTGAACAGGCCGACCAGCCTCTTCAGATGCTCGAGGACGGACCTCTTGTCCGCGCTGGCCTCGACGTCGCGGGCGGCCAGGTCCTTGACCTTGCGCAGGGTCTCGCTGTTGGCCCGGTTCCTGGCGCTGACGACGTCGGCCAGGGCCTCGGCCAGGGCCGGGTTGCGGGCCAGGAGCGAGGCCAGGGCGCCGGCCCGGATCTCGAGCAGCTCGGCCTCCTCGTCGACGACCACGGTCGCCGTCCGGGGCAGGCCGGTGAAGAGGGACATCTCGCCGACGATGCCGCCCGGACCGACCTCGAACGTCGTCGCGTAGGTCCGGCCCGCCTCCTCGTAGACGATCTCGCCCCGGACCTTGCCCCGGGCCACGACGTAGCAGACCTCGCCCGGTTCGCCCTGCCGGAACAGGACCTCGCGGGGGCCGAAGCGCACCCGCTCGGACCCGGCCGCGAGGTCGCGGACCTCGGGCTCCGAGAGGACGGCCTCCCCGGCCTTGTCCCCGTCCGGGCGGGTCAGGAAAGCGGACCTGGCGAAATCCCGGTAGTTGCGCTCCCGCTCCGTGGCCAGCTCGGCCACCCGCTCCTCGACCGGCCGGAGGGCCCGCAGGACCCCCTTGACCTTGCTTTCGACCGGGACGGGGATCTCGAGGCCGCGGCGCCTCAACTTGTACCAAACCAGCCGGGCCACCTCGCCGGCGATGGCCGGCTTGCGGCCGAAGTCGGAGATCCAGAACTTGAGGGCGTAAGCCAGGCCGAACTCGTCGTAACTGAGGATGTAGGCGGACGGCGCGGGTTCGGCCAGGACGTCGGGCGACTCCCGGGCCGCTTCGAGCAGGAGGTCGAGCACGACGGCCGGCGGGGCTAGGAAGTCGAGCTTGACCGGCAGGACGACGGCCGACGGCCGGTCCGGAAGGGAAAAATTGACGATCGTCTGCGAGGCAACGACGGTGTTGGGGATGACGACGATGTTGGAGGCCCGGTCGCGCAGGCGCGTCTCCCGCCAGTTGGTGTCCACGACCTGGCCCTCGGTCTCGCCGACCTTGACCCAATCGCCCCGGCTGAAAGACCTGGTGTAATGGAGGGACATGCCCGAAAAGATGTTGCCGAGGACGCCCTGGAGGGCCAGGCCGAGGACCGCGGTCAGGATGGCCGAGCCGGCCAGGAGCGGGCCGATGTTGAAGCCGAGGAATTCCCGGAGGAGGGCCAGCCCGATGACGATGTAGACGACGACCAGGATGAAGCCGTGGAGGACCTTGGGCAGAGGATAGGGCCGCCCCCGCCTGGCGTAGCGCAGGACGACGAGGCCGTCGAAGAGACGGATGACCAGGAAGATGACGGCGAAGACGAAGACGGCGTCGAAGACCCGGAAGAACTCCGTCCCGAGGGGCAGGGCGCCGCGGAGGGCCGGGAGCTTGGCCAGGGCGGCGGTGGCCAGAAGCGACACGGGCAGGCGGAGGCGAGAGGCCAGGCCCGGGCCTCCTTGCTCCGTCCCGGCCGCGGCGCGCTTGAAGACGCCGCGGAGGAGGGCCAGGGCCAGTCCCGTCAGGGCGACGAACAGGACGGCGAAAAGGATCCGGAGATAGAGGGTCAGCTCGGGGGAGAGATTCCGGGCCATGGCTCACTCCTTTCCGGGCCCGCGGCCCTGGGCCGCGGCGAAGGACCGCGGGAAGCGTTCCCGGGCCGCCGCGACGATGGCGTCGACGTCCGCGTCGGCGTGGGAGGGGTTGAAGTGGGACAGGACCAGGGCGCCGACCCGGGCCGCCGCGGCCAACTCCGTCCCGGCCAGCCAGGTCGAGTGGCCCCAGCTCTTCTTCCCGGCGGCGTATTCGGCCGGCGTATACATGGCGTCGTAGACGAGCCAGTCCACCCCCGCGGCGAACTCGGCCAGCCTCTCATCGACCCCGTCCTCGGGATGCTCGGTGTCCGTGGCCAGGACGAGGCCCGACCCGCCGGTCTCGAGCCGGTAGGCGACGCTGCTCTGGGGGTGGCGGAGCGGACAGGAGGACACGCGGACGCCGCCGACCGTCAAGCCGGGCTCGAACTCGCGGAACGACTTCCGGGCCGCCGTGCTCCTGAGGTCGACCGGGAAGCGCCGGCCGGCCATCAGGCCGGACAGGGCGGCCTCCGTGTCTTTCGGGGGGCCCGGCGAGTGGACCGTGAGTTCCGTCCGGGGCGAGAAGAGCGGGGCGAAAAAGGGGAAGCCGATGATGTGGTCGAGGTGGAAGTGCGTCAATAGCAGGTCGACGCGGATGTCGCCGCCGCCGGCCTCGGCCATGATCCGCTCGCCCAGGTCGCGCAGGCCCGTCCCGGCGTCGACGACGAGGTAGGCGCCCGGCCCGAGCCGGAGGGCCGCGCAGGTCGTGTGGCCGCCGTAGCGGGCCCGGTCCTTTTCCGGCGCCGGGAAGGTCCCCCGGACTCCCCAGAATATGAGGTCCATGCTCACGTCCTATTTCCTGTCCAGCTCGTACACGCCGTCCCAGCCGGAAGGAGGAGGCGCGGCGGCGAAGGCCCGGGCCCTGGCGGCGTAGACGGCGGCCACGGGGTCGCCGGCCAGGGCCTCGAAGGCGGCCGCCGCTTCCGGGAACCGCCCGGCCCGGTAGGTCTCGAGGGCCCGGCCGAAACGGACCGCTCTTTCGGACTCCTCGCGAGGCGCCGTCGCTTTTTCGCCGAGGAGCTCGAAGATCCGCACCGGCTGTTTCTTGCCGACCACGCGGATGACGTCCACTTCGCGGGCCAGGATCTCGTCCCGGACCCGCCGCTCCGTCTCTTCGCCGGCGAGGACGGAAACGCCGTAGAGCTTGCCCGCTCCCTCGAGGCGGGAGGCCAGGTTCATCGTGTCGCCCATGGCCGTGTAGTCGAACCGCCGTTCCGAGCCCATGTTGCCGACGACGGCCGGTCCGGAGTTGAGGCCGACGCGCATCCGGACCTCGTGGCCGAAGCGGCGCTTGAGCTCGCCGCGGAGCTCGGCCAGCCTGGCCTGGCAGCGGAGGGCCGCGCGGCAGGCCCGTAGGGCGTGGTCCGGCAGGTCGACCGGCGCGTTCCAGAAGGCGATGATGGCGTCGCCCTCGTACTTGTCCAGGGTGCCGCCGAGGTCGAGGATGATGTCCGTCATCTCCGAGAGATAGGCGTTGAGGAGCGCGACGAGGTCCTCCGGCGGCAGGCCCTCGGAGATCGAGGTGAAGCCGGCGACGTCGGAGAAGAAGGCCGTGATCTCCCGCCTCTCGCCGCCGAGGCGAAGGAGCGACGGGTCGTCGAGGACGCGGTCGATGACGTGGGGGCTGAGGTAGTATCGGAAGGCGTTCTTGATGAAGCGGCGCTGGCGCCCCTCGACGCCGTAGTTGAGGAGGGACGCGACGACGAAGGCCGTGACCCCGGCGAAGGCCGGGGCGACGAGCTCGGCCCAGAGGCCGGCCCGGGCGGCTAGGAGCGATCCGGCCGCGGCCGCGACAGGCAGGGCCAAACCCAAGGCGGCCAGGTGCCCGATCTTCTTCAGCATCGAGGTCCCGACCCCCGCGAGCAGGGCCAGGACGAGCGCGGACACCCAGGCGGCGGCCCGGGGCGCCTCGCGGACGGCCCCTCCATGGACGATGTTGTCCAGGGCCGTGGCCAGGATCTCCATGCCCGGGTAGATGCCGCCGAAGGGCGTCGCCCGGACGTCGAGGAGCCCGGCCGCCTTCGTCCCGACGATGACGGTCTTGCCGGCGAACTCCCGCGGCGGGACCTGGGGCTCGAGCCCCTCTTCGATGCGGACCTGGGAATTGATGATGGCGCCGATCGAATAGGTCTTGTAGGTCTCGCTCGGGCCGTAGTAGCGCAGGATCATGCTCCCCGACCGGTCGAGCGGGACCCGGGCGAGGTCCGGCGCGGCCCCCGAGATGTCGGCCAGGACGAGGGGCAGGGCCGGAAAGACCTGGCCGCGGTAGGCGAAGAGAAGAGGCAGGCGGCGGTAGACGGAGTCGCCGTCCGGGACGAATTGGACGTTGCCCATCCGGACCGCCGCCGCGGCCAGGATGTCGACCGGCAGGGCCACCGACCTCAGCGGCTCTCCGCCCGGCGGGAGCCGGCCCGGGTCGACCGTCAGGGCCGACCGCTCCAGCACCCGCTCCTCGCCGGGGTTGGGTTCGCCTTCGGCGGCGCTGAGGAAGAACGGCAGGACGATATTGCCGGCCCGGGTCATGGCCTCGGCCAGGAGCCGGTCGTCGTCGATGCCGAAGGTCGAGCCCTCGGTCATCATGATGTCGAAAAAGACGGCCTTGGCCCCCCCGGCTTTCAGGAAATCGATGACCTCGGCGTAGATCTGCCGCGGCCAGGGCCAGCCGAGCCCCTGCTCCTTTTCGAAGACGTCCAGGCTGTACTGGTCGACGGCCAGGAGGACGATGTCCCGGGAGGCGCTGGGCGGGTCGGCCAGGAGCTGGAGGCGGGCGTCCCACGACTTCCACTCGAGCGGCTGGAAAGCCTTCAGCAGGCCGAGGAGCATGGTCGCGGCGAAGACGGCCAGGCCGACCGCGGCGCCGCGCAGGGCCTTCTTGAGGGCCGGGGACCGCGGCTTTTCGCCCGTCATGCCGGGCCGCCGATCAACCGATGGCCTTGACGGCCGCGGCGAAGCGAACCGTCCTGACGTCGAGCTTGGCCGGGACCGCTCCCAGGGCGGCCGTCTCGGTCTTGACCCGGGTCAGGCGGTCGGCCGGGCTCGGGTGGGTCTTGAACCAGCCCGCGGCCGGGCCTTCCGGTTTGCGTTGGTCCATGCCAGCGAGGAAATCGGCCAATCCGGCGGGGGAGTAGCCGGTCCGGACGGCATAGGAGAGGGCCAGCTTGTCGGCCTCGTATTCGAACTTCCGGTCGTAGCCCCGCTCGACCAGGGTCTCGACGACGTCGCCGAGGACGCCCTCGAAGATCCCGGTCAGCTTGGTCAGCTTCTCGGAGTCGAGCCGCTCGGCGGCCTCGCTGCCGATGACCTTGAAGGCGTCGATGAGCCGCGACTTCTTGATGGACTGAAGGCCGTGGCGCCCGGCGACGTGGCCGACCTCGTGGGCCAGGATGGCGGCCAGGGTCTCCTCGTCCCGGCAGCGCTTGACCAGGCCCTTGGTGACGAAGATGAAGCCGCCCGGAGCGGCCATGGCGTTGACCTCCTCGGTGTCGAGGACGAGAAAATGGTATCCGGCGTACGTTTCGGGCCGGTCGGAGGCGTAGGCGACGGCCGTGCCCATGGCGTTGACGTAGGCGTTCAGCGCGGCGTTCCGCAGGGGCTTGTACTTGGACAGGATGAGGGCGGCCGTGGCCCGGCCGATGTAGTACTCCTCCTCCTCGGTGATCTCGGCGAAGGTCGAGCGCAAGACCTCGGCGGTCTTGACGATGGCCTCGGCGTCCTCCTGGCTGACCTTGCCGGTCGAGGCCAGGATGTCCGCGGCGCCCTGCTTCACGGCCTGACAGCCGGTCAGGGCCAGGGCCGCGGCGAGGACCAGGGCGGCGAGGGTCCGGACCGGGGCGCTCATCGTGTGCCTCCGAACTCGCCGAGCCGGCCCTGTTTGAGGAAGGCCTCGACCTCGGCCGCCGTGGGCTTGACCTTTTCCATGGCGTCGACCGCGGCGAAGTCGGCCGCCTTGTTGGCGGCCCGGTATTGGTCCTCGACCCGTTTGTTGAAGCCCTTGGCGGCCAGCGAGGCTTCGCTCGCCGAGGCCTGGGTCTTCATGGTCTTGTCCATGGCCAGGAGGTCGAGCTTCTTGGCCTCGACCGCCGTCTTGTGGAGCCAGCCGACGACGCCGGCCTTGGTCTTGACGTTGACCCAGCCGCTCTGCTCCCCGAGCTTTTCGAGGGCGTCGCCGGCCTTGATCGTGGCGACGACGGGGGCCGTGAACTTGGGATCGCGCCGGACGGCCGTAGTCTTGACCTTGACGACGACGGTCTCGGCGAACAGGATGACGAACAGGACGAGGAGCGCCAGGACGAGGACGGGCAGGCGAACCTGTTTTTTCATCCGCACCTCCTTGGGGAACCTCCCTCATCATAGGCAAAAGGAGAAAGGCAAGTCAATCGGACCGCCCGGCCGGCCGCGGCCTTGACATTTGTCCGGGCCTTGCATACGCTTTGGCGGAGGACCGTCCGGACCAGCCCGGAATGACCAATCAGCGACTTTCAAGGGGAGAGTGTTCCATGACCAAGAGGATCGCTTCGACCATTCTGCTCGCCGCCGGCCTTCTCGCCTCCGTCACCTGCAAACCGAAGGGGCCGGCCACGCCGGCCGAGGTGGAGAAGGAGTGGTACCGCTACATCAGCGCCTTCACCTCGGGGACCGTCTTCCGGTCGTCGCCCGTCCGCGTCCTGTTCGTCCCGAACGCCGGGACCGAAGGCCGGTCCGCCGCCGGCCTGATCGAATTCACCCCGGCCATCGACGGCGCGGCCGAGTGGAAAAGCCCCCGCGAGCTCGTCTTCACGCCCAAGGGCGGGCTGAAGCCGGGCCAGGACTACAAGGCGGTCCTCCACGTCGGCAAGGTCCTCGACCTGCCCAAGGCCTTCGCCAAGTTCGAGTTCAAGTTCAGCGTCGTCCGCCCGAACATGGAGGTCTCGCTGGAGGGCCTTTTTGCCGAGGACGCGAGCCGGCCCGCGGAACAGGTTTTGAGGGGCCGGGTGGCCACGGCCGACATGGAGGACAGGGCCCTGGTCGAGAAGGTCCTCGAGGCCGAGCAGAGCGGCCAAGCCCTCGTCGTGGAATGGAGCCACTCACAGGACCGGCTGACCCATTATTTCACGGTCAAGGGGGTCAGGCGAAGCGAAGAGGCCTCGGTGGTCAACCTGTCCTGGGACGGCGCGCCCATAAGCGTCGAGGACCGCGGCCGGCGCGACGTCGAGGTCCCCGCCCTGGGCGAATTCAACCTGCTCTCGGTCGAGCCGGTGGCCGGCGAGACGCGGCACGTCCTGCTCCGCTTCTCCGACGCCCTGGCCCGGGACCAGAACCTCCAGGGCCTCGTCCGGGTCGAGGACCGCCCGCTGACCTTCGAGATCGACGGCAACCTGGTCCGGGTCTACTCGACCCGGGACTTCCTGGGCGCCGTGGACGTCCGGGTCTCCCCGGGCATCCGGAATTACCTCAACCGCAAGCTGAAGGAGGGGACGACCCGCCAGGTCTCCTTCGAGTCGATCCGGCCCGGGGCGCGCTTCGTCGGCCGCGGGCTCATCCTGCCGCGAAAGGACCGTCTGACGGTGCCCTTCGAAGCCGTCAACCTCAGGTCCATCCAGGTGGCGGCCTTCCAGATCTATCCGGGCAACATGGCCCAGTTCTTCCAGGTCAACAGCCTCGAGGGCTCCGAGGAGCTGGCCCGCGTCGGGCGCTACCTCTGGAGGAAGACCGTCCCCTTGTCGGACGACCCCGCCGTGACCAACACGTATACGCGCTACGAGCTCGACGTGACGGCGCTCTTCAAGGAGAACCCGGGCAGCCTGTTCCGCCTCGTCCTGTCCTTCAACCGCGGCGATTCGACCTATCCCTGCGGCCCGAGCGTCAAGCCGGTCGTCAAGGAGGGGCCGCTCCGGAACCTGGACGACGCGAGCTACGACCGCTATTCCAACTGGGACTACGCCGAGGAGAGCTACCAATACAGCTCGGGCGACTGGTACGAGCGCGACAACCCCTGCTCCGACGCCTACTACATGCCCCGCTACAACCGGGGCGTCGTCGCCGGCCGCAACTTCTTCGCCTCGGACATCGGCCTGGTGGCCAAGCTCGAGGCCAACGGCCGGCTCCACGTCGTGACGACGGACATCGGCACGGCCCGGCCGCTTTCCGGCCTGAAGGTCCGGGCCTACAACTACCAGAACCAGCTCCTGGGCGAGACGGCGAGCGACGGGAACGGCTTCGCCGTCCTCGACCTCAAGGGCCGGCCCTTCTACGTCTCGGCCGAAGGCGGCGGAGATATCGGCTACCTCCGGGTCGGAGGCGAGGGCGTCCTGCCCCTGAGCCATTTCGACGTCGGCGGCGAGGTCGCCGAGAAGGGCGTCAAGGGCCTCCTCTACGGAGAGCGAGGCGTCTGGAGGCCCGGCGACACGCTCCACCTGACCTTCGCCCTGTTCGACCGGGAGAAGGCCCTGCCGGCCGGCCATCCCGTCGTCCTGGACCTTTACTCGCCCCAAGGGCAGTACATCCGGACGTTCAAGCCGGAGAGGACCGTCGAGCCGTTCTACGCCTTCCGCGTCGAGACGGACGAGACGGCGCCCACGGGCAACTGGGAAGCCCGCGTCCTCGTCGGCGGCCTGACCTTCCGCAAGACCCTGAAGGTCGAGACGGTCGTGCCCAACCGGCTCAAGATCGCCCTCGACCCGAATCGCGAGGCCGTGGCCTACAAGGACGTGCCGTTCAACGCGGCCGTGACCGCCCAGTGGCTCCACGGCGCCCCGGCCGCCAATTTGGCGTTCGACGTGGCCGTCCGGCTGTCCCGGCGGCCGACCCGCTTCGAGCGCTTCCAGGATTACGTCTTCGACGACCCGGCCCGGGAATTCGTCGGCGGGTCGCTCGACGTGGCCAAGGGCGTCCTCGACGCCGAGGGGCGTGGGACGGCCAAGGTCGATTTCACCCTGCCCGAGGCCAGCCCGGGGATGCTCGACGCCGCCTTCACCAGCCGGGTCTTCGAGGAGAGCGGCGACTTCAGCGTCGACACCATCTCCCTGCCCCTCCATCCCTACGAGGAGTACGTCGGCCTCCGGGCGCCCAAGGGCGACCAGGCCCGGGGCATGCTCCTGACCGACAAGGACCACGAGGTGGCCATCGCCACCGTCGACCGGAATGGCCGGCCCGTCTCCCGGGACAGGATCGTCGTCTCCCTCTATAAGATCGAGTGGAAGTGGTGGTGGGACCGGAGCGGCGAGTCGCTGGCCCAGTTCATTTCGAACGTCCAGACCCGGCCCCTGCTCAAGGGCGAGGTCTCGACGAAGGACGGCGCGGGGGTCTGGCGGTTCCAGATCAAGTACCCCGATTGGGGCCGCTACCTCATCCGGGCCGAGGACCCGGAGGGCGGCCACGCGACCGGGCAGATCGTCTATATCGACTGGCCGGGCTGGGCCGGCCGGGCCCGCGAGGAGGGCGGGGCCGGGGCGACGGCCCTCAGCCTCACCTCCGACAAGCCCGCCTACAAGGTCGGCGAGAAGGCCGTCATCTACCTGCCCGAGGCCGTCCAGGGCCGGGCCCTGGTCGCCATCGAGAACGGCACATCGGTCCTCGACAAGATGTGGGTCTCGACGGTCAAAGGCGAGAACCGTTTCGAGGTCCCGCTGACCGCGGCCATGACCCCCAACGTCTACGTCCACGTCACGCTCATCCAACCGCACAGGGACAAGGCCACCGACACGCCCATCCGGCTCTACGGCGTCCTCCCCGTCCTCGTCGAGGACCCGGGGACGCGCCTCGAACCGGCGATCAAAATGGCCGACGAGATCCGGCCCAAGGAGAAGTTCCGGGTCGAGGTCCGCGAGGGCGGCGGCCGGCCCATGACCTACACGCTGGCCGTCGTCGACGAAGGGCTCCTCGGCCTGACCCGCTTCGCCACCCCCGACCTGCGCAAGGGCTTCTACGCCCGCGAGGCGCTCGGCGTCTCGACCTGGGACCTGTTCGACGTCGTGGCCGAGGCCTACGGCGCCGAGATGGCCCGCATCCTGGCCCTCGGCGGCGACGAAGGCGGCGAGGCCAAGGACAAGGCCAAGCAGCCGCGCCGCTTCCCGCCGGTCGTCCTGTTCGAAGGGCCGTTCGAGCTCAAGGCGGGCGCGAGCGGCGTCCACGACCTGACCATGCCCCAGTACTTCGGCGCGGTCCGGGTCATGGTGGTGGCCGGCCGCGAAGGCGCCTTCGGCCTGGCCGAGAAGTCCGTCCCCGTCAAACGCGACCTGATGACCCTGGCCACCCTGCCGCGGGTCGTCCGCCCCGGCGAGGACGTGGTCATGCCCATCGCGGTCTTCGTCACCGACCCCGCCCTCAAGGAGGTCACGGTCGGCGTCGAGACGAACGAGCTCTTCGAGGTCGTCGGCGAGCGCTCCAAGACGGTCGCCTTCGCCAAGCCCGGCGACGACATCGTCAACTTCGCCCTCAGGACGAAGGGCGCCGTCGGCCAGGGCCAGGTCCGCTTCCGGGCCGAGGGGGGCCGCGAAAAGGTCGAGGACACGATCTTCATCCCGGTCCTGGCCTCGAACGCCCTGATGACCCAGACGACCCGCCTCGAGGTCAAGCCCGGCCAGACCCTCAGCCAGGCGGTCGTGCCGTTCGGCCTGGAGGGCACCAATCAGGTCAGCTTGGAGGCCTCGAACCTGCCGCCGCTCAACCTCGACAAGCGGCTCGGTTTCCTCATCGAATATCCGCACGGCTGTCTGGAACAGACCCTGTCCGTCGCCTTTCCCCAGCTCTATCTCAAGAACCTGGTC
>Ga0316622_100001868_pt1 | contig 14162 bp, 9 predicted proteins | sample OWC_Aug_OW2_C1_D_FD_207646 | JGI IMG/M metagenome (GOLD analysis project Ga0316622, IMG submission 207646) | Wetland soil microbial communities from Old Woman Creek delta, Ohio, United States - OWC_Aug_OW2_C1_D5_C | ecosystem: Environmental > Terrestrial > Soil > Wetlands | place: USA: Ohio... | reverse complement strand
AAAGATATTCTCAAGCTGCTGCTCGGCCATGGTCATCTGTTCAAAAAGCCGGGCGTTTTCTATAGCAGAAGCTATATGATTTGAAAAACTGGCCAGGAACTGCATATCCTCATCAGAAATCACTTTCCTGTTAAAATAGTTGTCAACCCAGATAAGCCCTATTACCTTGCCACGCGAAATAAGCGGTACGATAGCATATGCCTGTGTACCAAGCTGCTGAATGAGCATTGTATCAGCAAGGTGTTCCTGTCTCACGTCATGGACATTGTAGGGCACTTTATCCTTCACCGCCCGTGTCAGGATCGTTTCGTCGTCAAGGGATATTTCTACGCCGATCGCAAGACGTTCAAGGAACGATTCCTCCTGAACTGGCGCGTTCACAATATCCTGCATGATATCATCCAGTGACTTGCTTTTCAGGGACTGATCGTCCCATATCCTCCATGCCTCCTCCGGGGTTGCGGGTCCGACACCCATAACACCCTTTAGCGTTTGTCTCTCTTCATTGAGCAGGAAGAGGATTGCACGATTGAACCCCATTCCATCGCTCATGGTAACTGCAGTCAAGACCATTCTGAGCAGCTTGTTGAGCTCCAGCGTGCTCCTCATGGCAGAACTGATGAAAAAAAGCCTCGACATCTCCTGGCTGCGCCTGATCAGTTCCTTCTCAACACGTTTCTTCTCTGATATATCACGCGATATCCCGCAGATGCCGATCACCTCTCCTGACGCGTCTTTGATGGGGGACAGAGTAAGGCTGACCTCAATGATGGTCCCGTCTTTTTTCCTTCGCACGGTCTCAATATCTTTCAGCACCTCACCCTGTTTCAGAGATGCAATATTCTCGTTCTCACCTTCGCGGACGATGTCAGGAACGAATGGCAGAAACTTTCCCATGACCTCCTCTTCTGAAAATCCGAAGATCTTTTCCGCGCCCTCGTTCCATGACGTCACGATTCCATCAAGGTCGCTGGTGACAATGGCATCTGCTGAATTATTGATAATGCTTTCAAGGTACTCCTTGGTCTGGATAACTTCACGGTAAAGGCTCAGCGTCTCTTCCTGATAGAGTATCCGTTCGGTGATGTCCATAATAAAGACAACACATTCAGACACTTCACCCTGTTCATTCCTTATCGGATATGCGGTAAGTTCGGCATAATTCACGCCTCGGGACTGGGTTATGGCATTGATATCACCGGTTTCAAAGGTAGGCCTGGATGCGCAATGGGGACAGATGCCTATCTTGTCATGAAAAATCTCCCGACTGTCTTTTCCGATCAATGCGCTGCCAGGGATTCCAACCCAGTCCTCTATATATTTATTGGCAGATGTGACGATAAAGTTCGGGTCGAGAGTTATGATACCCCCTTGCACACTGTCAAAAAGGATATTGAGCCTCTTTTTCTCCTCGACTGCCTGTCGCTGTCTGCTGACCTCTTCTTCATAGATCCTCGACTTCTGGATCGCAATGGAAGAGATCGATGCAAAACCCTCGAGGGTGCTCAGGTCTTCTGCCAAAAAAGGTATCAGCCCACCCTTGCCGTCATGCTTATCATAGAGACTTACGGTTCCAATAACGGTATCTCCCACCTTGAGCGGCACACAGATCGCCGTCTTGATATCAAGTCCCGGGACCTTCATATTCGCGGCTATTTGGCCGGTGTCCTCAACAAGCATCGCTTCACCGTGCTCTGCCACCCAGCCAGCGATTCCCTCGCCACGTGCCAGCTGGAGTGATTGCTCGACATCCCTGCTGAGCCCGTACGAGGACTTGATCCTCAGGGTATCTTCCTCCATCAGCCTGATGATGCAACCGCGCGAAGAGACGAGACGCGCTATCTCTTCTGCGATCTTCCTCAGCAGCGTGTCGAGATCAAGAAGTGAGGTAACAGCCCTGCTCAGGTCAAAGAGGACCGTCATCTTTTCTGCATGCTGCTTTGCTGCCTGATAGAGTTCCGCATTGCGGATGACAGCGCTGACCGTATGAGAAATGATCTTTAAGATGTTTTTCTCATCCTCTGAGAGTTCATATGCTGTCTGATTGCGAATGATCATCATACCAATGCACGCGGCATCACGATTAATGGGGACCACAATCCCGGACTCATGCTGATCTGTCGTCAGCCCGAACGCCAGCATCGCCTCCCGGAAATCCATGGCAATGAGCTGATCCGGTTTTTCGCACAACTGCCTTGAGGAAAGACCGCTCAGTGGGAGGTTCTTGCTTACCAATGCATCCTTCGGATCATTTGAAGCCTCCAGATGGAACGAGGCATTGTCTGTGCCATGCATGTAGATGGCGCAACTTCCGTAATGCATCCGTGCTGCAACGGTTTCGACGATATACTGGAAAGCGTCCTTCAGTTCAAGGGTCGTACCCGCTACCTTTGCGATATCGAGAAGCAGTTCAGTCTCATCCAATTTGCTTTTCAGTTTGACGCTGGAAGAATCAAGCTCGGCTACCATGGCATCAAATCTGTCTGCGACTATGCCGAACTCATCGGCCCTGTCCATACGGATCCGGTATGAAAGATCTCCCCCGCTGATCTTTCCGGTCGCTTTCAGGAGTTCGTTGAATGGGTCTGATATGGTTCTGCGGATACGGATGAAAAGAAGCAGCGAGATCAGCGATGTGAAGATGATCAAAGACGCATGGTAGGCGATCATCCGTTTTTTTGTCTTTTCTGCAGACTGCGCAGCATGCGTTACCGCTATGAGGGAATATTCCTGCATTTCGTCGATCTTCATTATGATATCGAGCGCCACGGCCTCCATATTTTTGATATGTTCAAGGACCTCCGGCGTCCCGGTTAGATCAGGTCTGCTCAGGATCGTCCGGGATATATCAAGTATTGTCTGGAACTTGCTGCTTATCACCGGAAGGTCGCCCTGGTGTCCGAATTTTACGCCAAGGGTTCCAAAACTCCTGTAGACCTGGGCCAGTTTCTTGCCGTAAAGTTTCTTGTATTTGATATCACCGGTGAACCCCCATTCCCTGACTACATCAACAAAATCAGCAACGCTCCTGTCCAGTTCGTTCAGCATCTTCGTCTCTTCGCTGACCTTGGAAAGTGAACTCATATGTTTGTTGAGGGCACCAAAAATCAGTATCGTACCTGTGGCGAGGATAGCAATAATCACAAGAAATACCGACAGCAGCAGGGAAAGTTTCTTGCGCAGGGTCATGGCGATACCTTTTTCGCCGCTTTCCCGTATAGTGAGAGATACTGCAGGGCGGAACTTCTCCAGGAATACTCCCTGCTCATGCAATGCTGGATAATGTTCGTCATGCTCCCTTCATCCCTGTAAACACATAACGCGCGCTTTACCGCATCCTGGAGCGCTGCAGGTGTGAAGTCTCGGAAAAGAATGCCGCTCCCTTTCTCCCTGAGATGGTCATAATCATCGATCGTATCTGCAAGCCCCCCCGTTTTCCTTGCAATGGGCACTGTCCCATATCTCATGGCAATGAACTGTCCGATCCCGCAGGGTTCGTACTGGGACGGCATAAGGAAGAAATCGGCTGCCGCATAAATACGGTGAGCGACGGTCTCCTCAAACCCGATCGTGATCAGCACCTTGCCCTTGTGCTGCTGGGCCTGACGGCCGAAAGCTGCATGATACGCTTCATCCCCCTTGCCCAGGACAGCAATGCTAACATCCAAGGCTATGAGTTCATCAAATGAGCTAAGGACCAGATCAAGTCCTTTCTGGCTTGACAGCCTGCCTACCATGCCGAGAAGTGGCGCTTTCGGGTTTTTGATCCGGGCTTGCCGGCAGAGCGTCTTCTTACATTCCTGCTTGCCCCTCAGGTCCTGCCCGCTGTAACCTGCCGGCAGCAGCGCATCATGCAGCGGGTCCCATTCAACAGGGTCGATCCCATTAATGATTCCGTACAGGTCATCCTGTCGCATGCGAAGAATACCGTCAAGACCGAATCCCTGCTCGGGGGTAAGTATCTCTTTTGCATAGGTAGGGCTGACCGTGTTGAGGATATCTGCATACAGAAGACCTGCTTTGAGAAAGTTCATCTTCCCGTAGAACTCGAGCTTCTCAGGAACAAATAAATCCGGGCCAAGACCTGTATATGCCATAGCGCCTGCATCAAAAATGCCCTGATACCCGAGGTTGTGCAAAGTGAGGACGGTGACGGTCTTATTGAACTGTGTATGGCGGACGTACAGCGTCCTCAGGTACAACGGGATCAAGCCGGTCTGCCAGTCATTGCAGTGAATGATATCCGGTTCAATACCCAGAGCAAGGCATGTCTCAAGGACCGCTCTCGAGAAAAAGATATAGCGGACTGCATTATCCGTATAATCTCCTTCACCGGTCCCGTAAAGCTCGGATCTGCCATAAAAGGAATCGCATTCGATAAAGTATGCTTCGGGATGCTTCCCTTTGTCTGAAGCCCAGATGACCCCTTCGATTTCAAAGTTCCCCATCGGGACCCGTACGGTTTTTCCTGTCCTGACCAGTCTGAACCGCTCCCTGATGACCGAGTACAGGGGCAGAATCAGCGAAACGTTCAGCTTGTCTTTGCGGAATTCTTTGAGCAGCGCTCCGGTTACATCAGCGAGACCACCTGTCTTTGCATACGGAACAGCCTCAGAGCAAGCGATAAGAAGGTTCAAATCCTGGCCTCGCGCATAAACTTCGCAGACTCTTCAGGGGGGGTCGGATTGATATAAAAGCCAGACCCCCACTCAAACCCTGCTATCCTCGTAAGTTTCGGCACGATTTCTATATGCCAGTGATAATAGTCATTGATCTCATCATAGAATGGTGATGTATGAATGACAAAATTGTACGGCGGCGTGTCAAGGATCCTGTCCATCTGCCGCAGGATCCTCTGGAAGATCTCTGCAAGCTCGGAAAAGTTCTTATCCGGGGGCCTGAACATTGAGTCGTGATGCTTCGGCAGTATCCACGTCTCAAAGGGCGCGCGGGGTGCAAAAGGGGCAAGCGCAACATACTTGGCATTCTCATAAATGACCCTTTTCCCGTCAGCAATCTCCTGATTGATAACATCGCAAAAGATGCATCGCTCCTTGGATTCAAAGTGCTGCCGTGCGGAGTCCAGTTCCTCCTTGACCAGCTTGGGAACAATGGGAAGAGCAATCAGTTGCGTATGGGTGTGCTCCAGTGATGCACCTGCAACCTCGCCTTCATTCTTGAATACAAGACAGTATTTGAAACGCTGGTCCTTTTTCAGGTCCGCATTCCTCAGAAACGCTGCCCAGAGCACATCCTCCACAGCCTTCTGCGGCATGGTGGAAAGAGAAAGATGATGATCAGGCGTTTCGATGATGACCTCATGGGCACCAACTCCGTTCATCTTGTCAAAAATGCCTTCACCGGTCTTGTTCAGGTCTCCATAGATCTGAAGGGCCGGAAATTTGTTCGGCATTACCCTCAGGCTCCACCCCGGACCATTGGCCAATGAACCTGCCGGTCTGAAGGCCATGATCTCGGGAGGCGTCGTATATTCATTTCCCGGGCAGAACGGACAGAACCCCCCTTTTTTTCTCTGTGTCGTCGAGAGGAAATCGGTCGGACGTTTTCCCCGCTCGACCGATATAATCACCCATCGGCCTACGATGGGGTCTTTTCTGAGCTCAGGCATACTACCTCCCTCTGCATGTTTTGTTTTGCTGTTTTTCGTTATTATATCACAGAACTTATTTGCTTAAATGAAGCAAGCATTTCATCATAAGCTTCTTAACGGTGTCTTCGGAGACCCCTGTTTACAGATACGGATAATCAGGGAGAGGCGGTCGTTGCTCTTTGATCTCGGGGATATCCACAAACTTTCTCCTGTCTCGCTCAACCGGGTTACTGACGTTTTCATTACCCATACCCATATCGATCATTTCATGGGTTTTGACCCACTGCTCAGGGCGTCATTGAGAAGAATAGCTCCCCTCACACTGTATGGTCCGGCCGGAATCATTAGGAATGTCGAAGGGAGGCTGAGGGGATATTCCTGGAACCTTATCGAGGGATACCCCTTGGTGATCAGCGTTATTGAATATGACGGCAGATTTCTCCGCAGAGCAGTGTTCCGTGCAGAGTCGCGTTTCATGAAACAGACATTGCCGCCTACCGTATCCAGCGGAATGCTGCTGGAAGATCCGTTGTTTACGGTCAGAGCGGCCGTGCTCGACCACGGGATCCCCTGCCTTGCTTTTTCACTTGAAGAGCCGTTCCGTATAAATATCGATAAAGACAGGCTGCTCAAGAAAAATCTCTCGCTTGGTCCCTGGCTCACTGAACTCAGGCGGAAAGTCAGGCAGGGCACTTCTGATGGCTCTCTTGTTATCGGAGGAAAACGATATCCCGTCAGGACGCTGCTCGATATCGTAAGGACAGGGAGGGGACAGAAGATATGTTTTGCAACCGACATCGGTATAAGCCGCACCAATGCCGATAGGCTGATCGCATTGGCCAGCCATGCTGACATATTCTATTGTGAGGCGCATTTCATGGAAAAGAACAGGGATCTCGCAACCGAACGCTTTCACCTGACAACACGGGAATGCGGCCGCATTGCACGCCTGGCCGGGGTAAGGAACCTCTATCCCATGCATTTCTCACCGAGGTACCATGGGCACGAAAAAGATCTGATCAGAGAAGTTAACGAGGAATTCGGCAACATGGTTTCCTGTTGAAAACGTTTTCCATGCAGTTTTTTATCAGGGGACGATCTTGAGGCTGATGTCAGCTGCAATGACCGAATGCGTCAGCGCACCGATTGAGATCAAATCAACGCCGGTCTCTGCGATTTGCCTGACATTTTCGAGCGAGACATTACCTGAGGCCTCAAGCACAACCTTGCCGGCAACGATTTTTACTGCCTCGGCCATATCCTGAATCGACATGTTATCAAGCATAATGATATCAGGCCTGACGTCAAGGGCTTCTTCAAGGTCCTTCATGTTCTCGACCTCGACCTCGATCTTTGCAAGGTGATGCCCCGCCTTTGCAAGTGAGACCGCCTGCCGGATACTTCCTGCCACTTCGATATGGTTGTCCTTTATCAGGATCCCGTCATAGAGACCAAAACGGTGGTTCACGCCGCCACCCATCCTGACCGCATATTTTTCCATGAAGCGAAGGCAAGGCGTTGTCTTGCGCGTGTCCACGATTTTTGCGCGCGTGCCGGAAACTGCGTCAACGAACTGTGAGGTAAGCGTAGCTATGCCGGAGAGCCTTTGCAGGACGTTGAGGCTCGTCCGCTCGCCTGCAAGAAGCAGCCGGGTCTTTCCCGAGACCTCTCCCAGCACATCACCTCTTCGTATCTTTGCGCCTTCTGCGTGAAACGTTTTGCATGATACTCCCTGGTCAAGGAGATGAAAAACCAGATGCACAAACGGAAAACCGGCGAGCACAAAGTTACCCTTTGCCATGAAAAGCGCCCTGGCCTCACTCTCTGCGGGTATAAGTAAAGATGAGGTGATATCGCCGTGACCGAGGTCTTCCTCTAGCGCATCCCGCAACAGCTGGGTCACACGTGCAGGAATTTCCATCACGCCTGTTTGCCTTTAAGGTCAAGCATCTTCTGAAGATTTTCCTTTACTCTTTCCATTTTTTCCATGCAGTCATCATATTTATCCTTCTCTTTGGCAACGATCTCTTTCGGCGCTCTGCTGAGAAAGTCCCGGTTGCGGAGCTTTTTGCCGAGGAACCCCGCGGTTTCCTCAAGCCTTGCCATTTCCTTCCTGATACGCTCTATCTCAAGGTCGATATCGAGCAACCCCTCAAGCGGAACGAATACCTCAACATGCGATCTGACCGCAACAGACGCCCCGCTCGGTTTCTCCACATCCGGACCGATCTTCCGGATATCTGCCCGGGCAAGCTTCTGCAAAAACAGCAGGTTATCTTCAAGTATCTCACGCACACGATCTGCATGTGTCTTCACCAGGGTCTTCAACTGCAGCGTCGGCGATAAATTCAGCTCTCCCCGTATCGTTCTGACAGCCGTGACCGTTTCCATGAGGACTTCCATCTGATCTTCGGCAACAGGGTCCCGAGGAATACCTCTTGGAAAGGCTGCCGTGACAATGCTGGGCCCCTCATGAGGCATCGTCTGCCAGATCTCCTCGGTGACAAACGGCATGAATGGATGGAGCAACCTGAGCGTCCTCTCCAGAAGGTACAGCAGACATTCCTGAACAGCGGTCTTTTCTCCCGAATCTCCGTACAGTATGGGCTTCACCATCTCGATATACCAGTCGCAGAGTTCGTGCCAGATAAAATGGTACATGCTGCCGGCAGCATCATTGAACCGGTAGTCCTCAAGCGCCTTCCGCACGTCCTCTGTTGTAGCTGACAACCTGCTGACAATCCAGCGACTTCCTACGTCAAGGCGGTGCATATCAGGAAGTGCGGGAAGGGCCTTTCCTTCAGTGTTGGCAAGGATGAAACGCGCAGCGTTCCAAAGCTTGTTCACAAAGTGGCGGTATCCCTCCACCCGTTCCTCGGAGAACTTCACGTCGCGTCCCTGGGCTGCAAAGGCGGCAAGGGTAAAACGGAAGGCATCAGTCCCGTATTTGTCCATCATAACAAGCGGGTCGATCACATTACCCTTGGATTTCGACATCTTTTGACCGCTTGCATCCCTGACAAGAGCATGGATATAAACATCCCTGAATGGCACGTCATCCATAAACTGGATTCCCATCATCATCATACGGGCAACCCAGAAGAAGATGATGTCAAAGCCGGTGACCAGCACAGAAGTAGGATAATACTTCTGCAGTTCCTTTGTCCGCTCAGGCCAACCGAGGGTGGAAAAAGGCCAGAGGGCCGAAGAAAACCAGGTATCCAGCACATCTTCTTCCTGCCTGAGACTGAGGTTCCCGCATTTCGTGCATTGCTCAGGCTCTCTGCGCGCAACCATGACCGTACCGCAGTCACAGAACCAGGCGGGGATCCTGTGCCCCCACCAGATCTGGCGTGAGATACACCAGTCCTTGATATTTTCCATCCACGCAAAGTAGGTATTCTCCCAGGCCTGAGGCACAAAATCCGTTTTCCGGTCACGTACTGCAGACATGGCCTTTTGCGCCAGAGGTCCTACTTTCACATACCACTGCAGTGCAGGCAGCGGCTCAATGATCGTCTTGCAGCGGTAACACTGGCTGATCGCGTGGCTGTATCGTTCCTGTTTGTCAAGAAAGCCGGCTTCCCGGAGGTCCCTGATGAGAGCCCCTCTGCACGCGTAGCGGTCCATGCCGGCATACCGTTCTCCGGCATCAGCAGTCATCGTCCCATCAGGAGCTATTACGGTGAGAAACGGAAGCACCGGCGATTGTCTCTTTGCCATGGCCTCATCATTAAAATCATGGGAGGGTGTGACCTTCACTGCGCCTGTGCCGAACGCAGGATCAACAGATGCATCTGCGATGACAGGGATATTTCTTCTTGTGAGGGGAAGGGCTATGGCCTTGCCTATCGCAGAGCGGTATCGTGTATCATCAGGATTAACTGCGACTGCAGTGTCGCCGAGCATGGTCTCAGGCCGCGTCGTTGCTACCGGGATATGTCCGCTGCCGTCTGCAAAAGGATATCGCATGAAGGTTAATCTGCCTTCAATGTCCTCATGCTCGACTTCTATATCCGAAAGCGCGGTATGGCATCTCGGACACCAGTTGATCAGTCTGTTTTCGCGGTAAATAAGGCCCTGCTCATAGAGGATTACAAATACCTCGTTGACAGCACGGGAAAGTCCTTCATCGAGCGTAAACCGTTCACGCGACCAGTCGCAGGATGCGCCGAGCCTTTTGAGCTGATTGATGATCCTGCCGCCATACTCAGCCTTCCATGTCCAGATGCGCTCAATGAACTTTTCCCTGCCGAGTGCATGGCGGTCAATGCCTTCGGAGGCGATCTGACGCTCTACGACATTTTGCGTCGCTATACCGGCATGATCCATACCCGGTATCCAGAGCACATTATAGCCGGACATTCGTTTCCAGCGGATGAGAATATCCTGGAGCGTCGCGTTCAGGGCATGTCCCATATGGAGCGTGCCGGTAACGTTCGGGGGCGGAATGACGATCGTGAACGGCTCAGCGGCATCATTCGGGTCAGCAGTGAACAGGCCGCTGCTCAGCCAGAATTCATACCATTTCTTCTCTGCATGTTCAGGTTGATAACTCTTCTCTAATTCGGCCATGGCAAGAAAAACGGGGAATCGGATGCTCCGCTTCCCCGCCCGTATCAATAATCCTAACGTTTAAAATTCAGACTTGATCTTTTCGATCTCTTTCGAGATCATCGATCCCGCAAGGTCAGGGACCGTCTCCCAAATGACCTTTTCGACCTCAGCGGTCAGGGATGCGATCGACCCCTTCAATATCTCCTTCAGCATCTTCTCCGCAAGCTCAGGAGCAACCTCCCAAAGAACCTTTTCAACGGATTCCTTCATTGCGGGCATGAGCGACTGCAGGATCGTTTCCTTGATATCAAGGGAAGACAGAAAAGCATCAACGCTATCCTTTACCGTTTGCTCAAACGCAGACCTCATCTCTTCTTTTGAAGGCACAACGATCTCCGGTAAGGCCATTTCCCTGGTCATCTTGATCCCGGGAACCTCCTCAAGAGGGGGGGTGAAAACAGGTTCAGCTGCCGAGGTATCTTCAGGAAGCTCAAACTCCTTTTCAGCTGCAGCCACTCCGGAGAGATCAATCTCTTCTTCACCAACTGCCCCGGGAACATCTTCCATGGACCAGAGGTCTTCATCTGCCCCTTCCATGCTGACCACGTGTGCTGCCTCTGCCGTTTCCCCTGCAGTATCCTCTGCAAGTTCGAACACATCCTCAGCAGATTCAGCCACTGCTTCAGCTTCAATCTCAGCCTCGAATTCAGCAGGAGCCGCTCGTTCTTCTTCGGCCGCTTGACTCATCGTAAGCGCTGAATTGATCTTACTGATTAATTCCTGGGACTCAAATGGTTTAATAACAGAATCATCAGCCCTAACCTCGATTGCCAGCTCCTCGTCAATCGGCTCAAAAGCTCCCGCAAGGAGAATGACTGGGACATGTGACAACTTGGGGTCCTTCTTGATGTTGTCACAGAGCTGATATCCGTTCACCTTCGGCATTTCTATGTCAGCAAGGACAATATCAGGCTTGAAACTTGAAAGAATATTCAGGGCATCTTCACCGTTGCTCACAGACTTTATCTCAAAATCTTCCTCAGCGAGAACCAGCTCCACCACCTTCTGTATGGTTATACTGTCATCCGCGAGTAACAGCTTGCGAGCCATTCTTCACCTCAATTTACGTATTTTGTGAAAGTTTATTGCTAAGTACCCAAAAAGTCAAGACTTTTCACTGTCCTACCGCACGTATGACGGGGCTGAACCGACGGTTCAGCAGGAAGAAACACCTCAACCGCCACCGGAAAAACCGCCTGTTGGAAGCGTGGACGAAACGCTCTTTCCGGAACCGGAAGAGCAGCAGAATGATGACAACATCTTCTTAACATCACCGGATGAACATTTCGGACATTTTGTCTCCTTCTGGTCACAGGTAACGCTCTGCAGCAGAGAGAACTGTTCGCAGCACTTCAGGCACATATATTCGTAAATAGGCATACAGACCTCCAAACTATCACATTTTCAAGCATTATTTTACCTTCCCTATAAAATACAAGTCAACCACGGTCAAAAGTTTGCCTGACGGCAATACCTGATATAATAATGCTATGAAACAAGCCCTCATGTACGACAGCCTTGACACCGGAGAAGTAAAATGCAGATTGTGCAGGCACACCTGTCTCATTAAGAAAGGGCAACGGGGCATTTGTGCTGTGCGGGAGAACAGGGATGGCACGCTCTACAGTCTTGTCTACGGCAAAGTCATCTCCACGAACGTTGACCCCATAGAAAAGAAGCCGCTTTTTCACTTCCTTCCGGGTTCGACGTCCTATTCTATAGCTACGGTTGGATGTAATTTCAGATGCAAACACTGTCAGAACTACGAGATATCACAGTACCCGCAGAAGCGGACATTCGATATTCCCGGCAGGGACATGCTTCCAGACCGGATCGTTGAGGCCGCGGTCCGTCACGGATGCCGAAGTATCTCATACACCTATACGGAGCCGACGATCTTCTTTGAGTTCGCCTATGACTGCGCCCAGTCAGCAAAAGAAAAGGGAATAAAGAACGTTTTTGTCTCGAACGGTTATACCGGGCCTGAAGCTGCGAGACTCATTGCCCCCTTCCTGGATGCCAACAATATCGACCTTAAGGGAAGTGATGCATTCTACCGCGAAATATGTGGTGCACGTCTTCAGCCGGTAAAAGAAACGATCATGCTGATGAAGGAACTCGGCATCTGGCTGGAAGTGACAACGCTTATCATCCCCGGTCTCAATGATTCTGAAAAAGACCTTACCGCCATTGCTGAATTCATCGTGTCTGTTGATCCCGGCATCCCCTGGCATGTAAGCCAGTTCTATCCTACCTATAAACTCGTTGACAGGCCGAGGACACCCGTCGCAACGCTTCGTCACGCGTGCGAGATCGGGTACAAAGCAGGTCTCAGGCATGTCTATGAGGGAAATGTACCGGGAGAAGGAGGAGAAAACACCTACTGTCCGTCGTGTAAACAGCTGCTCATTCAGCGTTTGGGATACAGTATCCAGAAGAATATCATGATCAATGGCACCTGTCCCGTATGCCATACCCCCATCAGCGGCATATGGAATGCAGGTGAGCAGCAGAAATAAAGGAAATGCAGGGGAACCTTCCGCGGCGTCTATGAGGAAAGCTGCAGATTCATGATCACGGCGTCTTCTTCCGGCGCTGTATAATAACGCTTCCGTACCGTGATCATGCTAAAACCTGACTTTTCGTACATCCTGAGCGCAGCCTCATTCGACATTCTCACCTCAAGAAATATGGTTTTGCAGGCTCTTCCTGCAAGCAGTCCGATCACGTGAGCGACCATGTGAGCAGCCATACCCCTTCTGCGGTGTTCTGGATGTACCGTGACATTGAGGATATGCCCCTCATCAAGCACCTGGTCAGCGCAGATGTACCCGACGATGTTTTCTCCTGACCGCATCACCTTCGCCACTGACAACGGCTTGTAGATCTCGTTCATGAAGAGCGTTCCTGACCAGGGTGTCGTAAACGACGCCCGTTCGATAGACAGCACCTCAGGAACGTCTTCCGGTCTCATGTCATTCATAACGAAGCCCGTTAGAGCCTTTCCGACCATGTAACCTCAGCCTCTGATTTCCTGACATACAGGGGCTCAGCAGTTGCGGGATCAGCGTATTCTGACCGCTGGGCCCTGTGAACTCCGAGCAGGGCAATATTCGAAGGAGACGGTACCATCTTATGCAAAGGCGCGACAAGAGCTTTTTCGCCTATTGCAGACAGGATCCTGTCCCAGTACCGAATCGCACCTTCACCTGCAAGGACAACAGGACCGTCACCATCCCTCAAAAGGTCCTCGGGTCGTATTGACGTCTCGGGCACCAGCGTCACGAACGTATCCCCCTTCCACAGGAACAGCGCTGCGTAGACCTCACCCTTCCGTGCATCGAGCATGACGCAGACAGGATACCTGCAGTACGGGAAATTCCAGGCAAGGGCTTCGAGTGTTGAGACGAGTACCAGTGGCTTACCCGTCGCATAACAAAGCCCTTTTGCGGTAGCGAGTCCTATCCTCAGTCCGGTGAATGATCCGGGGCCCGAAGCCACGGCGATGGTATCGATTTCATCAAGCGTCATGTCCGACTGTTTCAGCGCCCAATCGATTGCGGTCATCATGCGCTCAGAGTGCGTCGTCTTGACGTTCAGCCGGATCTCGGCGATAAGACCATGCTCATCAGCTATGGCAACGCCCCCGAGCATGGTAGACGTTTCAAGGGCAAGTATCTTCATGGTCTGTATTATATCGTAATCTGGGGCCGCAGGTACGTACGGGCATACATCATTGCGGCGATCAGGCAAATGACCCCTGAAACGGTGACAGCGTGAGGCGTTCCCATACGCTCAGCAATAAGCCCCATGATCGCATTGCCGATCGGCACGGTACCGAGAAAAACAAGCGAATAAACGGACATGACCCTTCCTCGCAGCGCATCAGGCACCGTTATCTGGATAAAACTGTTCGCAACAGCAAGGTAGCTCA
>Ga0316622_100001867_pt1 | contig 14165 bp, 10 predicted proteins | sample OWC_Aug_OW2_C1_D_FD_207646 | JGI IMG/M metagenome (GOLD analysis project Ga0316622, IMG submission 207646) | Wetland soil microbial communities from Old Woman Creek delta, Ohio, United States - OWC_Aug_OW2_C1_D5_C | ecosystem: Environmental > Terrestrial > Soil > Wetlands | place: USA: Ohio... | reverse complement strand
TACCGCACAGGCGAGCTGTCCCTGGTTTATCCCCTCATGCGGGGCGTGGCCCCACTGTTGACGGGCGTGATCGCCATCGTGTGGATGAAAGAGTGGCCTGGCGCCTGGGGGTGGGCCGGCATGCTTTTGATTTCATTGGGTGTTTTTGCGCTGGCCTTCCGCCCGGCCGCGCTTGGCGGGGCCTTGCACGGGCACGGCCGCGCCGTTACCTTCGCGCTCGCCAATGCGTGTGTCATTGCGCTTTACACCATCATCGACGGCAGCGGCGCCCGGCTGGCCGGCAACGCATGGTCCTACATTGCATGGCTCTTCGTGCTCGATGCGCTGCCGTTCACCCTTTACATGCTGGTCACGCGCGGACCGGGCTTCATGCGGACTCTGGCGCAACGCAGCCAGCGGGGCCTGATCGGCGGTGGCCTGTCGGCGGGCGCCTATGCCATCTCCGTCTGGGCCATGACCAAAGCGCCCGTCGCCCTGGTGGCGTCGCTGCGCGAGACGTCGGTGCTGTTCGCAACGCTGATCGGCGCGCGCCTGCTGAAGGAGCACCTGACGCCGCGGCGGTGGGTTGGCGCGGCGGCAGTCGTTGCCGGGGTGTTCGCACTGAAGGCGGCATGAGCGGCTAGGTCAACGCAGACTTTCAGGCTCCCGGCGGAGCGTCGGAGCGGCTTACACCTAACCCGACAGGAACGCCGAAGCGAGTCGCTCGCCAATATGGGGAAACCCTGCAAGTCTTTGAAATTGCTAGCCATGCCCCTGCGCGTCCGGAGCATAGGCACGGTCTATGCATAACAGAGACCTGTAGTAAGAGTTTCCATTCCTCGGGGAGGCCGTTCATGAAATTGATTCGCACCTTGCTCGCCGCTGCAGCCGCGGCTTTCGCGATGTCCGGCGCGCATGCGTCGTTGACCACGTTCCAGCAGTTCACAGGCAGTTATGGTCTCTCGAGCGACGGCTGGGGTTCGACGTCACAGTCAGGCTTCATCGATGCTTACGTGCCCGCTGGCGCAACAGTTGTTGCAGCCTATTTGTATGCTTCAACCTTTGGCGGCGCGGCGGCTTCCATTGGGGGTACGTTGAATGGTCAAGCCATCGGTCCCATGACAGCCCTTGGTGCCAACAACGTCGGCTTGGCGGCTTATCGCGCAAACGTCACCAGTCTCATCAAGGCAGACATCGACGGCGGACCTGGCGGCACGTACAGCTTTGCCGTTACGGAAAACGCCTCGACCCAGGACGGCTATGCACTGGTCGTCGTCTATCAGCTGCCAGCGCTTCCGCTTTCTACCGTCGCAATTCTGGACGGCTTTAGTCAAACGACCGGTGACAATACTTCGATCGCATTCGCGAACCCTCTTGATGTCGATAATCCGGCATTCTTCGCCGAAATGCGACTCGGTATAGGGTTTAGCTGCTGCAACCAGCGGTCTACCGTTACCGTCAATGGCGCCACGCTCACGGAGAATGCGGGCAACAATGACGACAGCGCAGATGAAAGTGTTAGCAACGGCAACCTCATTACCGTAGGTGGAAACAACGATCCGTTCTCACCGGCGAATCCGAGCTATGCAGCCGACCACGAGCGCTACAGTCTGCTGCCTTTCCTCGCGGATGGAGATCAGTTGATTTCGATCCGCACGCTCAACCCATCCAATGACGACAACATCTTCGTGGCCATGTTCCACGTGCTCGGCGAAGCCAACGTCTGCCAAGAGAACTGCGAGGTACCGGAGCCGATGTCACTGGCCCTTGTTGGGCTTGCGTTGGCCGGCATCGGGCTGCATCGCCGTCGCCCGGGTATCAAGCGCGCGTAAGATTCCGCTTGGCCTGACAAGGCCCCTGTCGGTATCGTCCGGCAGGGGCTTTTTGTTTTGGCGGATATAACCATGTTGCAGATTCCACCTCGACCTGAGTGCCGAACCTATTGCGCCGCCGTAACTCTGGCACTGGCTTTGAGCGCAATCGATCTCGCGCGCGCCGCACCCCTGGAATCTGGCGGCCGCGCTCCAATGATTGACAGCACGGTAACGACAGGCGACACGCCGGCATCGCGTGAGTTCCGCGCCGGCCTGCAGGCGCAACTCAAGGGTGATCTCGTTACAGCGCGCGCTCGCTTCGAGGACGCGCTGAAACTCGATTCAAAGTACGCCCCTGCCTTGATTGGCCTTGCCGGAGTGGCGCAAGCTCAGGGTGATGATGCAAAGGTCCAGCAGTTGCTGAGACAGGCCGAGCAGGCCAGTCCCCGGTCGCCCGATGTACGCATGGCTTGGGGGCGCTATTACCTCCAGAAGAACGACCTCAAGCAAGCGGAAAAGTACTTCTTGAGCGCGCGGGAAGTAGCACCCCGGACTATTCCTCCACTAATCGAACTGGGCGAGATCTACCTTCGCACTGGACGGCCCGGTGAGGCGGTTCGTGTGTTTCGGCTGGGGACCGAACTTGATCCGAAGAATCGCTTTGCGCAGTACGGACTGGGAGTTGCGCTCGCTGCCACCGGCCAGCGCAACGAAGCCATCCGGACCCTTGAGAACGCATCAGAGTTGACCGCCAGCGATCCCGCACCCTTGCGTGCGGTCGGGCGCCTGTATCTCGAGACCGGCGAGCTCGACAAAGCTCTCGCGGCGTTCGATCGCGGGCTTCAGCGGCAACCAAAATTCGTACCAATCATGCTCGATCGAGCTGAGGCGTTGGCGCGCATGAACCGCACCAACGAGGCCATCGCGCAATTGGTCGCGGCAGAAGCACTTGCTCCTGAGTCGGCCGAAGTGCAATTCCGGCTCGGCGATGTCTATCAGGGGGCCAAGCGCTACCCCGAAGCCGAGAAAGCCTACCTGAGAGCCATTTCGCTCGCTCCGAAAAATCCGCTGCCCTACAACAACCTCGCGTGGATGCTGGTGGCCAGTGGCGGCGACGCTAAGCGCGCCGTCGAGTTCGCCGGAAAGGCGGTAGAGATGTCGCCACGCTCGTCACCGCTGCTCGATACCCTCGGCTGGGCACAACGCGCTGCCGGCGACCTGAATGGCGCGCAGGCCAGCCTGAAGCGCGCGATCGAACTCGAACCTAACTTTGCCGCGTATCACTATCACCTGGGTGTGGTGCAGCGCGACCTGAAGCAGAACGCTGCGGCACGCTCGTCGCTGAGACGTGCGCTCGAACTTGATCCGAAGCTGCCGCAGGCGGATGAAGCGAAGAAGCTGTTAGCGGAACTGCCGGGCTGAGAGTCGGCCTTCAGGTCGCGCGCCGCTCCGCCGGCGCCACCCGCGCAATCCCCATGTCCTTCAGCGTCTGCAACACCGCCGAGACGACGTTGCGCATCTCGTTGGCGTCGATCGCGCCGATGCAGCCCACTCGGAAGGTCTCGACCTGAGTCAACTTGCCCGGGTACAGGATGTAGCCCCGGTCGCGTGTCTTTGCGTAGAAGGCCTTGAAGTCATAGGCGGGATCGGCCGGTGCGTGGAAGGTGACGATGATCGGCGCCTGCACCTCCGGGCGGAGAAAAGTGCGGAAACCGAGTTCGCCCATTCCGGTGACCAGTGTCTCGCAATTGGCGCGGTAGCGCGCAAGGCGCGCGGCCTGTCCGCCTTCGGCCTTGAACTGATCCACCGCCGCGCGCAGCGCCGCCACGACGTGTGTCGGCGGCGTGTAGCGCCACTGCGTCGTCTTCTCCATGTAGACGTACTGGTCGTGCAGGTCCATGGCCAGCGAATGTGAGTTGCCGGCGCTGGCCTCCAGCACCTTGCGGCGGACAATGACAAACCCCATGCCCGGCACGCCTTCCAGGCACTTGCCACTGGCGGCAATCAGCGCGTCAAACGGCACCCGGGCCTTGTCGATCGGCAGCGCCGCGAACGAGCTCATCGCGTCGACGATCAAGCCCCTGCCGCGCCGGGCGCACACCTGCGCGATGCCTTCGAGGTCGTTGAGCACGCCGGCGCCGGTTTCGCAATGGACCTGCGCGACATGCGTGATCGAAGGATCGGACGCCAGCGCCGCATCGACCAGGGTCCCGGTCGCCGGCTGGTCCTCGGGCACGGGCAGCTCCACCGCATCGCGGCCCAGGTACTTGCAGATCCTGAGGATGCGCGCGCAATAAGCGCCATTGTTGGGCACCAGCACCTTGCCGTTGCGCGGCACCAGGGTTCCTATCGCCGCTTCGACCGAGAACGTGCCGCTGCCCTGCAACGGTACGCAGGTGTACTCCTCGCCGCCGCCAACGATGTCGACCAGGTCGCGCCGCAGGCTGGCCGTGATCGCGTTGAACGCGGCATCCCAGGAGCCCCAGTCGCGCAGCATCGCCTGCTTGGTGGCGAGCGAGGTCGTAAGCGGCCCCGGAGTGAGCAGGATCGGGTCGTTGCCGACAATCATCATTATCTCCTTCAGTTCTTGGCGGTGTTGCGCCACGCCTGTGTGCGCCGGATCAGCCACCATTCGAGCGCAAACAGGATCGCCGTGACGACCGCTGAGGTCGCGACGATCAGGGTCGCCATGGCGGCGGCGGAGCCGATCGCGCCGGCCTCGTCCAGTTGCAGGATCGAGATCGACGCAAGCGTCGTCTTGGGCGAATACAGGAACACGACGGCCGAGATCGTCGTCATCGCATTGACGAAATAGTATCGGCCAATGTCCAGTATCGACGGCAGGCACACGGGCACGGTCACGCGCCAGAAGGTCTTGTAAAACGGAACCTTCAGCGACGCCGAGACCGACTCGAACTCGCTGTCGATCTGCTTGAGCGCCGTCACGGCCGTCAGGTGGCTCGACGAATAGAAATGCACGATCGTCGAGAGCACCAGGATCGCCATCGTCCCGTACAGGAAGTTGAGCGGGTTCGTCGGCAGGTTGAAGAAGAGGATGTAGCCGATGCCGAGCACCATGCCGGGGACCGCCATCGGCAACATCGCCTGGAACCGGATCAACGGCCGCACGAGGTCCGCACCGCGTGTCTTTTCCAGCCAGTAGGCACCGGCGAACGTGATCGCCGCGCCGAGCACCGCGCACCAGGCCGCCATCACGAGACTATTGCGGTAAGCATGCTCGATGCCGGCTTCCTCGAACCCGTAGGTGTAGTGACTCAGCGTCAACGACAGGTTGTAGGGCCAGAATTTCACGACCGAGCCGAACGCTGCCATCCCCACGACCAGCAGCAGCAGCGCCGCGACCATGACCACGAACACGAGCAGCAGCCCGTCGCGCAGCGCGGACGGGCTCGCCTGGTAAGGCACGCTGCGCGCCGTCAACAGGGCCTGTTGGCGCCGCTGCATCAGGTTGTCGATGACGTACGCAACGACGGCCGGCAGCAGCAGCACCAGGCCGACGACCGCACCCATCGAAAAGTTCTGCTGGCCGATCACCTGCTTGTAGATGTCGACCGCGAGCACGCTGGTGTTGCCGCCGATGACCTTGGGCACGCCGAACTCCGACACCGCCATCGTGAACACCACCATGCAGGCCGAGATCAGGCCGTACTTGGCGCCCGGCAGGGTGATCGTGAAGAACTTGCGCCGCTCGCTCGTGCCGAGCGCGTCGGCCGCTTCGTACAGGCGAGCGTCCGAAAGCGCCAGGGCCGCCATCAGGATCATGACCGCGTGCGGGAACGAGGCGAACGTCATCGCCAGCACCATGCCCGGCATGCCATAGATCGATGTCAGGCCGAACCACTGGAGCATGAACTTGAACGCCCCCTGGTTGCCGAAGAGATAGATGAAGGAGATGGCAGCCAGCAAAGACGGCGCCAGGATCGGAATCATCGCGAGGTTGCGCCAGATCCCCTTGAAGGGGATGCAGCTGCGCTGGATCGCATAGGCAAAGACGAAGGCCAGTGGCACCGTCACCGCCGTCGTCAGCAGGGCGAAGGTCAGCGTGTTCCGCGTCGACTGGGCCAGCGCGGGTGTCTGGACATACTGGATGAAGTTGGCCAGCCCGACGAATTCGCCGCCGCGGCCTTCGACGCTGCGCACCAGGATGATCGCCAGCGGCACCGTCAGGAAGACGAAGAGTGCTGCAGCGAGCAGCACCAGCCCGCCGCGCGCTGCCAGCGCCTCGGACCACAGCGCGAGGCGACTCGGCGCAAGACCCATCGAAGGGCGAGCCGCGACAGCGCTCACAGCCGCGGCCTCATGCAGCGGCGGCCTGGTCGGCAAACACGCGCACGCGATCGACGCGCAGTGCGATCTCGACCTCGCCGCCTTCGCGGACGTCGAGATCGTGCAACTGGTTCAGCGAATAGGAAATGACGAGCGGCTGGCCGATGGCCTCGCAGCGTAGTTCCGCCAGACAGAACGTGCCGAGGTAGTCGATGCGGGCAATGCGGCCACGCAGCCGGTTCGGCAGGCTCGCGATGTCGCCTTCGACATGCCGGTCTTCCGGCCGCGTGTAGATGCGCACCTTGCGGCCCGCCGGGTGTTCATCAACCGGCAGTTGCAGCTCGGCGCTGCCGACGCGATACCGCCCGGCGCCGAGGGCCTCGCCGCGCAGCACATTGGCCTTGCCGAGGAAGTCAGCCACGAAAGGCGTAGCCGCCCGTTCGTAGACTTCGCTCGGTGTGCCGACCTGGTCGATCTCGCCCTGGTTCATGACGACGACCCGGTCGGCCATCGACAACGCCTCCTCCTGATCGTGCGTGACCATGATCGTGGTGACGCGCAGCCGCCGCTGCAGCTGCCGGATCTCGCCGCGCAGCCGCTCGCGCACTTTCGCATCGAGCGCCGAGAGCGGTTCGTCGAGCAGCAGCAGGCTAGGCGAGGTCGCGAGCGCCCGTGCCAGTGCGACGCGCTGCTGCTGGCCGCCTGACATCTGGCTCGGGTATTTGCGGCCTGCGTCCGGCAGGCCCACGAGCGCGAGCAGTTCCTGCACCCGGTTCTGGATCTCTGCCTTCGCTTTGCGACGATTGACGAGCCCGTAGGCGACGTTGTCTGAGATCGTCAGGTTGGGAAACAGCGCGTACGACTGGAACACGATGCCGTAGTCACGCGCCGCCGGCGGCGCGTGCGAGACATCGCGGCCGTTTTGCAGGATGCGGCCACGCGTCTGCCGCTCCAGCCCGGCAATGATCCTGAGCAGCGTGGTCTTGCCGCAGCCCGATGGCCCGAGGAAGCACACCAGTTCTCCCGGCGGGATGACCAGGTCGATCGACTTCAGTGCGACGAAGTCGCCGAAGGCCTTGTGAACGCCTTCCAGACGCAGGGCTTCGGCTGCCTTCTCAGTGCTCATCGCTGCTCTGACAAAAGTACGCCGGGCCGAACGCCACCTGCGTCCGGACCCGGCGCGTCACGCGGGCGGTTGTGCCGTCCTGGCTGGTTTACTTCGGCGCGGCTTTCGACTCGTAGCGCTTGCTCCACTCCGCGAGGATCTTGTCGCGGTTGGCGGCAGCCCAGGCGAAGTCATTCTTCACCAGCCGGCTCGCATAATCGGCCGGAACGTTCGGCAGCGGCTTCGACAGCGCCGGCACGGCGACGATGGCGAAGTTGGCGGCGTACAGGCCCATCGCCTCGTCGGAGACCGCCCAGTCGAGCAGCTTCTTCGCGGCGTCCATGTTCTTCGTACCCTTGACGATGCCGACCGCTTCCAGGTCCCAGCCCAGACCCTCCTTCGGGAACACGAGCTCGATCGGCGCGCCGCGCGCCTTCTCGCGATTGGCGCGGTATTCGAAGGAAATGCCGATGACGTACTCACCTGCGGCAGCGGCCGCGCAGGGCCGCGAACCCGAGTGCATGTACTGCGCGATGTTCTCGTGCAGCCCGTCCATGAAGGCCCAGCCATCCTTTTCGCCCCACAGCTGCAGCCAGGCGCTGACGTCGAAGAAGCCGGTGCCCGACGAAGCCGGGTGCGGCATGACGATCTGCCCCTTGTAAATGGGCTTGGTCAGGTCCTTCCAGGTCTCGGGCTTCGGGATGTTGCGCTTGGCGGCTTCCACCGTGTTGAAGCAGATCGTGGCGCCCCAGACATCCATGCCGACCCACGCCGGCGGATTCTTCGGATCGCGGTACTGCGGGGAAATTCGCGCCAGGCCGGCCGGCGCGTAGGGGGTCAACATGCCCTCCTTGTCGAAGATCGCCATGCTGGTCGCCGCAACGCCCATGATGACGTCGGCCTTGGGGTTGGCCTTCTCTGCCAGCAGCTTGGCGGTGATGATGCCGGTCGAGTCCCGCACCCACACGATCTCGATATTCGGATTGGCCTTCTCGAAAGCAGACTGGTAGGCCTTCAGCTGATCGGTCTCGAGCGCCGTATAGACCGTCAACTGGGTCTTCTGCGCGCTTGCGCCGAAGGCGAATCCCGCCAGCAAGGCCGCTGCGAGCGCCTTGCCGGCGATGGTTAGCAGTTTCATCGACTCCTCCTTAAGGCCCCGTACGGAAATGTGTGGCGGTTCGTCACAGGACGGAAACGAACAACCCGCAAAACTAGCGCACGCGCTTGACACTTCTGTGACGGATCTGCGCCCGCCTCTGTCTACCCCGGCCTGAGCGCAGGCAGTCTACGCAGCGCCAAAAATCAATGTCAATTGTTTTTTGCAGATTGTTGACAATTTCGTGTAGTCTTGCGCCATGCCTGTTGCTTCCAATGTGGTCCCGCATCCGACCATCGCGCTGCTGCGTGCCAACTCGCTCGCGAGCGCGGCGCAGCAGGAGATCGAGCGGATGATCCTCGACGGTGAAATCGCGCCGGGGGCCAAGCTCACGGAAGCCTGGCTCTCGGAGCGACTCGGCGTCTCGCGCGGACCGATCCGCGAGGCCTTCCGCATGCTCGAAGAAGCGGGCCTGGTGCGGCAGGAGAAGAACCGCGGCGTGTTCGTGCGCGACATTCCGCACGAGGAGGCCGCCGAGATCTACGACCTGCGCGCGGCGATGGACGAACTGGTCGGCCGGCGTCTCGCCACCAGCATCACCCCGCCGCAGATGAAGACGCTGCGCGCCATCGTCGAACGCATGGAGCAGGCGGTGAAGGCGGATGACCGCGACCAGTATCACCTGCTCAACCTGCAGTTTCACGATCACCTCGTCGAGTTCGCCGGCAATCGCAAGATGGCGGCGATCTACGGCAAGCTGGTCAAGGAACTTGCCCTATATCGACGCCGCAATCTGGTCGATGGCGCCGTGCTGCCGCATTCGGCCAGCGAGCATCGCGCGATCCTGAAGGCCATCGCTTCCGGCGATTCCGAGCAGGCGGGCAAGGCCATGTACGACCACGTCATCGAAAGCAAGGAGCGCGCGTTGCGCGCCGCCACCTTCCCGCATCCCGCGCGCGCGCGGGCCGGACGCAAAGGATAGCCACGTCATGTTCGAAGTGAACGGCCGCCACTACGCGGCTCCGCGCCAGCCCACCGTCGTCATCTGTGTCGACGGCTGCGAACCCGATTACATCGCCCAGGCAGTGGCGGGCGGCCACATGCCCTGGATGAAGCGCGTGCTGGCGGAAGGCACCGCACTGGTCGGCGACTGTGTGGTGCCGAGTTTCACGAACCCGAACAACCTCTCGATCGTCACCGGCGCCCCGCCCTCGGTGCACGGCATCTGCGGCAACTACCTGTTCGACGTGGAAACCGGCACCGAGGTCATGATGAACGACCCGAAGTGGCTGCGGGCGCCGAGCATCCTCGCTGCGCTTGCCGACGGCGGCGCCACGGTGGCCGTCGTCACCGCCAAGGACAAGCTGCGCAAGCTGCTCGGGCACCGGATGAAGGGCATCTGTTTCTCCTCGGAGAAGGCGGACCAGGCCGCCGTCGCGGAAAACGGCATCGACAACGTGCTGCCGCTGGTCGGCATGGCCGTGCCCGACGTCTACAGCGCCGAGCTGTCGGAATTCGTCTTCGCCGCGGGCGTGCGCCTGCTCGAGACCCGGCGACCGGACGTCATGTACCTGTCGACGACCGACTACGTGCAGCACAAGCATGCACCGGGCGATCCGGATGCCAACCGCTTCTACGCCATGCTCGACGGCTACATGGCCCGGCTCGACAAACTGGGCGCGGTCGTCGCCCTTACGGCCGACCACGGCATGAACGCGAAGACCAAGCTGGATGCCAGCCCCAACGTCATCTTTCTGCAGGATCTGCTGGACGAGTGGCTCGGTCCGGAGCGCGGCCCCGCCGCTTCGGCGGCGTCCGCATCGCGGGACGAAGCGCGGAGGTCGTCGTCGCGCGCCCGAGTGATCCTGCCGATTACCGATCCCTACGTCGTGCACCACGGGGCGCTCGGTTCCTTCGCGACGATCTACCTGCCGGCCGACGTGGTCGGTGACGTCGCGGCGCGCCTGCGCGGCCTGATCGGCATCGAGGTCGTGCTGACCCGCGACGAAGCCGCGGCGCGCTTCGAGTTGCCGGCCGACCGCATCGGCGACCTGGTCGTCGTTTCCGAGCGCAGCGTCGTGCTTGGCACGTCCCGTTCGCGGCACGATCTGTCTCAGCTCGAACTGCCGCTGCGCTCCCACGGCGGCATCTCCGAGCAGCGCGTTCCTATCATCCTGAACCGGCGCATCGCAGGCCTCGACACGAACCGCCGCTGGCGCAATTTCGACGCCTTCGACCTCGCGCTCAACCACGCCCAGTCATGAACGCTCCCCGCGCCGCCCCGCGCCACGAAACGCTTCGCATCGCCGGGGAGAAGGTGGCTACCGAACGCAGCTTCGAGGTCCGCTTCCCGTACACGAACGAGGTCGTGGCCACGGTTCCGAAGGCGACCGTCGATGACGTTCGCCGCGCGATCGCGGCGGCACGGGCCTTCAAGGCTCGCCTGACGCGCTACGAGCGCTACCGCATCCTGATGAAGGCTGGCGAGATCATCGCGGGCCGCCGTGACGAGATCGCCCGCACGATCACGCTGGAGTCCGGCCTGTGCCTCAAGGACACGCTGTACGAGGTCGGACGCGCCAGCGACGTGCTGCTCTTTGCCGCCAACCAGGCGCTGGTCGACGATGGCCAGGTCTTCTCGTGCGACCTGACGCCACACGGCAAGAGCCGCAAGGTCTACACGCTGCGCGAGCCGCTGCAGGGCGTCATCACGGCCATCACACCGTTCAACCACCCGCTCAACCAGGTGATCCACAAGGTGGCGCCGGCCGTGGCGACCAATAACCGCGTGGTGCTCAAGCCGAGCGAGAAGACCCCGCTCGCCGCCTACCTGCTGGCCGACATCCTGTACGAAGCGGGGCTACCGCCACCGATGCTGTCGGTGCTGACCGGCGATCCGCGCGAGATCGCCGACGAGCTGCTGACGCATGCCGACGTCGACCTCGTTACCTTCACCGGCGGCGTTGCGGTCGGGAAGTACATCGCCGCCAGGGCCGTCTACAAGCGGCAGGTGCTCGAGCTCGGCGGCAACGACCCGATCATCGTCATGGACGATGCCGATATCGAGGAAGCGGCCACGCTGGCCGCCAGCGGCTCGTACAAGAACTCGGGCCAGCGCTGCACCGCCGTTAAGCGCATGCTGGTGCATCGATCGGTGGCCGACGACTTCGTCGAGCGGCTGGTGGCGAAGACCCGGGCGGTGAAGTACGGCGATCCGCTCGACATGGCGACCGACATGGGTACCGTCATCGACGAGGCCGCGGCCGTGGAATTCGAGCGCCGCGTCAACGATGCCGTGCAGTCGGGCGCGCGCCTGCTGGCAGGCAACGAGCGGCGCGGGGCGCTCTTCTCGCCCACGGTGCTCGACCAGGTGCAGCCGGGCATGCAGCTCGTCAAGGAAGAGACCTTCGGTCCCGTGTCGCCGGTCATCCGCTTTGGTTCGCTCGACGAAGCGATCGCCATCGCGAACTCGACCGCGTACGGCCTGTCCTCTTCGATCTGCACCAACCGGCTGGACGTCATCACGCGCTGCATCGCGGAACTGAACGTCGGGACCGTGAACGTGCGTGAAGTGCCGGGTTACCGGCTGGAACTGACGCCTTTCGGCGGAATCAAGGACTCGGGCCTGGGGTACAAGGAAGGCGTCCAGGAAGCGATGAAGAGCTTCACCAACGTGAAGACCTATTCCCTGCCGTGGTAAGGCGGCGCAGAACGCTTACTGCAGACCGGCCGCCAGGCCGCAATGGAGGTAACAACCGCAATTGACCACCCTGCTGAATCTTCTGGCCGCCATCGCCCTGCTGGTCTGGGGCACGCATATCGTCCGCACCGGCGTGCTGCGGGTCTACGGCGCCGTGCTGCGCAAGTTCCTCGCTCGCAGCATGAACGGCCGCGCCACGGCCTTTTTCGCCGGCCTCGGCGTGACGGGGCTGCTGCAGAGCTCGACCGCGACCGCCCTGCTGACCTCGTCCTTCGTTGCACAGGGGCTGCTCACGACCTCGGCCGCGCTCGCCGTCATGCTCGGCGCGGACGTCGGCACCGCCGTGATGGTGCAGGTGTTCGCGCTCGACCTGCGCTGGCTGGCGCCGCTGGCGATCATCGTCGGGGTCGTCGTCTACCTGTCGCGCCGCAACGAGCGTGCAGGCCAGATCGGCCGCATCGTCCTCGGCCTGGGCGTGATGATCCTCGCGCTGCAGCTGATCACGGCGGCAACGGCGCCGCTGGCGCATGCCGCGGGCGTCAAGACACTGCTCGCGCAGTTGTCCGGCGACATGCTGCTCGACGTGCTGATCGGCGCGATGTTCGCGGTGCTGTCCTACTCCAGCCTGGCCGTGGTGCTGCTGGTGGCGACGCTGGCAGCCTCGCACGTGCTGCCGCTGCACGTGGCGCTGCCGCTGGTGCTCGGGGCCAACCTCGGCAGTGGCTGCCTCGCGCTGCTCACGACGATGAAGTCCGACGCGGTGACGCGCCGCGTCCCGTTGGGCAACTTCGTGTTCAAGGCAGTCGGTCTGGTCCTTGCGCTCGCGCTGCTGCCCTACGTGATGCCGAAGCTCATCGCGCTGCGGATCGAGCCCGGCACACTGGTGGTCGCCTTCCATCTTGCCTTCAACGTGCTGCTGGCTCTGACTTTCATCCAGTTCACCGGGCGCGTGGCCCGGCTCACCGAGCGCTGGCTGCCGGACGTGCGCAGCCCCGAGAGCGCGGGCCAGGCGCGCTATCTCGACCCGGTCGCGCTGGCCACGCCGCCACTCGCGCTCGGCAATTCCGCGCGCGAAGCGATCCGGCTGGCGGATACCGTGCAGGACATGCTCGACGGCCTGCTGACGGTGCTGCGAACCAACGACACGCAGCTGGCTGAGTCGCTGCGTCGGCGAGACGACGAAATCGATCGCCTGTATTCGGCGATCAAGCGCTACCTGGCGCAGATCAGCCGCGAGGCGCTGGACGCCGGTGAGTCGCGCCGCTGGACTGAGGTGATCCAGTTCACGATCAACATGGAGCATGTCGGCGACATCATTGAGCGGGGCCTGCTGGACGTCGCCGAACGCAAGATCCGCCACGGCCTGTCGTTCTCCGACGCCGGCATTGCCGAGATCACGGACCTGCATGCGCGGCTGGTCGCCAACCTGCAGCTGGCGGTGGCGGTGTTCCTCAACGGGGACCTCAAGTCCGCGCAGTCACTGATGTCGGAAAAGGTGGCGTTTCGCGAACTGGAGATGCGCTACGCCGATCAGCACCTGATGCGCCTGTCTGACAACACGCGCCAGTCGATCGAGACCAGTTCACTGCACCTGGATCTGCTGGCGGACTTCAAGCGCATCAATTCGCTGTTCTGCTCGGTGGCCTACCCAATCCTCGAGGCGGCCGGCGTGCTGTCAAAGTCGCGCGTGCTCGGCGAACCGGCCGCGCTTTTCGAACCCAACGAACCACGGACGACCTGATGGCCCTGATGCTCGAGGACATCGAGCGGCTGTATGCCGCCAAGGGCGACCGGATGTACACCGGCGAGCCCGTCACCCAGTTGCAGCATGCCCTGCAGTCGGCCGACCTGGCCGAGCGGTCGGGGGCCAGCGAAGCGCTGGTGCTCGCGGCCTTCCTGCACGACATCGGGCACCTGATCAACGACCAGGGCGAGACCCCGACGCTGCGGGGCGTGGACGACCGCCACGAGTACGTCGCCCTGCCCTTCCTGCGGGGGCTCTTCGACGATGCCGTCCTGCAGCCGATCCGTCTGCATGTGGAGGCCAAGCGCTATCTCTGCGCGCACGGCGATGACCGCTCGAGCGGCGCCGAATACTGGGCTGCCCTGTCTGCAGACTCCAAGCGCAGCCTGGAGCTGCAGGGAGGCATCTTCTCGCCCAGCGAGGCCGACGCGTTCATCGGC
>Ga0316622_100001866_pt1 | contig 14167 bp, 6 predicted proteins | sample OWC_Aug_OW2_C1_D_FD_207646 | JGI IMG/M metagenome (GOLD analysis project Ga0316622, IMG submission 207646) | Wetland soil microbial communities from Old Woman Creek delta, Ohio, United States - OWC_Aug_OW2_C1_D5_C | ecosystem: Environmental > Terrestrial > Soil > Wetlands | place: USA: Ohio... | reverse complement strand
AGTGGAAGACCCGATCCCTGAAATCGCGGACTATGTGACGGCTGCCCTCAAGTGGGCCCATGCTGCCAATCCTTCCGCTACGCTCATCGTCAATGAATTCATGACGCTTGCCCGGGAGAAGGAGCGCATGCGATTCAACTCGCTGTTGAAGGAGTTGGACGCCCGAAGAGCACCTATTTCCGGCGTCGGCATACAGGCTCACGAACCACGCGAAGAATGGTTCCTGCCGGAAGAGGTCTGGAAGACGTTCGATCTTTTCTATGCCTACGGTCATCCAATTCACATCACCGAGCTGCACCCGCAGTCGTCCGGCAAGCCGATCACGGGCGGATGGCGGACCGGGACCTGGACGCGGGAAGCGCAGGCGGAATTTGCCGATCAGTTTTTTCGCCTCTGTTTCGGGCACCCGTCCGTTGCGTCAATAAACTGGTGGGGACTGTCGGACCGTAACAGCTGGCTGCCGGGCGGCGGGTTGATCGACGAGGAGTATCGGCCGAAACCGATATACGACGTCCTCGACAGGCTGTTCAACAAGGAGTGGAGAACCAGGATGTCCGTTCCGCTTGACGGTGCGGGGTCGCTTTCCTTCCGCGGCTTTTTCGGTAGCTACGAGATCAGGCTGACGACAAAAAACGGCGACGTCCGCATCTATCCCGTCCACGTGCGCAAAGACGAGCAGAACTCCTGGACCTTCACAACGGGGGGACTGACGACGATGATGCCGTGACTCCAAAGCGGTTTTGCGATTCTGCGCCCAGCAAACACCGCCTTGCGCTCAAAAGATAGGCCTGGTTTTCCCGTCTGAGTCTGCTTCAAGTACCTGTACCCCAGAAGCGCCAGGGACCGTGCGAGCCTTGGATTGAAAGATCAGGCCTCGATTTCGCCTCTAAGCCCTTTTGAGGCCGGCGCAATCTGGTTTTTCTCAAACGCCTGCAAACACTTACCGTCGTCAGTCCCTCATTCCCACTTCCGTATTCTCCTCTCAGCTTGGACTCGATAGGACTATAATGGCACCAATCCTTGAACCTGGTTTCGATCAGGGGCGCTGACAGGCGGGCCGGGAGGTCCCTCCCCGTGATCGGTCAGACCATCTCGCATTACAGGGTTCTGGAAAAACTCGGCGGCGGGGGGATGGGTGTCGTCTACAAGGCCGAGGACACCAGGCTCAGACGCGCCGTCGCGCTGAAGTTCCTGCCTGAGGAAGTTTCCAAGGACCGACGCGCACTTGAGAGATTCCAACGCGAGGCGCAAGCGGCTTCGGCTCTGAATCATCCGAATATATGCACGATCTTCGACATTGACGAGCATGAGGGCCGAAACTTCATCGCAATGGAGTATCTGGACGGCCAGACGCTCAAGCATCGCATAAAGGACAAGCGGCTGAGCGCGGACGAGATTCTCGATTTGGCGATCGAGATCGCAGATGGTCTCGATGCTGCGCACTCCGAGGGGATCCTTCATCGGGACATCAAGCCAGCGAACATCTTCATCACAAAACGCGGTCACACCAAGCTGCTGGATTTCGGACTGGCGAAGCTGCTGCCCGAACGGAAGGCGGGACCCGCAGCGGTTCAGGCATCGGACCTGACGACCGAAACCGCCGATGAGTTGCTGACCAGTCCCGGGACTGCGGTCGGGACGGTGGCGTACATGTCTCCGGAGCAGGTGCTGGGTAAGGAACTGGACGCGCGCACTGACCTGTTCTCACTTGGCATCGTGCTGTATGAAATGGCGACGGGATTTCTCCCTTTCCGCGGCGACGCATCGGGGGCCGTATTTGATGAGATCTTACACAAGGCACCCACCGCGCCGGTGCGCCTGAACCCGGACGTGCCTGGCGAACTGGAGCGCATCATCAACAAGGCTTTGGAGAAAGACCGCGAGATGCGCTATCAGTCGGCGTCCGAGTTGCGGACGGATCTGAGGCGCCTGAAGCGCGACACGGATTCCGGCCAGGCCGCTATCACGGCAGCGTCGGCGGAATCGTTGAGACAACGAGTATGGAGATTGCTGCTCGGCAGGCGTGCCATTCTATTGCTCATAGCAGCCGTAGCAGTGCTTGCAGTCGTCTCAGCTCTCGTCTGGAAGTGGATGCCTCGTTTCGGGGAGCAGGCATCCATTATCGTCCTCCCCTTCGATGACATGAGTCCCACTCATGATAGCGAGTACCTTGCGGACGGCCTGACGGAAGACATCATAGGAAAGCTATCGCGCGTCGGCGCACTGAATAAGGTCATCTCGCGCTACACCGCCATGACGTTCAAGGGAACGCACAAGCCGCTACGCACGATTGCGGACGAGGTGAAGGTGCGCTACGTGCTGACGGGGAGCGTCCGCCGGGCGGGAGACAGTCTCCGCGTCAGCGCGCAGCTCATCGACGCCGCTAGCGACGCGCAACTGTGGGCGGATCAATACAACGGGACCTCGAATGACGTGTTCGCCGTGCAGGAGAAAGTCGCGCTCGCAATCCTGGAGGGGCTCAAGCTGAAGCTGACCCCGGCGGAGGAGCGGCAAATCGCCAGCAGGCCTGTTACGAATGTACAGGCTTATGATGCCTACTTGCGAGCGCGCAATGCGGTCCTGCGATTCGGCGAGGAAGGGCTTCCCGAAGCCGAGCAGTTCCTTGAGAACAGCCTGAAACTCACCGGCGATAACGCGCTCATCTATGCCGGCCTTGGCTACGTGCACTACCAATATGCAAACATCGGCGTTCGGCAGGAAGAGGCTTTGAAAAAGGCGGAGGCTTATGCAGAGCAGGCGCTGCGGCTGGACCCGGAGAGCACGCAGGCGCACGTGGTCCTGGGATTGATACAGTCGACACTCCATGGGGATCAGCGACAGGCGGCGAGGCACTTCAAGCAAGCGTTGTCGGTTAACCCCAACGACTATGACGCAATCTTTTGGCTCCTCAACGTCTACTACGTATCGGGCAAGTCTTCTGCCGCCTGGCCGCTTGTCCAGCGACTCATGGAAATTGATCCGCTGAACGCCTGGACCCCGGCAATGCGGGGGTGTATCGAGATGTTCTGTGATGGGCGGTTCGACCTGGCGGTGGAGTCGAATCGACGCGGCCTGGCGCTTCTGGATGTGCCTAATACCCGCTTCTGTCTGGCTTACGCGCTTGCCGGTGCAGGGCGGCCCAAAGATGCAGTCGTCGTTTTGGAACCTGTTAAGCCGACTTCGGGCAGGGATTTGTTCGTTAAAGGATGCATCTTTTTGAAACTTGCGTTGCAGGGTGAGAAAGAGAAGGTGCCGGAAGTCACAAGTTCTGAGTTCATCGCAGCGATGCGCAGAGATCCAGGTTATTCACTACTTACGGCGGATTTATACGGAATTCTCGACGAACGGAAGGAGGCACTTGACTGGCTCGAAAACGCAGTGAGTCGTGGCTATGTCAACTATCCCTACCTGAACGAATACGACCCTTTCCTCGCCAAGCTCCGCAGCGATCCACGCTTTCAGAAGCTCATGACTCGGGTCAAAGGAGAGTGGGAGCGTTTTGAGCCCTGAGAGAATCGAACTGTAGGGGGAATCAGAAGTCGTCCAATCCTGGAGGTGCAATCCATGAGGACTTGGCGTTCGTTCCATCTCTGGGCTCTCCTGTTTCTGGTCTCAGTCAGCCTGCCCCTCGATGCCCAGCAGCCCACCGGTTCGATCACGGGAATAGTGCGCGACGCGACGGGTGCCGTCATTCCTGGAGCTGCCGTCACATTGATCCGCCAGGCGACCGGAATAGAACTGAAGCAGACAACGTCTCAAGCGGGAGTGTACTCGTTTTCCAGTCTCCTTCCTGGAGCCTACCAGATAAGATTGGGGGCAATCGGCTTCAAGACTGCCATTTTGGATCTCCTGGTCGAGGTCGGGCGCGTCACAGCCGGCGACCTGCGCCTGGAAGTCGGCTCCCCGACCGAGACAGTCAACGTGGAAGCGTATGCAGTGGCTGTAAGCCCCACCCAGACTGGCCTGGAAGGAATCGTCACTGAGAGCCTGTTTCGCGATCTGCCGTTGAATGGGCGAAACTTCCTCGACCTCGGACAGCTTGAGCCCGGCGTGCAGCTGCAGGATGGCGGAAATATCGATATGACCAAAGGCCAGTTTACAGGCCTGTCCACCGGCAGCCAACCAGGGCGCACTACCCGCATCACCGTGGATGGGCTCGATATCTCGGACGAAAATGTCGGCACCACAACCCAAAATGTCTCCCAGGACTCCATCCAGGCGTATCAGATCAGCCGGTCGAATTTCGATGTGTCCACAAGCCTCACCGCCTCAGGCGCCGTCAACGTTGTCACGAAAAGCGGGAGTAATGACCTGCATGGCAACGGTTTTTTCTTCGCCCGCACCGACAAGTTTGCGGCCCGGATCGGGCAGCAGCCCATCCCTTTCGACCGTGAGCAGTTCGGTTTCAATGCCGGCGGGCCTTTTCTCAGGGACAGGCTTTTCTGGTTTGTGAACTACGAACAGAACAATCAGGACGGCGCTGTCGCCACCCAGATCGGAGGCTTTCCGCAGTTCTCCGGCACCTGGGCGCTTCCCTTTGATGAGCGCATGGCGATGGGCCGGGCCGATTGGAACATCACCGGAAAATCCAGGTTTTTCTTCCGGTTCACGCACGATTTCAATGATGGGATAGCAAGCGGCTCATCGAGCCTTGGAGGTACTACCCTGTCTCCGTTTGTAGGTCGGAACTATGCAAACCAGACGGCCCTTGGCTTTGATACGGTGACAGGACGGTCCACTCACGCTTTCCGCTTTGGCTATCTCGACTTTCGAAACTACATCATGGATGCTCAGGGTAGGGTTCCAGGCTTGCCTGAAACGGTGGATCCTGCGGGGCGGCCACTGATGGTCGCCTTTGGCTTCGGAGGGTGGGCGTTCAGCGGGTCGCCGCAAGTCGGGTCCAGCATTTGGGTGCCCCAGTACACGCTCCAACACAACCACGAGTTTCGATACGACGGCAGCCTGCACTCCGGGCGTCACACCGTACGTTGGGGAGCCCTCGTAAATCGAATCCGTGCTGTTGGAAATTACAGCATACTTGGGAATGCTCCGGAAATCGATATCGTGTTCAACCCAGACAACCAGGGCACTTGTGGAAATGACCTGCTCTGTTATCCGGTCTCCACGGCGTGGGTGGGAAACGGGTTGGGATGGGGGTCGGAGATCCCAGCACTTGGGTTTCCCTATGGCGGTCTGAAGAACACGCGTTTTCACTGGTATCTGGGCGACAGCTGGCGGCTTACCCAGAGGCTCACGTTGAATCTGAGCCTCCGTTACGTCTATGAACCTGGGGCGGACAATCCTGACCTTGTGAAACCTGAGTTGCTCGACAGTTTTATCCCTGGCCTCTCCAGATCTAACCGGCGTGACAAGAACAACTTTGCCCCACAACTGGGTGTCGCATGGGATCCTGCCGGCAGCGGAAAGTGGGTGATCAGGGCTGGCGCCGGCATTTTTTGCGATCCCAACCTCTTCGGAAGCACCGCGTATGAGCGTGCGGAGATGATCCCTCCCGGCATCTCCCTTGCCTGGTCCATCCTGCCTTTTCAGAGAGTGATCGACCCGAACACCGGTGGCGTGATTTTTGACATGGTGGGTGCCTCACCGGAGGCAACTGTTACGCCCGGGGTGAATTGGGTGTCCGGATGCAGCGATCCGCGATTCTCAGGTGGCCAGTGTCCTCTTGGCACTCCCGGGCTAATTGACGCTATCTTTTCGGCCTGGAAAGCCTATACGGACGCTTCTCAAGAGGCATCGACCCACTTCCCCTCCGGGCCGACGCAGTTTGAAATCACACGAGGCGTGCAGAATCTATTCGATCCTGACTACAAGACTCCCTATTCCTTCCATCTGAATTTCGGGATCCAGCGCGAATTGCGCTCGGGGCTTGTGCTCTCGGTCGACTACCTCCGGATCCTCGGCCTTCACTCGCTCCTGCGGCGCGATTGGAACCGTGTCGGTGCCGCAGACACTCTTAACATTGCGAATGCCCGCACCGCCATAGACTTAGTACACAACACGCTTGGCTGCCCAGCTGGGCCGGCCGGCGTCAATTGTGCCCTTGCCGCGGGTGCCAACATCGAATTGTATGCGGCATACGGGCTGGGGCGGAGCGAGGCCGCCAGTCCTACCAATCCCAATCCCTTTGCTTTCCCCGGTCTCAATCCGCAATTCAATGCGATGAACATTTACGGGATGCAGGGGCGTTCCACGTACGACGCCCTGCAGGTCGCAATGAGGGGACGTCTGCCCGATATCGGGAAAGCGCTGACGGGCTGGAACATCGTTGCTTCCTACTCCTTGGGTCGGTTGACTGGGACCTCCGAGGACCAGGCCGTTTTTTCGCTGCATCCAGCCGTGGACAACGACCATCTGCTGAGCTTCTCAGGCCCGTGCGCGCTTGATCGGACGCACATTATGAGCATGGGGAGCGTTTTCGTAATTCCCCGGGGGATTCATCTCAACAGTATTTGGCGGTTCAGTACCGCGCTTCCGCAGTCGGTTTTTGTGCCACAGGTCTCAGGGAGCGCAGCTGAGATTTTCTACACTGATTTCAACGGCGACGGAACATATGGGGATCCGTTGCCTGGGACTCTGCGCGGTAGCTTTGGGCGGGACACCGGCAACGCAGCCGCCTTGAACCGCCTCATCGATTCGTATAACTCCAAACAGGCGGGCCAGCCAACTCCGGCGGGGAAGGCATTGGTGAACGCTGGGTTGTTTAGCGAGGCGCAGCTCAAGGCACTCGGCGCGGTCAGTCCGCAGGCAGTGCGGGCGCCGGAGGCACAGGTCAACCTCGACTCTTTCATCACCACGGACCTGCGGATCACGCGGCCTTTCAACCTGCGCGGCGAACGCATCAAAATCGAGCCGGCCCTGGAGATCTTCAACCTGTTCAATATTGCCAACTACGATCTGCCTGGCAATAAGCTCGGCGCCACGCTGACCGGCGCGACGGGTTCGATCAACGGCACCACGGCGGCCGACCGTCCCAACCGCGCCGGCTTTGGCTCAGGGAGCTTCGCCCTGGGCATCCCGCGCGCCTGGCAGCTCGCTCTCCGCATCTCGTTCTGAAATCAGTATTCGTGCCCGGGCTGCGTCAAATAACGTTGACTTCGGACAACGTCTTACATACATTGTACATATGGATGAGCTCGGGTTCGCATGGGACGAAAAGAAGAGCCGCGCCAACAAACGTAAGCACGGAGTGACATTCGAGGAGGCCCAGTCCTCATTCCTGGACGAGAACGCGAAGATCTATGCCGATCCGGACCATTCTGAGAACGAGGACCGTTTCATTCTCCTGGGCATGAGCTTTCGACTCCGCACATTGGTCGTATGCCACTGCTATCGAGAGAAGGAATCGGTGATCCGCATCATTTCCGCGCGAAGAGCGGATGCGGACGAACAAAGGGTTTATTGGAGGTGAACCATGAGACGACACTACGACTTTTCCAAGATGGAGGGGCGGAAGAATCAGTACGTCAAGATGCTGAAGCAGCCTGTCACGATCCGTCTCGACCGTGAGACTGTCGCATACTTCAAGTCTCTGGCAGTCAAGACCGGCCTCCCCTATCAGAATCTGATCAACCTTTACCTTCGCGACTGCGCCTTCCATAAGAGAGAACTGTTCATGAACTGGGGCCCTGCATAGAAACGGCAGCCGCCACCCTGCTCTCCGAATGCGTTCCCGCCAGCTCCAGGCATGGCCTTATGCAAGAACCGGCGTGCGCACCTGTCTCATTCAAACAATAATCTCGAGTATCCCGTCAGTTGTGCGCGGCCGATGTCTTTGCGATTGCGCTCTTCAGCAAAGCGCGCCCTCTCCATCACGCCGAGATTCCACCAATGACCGAACCAATGTGCTCTCGGGCGTATTTCACTATCAGCGAAAATCCTGATGGGCTATAATCGCGCCAATCCTTGAGGTGCGTTTCGATCAGCGGGGCTGAGAGGCGGGCCGGGAGGTCCCTCCCCATGATCGGTCAGACGGTTTCCCATTACCGGATCACCGAGAAGCTCGGCGGCGGAGGGATGGGTGTCGTCTACAAGGCCGAGGACACCCGGCTGAAGCGCGCCGTAGCGCTGAAGTTCCTTCCTGAAGATGTATCCCGAGACCGGCACGCGCTGGAGAGATTCCAGCGCGAAGCGCAGGCGGCATCGGCCCTCAACCATCCCAATATCTGCACCATTTACGACATCGACGAGCATGATGATCGGCACTTCATCGCGATGGAGTTCCTGGACGGCCAGACGCTCAAGCATCGCATAAAGGGCAAAGGACTGAGCACGGACGAAATCCTCGATCTGGCGATTGAGATTACGGATGGGCTTGATGCCGCGCACTCCGAGGGGATCCTTCACCGGGACATCAAGCCGGCCAATATCTTCGTCACAAAGCGCGGTCACGCGAAGCTGCTTGATTTTGGGTTGGCGAAGCTGCTGCCCGAACGGAAGACGGGACCGGCAGCGGTTCAGGGGTCGGACTTGACGACTGAGACCGCCGATGAATTGCTGACCAGTCCCGGGACGGCGGTCGGGACGGTGGCGTACATGTCGCCCGAACAGGTGCTGGGTAAGGAGCTGGACGCGCGTACCGACCTGTTCTCACTCGGTGTGGTGCTCTATGAAATGGCAACGGGGATTCTCCCTTTCCGCGGCGACGCGTCGGGGGCGGTATTCGATGGGATTCTGCACAAGGCGCCCACCGCACCGGTGCGGCTGAACCCGGACGTGCCTGGCGAGCTGGAGCGCATCATCAACAAGGCTTTGGAGAAAGACCGGGAGATGCGCTATCAGTCGGCTTCCGAATTGCGGACGGATCTGAGGCGCCTGAAGCGCGACACGGATTCGGGGCGGGCGGCTGTCACGGCCGCGACAGCCGAGCCGCCAAAGCAGCCGGTATGGAAGCTACTGCTCAGAAGGCGATGGATAGGCGCTCTCCTAGCCGCTGCAGCGGTCCTGGTGATCATCTCAGCGCTGATCTGGAAGTGGATCCCGCATGTTGCGGAGCAGCCATCGATTGTCGTCCTCCCATTCAACGATATGAGCCCGGCACATGACAGCGAGTATCTTGCGGATGGGCTCACCGACGAGATCATAGGAAAGCTGTCGCAGATTCGAGCGCTGAAAGTGATTTCGCGCACCACAGCCATGGCGCTCAAAGGCGCCCGAAAGCCCCTGCGCGCGATCGCGGAGGAAGTGAGGGTGCGCTATGTGCTCGAAGGCAGTATCGCAAAAGCGGGCAACACTCTCCGCATCAATGCGAAGCTCATCGACTCCATTGACGACACGCCTCTGTGGGCAGACCAACGCAACGGAACATTGGATGATGTGTTTGACATGCAGGAGAAAGTCGCGCTCGCGATCGTGGAGGGGCTCAAGCTGAAGCTGACCCCGGCAGAGGAGCGGCGGATGGCCCAGAGGCCGATCACGAATGCACAGGCGTATGACGCCTACCTGCGGGCGCGCAGTGTGATCACGCAATTCACGGGGGGAAAGGAACTCCAAGAGGCAGAGCAGTTCCTGCAGCACAGCCTGAAGCTCACCGGCGATAACGCGCTCATCTACGCGGGGCTTGGCTATGTGTACTTCCACTATGTAGACATAGGCATTAGCCAGGACGAGGCTTTGAATAGAGCGGAGGCATACGCGGAGCGGGCGTTGCGATTGGACCCGGAGACCGCACAGGCGCACATGGTGCTGGGAGCCGTTTCAACAGTCCGCGGGGATCCGCGAGAAGCTGTCAGGCACTTCAAGCAGGGCTTGTCTACTGCACCCAACGATTCTGACACAATCATGGGGCTCCTCACCATTTATGATTGCTCGGGCAAGACTGCTGCCGCCCGGTCGCTCGTCGACCGACTCGTGCGTATAGATCCGCTGAACCTATGGACTCCAATCGCGCAAGCGGTTACGCATGCTTTCGAAGGCCGGTTTGACCTGGCTGCTGAGTTTTATGAGCGCAGCATCGAGCACGTGCCTACCATGCGGATCAATCTTGGTTTGGCACTGGCAGCCAGCAAGCGGACTAATGAAGCGATCGCCGCGCTGGAACAGATGAGGCCGCCGGACTGCCCGGATTTCTTTGTTCAATTAGGCCAGTGCCTCAGATTTGCCCTGCAGGGGCAGAAAGAGAAGCTGGCTGCATTGCTGAGTCCAGAGCTTGTGGTAACCGCTCGAAGAGATCTCATTTATTCCTACTATATGACGGTTATTTATGCGGTGGCTGACGAGCGGGAACAGGCGTTCGATTGGCTGGAAAACGCAGTGAGTCACGGCTTCATCAACTACCCCTTTCTGAGCGAGTACGATCCATTCCTCGCGAAGTTCCGCAGCGATCCACGCTTTCAGAAACTCATGGTTCGGGTCAAAGGAGAGTGGGAGCGTTTTGAGCCCTAGGAGAATCCCAGCAAAGGAAGAGTCAGTGCCATCCAACCATGGAGGGAATGGCCATGAGCAATCGTTACTCATTGCTTCTCTGCATCCTGGTGTTGTTGGGGCCCTTCAGCCTGTCACTTCATGGCCAGCAGCCTACCGGCTCGATCACGGGCATCGTGCGTGACGCGACGGGCGCTGTTATCCCGGCAGCCGGCGTCTTCCTCACGCGCCAGTCGACCGGAATAGCGCTGCAGCAGACAACCTCGGAAGCCGGGATGTACACATTTGGGAGCCTCCTTCCCGGAGCCTACCGGATTAGAGTGGAGGCAAGCGGCTTCAAGGCTGCCATTCTGGATCTCCTGGTTGAGGTCGGACGCGTCACTACTGGCGACCTCAATCTGGAGGTCGGATCCCCTGCCGAGACAGTCAACGTGGAAGCCCATGCGGTCGCGGTAAGCCCCACCCAGACCGGCTTGGAAGGGATCGTCACTGAGAGCCTGTTTCGCGACCTGCCGTTGAATGGGCGCAATTTCCTCGACCTGGGACAACTCGAGCCGGGGGTGCAGATACAGGATGGAAACAACATCGATCCAACCAAAAGCGGGATGACCGGCTTATCGCTGAGCGGTCAACAGGGTCGCACCACCCGTGTTACGGTGGATGGGCTCGATGTCTCTGATGAGATGGTTGGTACCACCACCCAGAACATCTCCCAGGATTCCATCCAGGAATATCAGATCAGCCGGTCGAATCTCGACATGTCCACAGGACTAACCGCCTCAGGCGCCGTCAACGTAGTCACACGAAGCGGCAGCAACGAACTGCACGGCAGGGGGTTTCTCTTTGCCCGCACCGACTATTTGGCGGCGCGGGTTGGGCAGGAAGCGATGCCCTTCGACCGTCAGCAGTTCGGCTTCAACACCGGTGGGCCCTTTCTGAAGGATAGACTTTACTGGTTCGTGAACTACGAACAGAACAACCAGGACGGCACTGTTGCCACCCAGATCGGAGGCTTTCCCCAGTTCTCCGGCACCTGGCCGCTTCCCTTTGATGAGCGAATGGTCCTTGGCCGTGCCGACTGGAACCTTACGCCCCACACCCGGTTCTTCCTCCGATTCACCCACAACTTCAACGATGGAGTGATAGGTGGCGTGACGAGCCTTGGAGGCACCAGCCTCACGCCACTTTCAAATCAGACCAACACCAACCAGACGGCCCTCGGCTTCGACACGCTGACAGGGCGAGTCTCTCACTCCTTCCGGTTCGGCTACCTCAATTTTCAAAACTACGGGGTCGACGCGCAGGACAAGATTCCGGGGTTGCCGAAAACTATAGACCCAGCTGGGCGCCCGCTTTCGGTTGCATTCGGTCTGTGGGGATGGTTCAGCGGGGCGCCCCAGATCGGTATCAACTGGATGTCTGGGTGGACGCTGCAGCACAATCACGAGTTACGCTACGATGGGAATCTGCCCTTCGGCCGTCACTCCTTGCGTTGGGGATTCCTAGCAAATCGGATTCGGCTTGTTTCCTATGGCAGTTACATGGGAAATGCGCCCGAAATCGACATTGCGTTCAATCCGGACAACCAGAGCATTTGTGGAAACGACCTGCTCTGCTATCCGATCTCCACTGCCACCCTCGGGAATAAGCTGGGATTCCAATCGGAGGTATCGGCACTTGGATTCCCCCACGGTGGCATCAAGAACACCCGTTTTCACTGGTACCTGGGTGACAGCTGGCGGCTTTCCCGGAGGCTCACGCTGAATCTGGGTCTCCGCTACGTCTATGAATCGGGTGTGAGCAATCCTGACCTTGCCAAGCCGGCACTGCTCGACAGTTTCCACCCCGGGCTCTCGGTATCCAACCGGCGTGACACAAACAACTTTGCGCCGCAAATGGGTATCGCGTGGGATCCTGCCGGCAGCGGAAAGTGGGTGATCCGGGCCGGTGCCGGTCTTTTCTATGATCCCAACATCCTCCTCCATCCCTATTTTGAACGCGGAGACCTGATCCCTCCCGGTATCGCGTGGGCTTATAGCATTCTCCCTTGGCAGAGGGTGATTGATCCCAATAACGGCAATGTGATTTTTGATCTCACGGGCGCTTCCCCGGATGCCGCTGTCACTCCCGGCGTGAATTGGGTGTCCGGATGCAGTGATCCACGATTCCCGGATGGCAGGTGTCCGCTTGGAACGTCCGGCCTGATTGACGCCATCTTCTCGGCCTGGAAACCTTACACCGACGCTTATCAAACGGCATCATCCCGTTTCCCGTCTGGGCCCACGCAGGTTGAAATCACGCTCAGCCCTGCAGGCGTGTACGATCCTGATTACAGGACTCCTTATTCCTTCCACGTGAATCTTGGTGTCCAGCGCGAATTGCGGCCTGGGCTTGTGCTATCGGTTGACTACGTGCGCATCCTTGGGCTTCACTCGATTATGCGCCACGACTGGAACCGTGTTGGCGCCGCAGACACTCTCAATGTCATGAATTCCCGCGCCGCCATCGATGCAACGCACAGCATGCTCGGCTGCCCCGGCGGTCCCGCCGGTGTGGATTGTGCAATCGCAGCGGGCGCCAACATCGAGTCCTATGCGGCATATGGGCTGGGTCGGGGCGAGGCCGCCAGTCCTTCCAATCCCAATCCTTTCGCTTTTCCCGGCCTCAATCCTGATTTCAATTCCATGAACCTTGGCGGCTTTCAAGGGCGTTCCACCTACAACGCCCTGCAGATCACGCTGCGCGGACGCCTGCCCGATCTCAGAGAAGTGGTGAAGGACTGGAACATTGTCGCCTCCTACTCGCTTGGGCGCTTGACCGGCGTTTCTGAGGACCAGGCCACTGTCCGCATCTACCCAGCCGTGAACAACGATGATCTCTTGGGCTTTTCCGGGCCGTGCGCGCTTGATCGGACCCATATTGTGAGCGTTGGCAGCGTCTTCCAGGTTCCCGGGGGAATTCATCTCAACAGCATTTGGCGGTTCAGCAGCGCCTTCCCTCAGTCTGTTCTGGTCCCGCAGGTATCAGGAAGTGCAGCCGAGATCTTCTATACGGATTTCAACGGTGATGGAACATATGGGGATCCGCTGCCGGGAACGCTGCGCGGGAGCTTTGGACGCGGCGTCGGCGATGCGGCTGCCTTGAATCGTGCCATCGATGCGCACAATGCCACGCAGGCGGGCCAGCTGACTCCGGCAGGGAAGGCCCTGGTGAATGCCAGGTTATTTACGGAGGCGCAGCTGAAGGCGCTGGGTGCGGTCAGTCCGCAGGCAGTGCGGGCACCTGAGGGACAGGTCAACCTCGATTCCTTCATCACCACGGACCTGCGCCTGGCACGACCGTTCAAGCTGCGGGGCGAACGCATCAAAATCGAGCCGGCCTTTGAAATCTTCAACCTGTTCAACCTAGCCAACTACGATCTGCCCGGCAACAAGCTCACAGCGACCCTCACTGGCGCGACGGGCTCAATCAACGGCACCACGGCGGCTGACCGTCCCAACCGCGCCGGCTTCGGCTCAGGGAGCTTCGCCCTGGGCATCCCGCGCGCCTGGCAGCTCGCCCTTCGCGTCTCGTTCTGACACAGAGGCAATGTCAAACGGGTTTCCTGGTGCAGGCGATGCTGTCACCAGCCTTGCGGCTCCTTCGGAGTGGGGGAACTCATCCTCAAAGACTCGCTACCTAAGCGACCATTGGCGTATTGACTTCGTACATACGTGGTGCGATCATTAGGAATGGATGTCGCTTACCGTCTGAGCGGTATCAGTCTTGTCTGGGATCGTAGGAAGGC